>Ga0209640_10000019_pt1 | contig 82631 bp, 78 predicted proteins | sample RifCSP10_1_FD_184018 | JGI IMG/M metagenome (GOLD analysis project Ga0209640, IMG submission 184018) | Soil microbial communities from Rifle, Colorado - Rifle CSP2_sed 10_1 (SPAdes) (version 2) | ecosystem: Environmental > Terrestrial > Deep subsurface > Rock core/Sediment | place: Rifle...
CTGCGGGCGCCGGCGGCCAGAATGTTCAGAAGAACGAAACCGCGGTTCGAATCAAGCACCTGCCAAGCGGGATCGTGGTCACCAGCCAGAACGAACGGTCGCAGACTCAGAACCGGGTGAATGCTATGCGGGTGCTGCGGGCCAAGCTGCTGGATCTGGAACGTCAGAAACTGGAGGAGCAGCTGGCCGCAATCAAGGGTCAGCATGTCAGTGCCGAATGGGGAAGCCAGATTCGCTCCTACGTGCTCCACCCTTACCAACTGGTTAAAGACCATCGGACCGACCTCGAGTTGGGCAACCCGGCGGCTGTGCTGGATGGCGACCTCGACCCGCTCATCGAAGCCTTTCTGAAGACCCAAACGGCCGCGCCAGGCTAGTCGGTACCCGGCTGGCTGCCCGCTTCCGCGGCGGTCACCTTCATATCCACTCTCTTTTACGTCTATGCGCATGCGCCGCCCTGAGGACGATCGGCTCGAATTCACTATGCTATAATCCGCCCCTGCAAACGCCACCCCATGTCGACCTATCTGAACCTGGCCCTGGTCATCGTTTCTTTCGCCCTGATCGCGCTGGTGCTGCTCCAGAGCAAGGGCGCCGGACTTGGGGGCCTCGGGGGCGGCGACTTCGGCGGGAGCGGATACCACGTTCGGCGCGGAGTCGAGCGCCTGGTCTTCAACCTCACCATCGTTCTTAGCTTCTTCTTCTTCCTGCTGGCTCTCCTCAGCGTCACCTTGGGCGGCTAACTCCCGCCTGACCCATGCGCAAGATTGGTTGGCAGCTTGCAATCGCCGTCGGCGGCCTGCTGCTCGTCCTGGGATTGCTGCTCGGGCAAACCCCGGGGCCAGAGGCCGACCTCTTGCAGCCGGTCCAGGGCGGCTCTTACGCCGAGGCTTTGATCGGCCAGTCGGTTCGGTTGAATCCCTTGCTGGACCGCTTCAACCAGGTCGACCGGGACATCGACCGCCTGGTCTATGGGAGCCTGATCCGCTACAACTCGCGGGGCGAGGCGGTCCCGGAATTGGCCGAGAGCATGTCTATCTCGGCGGACGCGACCCTCTACAACTTCACCCTTCGCGACGATGCTCGCTGGCACGACGGTGAGCCGGTCACCGCGGATGACGTAATCTTCACCTTCTCCAAGTTCAAGGAAGGCGGACTACCCGGGGACGAAGACCTGCAATCCCTGTGGCAGGCAATCGAGATCGTGAAGCTGGATGACAAGAACGTGCAGTTTCAGCTCTCCGAGAGCTACGCGCCTTTTCTAGACTACCTGACGGTTGGATTGCTCCCAGACCATCTGCTGCGGGGAGTCTCGGCAGAAGAGCTCGTCGGCCATCCATTCAACCGCGAGCCGATTGGGAGCGGACCCTTTCAGTTTGAGCAGTTCCTGCTGGCCGAGGACGGCCGGGTCATCGGGGTCAGCTTGACTGCGTTTGAGCAATATGCTCCGGGCCGGCCTTTCCTCGAGCGAATTGAATTTCGCTTCTTCGAAGACTCTCTGGCCGCCCTGCAGGCCTTCCGGGACGGACTGGTGGATGGCATCGGTAACGTGACGGACGAGATCCTCGAGGCGGTGCTCGCCGAGCCGGGGCTCAATCTGTACTCGGCCCGCGCTCCGCAGACCGCGACCGTGTTCCTCAACACTCGCAGCACCGACAAGCCCTTCCTGGGGCAGAACGAGTTCCGCCAAGCGCTCCTGCTGGCGCTCAATCGGGAACAGCTCATCGGGTCTATCCTTGACGGTCAGGGACTCCTAGCCTCCAGTCCAATCCTGCCGGGCAACTGGGCCTATGTCGACGGGCTGAATCCGCTTCCGTTCGATCCGGAGTTAGCGGCCGGAATACTGACTGACCTGGGTTGGGAACTGCCGGTTGGGGTTGTCCCGGGTGCGCCAGAGTATGTCCGCTCTGACGGCGAACAACAGCTTACGTTCGAGCTGGCCTACCCCGAGGTTGAACCCTACGCTGAGCTGGCAATGATGCTGCAGGCCGCCTGGGCTGAGATTGGAATCCGGGCCGACTTGACCCCAGTCCCGGCCGACGAGCTCCTTCCCGAGCTCTTAGAACCGAGGCGCTTCGAGGCCGTACTGACCGAACTCGATACTGCCCGGCTGGGTGATCCCGATCCCTACCCGTTCTGGCATGACTCGCAGGTCGAGACCGGCCAGAACTATGCCGGCTATCAAGATCGAAATATCAGCATCTGGCTCGAGCAGGCCCGCATCACGCCGGATGTCCGTCGACGCCAGGCGCTGTATCGTGATTTCCAGTATCGATTCCGGGATCAGGTACCGGCACTGCTCCTGTTCCACCCGATCTACAGCTACGCGGTCAGTACTGAAGTGCGCGGAGCGAATCTCGGTCCGATCCAAGACCCCAGCGATCGCTTTCAGCAGATCACGCAGTGGTACGTGCTGATCCGGCGCGGATTCACTAGGACCGAAGAGGCCGGTTGAGCTCCGGCTCAATGATATAATCCCGGCCTTCAATCCCCAAGTATGAGCGAACGGAAACTTGAAAGCATTCAACCCGGCGAACGGGTGAGCGGCACCGTGACCAGTGTTGAGTTGGCGGGCGCGTTCGTGGACATTGGCGTCGAGGTCCCCGGTTTCTTGCACATTTCGCGCCTCCAGCCTGGGAAGGTCAACCGGGTCGAAGAAGTATTGGCGCCCGGGCAGAGTGTTGAACTATGGGTCAGCCGGGTCGACCCGGCGGCCCAAAGGCTCGAGCTCAGCATGATCCGGCCAATTACGCTGAAGTGGGGTCAGATCCAACCCGGCATGCAATTGCAGGGGGAGGTCATTCGGATTGAGTCCTTCGGCGCGTTCGTCGAGGTTGGCGCCGAGCGACCCGGCCTGGTCCATGTCAGCGAAATAAGCGACGAGTATGTGCGCGATCCGCGGGATCAACTCCGGGTCGGGCAAGAACTGGCAGTCACCGTGCTAGAGGTCGACCGGAAGAAGAAACAGATCCGGCTGAGCCTCAAGGCTGCCCACCCAGAAGAAGAGCTCGAACTGGAGGAAGAGCCACAGCTGCCGACTGCGATGGAATTGGCATTGCGCCAGGCGCTGGAGGCAGCTCCTCCCAGCCGCAGCTCCGGAAAACGCAAGACCAAGCCCGGACAGCCTCGACATGAACTGGAGGACATCCTGACTCGGACCCTCTCCTCCAGATTGCGAACTTCGAATGAGGAGTCAGAGGAAGAAAAGTAACGGCGCCCAAATGGGCGCCGCGGTAGCTGTCGTCACGACAGACCCCGGTCAGGCCTCTTCCTCTTCGGCCCAAGTGTCGTCCTCCTCTTCATCCTCCTCAGCGCTGTACAACTCTTCGTCATCCTCTTCCCAGATCTCTTCTATCTCTTCTTCGTTCAAATCCTCGTCTGCCCCCACCTCCGCTACATGGGTGTAGGTCATGCATCCCTCGTCGGGGTCAATTTCGACCGTAGAGGCTCCGCAGTAACCTCCCTCTAAGAACACACAGTCGATGTAGTGGCAGCGGATCCTAGGCAAGAGTCCTCCCGTTGACGCTCTCTGGCCTCAACCTGGCTGGACGCGGCGGGCTTCCAGCACGTTTGGCAGAGCCTCCAGTCTATTCAGGACCCGACTCAGTTGAGGTAAGTCGGTGATCCCCATGATCAGATCAAAAATGGCCAGACTTTCTGTGGTCGAGACATGAATCGAAGACATATTAATACCCTCATTTGTGACCAACGTCGATACGTCTCGCATCAGCCCATCTCGGTCATAGGCCCGGATTCGGACCGACACCGGAAAGGTCCGCTTGGCCTGTCCCCACGACACGCTGACCAGCCGCTCCTTATCTTTCATGCGAAGCACGTTGGGGCAGTCTTGGCGGTGAATGGTTGCCCCCCGACCACGGGTCACGTATCCGATAATTGGATCCCCCGGCATCGGGTTGCAGCAGAGCCCAAGCTTGGTCAGCAAGCCGCTCAGGCCAAGAACCTGTACCTCCTCCGCCCCGTGCACAATCGCCGGCCGGCGTTCCACCTGAGCCGCGAACCCGAGTCTGGCCTCGTCACCTTCCACTACCCGCTTGACAATCTTTCCCAGGTTGATGTCGCCAACCCCTACTGCCGCATAAAGATCATCCCCTCCGGTGTAGTTCAAATCCTGGGCGAGCTTGTCGATCTGGATCCCCTCGATTCCCAGCCGCCGCAGCTCACGCTCGACGAGCAGCCGGCCATGAGTGAGGTTTTGCTCTCGATCCTGCTTGCGGAACCACTGCCGAATCTTGGTCCGGGCCCGTTGGCTGCGGACCATTTCTAGGCTTGGATTGAGCCAGTCCCGGCTCGGCCCGCCACGCTTGGCCGTGAGGATCTCGACCGAATCGCCGGTCTTCAACCGGGTGTCAAGGCTGACCAATTTGCCGCTGACCTTCGCCCCGCGACAGCGGTGGCCGATTTCGGTATGGATGTGGTAGGCAAAGTCGATCGGGGTCGAACCTCCGGGAAGGTCGATGATGTCGCCGCGCGGAGTGAAGGCATAGACTCGATCCTCAAACACGTCCGATTTCATCGCATCGACGAAATCGCCGGCATCGGTTACGTCTTGGCGCCACTCCATGAGCTTGCGTAGCCAATTCACCCGACGCTCGAACCCATCATCTCGGGCGCGCCCTTCCTTGTAACGCCAATGAGCTGCGATGCCGAACTCGGCATTCTCGTGCATCTCGGGAGTCCGGATCTGCACTTCCAGCGTCTTCCCGTCCTCGAAGATCACCCCGGTATGCAGCGATTGGTAGAAGTTGTCTTTGGGAGTGGCCACGTAGTCATCAAAGGTCCCGGGCACCGGCTTCCACTGTTTGTGAATCACCCCGAGCGCCAGGTAGCAGTCCGATTCGTTCTTCACCTGGATCCGCACGCCGCGCAGGTCGAATACTTCCTCGAACGCAAGCCCTTTCCGCTCCATCTTGCGGTAGATGGAATACAGGTGCTTTGGCCTCCCCTCCACTTCTGCGGTGATGCCATTTGCCGACAACAAGCTTTGGACCTCTTGGATGATATGGCGCATATTATCTTCTCGGTCCGGGCGCCGGCTATCCATCCTTTCGGCCAGATCCTTGTACTCTGCCGGATAGACATAACGGAAAGCAAGATCCTCCAGTTCCCACTTCACCTGCCAGATTCCGAGCCGACTGGCGAGCGGAGCAAAGATCTCCAAGGTCTCCTCGGCAATGGCCTCCCGCTTTTCCTTGGGCAAGTGCGAGAGGGTACGCATGTTGTGCAGCCGGTCGGCGAGCTTGATCACGACTACCCGCACATCCTCCCCCATTGCCAGGAATGTCTTGCGCAGGGTCTCCTTGGCCAATTCGCCCTTCGAGGCCCGTTCCGCCTTCCCGGATCCATCCGGCTTGCTAATTCGTGGCAGCTGGGTCAGCTTGGTGACACCGTCGACCAGCGCCGCAACTTCCTTCCCAAATTCCTGATCGATTTCGGAGAGGCTGATGGATGTATCCTCCACCGTGTCATGCATTAAGGCGGCGACGACGGTAGGGATCGGGGCGCCGAGCTCGGCCATGATCGTGGCCACGGCCACACAGTGGTTGATGTACGGTTCGCCGGAAGCCCGTTTCTGTCCCTTGTGGGCCCGAGCGGCAAACTCATAGGCCCGTTCGATCCGCTCGCGGTCAGCGGCCGAGGTATTGGCTGGGAGGGCGTCAAGCAATCGTTGGAGTTTCACCGGACTCTGATTTGGACAGTATAGCCAGTGGCTTGCTGACCTTCAAGTGGGCTGCCACGGCTACCGACTGGCCTGGCAGATCTTCTCTGGGAGGCTCGCCCGCGATCGGTGCGGGTCAGCCCTGGCTAGGAGGAAGGATTGGGGGCGCCGGAACCCGCTCGATCCAATAATCCCGGATCGTGACTTCGGCCGCGTCGCGCGATCCGTTCAGCCATTCATCGAAAGCCCGGGCAACTGCGGCTTGAAACTCAGAATCGCTCAATTCCCGATCTTCGTGCCCCAGAATCTCGATGATATGCCAGCCAAAATCGCTCTGCACTGGCCCGACGATGTCTCCGACCTGGCCGGCGAAGGCGGCCTGCTCGAAGGGTTCGACCATGCGACCCCGCGCGAACCACCCCAGATCTCCACCTGTGGCTTTACTGCCCTCATCGGTTGAATTCTCAAGCGCGAGGGCTTCCCAATCGGCCCCGGCCCGGGCCTGCTCGAGCAGGTCAGCCGCCAGCGCCTCGTCGCCCACGAGAATGTGCCGTGCCCACACCTGCTCCTGTAACCGGGGGACCCCCGCCTCGAATGTCTTGCCCAGCCGCTCGCGATAGAGCTGCGCCTGCAGCTCCGAGCGAACTGCGCTCTCCCTGACTCCGAAGGATCCAAGCTCGAAGAGAAAGGCCTGGTAGTTGCGTTCGAACAACTCCCGGGTGTAGGGTGTGGCAATGGCTGGAGCGGCGGAGGCGGTCGCGGTTGGAGCAGGTTCGCTTGGGGTCGCCCCGGATTCGCTCGGAGTTGGGCTGGCATCGTTGGGAGATTCCGAGGCGACCGCAGTGGGTTGATCTGAGTACCCGAAGTTCTGCTCAATGGCCTGATCGATATCTTGCTCGCTGATCGTGACTCCCAGACGTTTGGCTTCCTGCTCTATCAAGGCCTCTTGAATCAGCCCATCCAAGACCGAACTCCCGACAAACACCGGGCTCGCCAACTGTTGAGTCACGTTGTTCAATTGGGACTGATACGTCGAGCGGGCTTGAGCATCGTCTCCCACAACCGCCAAGATGCTGTTCAGGCTCGAATACTGAGACTGTAAGTTGTACTGCACCAGCTTGACCCGATCGCGGAACGTACCGGTCGTGATTTCTTGCCCGTTGACAATCGCTACGGGCTGGGGTGGCTGGACAACGTTGACCTGGATCCAGCCATAGGCCAGCAGCCCAATCACGAGCGCGAGGGTCAGCCCTGCGCCGGCTAGAATGCGGTTGCGCAGAGACTGTTCCCGATCTGCTCTGGCGATGTGCTTGGGGGTAAGCGAGGACCGCGCGCTCAAGTCGCGATTGGAGGCGGTTAGCGGAAGCGATCCGCCGCGTAGGGGAGCAGCGCGAGGTGGCGGGCTCGTTTGATTGCTCGGCCCAGCATTCGCTGATGACGAGCGCATGCCCCGCTGTCTCGGCGCGGCCGGATCTTGCCCGAATCGTAGGTGAACCGCTTCAACATCTCCGCCTGTTTGTGGTCAATCGAGTCAGCCCGGTCGGCGCAGAACTGGCACGCCCGCGGCTTCCGGTGGAAGCGCCTTGGCCCCCCAGACTCGATTCGTTCCTGATCTTCGTCGCTCAACTGATTCTCTCCCTTGAGGCCCGCCTGGCGGGCACAGTTTCGTCTGCCGGTCTGGCAGCGAGGTCAGCCGGCCGACGGTGAGGCATCGGCTGGCTCCATCCCCTCCTGCTGGGTGATCAGGAAACGGAGTACCTGTTCGGTCAGCCGCAGGTCCCGCTCAATCGCCAGGCCCGCGGCCGGCGGCATCTCGGTCTGGATGAAGACATAGTATCCTTCGTTCCGCCTTGCAATCGGGTAAGCAAAACGGCGCTTTCCCCACCGATCGACCTTGATCGTCTTACCCTGGCCAGCCTCCACCCACGATTTCACCCGCTCCTCGAGGGCAGTCAAACCCTCCTCATCGAGGTCGGGATCTGCAATAAAGGCCACCTCATAGTTGCGCACTGCTCGAACTCCTTTCCCCGGGATTGCCCCCTTCCGAGCACGAGGCTGTGCCGGTGGGAGCGGAAAGTAACTAAGCTGGGCGAGTTTATCACAATCCCCTGCCTCCCGCCCAACACCAGCATTTGTGCGATATTTCACGGTATAATCCGAAATACCCCGACAAAGTACCCTACCTAGGGAGCAACCGAGCTCACCCTCGGCAATTGCGCAGCGACATGGCGACGGATCCCATCCGGTTCGGGACCGACGGTTGGCGAGGCAGGATCGCCGAGGATTTCACCTTTGCCGGGGTGCGCCGGGCAACTCATGGCTATGCGCAGTACCTATTGCAAGTCGAAGGCACGGACCGGCCAGTGGTTGTTGGTTACGACAAGCGGTTCGCCTCGGAGCATTTTGCCGAGTGCGCGGCGGAGGTCCTGGCCGCTAACGGGCTGAGGGTCCTGCTCACCCAAGAGGCCACTCCCACCCCGGTCATCTCGTTCGCGGTCGTGGCGTACTCCGCGGCCGGGGCGGTCAATATCACCGCCTCCCACAACCCGCCGAGCGACAACGGATTCAAAGTGCGCGATCGGCACGGGGGCGCGATCGCCCCGGAGGGCCTCGCCCGGATCGAGGCTCGAATCCCGGAGGTGGCAGACCCGGTCCCCCGAATCCGCCTCGCGGAGGGACTGCGGTCGGGCTCGATCGCGTTCTTCGATCCAACTCCCGGGTACGTCAATCAGATCCAAGGCTTGGTCGACCTCGAACGGCTGCGCTCGGCTGGGCTGACCGTAATGGTGGACGCGATGTGGGGCAACGGCGCAGGCTGGTTCACTCGCTTTCTCTCCGGCGGGAACACCCGGGTGATCCAAATCCACGGTGATCGCAACCCGATCTTTCCCGAGATGGACCGCCCGGAGCCTATCCCGCCCAATGTTGATGTCGGCCTGGCGGCTACCCGGGCTCAGGCGGCCGACGTGCTGCTAGTCACCGACGGGGATGCCGACCGATTGGGCGTCGGAGACGAACGCGGAGAATTCATCGATCAACTCCGAGTCTTTGCGCTGCTGGCCTACTACTTGTTGGAGGTGCGCGGGGCCCGCGGGCCGATCGTGAAGACCCTCTCGACAACCTCCCTGCTCCATAAGCTCGGATCGATCTACCAGGTCCCGGTGTATGAAACCGGAGTGGGGTTCAAATATGTCGCCCCGAAGATGCGGGAAGTCGATGCTTTGATCGGCGGCGAAGAGTCCGGGGGCTTTGCCTTCCGCCATCACGTGCCGGAACGCGATGGAATCCTTGCCGGGCTGTACTTGCTCGACATGATGGTCCGGCTTGAGCGGAAGCCATCTGAGTTGATCAAGCTGCTATTTGAGAAGGTGGGACCTAGTTACTACAAACGGATTGATACCCCGCTCGCGAGTGACGAACGTGAAGCACGCGAGGACCTGATCCGGTCGGTCGCCCCGAAAACGGTCGGCGGACTCAAGGTAAGCTCGATCAACCGTACCGACGGATACAAGTTTGAGCTCGAAGACGGAGGTTGGTTGCTAATCCGCTTCTCTGGGACCGAGCCGATTGTCCGGGTCTACACCGAGACCACTCGGGAGCAGCAGGTCGAGCCGATCCTCGCGGATGGCCTTCGGCTGATCGGAGCCCGATGGCCCCCAGGCTGACCGACACTCATTGCCACCTCATGCTGCCTGAGTTTTCGGCTGACCTCGAACGGACCCTTGAGCGGGCCCAGGTCGCCGGAATCGGGACCCTGGTCGTGCCTGGGATCGATCTGCCGACCAGCCGCGAGGCGGTAACCCTGGCCGAGAGCCGCCCGGGGCTGTTCGCTGCGGTCGGAATTCACCCGCACCAGTCCGAAGGTTGGTCCCAAACGGCTGGGTCGGAGCTGCGGGAGCTGGCTCGTTCGCCGGCGGTAAAGGCCATTGGGGAGATCGGTCTGGACTACTATCGCGACCGGGCGCCTCGGCCAGCCCAGCGGGCGGCGCTCGAGGCCCAGCTGGAGCTGGCCGATGAGCTTGGACTGCCGGTGATTGTGCACAACCGGGCTGCCATCGAGGAACTGCTGGCAGTTCTGATAGAATGGTCGGGCGGCCTGGACCCGAGGCTGCGGCCACGAGCCGGTGTGCTGCACGCGTTTTCCGGGGAGTCGGAGCACGCTCAGACCGCGATCGGCTCAGGTTTCTACATAGGAGTAGCCGGGCCACTGACCTATCCCAACGCCCACCCGCTCCGAGAGCTTGTCCAGCGCGTCTCGCTCGATCGGCTGGTGTTGGAAACCGACTCACCCTATCTGCCGCCCCAATCCCACCGCGGTCAGCGGAACGAGCCCTCCCTTCTGCCCGAAATCGCCACTGCCCTTTCCAAGCTTCACTCCGCTGATTTTGAAAAAGTGACCCAGCTAACCTCCCATAACGCAGCAGTTTTGTTTGATCTGAGCAATGGAAGCCACTACCCTCACCTTCAGTGATTTGGTAGCCTCCGGCCTGGCGGCGGTCGAGCTTCGGATGAGGGAGGCGACCCCTGCCGACCATCCGGAATTGGACGCCGCCTTAGACCAGTTGTTGGGGTCGCGCGGCAAACGGCTGCGCCCGACGTTGGTCTTGCTCAGTGCCGGGCTGCTTGGCGCCAATTATCAGCGAGCAGTCGATCTGGCTGCGGCCATCGAACTGCTGCACACCGCCACCCTGGTCCATGATGACCTGATCGACGGTGCCCTGCTGCGCAGAGGCCATCCTACCCTCAACGCGCGCTGGGAGGGCGGCGCCACCGTCCTGATCGGAGATTACTTATTCTCCCGGGCCGCCGAGCTGGCTGCGGCAACCCAATCCCTGGCATGCATGAAGAGTTTCGCTCGCACTCTCACCACCATCGTGCAGGGCGAGCTCAATCAGCTACTTGGCTCACGCTCGACCGATCTGCGCACCGCCTATTTCGAGCGGGTGTATGCCAAGACCGGATCGCTGTTCGAGCTCGCGGCCGAAGCCCCCGCCCAACTCGCCGGTACGAGTGAGACAATCCAACACAGTTTGCGGGACTTCGGTCGCAGCCTGGGGATTGCATTTCAAATTGTGGATGACGTATTGGACTTCGCGGGCGAGGCAGAGGAAGTTGGAAAACCGGTCGCCAGCGATTTACGAAATGGCCTGATCACGCTTCCGACCCTCTGTCACCTCGAAGCGCATCCGGCAGATGCCGAGGAAGTCGACCTGCTGGTTCGCGGTGAACTCTCGAACCAAGCTCAAGCCCGGCTGATTGCTGCCATTCGGACCTCCGGGGGCGTGGCCGCCGCCCGGGCGGAGGCCGAGGGCTACGTCGAATCCTGCCTCTCCTTGCTCGCCAAGCTTCCCTCCGATCGCCCAGAACACGGTGCGCTGGGCGACCTCGCCAACTACGTCCTGCAGCGGACCCTATGAACGTCCATGTATCCAACCATCCGCTGGTCGCTCACAAACTGGCCAGGATCCGTAACAAGCAGACCGACCCGAAGAAGTTCCGAGAGCTGATCCGGGAGATCTCGGCCCTGCTGACCTACGAGGCCACTCAGGATCTGGCGACAACCTCGATCCGGGTTCAAACCCCGCTCGAAGAGACTGGTGGATCGGTCCTGGCCGAGAAGATCGGACTGGTGCCGATCCTGCGGGCCGGATTGGGAATGGTGGAGGGGGTCTGGGAGCTGATGCCGTCGGCCGAGGTCTGGCATATCGGCCTGTATCGTGACGAGAAGAGTTTCCGCCCGGTGGAGTATTACAACAAGCTGCCGGTGGAGCCTACAGTCTCGGTTTGTTTGGTTTTGGACCCGATGCTGGCGACTGGGGGTTCCGCGGTCGCGACCGTGGACATCCTCAAACGCTGGGGGGTAAACCGGATCAAGTTCGTCGGCCTAATCGGCGCCCCAGAGGGAATCTCAAAGATGGAGCAGCACCACCCCGACGTCCCGGTCTATCTGGCCGCGGTCGACCACCACCTGAACGACCACGCCTTCATTGTCCCGGGCTTAGGCGACGCCGGCGACCGTCAATTCGGAACCGCCTGAGTATCGCTTCCCCGCAGTTGGTTTCGGGCCCCGAAACAGCTACGAGTTGAGCTCGGTTTGAACCGCCTCGAGATGTTCCACTAACCACGGCGGGAGCGGCCTGCGCTCCAGCAATCGGGCCGTCGCGGCGCGAGCTTCTTCTACTGCGCCGATCAACTGCAAGCCATCAATCATGACCGCGTTCGCAATCGGGTCCTCGGGGGCGGCCTGCAGCGCGCTATCGATGAGCAGCTTTGCCTCGTCCAGGTCCCCGGAGTACAGCAGGGATCTGGCCTTGAGCACCGGCAGAGCCGGCCAAGCTGGAAAGCGCTGATTCAAAGCCTCCAGGTAAGGGAACATCTGGCCACTCTCAGCCCCCAAGAAGAGGGCCTGGGTCATCAGACCGGTATTGCGCGGGTCGACGGTCAGGTTGGCACCCGAAACTTCAAGACCGGCCAGCAGCGCCTCCACCGCCCCAACGTAATTCGCTTGCTGGAGATACAGCTCGGCAGCTATCGCATACTCGGAAGCCGCTCTTTCCGCCTGACCCGCCTCCGCCAACGCCAGCGCGAGCTCCTCGTGAGCCTTCGGGTTGTTCGGTTCGACGCTAACCAAGTGCTCGGCCTCAGCGACCGGATCAGGGGGCAGCGGAGTCGGCGACCGAATTGGCTGGGACTGCACGGGCTGGTCCACGGTCTGTGGGGCGGCGGCAGCCGTTCCACCCAGCGCGCCGGCCATCGAGATGAGGAAACTTACCAGGCAGAGGGTCGTCATCAACAGCCCACCCACTATCCAAGCCCACCGCCGCGTGGGGCGGGCAGGCTGTGGGCCGGTCTGGGCCGCCGGGACTGCCGGCAGAACAGGTGCCGCGAATGGGCTTGTGACCACCGACTCGGTCGGGGCCCAGGGCGAGATCCCCTGTACCGCCCTTTCAAAGGCCTGGACGGTCTCTGCGACGTTCTTGAACCGATCCTGGCGGTCTTTGGCCAACGATTTGAGCAGCACCTTTTCAAGTTCCTCGGGGATCTTGGCGTTGATGCTGCGAGGCAGTGGCAGCGGCGTGTAAATGTGGTCGTGAATGATCGAGAAAGGCGTATCCGAACTGAACGGCACCCGACCCACGCAAAGCTGATACAGGACGATTCCGAGCGAATAGATATCGGTACCCTCGTCCAGGTTCTGCTCTCCGCGAGCCTGCTCGGGCGAGATGTAATGGGGTGTTCCCAGGAGCTGGTCTCCGGACAGGGTCGATTGGCCGGCCTCCGCCATCCGGGCCAGGCCAAAATCGGTCAGAAAGACTCCTCCGGACTCAGTCAGCAGGATGTTGGAAGGCTTGATGTCCCGATGCAGGACTCCTTGACCGTGGGCGTAACTCAGCGCGTTCCCGATTGCTCGTACGATTTCGAGGATCCGATCCTTTGCCGGCCAGCCGCGGTCCAAAACCGCCTTGAGCGTCTCGCCTTCGACGAATTTCATCACCAAGAATGGCTGCCTGAGGTGATCAGCGAAGTCGTAGACCGGAACGATGTTGGGGTGGTCGAGCTTGGCGACCACCTTTGCCTCCCGCTCGAACCGCCGCAGGAATTGGGGATCCTGCATAAAGGCGGGATGCATTACCTTGATGGCGACGTAGCGGTCCAGCGCCGGATGGTACGCCTTGAAGACCGTAGCCATTCCGCCTTGGCCGAGTTGCTCGATGATCCGATACGGGCCGACGTTTTCGCCTGGTTGGAAGGGCATGGAGGCTGCCTACGACTCCGATTAGACAATCACCAGATTATCTAGGAGACAAATCCAAGAAAACAGTGAGTAAATTGTCCGGTGAGTGTAGGTCAGACCTGCAGCACCGCAAGGCCGGGCAGGGTCTGTCCTTCCAGGAGAGCCAGGGTGGCTCCCCCGCCGGTCGAGAGGTGAGTGAACCGAGCTGCCAGACCGGCCTGTTGAACCGCGGCGACCGAATCACCGCCGCCGACGATAGAGAGGGCGTGGACCCCGGCAATGGCCTGGGCAATGCCCCGGGTCCCGGCGGAAAAGATTTCAATCTCGAAAACGCCCATCGGCCCATTCCACAGGATGGTCTTCGCCGGACGCAGAACTTCGCTGAACTGCTCCAAAGTCTGGGGGCCGATGTCCGCGGCCCGCCAACCGACGGGGATCTGGTCTACCTTGGCTACCCGATGCTCGGCCAACTCCGAAAACTCCGAAGCGACCACAACATCGACCGGTAGATGGATCCGCGAACCGGGTTGAGCGAGCAGTTCGGCCGCAACCGGCAGCGACTCTTGCTCGACGAGTGAGTCGGCCAGATCGAGGCCTTGGGCGGCCAGGAAGGTATTGGCCATACCGCCCCCCACCAGCAATGCATCCGCCTCACTGAGTAGTTTCCGGACCAGCCCAATCTTGTCGGATATCTTGGCCCCGCCCAAGAGCACCACATACGGGCGCTCCGGGCTGGAGAGGGCCTCTTTGATGAATTTGACTTCTTGTTCGACCAGTAAGCCAGCCGCGCTGGGCAAGAAGTGCGCAACCCCTTCAGTCGAGGCGTGGGCGCGGTGGGCGCTGCCGAAGGCATCGTTCACATACAGTTCGGCCAGCTCGGCGAGCTGTCCGGCGAAAGTTGGATCGTTTTCGGTCTCCTGAGGGTAGAACCGGGTGTTCTCGAGCATCAGCAGCCCCCCGGGTCGAAGCCGCGCAGCCGCGGCCTGGGCCGCCGGCCCGACACAATCCGCCGCAAACTCGACCGCCTCGTCCAGGAGCTCGGCGAGCCGTGCCGCGACCGGACGAAGCGAGAGGCTGGGAACCAGCTTCCCCTTCGGGCGGCCCAGATGTGAGCAGAGGATTACGCTGGCCCCGCGCTCGTGGAGTAAGCGAATTGTTGGGAGGGCGGCCCGGATCCGGGTGTCGTCCTGGACGGTTCCTTCACTCAGCGGGACATTGAAGTCCACCCGCAGCAACACACGCCGGCCTCGGACTTCGAGGTCGCGGACGCTTCTCAGGCGCGACACGATCGAGGGATTAGCGTTTGCGGGCCATCAGGGCGGCCAAATCTGCGGTACGGGTGGAATACCCCCATTCGTTGTCGTACCAGGCCACCACTTTGGCCATGTCCCCGCCCATGACCATCGTGAACTGAGCGTCCACAATGCTGGAGCGCGGATCCATCTTGAAGTCGCTGCTGACCAGCGGCTCCTCACTGAAGCCGAGGATCCCCTCCATCGGCCCGATCGAGGCCGCCCGAAATGCCTGGTGCAGTTCCTCGGTGGTTGCCTCTCGTTCCAGAGTCGCCACGAAATCCACCACTGAGACGGTGGCGGTCGGCACTCGCATCGCGAATCCGTCGAACTTGCCCTTCAATTCAGGGATGACCCGGGAAATGGCGCGGGCCGCGCCGGTGGTGGTCGGGATGATATTCAAACCTGCTGCCCGGGCCCGGCGCAGGTCTTCGTGGGGCAAGTCGAGGATTCGTTGGTCATTGGTGTAAGAGTGAATCGTGGTCATCAAGGCTTTCTCGATCCCGAACTCATCCTGCACGACTTTGGCCGCCGGGGCCAGGCAGTTGGTGGTGCAGCTGGCATTCGACACGATGTGGTGCTCGGCCGGCTTATACATGCCTTCGTTAACCCCCAGCACGATCGTAACGTCGGGATCCTTCGAAGGGGCGCTGATGATGACCTTTTTCGCGCCGGCGGCCAGATGCTTGGAAGCTTTCTCGTGGGAGGTGAAGATCCCGGTCGACTCGATCACCAGCTCGACGCCGAGCTCACTCCACGGCAAGGCCTCGGGGTCACGGACCGAGAGGGCCAGGATGTGGTCGCCGTCGACCCGCAAGCCATCCTTCTCAATCTCGACCGCCCCTTGGTATTTCCCATAGGTGGAGTCGTATTTGAACAGGTGGGCCATGGTCGCCAGGTCGCCAAGATCGTTGAAGGCCACAATATCCAGCTCATCCGGATATTCAGCCCGAATCACCTTGACCACTTGGCGGCCGATCCGCCCGAAACCATTGATCCCGATCCGAGTTGTCATCGCTTCACCTGCTTCAATTTGGTTAAGTTACGTGGCCGCTAATCGAAGGGCTTAGTCTGGCAGCTCTGGCTGATCGATCTCCAATGGTCCGGTTTGCTCCTCCAGGAGTGCAATCAGACTGTCTGCCAGTTGATCCGAATCGTGCCGCCAGGGTCGCTGGTGGTCCACCAGGTCAGCCAAGTAGGTGGGGATCCCCAATACTCCGTTCGAAGAAGGGCGCACTGCTATGGACGGCCCGGCCAGGGGAAGATCCGTGCAATCGTTGGCGACCAACGTATCGACCAGCCCTTCGCCCCCATGTTCCCTCAGTGCAACCCAATGATCCAGGCAATCGTAGCGGTCAGTCTCACCCTGTTGGGTCGCCACGTTGCACACATACACCCGGAAGGCCCGACTCGATCGGACCGCGTTCGCTATGTCTGGGACCAGCAGATTTGGGAGCACGCTGGTAAATAGGCTGCCGGGCCCGATCACGATCATATCGGCATTGAGCAAGGCGTGAATCGCCTCGGGGAAGGCCGGCGGATCGGCCGGCTCCAAATAGATCCTCCGAATCTTGCCAGGAACCTCCGGAATCCGACTTTCACCCTGTACTCGGATCGCCTGGACGTCCAGCGCGGGAGTCTTGTCAGCGACCAAGGCGACATTGGCTAGCGTCGAAGGCAGTACTCGACCGCGGATCGACAGGACTCTCCCGGCCTCCTTGATCCCGCGGTCAAAACTGCCAGTGACGCCGCTCAGGGCAGCGATAAACAGATTCCCGAAGGAGTGGCCGTCCAATTCCTCCCCCTCGAGGAACCGATACTGAAAAAGCTGGGTGAGCAGGTCTTCATCATTGGAAAGGGCCGCCAGGCAAGCCCGCAGATCTCCCGGTGGAGGCAGGCCTAGCGACCGGCGCAGGCGGCCGGAGGACCCACCATCGTCGGCCATCGTCACAATTGCGGTCAGATTGGCGGTGTGCTTCTTCAAGCCCCGCAGCAAAGTCGAGAGCCCGGTTCCACCCCCGATGGCCACCACCTTTGGACCACGGCCCAGTTTTCGATGGGCGGCGACCACATCGACCACCGGCCTGCCGGGCCGAACATAGGGGCTCAGCAGACTATTGTTCAGCCTGAAGATGGCCAGAAGCGCCGAAGCCAACCCGACGGCGACGAAGAACCCGGCGAGTAACCCAGCCGGGATCGAGGCTAAGAGTTCTGGGTGAAGCGGGTTGGGCTCGATTCGGTAGAGGGAGAGCAGCCCGGTCGCCAGGCCAAGACCGAGAAGCGCAATGGCTACCACCAAGACCACCAGCCATCGCTTGACTCCCAAGCCAGGCTGAAGCCAGCGCCAGAGCAACCGAAGGCGCGCCGGCCGGCCAGGCTTCCGTTCTGTCACACGGCTGACTATACCAAAGTCCAAAACGACCGTCAAACAGAGGCCCGCGCCCAGCGGTTGGCGGGGTACCGGGGTGTATAATCCGAGCCACCCAGGCTAAGAGTGGAGGGCGCATCATGGCCAGCGTGACCTATGACCATGTCTTCAAACGATTTGGGGATGTCGTTGCCGTAAACAATATCGATATTCAGGTGGCCGACAAGGAGTTCCTGGTGTTGGTCGGCCCCTCAGGCTGTGGTAAGACGACCGCCCTCCGATTGCTGGCCGGATTGGAGGAAGTCTCCGAGGGGCGGATTCTGATCGGTGATCGAGTGGTCAACGATGTGCCACCCAAAGACCGCGACATCGCCATGGTCTTCCAATCCTACGCCCTATACCCTCACATGTCGGTTTTCGAGAACATGGCCTTCGGACTTCGGCTGCGCAAGACCCCCAAGTCCGAGATCACCCGCCGGGTGAACCAGGCCGCTGAAATCCTCGGTATTCACTCGCTACTCGAGCGCAAGCCGCGGCAGCTTTCCGGAGGTCAGCGCCAGCGGGTCGCCGTCGGGCGGGCGATCGTGCGGGAGCCGAAGGTATTCCTCTTCGACGAGCCGCTATCCAACCTGGACGCCAAGCTGCGGGTGCAGACTCGGGCGGAGATCAGCAAGCTCCACCAGAGTCTGGCGACCACCTTCATCTATGTGACCCATGACCAGGTCGAGGCGATGACGATGGCCACCCGCATCGCGGTGGTCAACGGCGGGTTGCTGCAGCAGGTGGAAAGCCCTCAGAACTTATACGACCACCCGGCAAACGTTTTCGTGGCCGGTTTCATCGGCTCGCCGGCCATGAACTTCTTCAAGTCCCGCTTAGTGGCTTCCAACGGAAAACTGGTTGTGGATGCAGGGGCCTTCTCAGCAGTGGTGCCGCCAAGCAAGAAAAACCAGTATCAGGCCTACGCGGGCAAAGAGGTCATTTTCGGAATTCGGCCTGAGGACATCCATGATCCAAAGTTCACGCCGACCAATATCGAACCCTCCATGGTCGAGGCCAAGGTCGATGTTCGAGAGTTGATGGGCAACGAAATCTTCCTCTACCTGGACAGCGGTGGCGGGACCTTCGTCGGACGGGTCGATCCGCGCAGCGAGATGAAGCGCGGGGCCCAGGCCCAGCTGGCTTTCAACATGGACAACATGCATCTCTTCGACACCCAGGGTGATCAGAGAGCGATCGCCTAGCCGACCCGGGTGGAACCGCCGAGCCCCCCATCTCGCCAGGTGCGGGGGCTTCTTGTTGAATCGATTGAGACCCCGGTGAACCAACAGGAGCTGGTTAAGGGCCTTCAGCGGAGGGCTGAGAGCAAGATCATCCTGCTGATCCTCGACGGGCTAGGTGGGCTGCCAATCGAACCCGGAGGACCGACCGCCCTGGAAGCCGCCGCCACCCCAAACTTGGATCGCCTGGCGCAGGAGGGCTCGACCGGTCTGAGCGTCCCGATTCTCCCCGGCATCACTCCGGGGTCCGGTCCGGCCCACCTGGCACTCTTCGGATATGACCCGCTGGTCTTCCGGGTCGGTCGAGGAGTGCTCGAGGCTGCCGGGGTCGGCCTGCCAGTAGCCAAGGGCAGCGTTGCCGCCCGCGGCAATTTTTGCAGCCTCGACCCTCAAGGCCGGATCACGGATCGGCGAGCCGGCCGGTTGACCAGCGAGCAAGCGTCGCCCCTGGTGCAGCGCCTGGCTGCCCTCCGGGTAGAGGGTTGCGAGGTGCTGATCCGGCACGTGCGCGACTATCGCTTCGCGTTCATGATCCGCGGCCCAGGGCTGGGCGCCGCGGTCAGCGATACCGATCCGCAGCAGGAGGGTGCTCCTCCGCTGGCAGCCGCCGCCCAAGCACCTGGCTCCGAACGCACTGCCAGTCTGGTCAACGATTGGATCGGGCAGGCGGCCATGGCGCTCAGCGATCAGCCGGTCGCCAACGGCCTCACCCTGCGGGGGTTCTCGACCGACCCCGATCTGCCCCAGTTCTCCGATAGCTACGGGCTGACCGCAGCCTGCGTCGCGGTCTATCCGATGTACCGAGGCGTGTCACGCCTGGTGGGGATGGACGTGATCGAATTCGCAGGCGAACGGCCGGAGGATGAGTTCGCCGCAGTGGGTGCCCACTGGGCCAGCCACGACTTCTTCTTCATCCATGTCAAGGCGACCGACAGCCGGGGTGAGGATGGAGATTTCGCCGGCAAGGCCGCGGCTATCGAAATGGTGGACCGGGCCTTGCCCGGCTTGCTCGATCTGAAGCCGGAAGTCCTGGCGGTGACCGGCGATCACTCTACGCCAGCCCGCTTGCGGACTCACTCATGGCATCCGGTGCCTTTCCTGCTGTGGGCGCCGGAAACCGTCCGACAGGACGGCTCGCCTGGCTTCGGTGAGACCAGTTGCCTGCGAGGGGGCCTCGGCACGTTTCAGGCGGTCAACGTCATGCCGCTCCTGCTCGCCCATGCCCAGCGTCTCGACAAGTTCGGGGCGTAGTTCGTTCATCCCGGCTTACAGCCCGCCTTTCACCCCGGCTCGCCTGACGGCTATCGGCACGACTGGCTATGCGCAGTCAAACCGGTCCCCGGCGAACCTACTCCACTTGCTTCAATAGAGCCCTGGCGATCACCCACACCACCCCGGCCTGGACCAGCGTCGCCAGCGCCACCGCCCCGAAGGCCACCTGCCAGAATCGTTCGGGGAACAACCGGATCAAGGTGTCTTCAAACCGGAAGGTCCATGTATTCGGGTCAAAGAAGACCTGATGGAATCCCACGAAGATCACGGCGAACCCAACCAACAGAACAACCCCGAGCACGAGCATCAGGATCGCGGTGAGCCTCGATCCATCCTGAAGAGTTTCCAAAACGAGGCGACCTCCCACACCCCGCCAGACCACCAGCACCAAAACCAGGATCAAGCCCGCCCCAACCCGGCGCACTCTCAGTGCTGACTGAGTGACCTGCTTGACATCTTGCATGTGCCGCAATTCCCGCTCGTTGTACACCGCCGATCCCTCTTCGAAACGCTGGTCCCCCAGGAACTCGACCCCGGCGTCGTTGAGCAGGTAGTCCAGGGCGACCGTGGCGTGCTGGATGCGATCGGCTTTCGTGAATCCGTATCGGTCTGCGGGGAACCCCGGCAGGCTGTATTCCATTCTGACGAAGATCGCGGTGAGCAAGAGCCGCACGCTGGTCAGCACTAAGACCACCGGCAGCAGGGCTTGCAGCCCAATCCTGGCCAGGCCAATCCAGCTGGGGGTAGCGCTGGGTGGTTCCATCAGGGCAACCCTTGCGCTCCCTCGAGCAGAAACTGGAGCACGATCGAATTGACCAGCTGTTCGGCCGGGGCATGGTCATCCGTAAAGACCACCTGGGATCGAGGGGTGGTTCGGATGTTTTGGATCGCCCGCTCGATGACCGCCAGCAGCGGCTCCGGCGCGCCCTGACCTTGCAGGGCGAGCAAGTTGCGGACGAGATTTTCAGCCTGGGTAGGCTGGCGGGTGCCGTACAGCATCGAGTTAAAGCTCCCCGGAACATCGACCAGGTGCACGGATGGGAATACGACTTGCATGGTGCCGGCCAGCGCCTCGATCAAGCGTCGATCGGTCTGCGTGCGCCCAACGTTCACCGCCACCACTCCCTGTTCATCCAGATGTGCGCTGGCCTCTTTAAAGAACTCGACGGTGGTTAGCTGCCAGGGGATGTATGGCGTTCGGTAGGCGTCGACCCCAATTACGCTGTAGCGCTGCTCGCTGCGGGCCAAGCCCCAGCGTCCATCGGCGATGATCGGGGTGAGGTTTGGTTCGGTCATATCAAAGTAGTCTCGGCCGACCGCGATGATTTCGGGGTCGATCTCCCAGCCATCGATCGGGACCTCCCCGAAGATTTCGGTGAACTGTTTGGAAATGGTGCCGGCGGCCAGCCCGATCACACCGACCCGCCCCAGGTCCTCCGGCAACGTGGGAGCCGAGTTGAAGAATGGCGCCACCAGAAAGAACTCCCAGGTGCCATAGCCGTAGGGTGCGCCTCCATCTCGGGCAGAGTAGATGGAATGCTCTGCCAAGCCCTCATTCAGGTAGAGCACCCGCAGACCGTCCACCTCTCTCACCTGAATGTAGTTGTAGGCCGACTCCGACTCGTACAGCGCCCCCTCCGACGGCTTGAGCGGCCCGCGAAGGGTCAGCAGGGCGAGCAGGCCGAGCGCGATCGGCATCCACGCGTAGCGGGCAAGTTTCCGGGTCCCGCCCTCCCGCCCCAACCCAATCAAACCCAGCGACAGGAGGCCGAAGCTGAAGACCAGAAAGGTGCGAGCCGTTCCGATGGTCGGGATAAGCCAGAGAACCGGTAGAAAGGTCCCGAGGATCGAACCGAGGGTTGAAGTAGCGTAGATCCGCCCCGAGATCCGCCCGGCCTGTTCGGGATTCTCGATTGCCAGCCGAATCGCGAACGGCGAGACGCAGCCCAACAGTGTGACCGGCACACTGAACAACACCAACACGGAAAGGAACGAACCGGCCATGACGACCGCGTCGAGCTTTTCGACCGCCAGGGCTGCCTGTTGCAGCACCGGCCGAGCGACCACCGGAACCAACCCAGCCGTAAACGACCCCCAGGCAATCAGGCGATACAACGTCTCAAAGCGAGGTGAGCGGTCCGCCCACCGGCCGCCGATGAAGTAGCCGGCGCTCAGATAGATCAGCATCAAGCCGATGATGTTGGCCCAAACGATGTTGCTCGTGCCGAACACGGTCCCCAACAATCGGGCGGCCGAGACCTCGATGGCCAGGGTCGTCATGCCGGCCACGAAGACGGTTGGCAGCAAGAGAGTCCGGGAAGTCATTCTCGAGGGTAGGTCCACAGCTTAGCGGCCGGAATTGTAACCGGGCTACCTGGCCAGAAGGACTGCCAGTAGTCCAGACCAGAACAGGCTGTATCGAAGCGGGCGCATCCAACGTCGGCTGCCGGCAAACAGGATGACAGACAAGACAAGTCCGTCGGCAAGCCGCACCAGGCCCAAGGGTTCCCGGAACGTCGAGAACGGGAGGGCCATCACTAGCAGAGAATTCGCGAAGAGCGAGAGGCTTTCCACGTCCCGTGCGCCGCGCAACATCGCCTTCATGGAGGCGATCGCACCCCAGAGTGAGGGGAACACGATGCTCGGTCCGAAGATCAAGAGATAGAGGCCGAGGGCCGCCAGGCTCACCGTGCCGATCCGGAACAGCCCCAGGTAGGGTATCCATTCGAATTCGGTGGCCATCTCCCCTCCGCTAGCGAGCCCCAGAGTGCCAAAGACTCTGACCAACCAGAGCTGCCATGCGGCGTAGGCGACTCCAACCGTCAGATAGGCCACGACTGCCCGCCGATTGCGATCGGACAACAGCTCTGATAGCAGCGCGGCACCCAAGAATGGGAGGGTCGTCTCCTTTGCGAACGCGGCGAGCCCCAGCAATCCCGCAGCCAGTGGCTTGCGGCCTTGCGCCAACCCGAGCATGGCGCCCGCCACCAGTCCATAGGCCAATGGCTCGCTCAATCCGGTCCCGACCGGGGCAACCAGACCCACCCACAGACCGTAGCTCAAGCCATACCAGGGACTGAGGCCCCGGTTGGCGAGGAGCTTGGAGACCGAGTAAGTCCCAGCCCAGAGCGACGCCAGACTGATGCCCAGCATTGCCCACGGGACCCCGGAGGCGGTCCTCAAAGCGAGGGCCCTAGCGAGCAGGGGATAGAGGATCCGTTGATACCGGTAAGCGGGAACATCCAACTTCGCCGCGACCGTCGACGGCTCAGGATCGAGCGCGATGAAGTAGGTGAACTGCCCGTCGTACCCCTCGGTCCCCTCGGTCTCCCCGCCCGAATACCGCTCTCCAATCTCGAATAGCGCGGACGGCTCCCCGCCAGCGAGCGCCAGCCGCCAGAGCACGTAGGCTCCCGCGACCAACGCGCAGAGCGTTGCTGGAAGATGCCGCTTCACCTGCGCCGCAACAGCCCGAACACCACCGGCCAGGCCAGCACAGAAATTGCGAGGCCGGCGGCGGCGCTCCAGGGCATATAGGAGAAGCGGACCGAATGCTCACCGGGCTGCAGCCACACAGCCCGCAGGAGCCCATCGGCGGCAAAGATCTCTGCAGGTTCTCCGTCGATTCGGGCCATCCATCCCGGGAACCAGCTATCGGCCAAGACCAGCCATCCACCATCCGGCGCCGAGACCGACAGCTCAACCCGGTTAGGACCGGATTCGGTGAGCGCAAGTATCTGGCCGCTCCCGCCGCTCCCGGCAGCGGCCGGCGCGCCCTCCAAGACTACTGTCTGGCGAGGGTCGAAGCCTGGGCTGGTCGTCCTCGAGAGGGCAGCCTGTAAACCGCTGACCCATTCCGCCTGAGGAACCACCCAGGCGTGGGCAGGGGCATCGACGGTCTCGTATTCGATGGAGCCGTCGGTCTGGACGGCTTGCCATCCGGCGTCGGCGTGCTGAAGCAATGCAGTCCGGATCGGAGCCGGTGACGCCTCTAGCCGGTGCAGCCAGGCAACGTATCGGGCTGGGAGGATCGGGTCGAAATTGTTGACCGATCGCAAGCCATCCAGGATCGTTGTGTTCGGCAGACCAAGCTCACGGACCTGGCCCCACTCCAACTCCGGCTGGAAGGTGTCGAATCGGAAGGCGAGCTCGAACTTGACAAACTGTTCCAGGCTGCTTTCCATAAAGGTCCGGTGCTCGACTCCAAGCCGCTCCCGAAGCGCCGTCGGGGTATTAATGGAGGCGAGGGTAAGCGTGGGGTTCAGTCCGCGCGCCGCGAAGACCAGGTCGAGCATTACGAAACCAAGCGCGGCGGTCGTCCAGGCGGCTGACTGAGGAAGTCGGCGGGTGAGCGCCAGCACGGCCGAGAGCAGCAGCCCTACCGATCCGAGCAGGACTGCGGGCGAAAAGCTGGGTTCGATGCCCGGCAGCAGCCGGCCGCCCAGGGCTCCAGCGACGGCTGCCGCGGCCGCGCCTGCGGCCCCCAACCTCAGCCAGTACAGCCGACGGCCGGAAGCCACTTGCCACGCTTCGGCACCGATCCCTGCCAACAACGCCAGGGAAAAGACCAACACGAGGTTCCAGCGGGTGGGCGCCTGGAACAGGGCGAAGGTCGGCACGGACCGAAAGAGCCATGGAAACACCGGCGTATTCTTGCCGAGGGCTAGCACGAATGCGACCCCGCCGGCCGCCAGCAGGAACCATTTCAATCGATCCGCACGCCGGCTGAACAGCGCGCCGATCGCCAGCAGGATCGGCAAGCTGCCGAGGTAGAGGTGGTCTTCCCAATAGTTGCCGTAACCCCAATAGTCGCCGGCGCGGGGATTTCCGAATAGGTCGGGAGTCACTAGTCCTAGCAGCCGCCACGGCCAGAACGAGTAGTTCAGCGCGAACTCCGGGTCGAGGCCGGCAGACCGGTCCGATTGGCTGAGATACTCGAGAGTTGGAAGGAGCTGAACTGCGGCCAGCCCAAAGGCAAGCGCCGAAGCCACTCCCAGCTCGGTGATGGCTTTGAAGAGCCCCGACCCGCGAGCCTGCCTCCACGCTCGGTACCCCATCCACGCCGCGCAGAAAGCCCAGGTGTAGGCCGCGGTCTGGGCGTGCCCCGCCAGCCACTGCATGCCGAGAGCCAGGCTGAGCAGCGCGATCCCGGCCATCCTGCGCCCATTCAGGGCTCGTTCGGCGGCGACGATCACCCACGGCAGCCAGGAAGCCGCAGCGTTGATGCTCAGAAAGCCGGATCGGGCAACGAGGTACCCGGACATGCCGAAGCAAATGCCTGCCAGGGTTTGGGCAAATCGGCCGAAACCGAGTCGGCGGACCAGGATAGCCGTCCCGGCCCCGGCCCAGATCAAATGCAGCATCACGAGCAAAGTCTGGCCCCAGGCCACGTCCAGGAAAACCAGAATCCAGTTTGGGGGATAGAGCAACGCGGACTGGTAGTTCGCGAGCAGCGGAGCTCCGAGCCCGAGCCAGGGGTTCCAGAGAGGAAAGTGCCCGCTGAGCAGCACCTGTTTGGCAGCCGCTCGCCATGGGGTGAACTGCAGCAGCGGTGCCCCCCAGAAGAGCGCGCGCCCTTGGATCAGAGCCGGCCCAAAGGTCAAGGCTGGGCCGGCAACCAACGGCAGCCAGGGCAGCAGGTTGCGCCGCAGATCGGCGCTCGTCGGTCTACCCATCGGTGCGGAGGCAGGTGGAGAAAACTTCGTATCCTGCTGCGTCGTAGATCGGACGCAAGCAATCCCAGCTGGCCGGCTCCCAGCCCCCCAGGGCCCGTTCTGCCGGGCCGTAGAAGAGGAGGTCTACCTGCTGGGCCAGGACCAGATCCTGCCGATCTTGGTCGCTGGACTCAACCTTAAAGAACCCTTCGACCTGCGGGAGCAGTTGGGCTAACCCGGGCGTTTCCGGTCCGTGCCCGGCAACCACCCGGACCGGGGCCCAGGCCGGAAGGGCGTTGCCGGTCGGATAGGCCGCAAGCAGCACCTCTCCGGCGACAACCTCTTCTCGCAACCAGGTGAAGGCTGCGACCTCGGCGGCCGGCCGGAAGGCCGGCGGACCGGGACGACTCGCGGTTTGTACCCCGGCAATCAGAATCACCAGAGTGCTTGGCAGTAGCAGCACGGTGAGTCCGACCCTGAGAATCGCCTGCCATCGTCCGGAAAGTTGCTGGGCTCCAACTGCTCCCAGCGCCAAGAGAGCTACCCAGCCAGCCTCAGGGAGTCGGCGCTGAATATTGACCGGCGCGTAGGCGAGCAGAGGCAGGACGATTGCCCAGGTCACTGGGAACAGCAGTGCGACCTCTCTCCGTTTCAGGCACCGGATCGCGCCGGCAATTGCCAACGGCAGCACCGCGCCAAAAGCCAGCAGGTAGTGAAGGGGATTTGGTGACAGAATGACATTCTGCTCGGCCCAGGATTGGAGAAACGGATCGCGGCCGTAGGTGGCCCCTAAGTATCCCAGGAGCGGAAAGACCGGCAGCACGGTCCGCCCGAAGTGCCGTAGCCCAACCGCCCGCTGCGAGCCCGCAGCGAAGCCGAGCGCCGCGACTTGGTGAGCCGTGATGGCCGCAAGCCCGGAGAGCACGATCGGAGGATGGAGCAGGCCCGCCAGCAAAAGCAGTAAACCGGCGGTCCAGCCTCGGGTGGCGTCAAGATAGGAGGCGAGGGCTGCCAACAAGACCGCCCGCCCAAGCACCAGGTGGGGCAGACCGTAGACAGCCAGAAACCCAAACGTCTCTGGTGAGTAGAAGTCGAGCGGCAAGCTTTCGAGCCAATTCGGTTCGCCTGCCAGCAAAACCACCCAACCCAGGCCGCCGCCTACGGTTGCCAACAAAGTTGCCCATTTGCGCCAGACGATCTGGTCGCTGAAGCGGCCGACAAATCGGTAAGTCGCGAGGACGAGCAGCGGCAGGCCGATCAACCGCAGCGCGTGATAGGCAATGACCATTGTTTCGTGGGAAGAGCCGGCCAGCTTGCCGAGCACCAGATAGGGGAGAAAGGCGAGCACCCCGCGCTGATCGACGGTGGAGTACGGGGTTCGAAATAGCCAAGCACCCTGATATCCGCCCAGCATCTTTGCGATGTATGAATTCCCGTCCTCCACTCCAAAGAGGAACCCGGTGAAACGCCAGTCGGCTCCCTGATTTCGCCCAGCGAGCAAGTAGGGCAGGCTCGTCACTATGGCTAGGGCAACCGAATAACCGAGAGCCCAATTCAGCTCGGACCGCCTCATCGGCGGATCCACAACGAGGTCAACGCCAACCCGGCGATCAACGTAATGCCCGACCCGACGATCAAACTCGGCGGCCTCAGCCTGAACTGGATCTCGTGCTCCCCCGCGGGGAGATCCACTGCCCGGAAAAGCCCGCTAACCGTCTGCAAGAGGGCTGGACTCCCATCCACCTCAGCCTTCCAGCCTGGGTAAGCCAACTCGCTCAGTACCAGCCTTCCAGGCCCGGTAGCGACGATCCGAATCCGGTTGGGAGTCCATTCCTCGCTGCGGATCGGCCGCCAGCCTGGCGCGGCTCTGGTCTCGACCCAGGCTCGAGGCCGGGCTGCCGGATTGGTGTAGCGGTGGTGCCCCTCGAGAGTTCCGGCCGGCTCGAGCCTGCCGGCCTGAACCGGATAGGCTGCCAAGACCTCCGAGACGCTAAGCAATCCAAGCCGCTCGGCATCCAGTTGAACGACCCGGCTCTCCTGCGGCCCGCCTTCCGGGAACGGGGGAAGTGTCACAGAATAACCCTCCCCGGGAATACCGGTTGCGACGCTCATGAACCGGTTGTAACTGGCGAGCTGTAGCGGATTGACCCCATCTGCCGTTTCGACTCCGAGCAGTGCACTGGACGGCTGCGCCAGACTATAGGACGGCGAGAAGGTTCGCGGGGGTGGGCTCCCTTCGACCAGGTCGGCCAACGACTGGGCCCGCGGGTCAGCCAGGCCGGCGCCCTGCCTGAGTTCGAGGGTCACGAAGTTAACCAGACCCAGATCAAGCAGAATCAGCAGCACCCAACCTGCCCAGGCCCTGTCACCCCCCTGCCGGCTCACCCTTGTCCAAGCGAGCCCGATCCCGATCAACCCAACCGAGACCACGTGAGGCAGCCAGATCGTGAGCTGTTGCTCGGCCGGAGCCCGGCTCGCGGAAAACCAGCCAGATAAGAGAGTGGCGGCACCGATCGCAGACGCCAACCCAATCAGGCGTTTCGCAGGCAGCTCCCCGCTCAAGAGTCGCTGCAGGCCATAGCCTGCAAGGACTGCCATTGCAAACGCGCAGAGAAAGAGACTGCGGGGCGGCACACGCAGCTGGGCAAATCCGGGGACCAGACTGCGGAGTATCGAATACAGAGGGGATCCACCGCCCAACCCGATTAGCAGCGCGACCGCTGCGGCGGCGCCCCAGAACGCCGAGCGGCGCCAATTGAACACGAGAGCGACGCTCGCTAGAAAGAGTACGACCGCGCCAGCGTAGGTCTGCCACTCCGGCCAAACACCCAAATCAGCTGCCAGCAGATTGGCCAACTTCTCCAACGGAAGAGCGAATGCGGCGGACTCCGCCGCAGACAATCCAGCCCGGGTGCTCAGCCCGACGAACTCTGCGAGCGGCAGCGCCAACCCGGCGGCGATGCCCACAGATGCCAGCCCCACGACCGCCAAGCTGCCCAACCCTCTTCCCCACGCCGAGAGCGCTCCCCGGCCCATAAGGTCTCCTAAATGGCCTTCAGGCCGGCGCTGTGGGTCGTCGCTGGGAGCGGCGAGCCGAGTGTGGCTATGCGAAACCACCCACGTCGCGTAGGGTATCGCCATGAGCAAGACATAAGGAACCCACCGCGGGTCGATTAGAAACACCAGCCCGGCCGCTCCGCCCGCCAACGCGGCGGTCTGCACCCGCCGCCGCACCGATGCCTGGACCGCGCGGGCTGCCGAGTCTGCAGCCAGCAGTACCCAGGGCGTCCAGCAGACGGCGAACACCAACGTGACATGCCCGAGGCCGACATGCCCGATCAGCTTGGGTGTCCCCGAAAACGCCAGCCCGGCCAGGCTGGCCGCCGGGTCAGCGAGCCCAAGGCGACGAGACAGCCGCCAGGTTCCCAAACCGGCCCACACCAGGTGGAGATAAATCAGCAGATTGAATGCGAGGGCGGGAGGGAGGCCGGCCGCCAGCCAGAGGGGTGGATACCAGAGGCCGGAGAGCGGATCGGCGAAGAATGGAGCACCCGACAGGATCGTCGGGTTCCACAGCGGTATCTGGCCCCACTCGAGCAGCGAACGCCTGAGAAACACGGCATTCGGCCAGTGAGTGATCAGGAGATCCGAAAAGGCTCCCCCGCGCCAGAAGAGCACCTCGCCAGGATCTGGTATTACGGGAGCCAGCCAGACCAGGCAGCCCAGCACCAAGATGACGAGCGGTCCGCGCTTCACGGGGTCGGGACTTTATACAACCGGTCAGCCCCGGCCTCTTTAACCAGTTCGAGTTCGGGGATCCAGCTCGGAGTCCCAATTGCCCGCTCCTCGCTTGAGTAGAGGACGTACCGGACGGCAAGATCCTGTAGCCGGGCCAAGCCCGCTCCCGGCTCCTGATCCCAGCGGAATAGGCGGTTGACCTCGGCAAGCTGCTCTTCCGCGGCGGGTGTCTCGAACGGATGGCCATAGAGCACGCGGGCCGGGGTGAATGCCGGCAGACGGTTGCCAGTTCGGGGCCCGGCCAGGATCAACTCCGAATCGACCAGATTCAGGTTGATCCACCGGACCAGCACCTCTTCGTCGCGATCGACGACCAGGGCAGGGTCGCCGCGTACCACCGAGCTTAGCCCGGCGGCGATGACCAGACCATGGGAGGGAAGTGCAAGGGCCAGGATTCCGACGACCAGCAGGGTCAAGCGGCGACCGCTGCCAGCCAGCCGCTCGAGTCCGAGCCCGGCCAGGGCAGCCAGCGGGAAGAACAGCCCCAGGCTCAGCCTGCGCTGCAGCGGGAAAGGCGCGTACAGCAGCAAGCCATTGATCACCACCCAAGCGAGCAGCAAGCGCGTTTCGGCCGACTCTCGCAGCCGCATCCGCGAGCTGCCGATCACGGCCAACGGCACGAGCAGCCCGAATCCCAACAAGGTTTCTGGCAACGAAGGGGAAGGGGTGGCGTTCTGGGCAGCCCACTCCCCAAGCGCGGGGTGTGAGCGGATCGCGCCGAAATCGTAGATCAACACCGGAATCGCCCCAAGCAGGAACGCCAGCAATCCCATTCGTTGGGCAAACCATGTCTCTGAAACGGGACCCGCTGCCGGCCGGTCGGCTGCTCTGGTCCGACGGAGCTCTTCGACCAGCACCCAGGCCGCGAGGGAGGCGGCTACTGTCAACGACCCGAAAGGCTGAATGAGAGCCAGCCCGAAGCTGGCCAGATAGGTCAGCCAGGCCGGATAGCCCGACACGATGGCGGTCACCGAAAAGAGCAGCAAGGCGACCGCAACCGGGAAGTGGGCGTTCACATACCCGGTTACGAACGGAATGGCCTCCGGCACCCGGAGATCTACCGCGGTCAGACCGAAGGGAACCGCCAGCCAGCCAATCCCACTGCCGAAGAGGGCGATGGCGAAGGCACCGAAACGGGCTCTTTGGGATTCCAGCATTCGCTCAAAGAAGAGGTAGGAGGCCCCGAACATCGCGGCTGTTCCAATCACCCGGGCAGCCTGGTACACGGTCATCGGCGCCAGCCTGGCCAGGCTTCCCAGGCGACCCAACAACAGGTAATACACAAACAGCATCGCTCCGTCTCCCGGCTCGGGGCCATATGGCAGTCGGAATTCCAGCGGTCCCGAAGCCCCCTGCCGCATTTTGGCCAGGTAGCTGTAGCCGTCGGTCGGATTGAGCAAGAACCCGTTGAACGTGGATTGTGAGGGAATGAGTTGGGGTGCTGCCAAGTAGGGCAGGTTGATGAGCAGGAGGGCGACAGCGCTCAGTCCGGCTGCCGATCTGGGCCCGAACACGGGCGGGATTGTACGTCGGGTCGGGGGGACCCGCCATTTGCCCTCCTGGAATGGCAGCATCTATAATCCGCAAATGAGCCGCGCTTCCGGGCTGCACCGGCTGCAAGCCATGGATCTGGCCGCAGACCGGCTCAGGAACCGCCAGCAGGAGATCGAGGCCCTGCTCTCCGACTCGGCCGAGTTGGACCGGCTGCGCAGCGACCTGGCCGTTGCCAGTGAGGCCGCCCAGGCAGCCGCCGCGGTGGTACGAAGTGCCCATCGCGTGGTGCAGGATCAACGGCATAAGCTGAAGGAGGCCGAACAGGCCCTATATGGTGGGCGGGTGCACAGCCCGAAGGAGCTGACCGAGCTTCAAGCCGAGGCGGAGTCGCTCAAGCGGCACCTGGATACTCTGGAGGACCGATATTTGGAGGCGATGCTGAGTCAGGATCAGGTGGCGGCCGCTGAGCGGCAATCTCAGCTGGCGGTCGACTCGCTGATGTCGAACCGTTCTAACCAGCATGCCGAGTTGCAGGCCGAACTTGGGCAAATCCAAGATCGGCTGAGTGATTTCGAGCTTGAACGAGAAGCGGCCCTGGTCAGCGTCTCAGCCGAGGATCGGGCAACCTACGAGCGGCTACGTTCCCGGCCGGGGCTGGGCGGCATTGCGGTCGCTGTCCTGGAAGAGGCTAGTTGCGGAGCGTGCGGCCTCCGAGTATCGGCTTCGACCGAACAACTGGTGCGGGGCGGAGCTGAGCTGGTTATTTGCGGCCAGTGTGGCCGCATGCTTTACGGCGGATAAGGATGTTCGGACCTTTCGGCCCCTTCGGAATTCGATTTGATTGGCCCGAGTTCTTCGTCGGTCTAGCCACCGGCCTGGTCTTTGCTTTGGTTCTCTGGCGATTGCGGGCTGTGTTTGGCTGGGGCCTCGAGATGCTCCGAGACGCGCTCGGCTCGTTGCGCAGCGGCCTGGCCTCTCGGGCGATCGACCGATACCAGGTTGAACTCATTTCGCGGGCGGAGAGTCTGCACCTGGCCCGCCCGATCTTCGCCTTGGATGAAGTCCTGATCAACCCACAAATTCTGGTTCCGCCGCCTCCGACCGATCCAATTCCATCCGAACCACTCCCGACCGATTCGCTGTCGGTCGTCCCCAATCTCCCCGACCTGAACTTCCTGTCCGGAGTGTATGCAGCCCACACCCTTTCGATCCCCGACGCGATGCGAGAGGGGGTCGATCTGTTGCTGACAGGCGAACCCGGCAGCGGCCGCTCGACCGCGCTGGCTTACCTGGCAATCCGCCTCGCCAATCGTGACAAGGCAATGGGCAGCTTGATGGGCAAAGTTCCCTTTTTGGTTCATGCGACGGACCTGGCGGTAAATCGAACCCGGGACGCCATCCAGCCGCTGATCCTGGCCGCCCAGCGAACGGCTTCTCCCGGAGTCGCGGCGATGCTGCCCGGATACATCCAGAAGCATCTGGAACAAGGGAATGTGATCTTGCTGTTGGATGGGTTGGACGAAATCCCGCGTGCGGACCTCGGGCCGGTCGCGGATTGGCTGACCGCCCTGCGTGCTCAACACCCGGGAATCCGAATTGTCGCCGCTGGCTCGGCGCGGGGCCTAGGTACGTTCGCCCAGGCCGGCCTGGCGCCTGTACCGATCGCCCCCTGGACTGAATACACTCAACGCGAGTTTCTGGCCAAGTGGGCGAGGTCTTGGCAACAATTCGTCGTCCCGACGATCCCGAAGAACCGAATCAGCGACATCGACCACGTCCTGATCAACGGCTGGCTGGCCGGAACGATGCGAGGCCGAACCCCGGCCGAAGTCACCCTGCGGGCCTGGGCGGCCTATGCTGGGGATGTTCGTGGCCAGCGGTCGGTGGACGATCTGGAATCCTATGCCGCCAGAATGCTCTCGCCGGAGGAGCGGCTAGCCGCCTCGGCCGCGGCCCTGGCCTGGCTCAAATCCGGGCAGGCTGGGATCCTGGAGCGCGACATGCCGCGCGGTGTGCCGGTGGCCGACCTGGTCGAAGCCGGGCTCTTAGTACGGCATGAAGGAGGCCGGGTAGGATTCTTCCAGCCGGCAGTCGGCGCATACTTCGCGGCACTGGCGATGGCGCGGGGCGAACGGCCGGACGCGGTCGAGCTGGCCAATTGGCAGCCTGCCGAAAAGGCGATGCACTACCTGGCGGTCCTCGGGGACGTTGAAGCCGCGGTCCAGCGGGCGCTGCACTCAGCCGGCGACCCGCTCGATGCCCGACTGTTTGCCTGTGCCCGATGGCTGCCGGATACTTCGAACAAAGCCGAGTGGCGCGGCAAAGTGCTGCGGGAGATCGCCCAATTCGTGCAGGATGCGGCCAAGCCATACGGGTTGCGGCTGCGAGGGGTCCATGTGCTGGCCCGGGCAGCCGAACCCTCGGTTGGGATTCTCTTCAATCGGATGTTGAAGTCGCCCTCCGCCTCAAGCCGGGTGCTGGGCGCCCTCGGCCTGGGCGGGCTGAACGAGGAGGGCTCGGTTGACAAGCTGGTGGCGGCGGCCCAGAACGATGCGGAGCTCTTGGTCCGCCAGGCAGCGTGTCTCGCCCTCGGCGCGATTGGTACCGATGCTGCGATGGAGGGGCTGGGTCAGGCCTTGCTGGGCGGGGACGAGCAGCTTCGCCTGGCGGCGGCCGAAGCCTTAGCGGTACACCCGGACGAGGGGTTCGGGATGCTGCGGGAAGCCGCCGAACACCAGGAAATGATGACCCGCCGGGCAGCCGTCTTTGGGCTGTCTCGCACGCCGACCGAATGGGCGGTGGAAGTGCTTCAGAAAGTCAAGACCGATGACCAGGAGTGGATCGTCCGGGGAGCGGCTGCCGAAGCACTCGACCGTCGAACCAAGCCGCCCTGGAAAATCCATCGTCCACCGAGTGACCCGGCTGCACTCCCGTGGCTGGTTGCCTTTGCCGCAAAAGAAGGGCTGGGAGTTGGCCCCGGAAAAGCAGCCGTGGACATGCTGCGCCGGGCGCTGGCGGGCGGCACCCTGGACGAGCGAATTGCCGCGCTGGAAGTCCTCAGTTGGGGGAGCGGGGATCAGGTTGTGTTGGAGTTGTATAAGACCCTGAACTCGGGAGACGAACAGTTGCGGGATGCTGCGTTCGAATCGCTCTGGCGATTGTCCGCTACCGGCGCGGAATTGCCTGACCCAATGAAATACGGTTTCTAGCGGCTAGGCGTCCAGCCAGCCCTGGATCCGGTTCTCAACCTCTTCGGCTGACATCGCCTCGACCGCCACGATCTTGTCGAGGCCGGTTTCACCGGCCACAATTTCGATCCGGCTTGCCCGCACCCCCAAAACCTTGGCCAGAAAGGCTATCAAGGCCCGATTAGCCTTGCCTCCGACAGGTGGCTCCTGGATCCGGATGCGGAGGGTTCCGTCTTCCATGATCCCGGCAAACTCGCTCTTGCGGGCCCGGGGCGTGACCCGAACCGTGATTGCCGCGCCGACCTTTCCATTGTGGAGTTTGAATTTTCTCATCAACTGATGCTCACCAACAGCCCGACCAGCAGCCTGCGGACCAAATCGAGGGCGATCAGCAGGACCAGCGGACTTAAGTCGAGCCCCCCGACCGGCGGGACGAGTCTCCGAATTGGATCGAGCAGCGGCTGGACGACACTATCCAGAAACCGGCGCACGTCGTGATAAGGGCTCATCACCCAGCTCACCAACACGTCGGCGAGTACAACCAGCCACAGCAGCGTGAAAACCACGCCGATCAGTTCAATGATCACGGCCATCTCGCTGCCTCCTCGCATTATCCCATAAATCCAATTGAAGCCCCCGGGAAGCCTTTCCTACCTGGCTCATCCTTGCAGCGGTGGGCCGAAGATAGCCCTTCCTAGCCGAAGAATGGTCGCCCCTTCTTCGACCGCAACCGGGAAATCATCGCTCATTCCCATCGAGAGGTCCGGCCAGGCTCTGGAGGTCGCTTGTTGAAGGTAATCCCGCAGCTCGCGCAGCCGGCGGAAAACGAGGCGGACCGACTCGGGGACTTGGGTCAAGGGGGCCATGGTCATCAGGCCCCCGACTCTCAGGTGAGTGAGTTTCGACAGCTGCTCGAATTCGGCTGCCGCCTCAGGCCAGGTCGACCGGTCGGCCAGCGCCCAGCCCCATTTGCTGCTCTCACCGGACACATTGCACTCCAGCAAGACCTGGAGGTCGCGCCCCAGTGATTCGGCCTCGCGATCGAGCAGTTCGGCGACCTTCAGCCGGTCGACGGAATGCACGACCGAGAAGCCCGCGGCCACTCGCTTGGCCTTCCGACTCTGGATATGCCCGACCATGTGCCATTCCAGCCCAGTCAGGTCCGGAACGGCCGCCTGCTTGGGTTCGGCTTCTTCTACCCGATTCTCTCCAATGAGCCTCAAGCCGGCTTGGTGGGCTGCCCGAACCTGCTCGGCAGGCTGCGATTTCGCCACGGCAACGATCCGAATCGAACTTGGATCCCGGCTGGCTCGGATCGCCGCTGAATCGATTCGTTGACGCACCTGCCTTAAATTGGCCTGAACTTGACTGTCAAGCGTTGAGGGCAAGGACAGCTCCGAATCGGCCTGTCTGTCCCCGCTCACCGCGGTGGGAATACCAATCATCGAGATTGCAGGCGGTGCAGATTCCGGCAATCTCGACCGAGCGGATGCCGGTAGATTCAAGCTGTATTCGGTTTGCCGCCCACAGGTCGAAGCTGACCTGGCCGTCTTGCGGGAGGAGCAGCTCAGAGCTGCGGGCGCCGAAGGCTGCCTCCACCTGGGCGACCACCTCCGGGCCGACCGGGTAGTGGTCGGGACCGATCGAAGGCCCGAGCCCGGCGATCAGGTCCTCCGGTCGTGAACCGAATTCAAGGACCATACTGCTCACCAGTTGAATCGAGACTCCCCGCACCGTTCCCAACCAGCCGGCGTGGCCAAGTCCGATCGCGGTCCGAATTGGGTCGAAAACCAGGATCGGGACACAGTCGGCGAATCGCATCAGCAGACCCACCCCAGGGCTGGCGGTGACCATTCCATCCGCCTTGACCGGGCTGCCGGCCTGGTTGGGAGTGTCGGCCCTGACGATCTCGGCCGAATGAACCTGCCAGACTTGTGCGAGCGAAGCGGTCGACAGATCTACGGCCGCCACCGCCTGGCTCAGATTGGCACGGACCCGCTCAGGCTGGTCGCCGATCGTCCCTCCAAGGTTAAGGGAGCTCCAGGGGTGAGGGCTGTTGCCACCCCGGCGAGTGAGGACCGCCTGGCGCAGTGCCGAGTGCTGGAGGGTCTCAAAGGTGAAGAATCGAACGCCGGACGAGTCATGAAAGGGCACTGAGCTAGTCTACCCCCGGACTCGACCGGCAACCGCGAGCTTTGAGGCGAGCGTCAGGCGGGTTTCACGCATGCTGGCCTCAACGTGGGGATAGGCCATCCATACATTGACCATTCCGAAGAGTCCGCCGGTAAGCGTCCTGAGCAATGGACTGCTTTCCCGGGCAGGAATCGAGAGCAGCCCGATCTGAGAGACAAGCTGACTCCCGCCATCCAGCGCGATCGGCAGTATTCCGAGAATGAACCAGTACCCGAGCGGAAGCGGTTTCAGGCGCGATCGAACCAGTCCGAAGAGCAGGCCTGCGACGAAGATGCCGGCGTAGATCGCGATATCCCGTTGGCACAGAGCGACCTTGTAACCGATCTGTTCATCACCCAAGTAGCGGCGAGCCGAGACGAAGTCCAGCTCACCGAGCCCGGTGGCTTCTTCATAGGTCTTGAGGCCGAGTCCAGCCAGCTCACGCGGATAGACCGGCTGCTCCCCGAACAGGAACCAGGACCGAAAGGCGAGCTGATGGCAGAACGGAGAGTACACGGTGTAGATCACTCTAGCCGCACCCGTCGCACCGAGCTTCATCAAGGTCGGGGCGACGAATGGCAATCCTCCATAGCCCAGCACAAGCAGGCTGAAAACGGTCAGCCAGTGGCGACTCAGCAAGAACAAGCCTCGATTGACTCGCCTCGCCCACGGCCGGTCGGACTCGCCTCCGAGGTCAGATGGGCTGGTGGTCGCGGCCGCCCGGAGTGCCACCTGCAAGTCGAGCTTGGCGAGCGGGGCCTCGAGGGTATAAGGCCCGACCTTCACGACCGGCGCCTTGTGCTGGTACTCGCGGCGCAGATCGGGTTCTTGCTCCAGATCTATTTCAATCAGCTCGAACCCAAATTCGCCGCGCAGTTCCTGCAACAGTTTCCGAGCCTGCCCACCCGCGGTTGACTCGGCTGAATAGTAAAGAATGACCTGCATCACGGTTTCAGCCCGGCTTGCTCAAGGTACGAATCAAGCTGGCTCTTGGCCAGGATCCCGATGTGGTAGGCCGTGATCCGGCCCTCCCGATCGAGGATCACGCTGGTGGGGTAACCGACCACCCGATACAACCGCTGGACCTCGCCCCCCGGGTCGAGCAGCAGCGGGAAGCTGATGTCAAGCTCATTGCCGAATGCGATCACATCCTCGGCCGGTTCGTCGAAATCCACCCCTAACGCGACGAACCCCTGCCCTCCCAGCTGCTCGTAGGCCGCCTGGATGAGCGGCATCTCGCTGCGGCACGGGAGACACCAGGTGGCCCAGAAATTGAGCAGCACGACCGTGCCCCGATAATCTTCCAACCGGATGGATCCGCCGTCTGCCCGCATAAGTTGGAAGTCCGGCGCCGGACTGCCCGCCAAGAGTCCGGGCTGGTTGACCGCTGCGGGTTGGAGCTCGGCTTCGGCCGGGGGCTCGGAGGACCGAGACGGGAGTCCGAAGAAGATCACTGCCCCCAGGCCGACCCCCATCACGATCCCGGCTGCCATGGGAACCCAGGCCCGCAGGTGCTTCTGGCGGGAGGGGGCTTCAAGCGGATCCATGCCCGAGAGACCCGGGGGAAGGCTCATGGCATCGTTATCCGGTTCAAGTGGATGTTCAGATTTCGACAATGACCCGGGTCCCGGGGTTGGGCCATTGGACCGTCAGGTCGCCCGGACGATAGGGCACGATCGGATCGGTCCAGCGAAACAGCCACCTGGCGTCGGCTGGTCTCAGGTTGATACAGCCGCGGGATCGAGGAGCCCCATAATCTCCATGCCAGTAGGTCGAATGCAGGGCAGCCCCACTCCCGTGGAAGAGCACCGTCCAGCCGACCCCTGGGAGGTCGTAGCCGCTCACCGCGTCGCCACCCGACATGTGTCGCGAGACCATTTTGCGCCAAGTCCACATCTGTCCGATTGGGGTATTCGAGGTGAATTGGCCTCCCTCCGGATAATAGGCGGATCCGGAGGAGATCCGCGCGAAGTACACCTCACGGCCTGACTCGAACGCCGAAAGCTCCTGACGGGTGATGTTTACCACCACCCGCTTGTCCTCGGCCTCGGGTAAGAGGGGAGAAATCTCCTCGGCCATGATCGCCCGCATTGCCGCTGCGGGCGCGTACATCACGACCCCGTTCTCGTCGTGCACGCGATACCAGAAGGTCCCGTCCGAATCGGACACCCGACCATCGATATTCAGGACCATGTCGTAGTAAAGCCGATAGCGCAGAGGCGAACCCGACTCGGGCTTGCGCAGGGCGTCCACGAACGGCACGGTCACTTCGGTCCACAATCCTTCGGTCGGCACTTGAGTCAGAATGGGATTGAGTTGATTCCGAACCTGCTGGGCATTCGAGGACCAGAGGTACCCTTCAGGTGTCTCGTACCACAGGTGGTTGTGCGGATAGACTCCCCGCCCGATGACTTCCCGATTGATCAGCAACAGCTCGTCGAAGTTTTTCGATCCGACAATTGGGCTTTCAGGCCGGGGCCGGGAGTGAAGTGAGGCCTCCGGTTCTGTGATCCGGGCCAACGGCTGTGACTCGGCAAGGCCGAGCTCCCCGAGTCTCCCAGGCAGAGCCAGTCCGGACATCGAGGCCCCGGCGATTCGAATGAAGTCTCTTCTGGAAATCTCGCCCATGCCGGGAAGAAGGATACCTGATCGATGGGGCCCGGACAAGAAATCCGAAACTCGGCGGCTCAGATCCGCATCCGGCGCAGCCGAAGGCTGTTGCTGACGACCGCAATCGAGCTAAACGCCATTGCTGCCGCCGCCAACATTGGGCTCAACTGCCCGAGGGCTGCCAGCGGGATTAGCAGCGTGTTGTAGAAGAAGGCCCAAAACAGGTTTTGCTTGATTACCCGCAGAGTGATGCGCGACAGTCGGATCGCACGCGGCAAAACCCGCAAATCGCCGCTCATGAGGGTAACCGGCGCGGCGGCGATTGCAACATCGGTCCCAGTACCAATCGCGATTCCAACACTTGCCTCGGCCAGCGCCGGCGCGTCGTTGATCCCGTCGCCGACCATAGCAATCTGATTTCCGTCCGCCTGCAAAAGCCTGACCTGTTCGGCCTTCTCGGCTGGACGAACCTCAGCCAGGACATCCTCTGAGTCGAACAGCCCAACCTGCCGGCCGATCGCCGAGGCGGTCCGGCGATTGTCGCCGCTCAAGAGCATGACCCGCAACCCCATTTGCTTCAATTCCTCGATCGCCTGCCGGGAGCCCTCCTTCAATTGGTCCGCAACTGCCAGGATTCCGGCCAGCTTGCCGTCTACCGCGACCCCGACCGCAGTCTCAGCCGCCGCTTCGAGCTCCGCAAACCGATCTGCCAGGCCGTCCGTTGAAACTCCCTGGTCCTGGATAAGCTTGAAGTTTCCTACCAGCACCCGCTGAGCTCCGACCTGAGCTAGCACTCCACCCCCCGGCAAGGCTTCAAACCGGTCCGCCGGCTGCGGTAGCAGCCCTCGCGCTCGTGCTTCCGCGACGATGGCCTCCCCGATCGGATGTTCAGAACCTAGTTCCGCGCTCGCGGCGATGCGAAGCAGCTCCGCCTCTTTGATGCCGGTCCCATTGGAAAGGATCTTGGTGAGCGCGGGCTGCCCGCGGGTGATTGTCCCGGTTTTATCGAGCACAACCGTCGAGACCCGACCGGTCCGCTCGAGCGCATCGCTCGATCTGAACAAGATGCCAAACCGGGCTCCTTTGCCGAGTCCAACCGTGACTGCGGTTGGAGTTGCCAGGCCCATGGCACATGGGCAGGCGATCACCAGGACCGCCACCGTGCTGATCAGGGCCCGGGTGAATTGGGGGAGTTCGGGGCTGGGGGGCGCGAAGAAGTACCAGGCGATGAAGGTCAGAGCAGCGACCGGCAGCACCGCCGGAACAAACACGGAAGATATTTTGTCCGCCAGGTGCTGGATGGGGGCCTTGCTAGCCTGTGCCTCTTGCACGAGGCGAATAATCTGCGCCAGAGCAGTATCCCGTCCTACCTTAGTGGCCTCGAACTTGAGGGCTCCCAGCCGGTTCAAGGTCGCGGCAAACACCGACTCCCCTGCCCGCTTGGAGACCGGGATCGATTCACCAGTTAGCATCGATTCGTCAATCGATGAGTGGCCCTCAACGACCACTCCATCGACCGGCAGCTGTTCGCCCGGACGCACGACCACCAGATCGCCGACAATCACTTCGTCAACGGGGACCTCAATCTCACGGCCCTCCCGCTCGATGCGCGCCAGCTTCGGCTTGAGGCGCAGCAGGGCCCGAATGGCCTCGCTGGTTTGGGCCTTGGCCCGGGCCTCCAGGTAACGGCCGAGCACGATCAGGGTAACGATAACCGCCGCGGACTCGAAAAACGGTTGGCCTTCGACCCAGCCAAGCGCCACTGCAAGCGAGTACCCGTAGGCAGCAAGCACACCCATCGCGACGTGCACGTCCATGTTGGCCCTGCGATTGCGGAGCGCCTTGTAACTGCCCTCCAGGAATTGCCAACCGACATGAAACACTACCGGGGTAGTCAACGCCAATAGGGTCCAATTGAACCACGGGGCAGCCGAGATCGCAGGCGGGATCAAGCCGAGATCGGCGAGCATTGCCATCCCAAAGACCGGCACGGTAAGGATTGCGCCGCGCACAAACAGTTTGCGCTGGCGGCCTACGGCCCTCGCCCGGGCTTCTCCCTCCGCGTCCTCCACGGCCTCTTCGACGTCGAGGGTCCGGAACCCGGCCTGGCGGATCGCCTCCCGAATCTCCCGCTGCGAGACGGCAGTCGGGATGTACTCAAGCAAGACCCGTTCGGTGGCGAGATTGATCTTGGCCGAGACTACCCCGCTCAGCTCCGCAAGGCGATCCTGTAGCCGTTGAGCCTCGGTCGCATCGCTGAGTCGTTCTAAGCCGACCTCGGCGCTCGCAATGGCGATGTCATAGCCGACCTTCCGGATCTGCTCGATGATCTGCGATTGGCGGGAACGGGCCGGATCGTAGCTAAGGAAGGCCCGCTCACTGGCGAGATTGACACTGACCTTCCCCACACCTTCCAGCCGGCCTAAAACGCGTTCAATGGTCACCGCACAATTGGCGCAGTGCATCCCCGTCACAGGCAGAGTTAGCTCGACCGTTTGATCTGTCAAGGTCCGATCTCCTCAGTCGCTAGACTTTCGAGGCCATCTCATAGACCTCGGTGATTTCCCTGAGCATCTGATCGCGCTTCTCGCCGTTCAACGAGTTGGTCAGGCAGGTCTGCATATGCTCGTCAAGGACGGTGACGCTGATCTTGGTGAGCGCAGCCTGCACGGCCTGGATCTGCCGGATCACATCGATGCAGTACGCGTCGCTCTCGAGCATGCGCTCGATTCCCCGTACGTGACCTTCCACGGTCTTGATGCGGCGCAGGGTCTCCTGCTTCATGATTCCGCCCTTTCCATAGCAAGACTACCAGATGGCCCTCATCGGGTCTGTCCCCCCCCCCCAGGTGGGGAGGGTACCATGAGTATACGCCCCGCCCAAAGCCGGGTCAAGAGGGCGGGGTCCGTGAACGGGATCCTTAGCGTGTGGGCCGGCCAAATCGCAGGCGGACTTGGCTCGAGAAATACTCCAAGACCAAACTCAGGGGGTCAGGTTTCAGATGGTCGAGTGCGTCGGAGGATGCCGATGGCGCTGCTCGGAGCCGGGAACCCCCCGCATCAGCTCTACGGCGTGCGGGAGCGCAGGCAGGATCACCTGCAGGCTCTCGTGGGCAGCCTTCGGACTTCCGGGGAGGTTCACGATAAGCACGTCTCCCCGTATGCCGGCGACCGCCCGGGAAAGCATAGCGTGGGGGGTTTGCTTGAGCCCGCGAGCACGCATGGCTTCCGCCAGCCCGGGTGCCAGCCGATTCACAACGGCCAGGGTCGCCTCGGGTGCCACATCCCGGGGTGAGAAGCCGGTGCTTCCGGTAGTCAGAATCAAATCCACCGCCCCCGAGTCAGCCCACTCCTGCAGCCGCTGGCTGATCAGGGTGGGTTCGTCGGCGACGACTGCCGCCTGAGCCACTTCCCAGCCCTTGGATTCCATTTCGGCAGCCAAGGCCGGCCCCGAACGGTCTTCCCGTTCGCCCCGCGCCGACCGGTCCGAGATGGTCAGCACTCCGACCCGCACCGGCTACTCGACTTCGCCCCCGACCAGGCGCTTCCAGTCCCCGTGAATTCCGTCTCCGGTCACACCGAAGTAGAGCCGGATCGTCCCGTTTGTCTCTTGGGCCAAATCATAACGACCGTTCTCACCTCGCCCGCGGCGGCGCAGCAGCCCCAATTCCCCCTGCCAGGTAGAGGCTGCTTTTCGTAGATCCGAAGGCAGTTGGAGGTATTGAGTAATCGCGTAATGCCACAGTCGCCGGGCGGAGGTCTGGGTCACATTCTTTACAACGTTTCCATTGCGCAGATCGCGCACGGTGAAATACTTCACACCGTCGCGTTCCTCCACTGCCACAATCTCGACCCCGGTCCTCGGCGCCGACAGACCACCCTTGGTGACTTCCTTCCCCTCGAGCTCGAGCTCGGGTTCGATCGGTGGCCGGGTTCCGCCCCTGACCAACTGGACGATCTCGTCCCGCACCGCGAGGCCGGTATCGGCCTCCTCCCGAACGTAGATCTTGTTGTCATCGACCGCATACGGCGGGTCGCCCCCGCGTGGAACCAGGATCCGCAGGATTGTGACCCCGTGGCTCTCCTGGGTGTCGACCTGGCAGTTCAGCGGCGGGCTGATCCGATTGCTGATCTCCTGCTGGAGCTTCTTGACGGCGGCCGCCGGATTAGTCACCCCTTGGGGCTTGCTGGTGGGGTCGGCCCCGATGCCGACAAAGAGGGTGCCGCCATTCGTGTTGGCGAAGGCGCAGACATCGGAGATGATCGCATACAGAGCTCCCCCACGGGCACTCATCCCTTCGTGGAACGCCTGGACGATGGTCGGGCCTTCTGCGCGGGCCTGCCGGATGAAATCGAACTCCTCGACCCGCCGCTCCTGATAGGGCCGAGTGCGAGCAAAGTCGTTGCTGAGGAAGAGTTCCCGCAGGGATTCAAAGTTGACGTCTTGCAGCAGCATATTCGTCGCCCGATCCCCTACGCCGAGGTTCTTTGGATTTCTCGGGTCGGTCCTCAGGCGATGGGCATCGGAGCCCTGAATGCAGTGCATCCGGCGGGGGTACTCGGGCTTGGTGCCGTTAAAGAAATCTGCAGTCGAGCGGCGCCCACGCGGCTCGAGGTCGGTGACCTCCAGCGCGTGCAGATTGGGATCCTGGGTATAGGCGATCTTGGTCTGGCCGCCAATCGGGAAGCCGCGCATCGCGACCCCGTTGGTGGAATTGGCATGGGCCGCGATCGCCAGACCTCCGGCTTCGTTGATTCGCCGGTAGGCGGCCAATACGTCGCTGGAGGCGCCAACCGTAGCAGATCCCAAATCCAATTCCGCCGGGTCAATGTTCAATGAGAGCAGCAGGTGGTCAAGCTCGCGCAGCGGCTTGTCCGGCGGAAAGATTCCCAGGATATGAAAACCAAGCGTCGCCGTGAATTCGAACCCCGGCAGTACCAACAGTTCGGTGAACAACCGCCTGAACTCGGCCAGCCTCTCGCGTTCGTCATTGCGGATCCGTCCTAATTTCTCGAGCAACTCCAATTGCTCAAGCTCCTCCCGAATCCGCCGATAGCCGGCGACCGTGTTGTGATCGGTCAGCGCAATAATGTTCAGCCCCCGCCCCACGGCGGTGCGCAGGATGTCCAGGTACGAAACCCCCGGCTCCTGATAGTCTCCAGAGGCCGGAGTATGGAGGTGCAGGTCTGCCGCGACCCAGCGTCTTCCGCCCGTCATGTGGTCTCTCCCCTATCCGCTCGCATCCAGCCTTTGCCGGATCATCGCAATCAGGTCGGGCGGTGAATACGGCTTCAGCATGAAACCGTCTGCTCCGGCCTCCCTGGCTCGGTCCGATACATCCATCCCGGAGGTCATGATGACCGGGGTATGGCCGAATTCGGCCGAGGCCCTCACCTGCCGCAGAAGCTCCAGCCCGTCCCGGCTGCTCAGGAAAACATCCATGATTACCAGATCCGGCTTGATCTGGCGGATGCTCTCCAAGGCCCGATCCGGATTCGTGGTCGGGGTCACCTCGAATCCGTCCAGCTCAAGCAGGGTCTTGAGCAGCGAGACCATCGTGGGGTCATCGTCGACGATTAGGAGTCTTGGCATTCCTGCTCGACCGTTTTGCATGGGTGGACCTTCTTGCTCGACCCGGGCCGCCTGAGTTAGCGCCACCAAGTTTCGACCGGCTCCGTTTCCGCGACCTGGCCACTAGAGCCGCCTGCAGGACCTCTCCAACGCTGTCCACAAAGACGAATTCGATCTCTTTCTTGATCTCCTCCGGGACTTCGTCGAGATCAACTTCGTTCCGTTTTGGAAGGATGATGGTTTTCAGCGCTGCCCGATGGGCGGCCAGGACTTTCTCTTTTACTCCACCGATCGGCAGCACCTTGCCCCGCAACGTAATCTCCCCGGTCATCGCAACGTCGCTCCGCACCGGCCGACCACTCGCCAGGGAGGCCAGCGCCGAAGCCATCGTGATCCCTGCCGAGGGGCCATCCTTGGGCTGGGAGCCCGACGGGATGTGAAGATGGAGATCATGGGTGGCCCAAAAATCCGAACGAATGCCTAGCTCCTTGGAGGCGGAACGCACATACGACAGGGCCGCCTGGGCCGACTCTTTCATCACGTCTCCAAGCGAGCCGGTCAGCTTGAAGTCTCGACCTCCGGGCATGGCGGTCGCTTCGATGAAAAGGACATCACCGCCGTAGGGGGTCCAGGCCAGGCCAGCCGCAACTCCGGGCAACTGGGTCCGCTCGGCGAATTCCTCGGGCCCCAGGAAGAGACGCTTGCCGATCAGCTCGGGCAGCGCCTCGGGTGTGACCTCCAGTCGCTCGATCTTCCCTTCCGCAATCTGGGTGGCGATCTTGCGGCAGGCCTTGCCGATCTCGCGTTCGAGGTTGCGGACCCCGGCCTCCCGAGTATAGGACCGGATCAGCTCGCGCACGGCGGCCTCGCTGAAGCTGACTTCCGCCTCCCGCAGGCTGTTCTCCCGGATTTGGCGCGGGACTAAATAATCCCTGGCGATGATAGTTTTCTCGCCCTCGGTGTAGCCGGACAGCCGGATGGTCTCCATCCGGTCAAGCAGCGGGGGTGGAATCGTGTCGAGCCAGTTGGCGGTGGTGATAAACATCACTTTGGAGAGGTCGTAGGCGACCTCCAGATAATGATCACGAAACTCGCGGTTCTGTTCCGGATCCAACACCTCCAGCAGCGCGGAGGCCGGATCTCCCCGGAAATCACGTCCCAATTTGTCGATTTCATCCATCATGAAGACCGGGTTGTTCGTCTCTACCCGGCGGAGCGCCTGCAGGATCCTCCCCGGCAGAGCACCGATGTAGGTTCGGCGGTGGCCGCGGATCTCAGCTTCGTCGTGGACACCACCGAGTGAGATTCGGATGAACTCCCGGCCGGTGGCCCGAGCGATCGACCTGCCGAGCGAGGTCTTGCCGACCCCGGGTGGGCCGATGAAGCACAGGATCGCACCCTCCCGCTCCCGCCGGATCTGGTCTCCCGGTGCGTCGCTCTTCGGATCATTGCGCTCGACTTTCAATTTTCGGACGGCCAAGTACTCCAGGATACGTTCTTTGATATCCTCGAGCCCGTAGTGATCCTCATCCAGCACCTGCCTGGCGTTCGCTAAGTCCAGATTGTCTTCGGTGAGCTTGCCCCACGGAAGAGTAACCATCCAGTCCAGGTAGGTCCGGATCACCCCATACTCGGCGGCCGCCGTTGGAAGCTTGGCGAGTCGATCCAATTCCCGCCGGGCCATCTTGTCTGCCTCGGGCGAAAGGCCGCCCTTCTCGAGCTTGGCGCGGAATTCTTCGACCTCGGCCGCTTGTTCGTCGACTTCGCCCAGCTCGCGCTGAATCGCCTTGAGCTGCTCGCGGAGAAAGTATTCACGCTGGACCTTCTCGATCTCCTCTCGGGCCTCCTCCTGGATTTGCTGCCCGAGCGAGAGAACTTCGATTTCACGGCTCAGCAAACCGTTAAGCTTCTGCAATTTGGCGACAGTGGAGTCTTCTTCCAGCAGCTGCTGGGCGACTTCCAAGTCCATGCGCTGGTAGTTGGCGATCGTATAGGCGATCTGGAGCGGGTCTTCCTGCAACATCACGCTGGCCACGACTTCCCGCGGCAGCGAGGGAGCCATTTCGGCGACTTCCTGGAACTGGTCGGTGGCGGCCCGGACCTGGGCTTCAAGTTCTACCCCCTGCTCGACGGTCTCCGGCTTCAACACAATCCGGGCTCTGAGATACGGATCGAGCGAAGTGAATTCGTCCAGGGCGAAACGCGACAACCCCTGCACAATCATCCGAATTGTTCCATCCGGGGCGCGGAACAAACGCTGGACCGTCGCCAGGGTGCCGATCGAATACAAATCCTCGGGTCCGGGAAGCTCCAACTCGGGCCGCCGGGAGGCGACCAGGCCGACCACCCGATCTGCACCGACGACGTCGTCCACCAACCGGATCGAGCGCGGCTGACCTATCGTCAGGGGAACGACGGTTTGAGGGTAGACCACGACCCCCCGCAGGGGCAGAATCGGGAGCTCGGTTGGGAGCGCCAGCTCGGTCGTGTCGGGAGGCCGTTGTTCGAGCCCGGTGCTTTCGTCTCGAACGATGATCCGCGGCTCGCTCAAGCCTTGCTCCGGCAGCGCTTGCCCGCCGGGTCTGCTCGGCTTATTCTCAGTCATAGGCTCGGTTCACTCTTCGATGGACACCCGCCGCGGTTTCAGCTTGGGAAGTTCCACTTTCAGAAACCCATCCTGGTAGGCGGCCTCGATCCTGGAGACCTCGACCGGTTCGGGAATCTCAACGGTGGTCTCGAATTCGCCGTACGCAATCTCCAATTGTCGGAATTCCTTGCGGGGCCCAGCGTCGCTGCGCGCTCCTTGGATCACCAGCACCTGGCGCTCGAAGGTCACCGCGAAGTCAGCACCTCGCATCCCGGCGATTTCAACTCGGACCTGATAGGCTTCCTCGGTCTCATACACGTCGGTGGGAGGGCGCCATTTGTGGGTGCGTCGCTTCACTCCCCAGAGCGATGGGTGTTCAGACTTGCGGGGCCAACTGTCGTCCTCGACGGCGCTGAGCTCGAATGGGCTAGAGAGTCGATTCCGTGGCATACTCGCCCTTTAACAATGACTTTATGTTCTGTTCCCGACGCAACCACTCATTCTACCATCCTCACCCGTTCGGCGCCTTCGGCGAGGCGACGGTTGTGTGGGTGTGGGAATGCCTGTAGAATGCTCGCGACGGCTCCGGAGGCCCTCGGATGAATTTGCCCGAAATCTTGAGTCAGGTCGAGCTGTTTGAGGGACTCAACCGGGATGAGCTCGAGAATATCGCCTCGATCTGCAAGGAGCAGTCATTCCGCTCAGGAGATGTGGTTACCCGCCAGGGCGAAACCGGCGACCAGCTGTTCGTGATCTGGGACGGCCTGGTCGAGGTGGTCCACGAAGAAGCCCCCCATGATCCCGCGCCCCGAACGGTTGTCAATTTGGGCCAGGGCCAAGTCTTCGGGGAAATGGCCCTGGTGGATTACGGCCCACGTTCCGCCACCATCCGGGTAATCTCCGACCGGGCAACCGTCCAGGCAATCCAGCGCGACGCGTTCATGGAACTGTGCGAAAGCCAAACCCACCTGGGTTACGTCGTGATGCGGAACATCGCGGCCGACCTTTCGTTCAAGCTCCGCCATCAACATCTCGTTGGCCGCTGACCCATGACCGCCGTCTATAAAGTGAGCTACGTCGTGCGCGGCGGGACCCACCCCGGCGCGATCCTCAACGAGGAAAAACGTCCCCAGGTTGGCCAACGGGTGAAGCTGGGAGCTCAGGAGTTTGAAGTTGTAGAGGTCGTGGATCTGATGCCGGCCCGCGGCGACTTCAGCTTCTTGCACGTCACCTTACAATCCCCCAAGAAGTAAGCGCTTTGGTTCAGTCGTAGGTAATCAGGGCCCGCCGGCGAGCAGTGCCATCGCCACCCGCGGAGTGATAAAGACTTCAATCGCGGCGGCCAACAGGATCAGGGGCAGCACCAGGCCCAGATTCAGCCGGGCCCACTTTCCCAACGCCTCCAACCAGGAGGCTCCCAGCGACGAGCCTTTTGGCAAACTCAGCGCGGCAAGCCCTAACTGGAGGATTGCCGCGCCGGCCAGGATCGCCGCCGGGATCTCCAAGAGTCCGTGCGGCAGAACGAGCCCTCCCAATATTCGAGCCGAGTCTCCCCCGGCCAACGCGAAGTTCCCGGCAAAGTAGCCCACGATCCCAACCGGAGTCATCAGCAGAACCACCGCTGCCACACCGAAAGTGAAGGCCCCGAGCAGGCTGGCCAGACCCAAGGCCCGGATGTTGTTCCAGGCCACCCAGAGCCAGCCTCGCGCCGTCAACAGGCCGAAGCTGCTCAGCTCTTCACCCAACGCAGCCTGCAGCCGGTCCGCCTGGAATAAATCGCCAGGCAGAACGTAATCGCTGGCGGCCCGGAATCCCACCCAATAAGCTACCAGCAGCGCCAGGATCATGATCAAAATTGAGCCTCGGGACTGAGGCAGGGTTTGGCCGAGCAGCTCGCGATACCAGCCGGAGAGGGTCTCGGCCCGCCCCCGGAATCCGGTCCAGAAACTGTTCTTCACCCATTTGAGATCGAAGTCGTCGAAATCCCGCCCAAGCAGCTGTTCCCGATTGAACAAGTGCAACCCCATTCGAATCAGCACGATCGCGACCAGTACCAGGGCCGCCACGATCCACCACAGGACGCCGTAGCGGCCCCAGAACATGATCAGGCTTTCGCCGATGATCAACTGCGACACGGGAACGATGATGAAAGAGGCGAGCAGATTGGCTGCCCGCACCGAGGTCGTTTGGCTCGAGATCACGACTGCCCCGGTGACCATGACGATCGATTGGGCAGTGGTCAGCAGCACGACCTGCACCAGCAGCCCAACCGGCGGCTGCCACCCCAGCCGCCAGAATAGACCGGCCAGGTATACGAAAATCCCGAGGTAAGCCGCGCCGAGAGGTGCAAGCATCGAGGCAATGATCTTGCCAAAGTACAACTGACCGTCGGTGAGCGGGGTAGCCAACAGCGGCTCAAGCGAGAGCCGCTCGCGTTCGCCGGCGAAGCTTTCCAAGGCGATTACCAGCGAGATGGAGATCGGGAAGAACCCGACGACCATCAGCAGGAAGGGTATCAATCGATCAGCAATGATCTCGGCCCCGTACTGCTCGACGAACTGCACGGCCTGATTTGCAGTGAAGTTCATGAGGACCGGGAAGAAGAGGGTCAAGAGGATGATCGGGGCCAGAATCCGCCAATCCCGCAGTTGATCGCGGATCTCCCTGCGAGCTACGGTAAGGGTCCCAGGCAGCCAGGAAGGCTCGCCGCTTATCAATTCGGATTCTCCGATTGCATGACCGATAGGTAGACATCCTCCAAGCTGCGACCGATCTCGGAGAGGGTGACGATCTCGATTCCGGCCATCCCCATCGCCCGAACGACGGCCGGGTTGACAGTCTGAGGATCTTCGGATTGAAATCGAAGCCAGTTTGAGCCGGTTTCGCGCAAGACCGCCCCATCCGGGAGCAGGCGAACTGCCCCGTCCAGGCTACCGGCGACCCGGAGCTCCATGATCGGGTTGCCGAGAAACTCGCGCTTCAGGTCCTCAGGCGACCCGTGGGCCACAACTTTGCCCTTCCGAATTACGGCAATCCGGTCGGCCAGGGTCTCGGCCTCATACAGGTTGTGGGTGCAGACCACGATGGCCCGGTTTCCGGACCGCAGGCCCCGAATACTTTCGCGGACCAGCCGAGCGCTCTCCGGGTCCATCGCAGAGGTCGGTTCGTCGAGTAGCAAGACGGTCGGGTCGTGGAGCAGAGCTCGCGCCATGGCCAGCTTTTGGCGCATACCCTTCGAGTATGCCCCAAGCCGCAGGTCGACTGCCTCGCTCAGCCCAAAGCGGTCGAGCAGACCAAGGGCGCGTTGAGTAATCAAGTCGGTTGGCAGACGGTAGATCTCGCCAAAGAAGGCCAGGTACTCCATGGACTTCATACGAGTGTACAGACCGTGATGTTCGGTCAGCATCCCGACTTGGCGGCGGACCTGGCTGGCCTGCGCAACGGTGTCGAGCCCAACGATCCGGACCCAACCGTGGCTGGGGCCAAGAATTGAGGCGAGCATTCGGATGGTGGTTGTCTTGCCTGCCCCGTTAGGCCCGAGCAAGGCGAGCACTTCTCCAGGGTTGACCCGTAGATTCACCTGGTCAACTGCGACCAGCTCTCCGAAACGCTTTCCAAGTTCGAAGGTCTCGATAAGGGGAATCATAGCGCCGCCGCGCATTATAGCAGGCGGACCCTCTTGGGCTCAATCGGCCCGAGTTCCCAGAGGATCTGGGACTTGGCTTAGGCTTGCTTGGTGCGGCGTTTCCGGGGCCGGACAGGGACCTGCCGATTGCGTAGATAGAGGGCGACTGCGGCGGCGATCGATACAACCAGCATGACCACCTGGTTGAAATTGATGCCAAAAGCCGGAACGTAATCGAGCCTCAAGTACTCGAGCAAGAAGCGGCCCAGCGGGTAAGTGACCAGGTAGGCGAGGAAGATGTCCCCGGAGACCAGGCGGTCTCGGTAGTTCCTCCACAACCACAGCAGGAAGAAAAAATTCACCAGGTTCCACAAGGACTCGTACAAGAACAATGGGTGGAATCGCTCGAAAGGTTCATAGCCAGGCAATCGATTGGCTGGGTCGATCCGAATCCCCCAGGGCAGGTCCGTCGGGGGCCCGTAGAGCTCCTGGTTGACGTAGTTTCCCCAACGACCAATTGCCTGGGCCAGGGCCACCCCCGGACCGGCCGCGTCCATCAGACGGCCAAGCTGGAGCTTTCTTCGGCGGGCGAAGAGATACAGGCCGAACACCCCACCGATGATCGCGCCCGGCATTGCGAGCCCGCCGCGGGTCGTATTGATCAGATCGAGCGGATGGGTCAGGTACCAAGCGGTCGTGATCCCTTGCTCCTGCAAACTCAGGGAAGGCGTGAAGACGTGATAGAGCCTGGCTCCGACTACCCCAAAGACCAACACCCAGATCAAGCCGTCCCAAGCGAGCTCGGAGTCCGCCCGGTCGATCTTCAATAGGCGACTGGCGACTGCGGCAGCTGCAATCGCACCGAGCATGAGCAACATGCCATAGTAACGAAGGACAAAACTCAGCCCAAAGGCGGTGATCTGTATTCCGACTGGCTGGAAATCAACGTTCACGAAACGCCTTCTCTTTCTTATCCCAGGCCTGCTTTCGAACGTCCAGAAACCGCTGAACCGCGGTGACATTGGCCAACACCGCAACGATGCCCACTCCCCACTTGGGAAGGCCAAACAGGAGGCTCGGGATCAGGATCAAGTACCGCTCAAAGCGGGTCAGCATTCCTCCCCGGACGACATAGCCGAGGGCCTCCCCCCGGGCTCGGGTGTACGAGACCAGCACCGAGCCGGCCGCCGCGATGAAAACCAACGTAACCATCCCTTTGTCAAATCGATTCTGGAAGTAGATCAACAGTCCGCCAAACACCAGCATTTCAGAATAGCGGTCGATCACTGAATCAAAGAACCCGCCGAAGTTCGAGGTCTCGCCGCGCAGGCGGGCCAGCGTCCCGTCGAATGCATCCACCGGCGCAAGGAACAACAAGAACAGGCCGCCGATCAGAAACTCCCCGCGCGCCACCAAGACCGCGGCAACCAGGTGCCCGGCCAGTCCTACCAGCGAGAGGGAGATCGGCGTTACCCCGAGCTCCTTGAGCACCATCCCGATCCCATCGACCACACCCCGGAATCGGGCGCGCATGAATTCGCTCAGGGTTCGAGGTTGGGTCTGGTCCATGGGTCTAAGCCGGTTGGATTTGGAATGCTAACCCGCGGGTATAGGCCAGTCAAGGTTAGGGGCTTGGGGCCTCGTCTCCCGAACGATCTTCGTCCGAGATCAGCACTTCTCGAGTACGTCCACCCCCGGTCGCGCGTCCTATTAATCCCAGTTCTTCAAGCTCATCCATGAGGCGGGCGGCCCTCGGATACCCGACCCGCAAACGGCGCTGGAGCAGCGAGGCGCTTGCCTGGCCGGTCTCCTTCACCAGTTCGATGGCCCGATCGAGCACATCGTCTTGCTGGCTCAACGCGTCCTGCCGCACGAGGAAATCCTCCCAGGGCGCCAGCAGCGGCCGCCCGGCCCCCGAGTTCCAGCTGGCGATCAATCCCTCCAGTTCTTTGTCGCTGACGTACACGCCCTGCAGCCGCACGGGGGCAGCTGCCTCCGGCGCCAAATAGAGCATGTCACCCTTGCCCAACAGCGACTCGGCCCCGGGTCCATCCAAGATCACCCGCGAATCAACGCCGGAGGCCACCGCGCAGGCGATCCGGGCCGGGAAGTTGGCTTTGATCAGGCCGGTGACTATATCGGTGCTTGGTCGTTGGGTTGCCACAACCAGGTGAATTCCGGTCGCTCTGGCCATCTGCGCAAGCCGGACCAGTGCGCCCTCAGTCTGATCCGGAGCGAGCATCATCAAGTCCGCCAGCTCATCGATCATGATGACCAACCGAGGCAGCGGCTCTGCACCCTTTCGGCGTAGAATTTTCCGATTGTAGCTGGCCAGGTCCCTGGCCGAGGCCGACTCAAGCAACTTGAAGCGGCGGTCCATCTCCATCGTGCACCACCTGAGCACACCGGCTATCCGGGTGAGGTCGGTCTCGACCTTACCCATGAGATGCGGAAGGCCGTTGAACCGCAACAACTCGACTCGCTTCGGGTCAATCAGCACGAACCGCAGTTGCTCCGGCCCGTTGTTGATTGCCAGGCAGGTCGCCAGAGCGGTTATGCAGACCGACTTACCCGAGCCTGTCGTTCCGGCGATCAGCAAGTGCGGCATGGAAGCGAGGTCGGCGACTATCGATTCGCCGGCAACATCACGACCCAGAGCGATTGCCATGGGAGAGCCCAGGGAATGGAACCGGTCTGACTCCAAGATCGGGCGCAACCGAACCCGTTCCGGCTTTCGATTTGGGACCTCGATGCCGACGTAGGCCTTACCGGGAACCGGCGCTTCGACTCGAATCGCGGGCGCGGAGAGCGCCAAGGCAAGATCGTTGGCGAGCGAGGAGATCTGGGACACCCGCACCTTGCTGCGGGACACCGACCCATCCGGGGCCTGATGCTCCACATAGCCTGGTTCGACTGCAAACTGGGTAACCGAGGGACCGGTCCTGAAATCAATGACCTTGGCCGGCAGCCCAAACTCAGCCAAGGTCTTCTCGATCAGCCCGGCCGCCTGGTTGATTTCGCGGGCAGTTACCTGGCGAGTTTCCCCAGGTTCCAGGAAGTCGAGGGAGGCCGGTAGTTCGCTGCGACTTTTCGGGCCGGCCTTTGCCGGGCCCGCGGTCTCCGGAAGCTTGAATTCCTTGCGGAACTCAGCCGGCACTCGCCGTTTGCCGGGAGCCCTGGTCGCCTCGGCGGCCGGAGCCGTGCCCGGCGCATTAGTCGCGATTGGAACTGCGGCAGGCGTGCGACCGAGCAGATCGCCGAGGGCCAAGGCTGTGGCGCCTGCGGCGATGAGCAGCAAGGCAAGGACTCGGCCAACCGTCCCCACCAGCCGACCCAGAGTGTCCGCGATCGCCCATCCGATGATTCCGCCCCCCCGTCCCAACTCTGCTTCCGGGAGGCTATCCGCCGCTATTGCGCTCAATAGACCGAGGAACGCGAAGAAGACGAGCTCGCCGGCAATGACCCGGTCCCAGCGCCTGGGGCGGACGAAAATCGCAACTGCCGCGGCGATCGGCACGGCGACTGCCCCCAGCCCGAGCCAGCGACGAAGGAGTCCGACCCAGGCGTCCAAAAGCCCTCCGCGGCTGAGATCCAGCAATCCGAGGGAGGTGATAACCGCCGCGGCCAACAGTGGAACAGCAAGCAGGTCCCAAACCGATCGTCGGGCGATTCTCATGATGGGGGGATCAGAGTGTCCTCTTCCACTCTAAAAAAGGCAAGGCCCTACCCTTTAGCTCCGCGGATTGAGCGGCTTGGCATCCCGGGCTTCCCTTTCCATCTCTTGCATCGCCCGGGCGACGCTCTCGATTGCAACTTTCTGCTTCCGATACAGGTCTGCCTCGGACATGGCCAGGCGGACCGCCACATCCCGGACCTTGCGCCCTTCCAGGAACTTCATCTCAAGGATGTTGTACAGCATCCACTCCCCGGTAAACCGGCGCTCGCCCTGTGGTCTGACCCGATCGATCGCCCGCCGCAGGGTCGCCCGCAGCGCGTTGACCGGATTGCCCTCGTTGGCCGCCACCGCCTCGCGGACGACACTCAATCGCAGGAGTGGGCTTTGGCTCAACCTCGGACCACCCCAATAATGACTGAGCGCCTGTCGGACCAAGTTGACCAAGTCGGCGTCGGCGGGCAGGCTAGCTTCAGGCATCGTCAGTGCCTGGACTCCGCCGTAGCGGGCGGCCGCCCGCATCCGCTGCACGGCTTCAACTTGCGGCACCAGACGATCCACCGCGGCGAAGACCTCCCGCTGGAGGGCCCGATCGGCCAGAGCTACGGCGGCCCGTTCGCGGACCAGCGCCAGGGCTTCCACCGTCTCAGTCCCGAATTCGAAGTCTTCGGCGTCCAACTTCAGCCCCAGCACCCCAACCAGCTCGGCGGTCGACGAGGCTTGCAGCGGCGCCAGCCAGTAGCGATCCCATCGGAAGAGCGGCCCAAACCCTGGCAGCTCTCGATTGTTGTCCGAGGTCAGGCTCGGCGCGGCGTCCAAGGGATCCCGCAGCGGATCGTCAGGCCCCACCGCCACTTCGAGCTCGACGCCTTGTTCGCCCACCGCGGCGACAAAGGCCGAGCCGGCGCCGGAGAGATCGCAGGCTGCATTTAAGATCGCTTCGAGGTATTGGCGCAGATCGCCGGTGGTGAGCAACCGCTCTTCGAGCAGGTGCAGCCGGCTGACATCGTTTCGATCCTGGCCATAAAACAGCCAGCGTTCCACCGTAGGGCGGACCAAAGTGATCAAGTACTGCAGGCTCAGGATCGTTCCCACCATGAAGAGCGGAACGGCCCGGCTGTTCTCCAAGCCGATCCGATGGCCGAGCCGATCGATGACCACCGTCACGGCGAGAGTTGTCGAGGCGACGACCGGGCCGCGCAGCAACCATTGAAACAGCCGGCTCTTGACCACCCGGTCCGGGAAACTTACCCCGAAGTAGGCGACCGCGTAGGTCATCATTACGATCTGAACCGCGACTACCAGGTTCAGCACCCCGAGCACCGCCCAGGTCAGGAGCGGGGCCTGCAGGACGAAGCTGCCTCCCGCGCTGAGGAAGGGATACACACCCAAGAAAGGTGCAGCCGCTCCGAAGATCAGATAGCGCATGCGGCGACGGCTGACCGAGGTAAGGCACCGTTTGTAAGCCCGCCACAGATTGTAGGCAGTGAAGGCCAAGGCGAGCCCGAAGTAGGCCACAAATGCGGGAAGCAGCCGTCCGGCGGAGAGGAACGATACCGGTCCCAAACGGTTGACCGGCCCGACCAGTTCAGTGCTCAGGGCCGCCAATACGAAACTCAGCAGGCTCAAGAGATAGCCGATCCGGATAACCCAATGCCGGCGACCGCGCGATGGCCGCCCGGTCGCCGCCAGCAGCGCGTCGGAAAGATGCATGTAGCCCGCCGGCGCAAAGCTGATCCCGGCCCATTGGAGTCGCAGCCAGATCTGCTGCTCGCTCAGCAGAGTGGCTGTGCCGGACATGACATCGGTGGCGTAGACCAGCGCCAGGCAGCCCAGCAGCAATGCCAGGATTCGGGCCGCCCGTTCTTTCGGGTTAAAGGTGAGGGAATACAGCAACAGCGAGAAGGCGGTCACCGCGTTGCCGGCGTTCAGGATCTGGTTCACGACCGTTAGGGCCGAGGTGACTAGTTCGAGCATGCTCCGCGCTATTTCAGATTCAGGGTGAAGAACAGCGCGATCTCTTCATCCGGATAGTACTTGTCGTGGTAGCCGGAGTAGAAGAATCCAAGTTTCCGAACCAGGCTGATCGCGGGAAAGTTCTTGCTCTGCATTTCTAAAGTGAGCCGGGCCAACCCTGCCTGCTGCGACCATCGCCGTGCCGCAGCGAGCAGCCGGGTCGCGACTCCCTGCCGGCGGTGTGGGACTGCCACCACCAAATCGGTAACCCAGCCGGTCGAAGGGGCCTGGCCGCTTTCCAGAACCAGGTATCCCAGCGGCTCGTGGTCACTCTCGGCCAACAGGATTTCGGAGACATGAGTCCATTCATCAGCCAGACGCCGCGGATCCCGCGGATACTCCACTCGCATTGGCCGGGGCAGCCGGACCTCCCGGAACGTAACGCTGGTATCGGGGGACCCGGCACTTAGCGCCATCTGCCAGACATGGTCGGTCTGGAAGCTGGGATCCATCGCCATCAACGCCGGGATGTCGCTAGAAGTCGCCGGACGGATCTCCATCTGAGCTTTGCCTCGGGTCCTCAGCCGCTGGAAGGCAGCACCACGACTTCCAGGGCGCACGGCAAGGGGGCGTTGCCCGCGGTGTCAGTCACGACCAACTGTAGCAGGTAGACCCCATTGATAACAAGGCTGGTGTCCCACACCCCCAGCACGTCCTCAAGTTTGGGTTCGGTTCCGGCGGTGATCACCTGCCAGTTGGCCGAAGAGTCGCTGGCTCGGATCTCGATCTTGTAGAACGCGAAGTTGGGAATGTTGGCGCTGCCCCGGATCTCGACCAGGCCCTGAACCTGCTCTCCGCTGGAAGGCGAACTGATCGTCGCGGTCGGGTTCAAACAGCCGCTACTATCCGGAGTGCGGGGCGCGACTGCGCTGCCGAGGGCTTCGGTCGCGGTCGTGAGCAGCGAGATGGTTGGCACCAGAGTTGGTTTAACGACGGCGGGGACCGCTGGAACCAGGAACGTGGAGACCAGGAAGGTCGCCAGTCCGGCCAGCCCGATCAGCCCTAGCATCGCAAGGGCTCTGGTCCGCCGCGCCGCGGCCCGCTCCCGCTCCAGCCCGAACAGCGAGGTGCGAACTTCGGCGTTGGATTGAACTGCCAGCCTGAGGTACACCAACGAGGCCAGTAGCAGGAGCGTGTAGATCCATCCCTGTAAGGAGGCGAGCAGCAGCAATGCTTCTTCCATGCCGGCTATAGCCCGCGCAGCACACCGCGAATTAGGCGCTCCAGGTTCGGACCGATCCGCTTGCCCGCTTCCATCACTTCCGCATGGGTGGTCAGCTTCTCGCCGTCCAGACTGGCCTTGTTGCTGATTCCGGAAAATCCCAAGGTCCGGATTCCTCCATGCCGGGCGACTGTAACTTCCGGCACGGTGGACATCCCGACTGCGTCCACCCCGATCATCCGCAGGAACCGCAAGTCCGCCGGAGTCTCGAAGGCCGGTCCGGCCAGACAGATGTAGATCCCTTCCCGGAGAGTGAGACCTTCCTGGGCCGCTGCCTGCCGGGCCAGGGCTTGGAGCTGGCGATCGTAGGCCTGACTCATGTCCGGGAATCGCGGTCCAAACTCTTCTAGGTTTGGGCCACGCAGAGGGGAGATTCCGGTCATGCCGATCAGGTTGATGTGATCGGTGATCAACATGATATCTCCGGGATCAAACAATGGGTTCACTCCTCCCGCGGCGTTGGTCACGATGAGCGTATCGGCTCCGAGCCTTTGCAGCACCCGAATTGGCAGCCCAATCCGAGACATCGGGTACCCCTCGTAATAATGGACTCGGCCCTGCAGTACGCACACGGGCACCTCTTCCAGCATGCCCAGCACCAACCGCCCGGCATGGCCTTCGACGGTCGATCTCGGCCAGCCGGGAAGCTCGTCGGTCGCCAGCGACACCGCAGATTCGAGCGAATCGGCCAGACCGCCCAGTCCGGACCCCAGGACGATCCCCACCCTGGGCCGCAGGTCAGTGGCTCCCCGAATTCGATCCGCTACGGAGTCGATCTCTTCGAGGGTCAGGAACTCTCCCGGGTTCATTTAGTTGAGGTCAAACGGACCCGGATCGCGTTGGGACTGCTCAGGCCAAGCATGGCCTGGATATCGCGTTTGCTCTTCCCCTGCTGCAGCAGGTGCCGGATTAACGAATGGCGCAACGAGTGCGGCGAGAGATCTGCACCCAACTCCACTGCAGCGGCCCAGCGCTTGACAACCAGCCATAACCCTTGCCGACTCAGGCGTTTGCCGCGCAGGTTCAGATAGAGGGCACGCTCTCTCGGATCTCGGACAAGCTGTGGGCGCCCCGCGGTGAGGTAGCGTCCCAAGGCCCCCACCGAATCGGCGAGCTGCAGGGTTACTGGCTCGGGCCCGCGCCGCACCAAAGTCCCGGCCTTCAAGTCGAGGTCCTCCAGGTCGACCTGAACTGCCTCGGAGGCGCGCATCCCGGCCGAATACAACAAGGCCAGGACCGCCGAGTCGCGTAAGGCGCGCGGACTCTCGACCCGGTCCGGCGCTGCCAGCAGCCGCCGGACCTCGTCCTCCGAGAGTGTGCGAGGCAGGCGGCGAGGGGTGCTTGGAGGTTGGAGCTGGTCAGGAATCCGCCGGCTTACGCTTCGTTCGGTCTCCGCCAGATACACCAAAAAGGCTCGGGCCGCGGCCATCTTGCGCGAGACCGTCGATGGCAGGTATCCCTGCTCTACGAGCCACTTGGAATACTCCGTGACCATTCGGGTGCTCAACTCCTGCGGTTTGACTGACCCGCCGGCCCGGGCGCTCAGCACTTGTTCGAACTGCCTGACGTCGATCGAGTAGGCCGAGACGGTGTTCTTGGCTCGGTCCTGCTCGACTCGCAGATGGCTCAGAAATCGATCGATTGCCGGCTTCATCATGCCGCAGAGGCTGAGGCTCGCATATTATACAGCCCAGGGGCTTACTTGTCATAAGTGCACCAACCGGCGCCAGACTAACGAGGGCTCATCCATCCGCTCACTTGATCGAGCTGCTCGATCGCTTGCGGATCCAGCCGGACCTGCAGGGCTCCGAGATTGTCCTCCAGTTGCTCCAAGGTTCGGGGGCCGATGATCGGGCTCGTGACGCTCGGGCGATGCAGCAGCCAAGCGAGCGCAAGTTGGGAGGTGCTGGCGGCCTGCTTGCCCCCCAATGCTTCCAGGCTCTCCAGGACTTGCCAGACCTGCTCCTGGCGGGCGTATTCGACGAGTCGTGGACTTCCAGCCAGGCGGCCATCGGCTGGTGCCTGCTCGCCCCTCCGATACTTGCCGCTGAGAAAGCCGCGGGCCAGCGGACTATACGGGAGTACCCCGAGGCCGTAGGCCAGGCAGACCTGCTCGAGTTCCTGCTCGAATGGCTGCCGGGCAAGCAGGCTGTACTCGGGCTGGAGGCAGACAAAGCCTTCCAGACCCGTTCGGTCCGAGCACCAAAGCGCCTGCATCAACCGCCAGGCCGGGTAGTTCGAGCACCCGACGTAACGAACCACTCCCTGGTGGACGAGATCCTCCAAAGCCCGCAGGGTCTCTTCGATTGGAGTGTCTGGATCCACAGAATGGGTTTGATAGAGGTCGATGTAGTCAGTGCCGAGGCGGCGCATCGAGTTTTTCACTGCCTCGGTGATATGCAGCCGCGAGAGACCCTGCTCGTTCGGCCCCTCCCCCATCCGACCCCGAACTTTGGTCGCCAGCACGAGCTGGTCCCTGGCCACAATCTTCATTCCCAGCCACTTGCCGATGATTGCCTCTGCCTCTCCACCGGTGTTGCCAGCGACCCAGCGGGAGTAGACGTCGGCTGTGTCGATGAAGTTGATTCCGGCCTCGGCCGCTCGGGTTAGGATCTTGAGCGAGGTACCCTCATCGGCCGTCCAACCAAACTGCATCGTGCCAAGGCATAGCGGCGTGACTTTGAGTCCGGTCTTGCCTAGATTGCGATATTCCATATCCTGCCTCCCAATTGTTGTCTCCACCGCGTCGCTAGCCTACCACGCCAGGGCCCAGACCAGGCGAGACCAAATGCGGAGAGTTGCTGTCCGTCCAACCGATCTTGGAAGCTGCAAAACAAAACCTCGGCCTCTCGGCCGAGGAACTCCAGACCAGGCTCTTGGCGGAAATCTCGGCATTCGTGGCCGGTAGGACTCAGAGCGACGACATCACCTTGACGGTCCCGGCTCGCGATCTACCTGCTTAGCGGCTCTTCCGCATGGTCAGCCGGTTGCCCTTTCCCGGGATCGGCTCGAAGCGGACTTCATCCATTGAGCCGCGAATTAAGCGCAGCCCGGCTCCTCGCGGATTCAACTCCTCCAAAGGCACACTGAAATCAGCTTCGGGAACTCTAGAGGGATCGAACGGCCGACTCCAATCAAGCAATACGACGGTCACACCGCCGTCATCGGCTTCGATCGAGCATTCGATCCGGTTATCGCTTTCACCCCCATATCCGTGCTCGATGATGTTGGTGCAGGCCTCGTTGGTGGCGAGCTCCACCGCGTAGGCCGCGGAATCGTCCAACCCTGCTCGCTTGGCTGCGGTCGAGACGAACTCGCCGATTCGTCCCAGGTTCTCGTATCGAGCTTCGAAGGTCGCCGTTGGCATGACGCATCAATGCAACTCTAGAAACCGGCTACCGCGGTGTCAACACCGTCGAAGATTTTCATAAAGTGCATCAGCCCGGCCAAATCGAGGGTCTTCTTGATGTTTTCGCTCGGATTGGCCAGCACCAGATCCCCCTTGCTCTTGCGGCGGGCCCGCTTCTGAGTCTCCAGGAGCACCCACACCCCGCTGCTGGACAGAAACTCGACCTCGCTCATGTCAAAGACCAGCTTGTTACGCCCGTCATTGAGCAAGAGGTCGAATGCGTCCTTCAGTGCGGGCGATGAGTGGCTGTCGATCCTCCCGGCAGCCTTGACCACGTCGACCTTGTCCATCCGCATTGTCTCAACCATCGCTCCTCCAATTCCCAGGTCGGCCGAAGTTTATCATGTCACCCGATGAGCAACGCGTCGACCGCCAATGCCAGAAAAATCCCTGCCAGATACAAGCTCGAATAGCGATACATTTTCCAGGCAAATCGATTGCCGCCTCGCCTCAGCAAGATCCAGGCGTGGCGGAACAGTCCAAACCCGAGCAGCACAGCCGCCAGCAAGAAGAACCCACCGCCCAGCCCGACCAACGGAAGCAGGATCGTCAGGGCGACCACTTGAAGAGAGTAGAGCAGGATTTGGCGATGGGTCTCCGCCTCTCCGGACACGACCGGCAGCATTGGAATCCCGGCCCGGGCGTAATCTGACCGCTTGAGCAACGCCAGGGCCCAGAAGTGAGGCGGGGTCCAGAAGAAGATCACGGCAAATAAGAAGAAGGCCGGCAGGCTGAGGGACCCGGTGGCCGCCGCCCATCCCACCAGCGGCGGAATCGCGCCGGCTCCCCCACCGACGACGATGTTTTGAGGAGTGCTCGGTTTCAGCAGGATGCTGTAGAGCACCGCGTAATAGAGGATTCCGGCCAGAGCGAGGATCGAGCTGAGTGGGTTGACTCCAAACGCCAAAACGGCCAGTCCCGCCGCGCTCATCGCGAGGCCGAAGAGCAGCCCGGCTTGCGGCCGGAGCCGATTATCTGGGAGGGCTCGGCGCATTGTTCGCACCATCCGGCGATCGATGCCCCGGTCGACGTATTGATTGAGGGCGCCTGCCCCACCTGCAGTCAGTCCACCACCTAGCAAAGTCAGGGCCAGCGTCGACCATGGTGGAATCCGGCCGAGGGCAACCACCATTCCGCACAAAGTTGTCAACAAGAGCAGAGCGACGATCGCCGGCTTGGTCAGTGAGAGATAGTCCGCGAGCCGGGCAGACCAGTTCGGTGCTTGGGGCTGGGTCAAACCGGTGGTCATTGGATCGACTCGGTCAGCCGAGCGGGGCGGCCCGATCGCCAGGCGAAGAACAGGTTGTATAGAAACAGCAACGAGGCGCTGGCCAGGACCACCGCCCCTCCGCTGGAAGCCAGCTGAAACAACTCTAGGCCCGGACCAAGGTCAATGATCCGCCGCGGGATGCCCTGCAGCCCGATCAGCAGCATCGGCAAGAACGCTAGATGCACACCCCCGACATGGGCGAGGAAATGAAGCTTTCCGAGGTTTTCATCATAGGCTTTGCCGGTCAGGTTCGGAAACACATAGTAGATCCCGGCAATCAGCCCGGACATCACCCCGCCAAATAGGGCTAGATGCGAGTGGCCCGAGACGAAGTAAGTTCCATGCAGGTAAAGGTTTGCGGGTACGGAGGCAAGCACCAGACCACTGAGCCCCGCGAGCAAGAACATGGAGATGAAGCCCAGCGAGAAGAGCATCGGCGTGCTGAAGCGAACCTTGCTGACCCACAGGGTGGTCAACCAGGCCAGAACGATGAAAGCCAATGGGACGCCGACGGCCATCGAGGTCAGCATGAAAGAAACCCGCACGGTCGGAATCAATCCGCTGGCAAACAAGTGCTGACCCCATGAAACGAGACCCAGCCCACCGACCGTCAGCATGGCCAGGCTGACCGAGCGGCCGGCGATCAGCGGCCTGCCGGTATTGGCCTGGATGATCTCCGACACCACCCCAATCGCCGGCAAGAGCATGATGCTCATCGCCGGGTGGGCGAAGAACCAGAACGCATTCTGCCAGAGGGTCAGCCCAAGCGACCCGGCGAGGAAACTCGGGCCGGCCACCAGCCGGTCCACCAGCAACGCACCCAGGGCTGCGATCAATACCGGGGAAGAGATCAACGCCAGCGCTGAGCTGATCAGGCTGGCGACCGCGAATGGCGGGAGGCTGCGGGTTTCCTTCCCGCGTGAACTCAAAATGGTCGCCAGGAATCCGGTCGCATTGCAACCCAAAGAGAGCACAAGCAGGATCAGGCTGCCAACCCAGAGGGTCTGGCCCAAGCCGGCAGTCTGGGTCGAGAGCGGGACAGAGGCAGTCCAGCCCGAAGAAGCCCCGCCCAGAAAGAAGCTGGCAACCATCGTCAGCCCGCCGGCTGGCAAGAGCCAGAACCCCAACCCGGCCAATCTTGGGAGTGCACTCCGAGTGAGCCCAAGTACCCGCGGCAGCAGCGCATGGGTGAGGCCGGCCACTGCAGGCATCAACCAGAGGAAGATCATGATCGAACCGTGGTTGGTAAAGGCCCGGGAGTAAGCCTCAGCTCCCAGCAGCTCGATTCCAGGCACGCTGGCCTCCCCGGTCATCCCTAGCGCCAGGGCACCGCCGAGCAGGAAGAAAGCGAAGCTGACGGCGATGAATTGAACAGCCAGCACAGCCGGATCGGTTGTCGGACGGAAATAGCTTCGAGGGGTTTGGCTCATCATCAATCTCCGCCGCCAGCCTGCAGCCACTGTTCGAACTCGATCGGCTCCTCCACCTGAACCGACGCAATCATGCCGGCGTGACCCGCGCCGCAGAATTCGGCGCACACGGCCTCGAACTCACCGGTGCGAAGCGGGGTCAGGGCCAGCGAAGTCACACGATCCGGCAGGGCGTCGATCTTCGCGCCAAAGGCCGGGACCCAGAAGGAGTGGATCACATCCCTTGATCTGAACAACAGCTCGGCTGGCCGGCCGGCAGGCAGGTGCAGTTCATTCGTGGTAAGGCCGCTATCCGGGTAACGGATCTCCCACTGGTACTGGCCTGCCGTGATCTCGACCTGCAGCGGATCGGACCGGGGTGCTTCCATCAGCAGCAGCACTCGGATTGAATACACGCTGAGCACAATCACGATCGCGGCCGGGACCGCGAGCCATATAAGTTCCAAGGAGGTTGCCGGGTTGGCGATCAGGGCTGAGGTCTGGAAGAGTCGCCCGCGCACGGCCGCGAAGACGAGCAGTCCCTCCACCCCGAGGAACACCGCAGTCGCCAAGCCGAAGGTAACCCGGAGCAGCTGATCAACCAGAACCGCGCGGTCGCTAGCGGCTTGCGGCAAGGGGCGGACCAGGCTGGCAACCGCAATCCCTGCGCCAATCAGGCTCAGGACCAGGATGGTTACCAGGAGAATGTTTCGTTCGCGCATGGCGGCTGTGTTTGCGGCTGGTAGTTTATCATCGGCTGGTCTTAACCAATCGTGCCGCGAGCGGGTCGATTGCTTGCGCTCCCGGACCGACCGGCTTAGACTTCGGCCATAACAGGAGGAACACCCCTATGACGACCCGGTTTCAGATTTATGCTGCCGTGATGCTCTTGCTCGTGGCTGGATTGGCTGCCTGCGGAGGTCCGAGCACCGCAGAATTGGCCATGTCCATGTCGGAGTTCTCCTTCTCTCCGGCAAGCGCCTCTGTGCCAGCGGGAGCCGAAGTCACCCTCACTCTGACCAACAGTGGGACGATCGAGCACAATTGGGTATTGCTGGATGCCGGTTACCAGGCCGCGGCTCCGTTCGACGCCGATGACCAGGCCAATGTTGTGACCGAAACCAAGGTCGCCGCGGGCGAAGTTCAGACCTTCGCCTTCACGGCGCCTTCGGATGCCGGGTCGTACCAGATCGTGTGCAGCATTCCCGGCCACCTAGAGGCTGGGATGGCTGCCAACCTGACCGTCGACGGCTGAAGCCACAGAGCCCGACCCGTTGCTACGCGCCAGCCACATCTGGCGCAACCCTTTGTACTTGCGCCGGAACTCGGCGGGATCTTGCTGAATGTTTTCCGCCGAGAGCTGTGGGAGCAGTTCGGACAGCTGGCGATCCAGCTCGCCGAGTTGAATCCAGCCCTGGCGGAGAAACTCCAATGCGACCCTGTAATCCGGCTCATCGCCTCGGGCGATGAGCCGGATCGCGGTGCTGTACGGGTCAAAATGGAAAAGCTCAAGCCGGACAGGCGACGCCCGATCTGCGATCTGCCAGCCACGGGCGCGTAGTTCGTGCCCCTGTGGAAGTGGAATGATATCGGCGGGCGATTCGCAGACCAGCCGGATCCCTTGCTGAGTTGCGACAGCTTCGATAGCCTCCCGCAGCTGGGTGCGATCGGCCGCCTCGGCGGTATAGACCAGCTGGTCCGTCCACTCCCGCCAACCTTCGACCACCAATGAACTCTCGCCGATCAGATAGAGACGGGCTGGCGAGTGCAGTCGGTCCTCCACGGCTGCCAAGAACGCGTGGATCGCCGGTCTTGTGAGCATCCTGCTCAACCGTCCCAGGCACAGCGGAACCCGATTGCCCCGCTGCGAAACGTCGGCCCGAAATAGACCCGGGCTGCGGCGCGGGCATCCTTGAAACCCTTGTAATCCCAGGACCCGCCCTTCAGCACCCTCCACCCCGCACCGGCTTCATAGAGGCTGGTCGTCCACTCCCACACGTTGCCGGCCATATCCATCACCCCGAAAGGAGATACGCCTCCCGGGTGGGCGTCGACTGGCCGGGTGCCGCTGCTCTTCGATTCGCTGCAGTTGAGGTTCTCCGGGACAAAGTCATTTCCCCACGGATACAGCCACCCTTGCGTGCCACGGGCCGCCTTCTCCCACTCCACCTCGCTGGGCAGCCTGGCACCCAGCCAGTTCGAATAGGCGACGGCATCTTCCCAGCTGACGTTGACTACCGGGTGTCTGCTACGGTCGGGAGGGGATTGCCCTCCCGGCCATTTGGGAGGCCGATGGCCGGTCGCCCCGACGAAACGGGCATACTCCTCGTTTGTGGTCGGGTACTTGGAAATCGAGAAGCCGGGAAGTTCAACGACTTCCCCATCCTTTCCCATCAGGAATGCCCCGGCCGGGATTCGGATTCGTTCCGTCGGCGCGGCAGCCCGATTCGGTTCGGCTACTTGTACCGCCGCTTGGGCGTCTTTTCCTTCCAATCGTAGACCCAGAAGGTGTAGGAGTACGGAAACATGGTTTGGACGACATGAAACGGCTCGTATTCAAATAGCCGCCGCATCGCCCACGAAAATCGGTAGCGGGGATGCTCAGGAGTGATGACCTCGACGACGCAGTTGACCTGAAAGCTGACGAAGATCGGTGAATCGCCGGTCCACAACACGGAGGCCAGCGGGTTCCGGCTCAAATTCCGGTAAGTGCTTCCCTCGAAGATTTCAAGCAGGCCGAGCCGCCTCCAATCGATATGCTCCGGGTGGGCGTAGAACTCGCGGGCTGTTTCAATCCGCAGCCGCCGGGTGTCGTCCACCGCATGGGGCGGCAGCCGCTCGATCTCAGCAACGGCACTCTCCACAAGCTTCAGGTAGTGATCGATAAGCTCGTCTTTGGGGGTGAACCCCACCCCCTTGTTAGCCAGGTTGGGAAATGGCGAGCCCACGTCCCAAGTCCCGACCACCGGTAGATGACCCGCATTGAATGCGACGTATTGGTCGTGTTCGATCGCGTCGTACACCCGCTGCTTGTAATCCAATTGCCAGCGGATGAAACTCTCGGGGAGCTCCTTTACCCGATATTCCTGGACATTGCCGTTCAGGCGAACCCGGGCCAGCCCATCCGAAACCACGACCTGCCCGATGAGATCAACCTCTGGCATCAGTTGTCTCCGCTACAGATCGGTCGCCGGCGAGAGTTGCCGCCAGGCCGCTGCCGGCTTGAATCTGAGCCTTTTCGCCGTGGCTATGCGCAGACGGCCCCATTGGCTTCACAGCAGTCGCTCCACTTCGGCTGGAGCCCCCTCGCGCGTCGAATCGCCGAGCTGGAACGCCGGAGGCCGCTCGAATCCGGCGAGGGCCTGCCGCATGACCTCCTCCGTTATCCATTGGCTCGCCTGGCTCCGGGCAAAGGCTTCGACCCCGCGTTCGACCTTTTGACGAATGAAGGCGATCGGGATCCGCTCGAGGCGGGCCCGCGCCTCTCCGCTCCAGTGGATCTCTGGCATGGAAATCGTTCCGCCGATCGGTTCATAGCTGCACCCCGGGTCTTCCTCCAGGAAGTCGCCATAGCGAGCATAGGCCCGGCAGCGGCAGCCCCCGCACAGTTCTTTGTATTCGCAACGGCCACAGCGGCCCTTCAATTGATTGGGGTCACGCAACGCCACCAGCTCGGGGGCACTCTGCCAGATCTGGGTAAAAGAACTTTCACGGACATTCCCAACCGGCCTCGCCATGTAGGGACAGGGAGTCACCTCCCCTTCCGGAGTGATCCGGCAGTATTCGGTCCCCGCCATGCAACCGCCGCTTTCGATCCCGCCTAGTCCGGCCTCGAAGGCGATCCGCTTGAAGTGGGGAGCGCACTTGGCCCGCACCAACATCGGTCGGTAGCGCTGCTGGGACTCCGCCAAGAACGCCAGCATCTGCTCGGTCCGCTCCGCGCCGAGATCGTTCAGCTGCTGGCCGCGTCCGGTCTGGACCAGGAAGTAAAGATTGAAAGACCAAGCCCCCAGCCCCTTCGCGAAGTCCAGCAGCCGGGGGACCTCCGCGTAATTCAGGTCCATCACGGTGCTCTGGACCAGCACCTCCAGCCCGTTACCCCGACAAATCTCCAGTGCCCGTACCGATTGCTCCCAGGAGTTTGGGCCGCCCCGGAAGCTGTTGTGCACCGCCGGATCGGTCGAGTCGATACTGATCCCGACCCCGCGCACCCCGCATTCGATCATCTTCTGCGCGACCAAATCGTTCACCAGCACACCATTGGTGCCCATCACCACCCAGATCCCGCGCCGGGAGGCGTAGCTGGCGATATCGTAGATGTCCTTGCGAAGCAGCGGTTCGCCGCCGGTCAGGATCAGCATCTCTGTCCCCAGGGCGACCATTTCGTCGATCAGGCTGAGGCATTCGGAGGTGCCTAGTTCACGCTCAGCTTTTACCCCGGCTTCCATGTAGCAATGGGGGCAACGCAGGTTGCAGCGCTTGGTCAGGTTCCACGAAACCAAGGACGGCCGAAATGTGCGTCCGTTGTTCATGCTGCCCGTCCCGCTCGCCAGGCCGAGAATCCGGCAACTGCGGAACGCGCCAGCAAGAGGACGATCAGGGCCATCAGGGCCGCGTTAACGAAGGCGATCGGTTGGGGCTGGATCGGGGTGATCACCCGGGCCAGCAGCTCAACGTGCAGCCCGCGGCCGTCATTGAAGTAGGTAAACGCCCTCCAGGCGTTGGAAAACACGAGGGCCGCGGAAACCAGCCACCAGCCGCGGTAAATGAGACTTGCGAACAGCATGAGAAACACCAGCCCAATCGACAGTTCCACCACGGCGTTCTCTCGACTCTCCGGCACTAATCTGGCGAAGAGAGTGATCAGGATAACGATTGCTCCGATTCCGCCGTATCCGACGGCGGCTTGCCTGTGGGGGTTTCCCGCCAGCCCACTCACATCTCGGACATCCCGAGGTCGTCGCGGGCCTTGCTCATTACGGCCGGGCTGACCTCGGCGTAGCCGTTTCGCTTGGCCCAATCAGTGTACAGTCGGCGAACCATACCCTGGACGAACCCCGGAGCTGCAGCCAGGCGCTTCTCGGCCGCCTCGCTCCAGACTGGGTCCGGCGATCCCCGGTCGTCGGTCCAGGCGGCGTCGCCGTCTAAGGAGCGCCGAATCTGAGCCATCGGCCCCCCGGCGCTCTCGGAAAGCGACTCGTGACCGATAGTGACCCCCAGGCTGGACACCATTTGAGTCTCGCCCGGATTGGTGACCATTGAGATTCGGTGGCCGCACTCGGGGCAGGAATACTGGATGGCCATCACTCCGCTCGCCCGGTCGGTGTCATTCGACACGAACTCCATCGTCGTCTGACATTCCTCGCAGCGGAATTTCACGCCAGGATTCCCTCTAACCGGCCCGCCAGTTCAAGAATAGCCCGGGCCCCCGGCCGCTCCGGGTCGATCAGCACCCCAGGTCGACCCGTGTCGGTGCTCCGGCCGAGCTCGGGATCGAACGGAACCCTCCCCAGGAAAGGGATCCCCAGGTCGTCGGCCAGGCCCTTACCGGGTCCCGGATCGGCCGCCTGGGCCATGTTCTCCACCAGCCCGAGGATCCGAGCCCCGGCCTGTTGAGCGGCCGCGGCGGCGCGCCGGACGACGAGCACGGAGGCTGCACTCGGGGTGGTTATCAGCAGCGCACCGCCAAGATCAGGGAGCAATCTCAGGAGGGTCTCGAACCGGTCGGCACCCGGCGGCATGTCAATCAGCAGATAGTCCAGCACTCCCCAATCGGTGTCGGCCAGGAACTCCCTCAAGACGTTGGCTTCCAGGGTGCCCCGCCACACGAAGGAATCCTCGGCGAGTCCTCCATAGTTCCGCCAACGGACAGCTGTGTCATCACCTTCCAAGAACAAATCCATTGAGATCACCCGCACGCCGCTGACCCCGAGTGCCGGCCGGGCACCTTCCGGTCCTAGCATTAGCTGCTGCCCGCGGGCACCCAGCATCAGCGCGGCACTCGGGCCGTGGATATCGGCGTCCAAAACCCCGACCTGGCCAGCATTGCTCGCCAGAGCGGCTGCCAGGTTGGCAGTCAGCAGACTCTTGCCGACCCCACCCTTTCCGCTGGCGATGGCCACAACCCGACGAACGGAGGCAAGCCGACGGGCGACCGCCGCCCGCTGAGCGACCACCTGCCCCAACACATCAACCACCGGAGGTCGGTCCAACTCTCTGATCCGCCCCGCTGCGGGGGTCCCTTCCATTTCCTCAGTCATTCGAGCCAGTTGGCTGGCCGGTGCTCTGGCCCTGGTCTGCGGGTACCGGTCCCGCCATGCCCTTGAAATAGCCGAAGGCACCCTCGCCCTCGGCTTCCCAGAGCTCGCGCACCCTGCGGAGCATTTCATCAGCGATTTCGTAATTGACTTCCTGGTGGCCGGCTTCCCGTGCCAGGCTGTCGACCATTTCTTTGACCATCTGGCGCTCGAACTTCGGAACTCGCGAGAGTCGCTCGAGGGCCGCCTCGTTCCAGACGAGCTCGCTCCCCGGCCCGTCGTCCCCGGCATAGCCCAGGCGGCGGGCCACTTGAATGGTCACGTCGAGGGTCACTTCGGGCAGCTGCTTCTCTCGGGCGTAGCGTTCCATGGCCAGCATGGCCATCGGTTGGATGAACGGCGGCACCCGACTCTGCACCCGTTGGAGGGCCGCCTCGGTCCAGGGGAATGCCCGTTCGTGAGGCACGTATTCCTCAATCGGCGAGCGTGCCTTCTGGCGGGCTTCGGCGAGCTTGCGGTCTTCGGCCTCGAGGCCCATGAGATGCTTGGCCGAAGGCGGCAGGATCCCGCTGAGCGCGCCGTACAGCAGGTCGATCGTCACCCGCTCGTAACCCTCATTGCGGGCATACTCCTCGACCGAGGCCTTGGCCATCGCCTGGGCAAAGGGCGGCGCCCGGAGCACCAGTTTGAGTGCGTCGTCGTCCCACTCCAACGGCTCTTCTTCGTACTCTTCGAGCATGGGGATATCGAACGGCCGGGCGTCCGCCGCGCCAACGATGAGCAGATTGTTGATGGATAGGCGCAACAGGTTATCGGTATTGGATCCGAGGTCGGCGCCTTCGACGTGATGCGCCCCCCACCTCCCGATCACGACCAGGTCGTAGTCGTCCCGCTCGCATACGTCGACGATTTTGGCGAACGGCTTCCCGACCAGAACTTCGGTGGTGATCGCTACTCCTTCTTCGGCCGCCACTTGCTCCGCCCGGAGCAGGTTGGCCTCGCAGACCTTCTTCAATCCTCGGTCGATGATATTGTTGTGCAGCTCTTCTTGCTCCTCGAACTTGAAAACCTTGCCCGCCTGGTAGGAGAGCACGTGGCGAATGTTGTCGAAGGCCGCGTAGTGGTAGAAGGGATCGAAGGCGGAGACGCAGTGCACCTTGGTGTTGAACTCCTGCGACAGGCGAAGCGCCTTGCGCAGCGCGACGAAGCAGTACGCCGAGCCATCGATACACACCAGGATCTTTCCGCCGCCGAGTTTTCGCCCGGACTGGCGCATGATCAGCATGTCGGTGGTGATCAAACGAGAGACCCGCGCGGTCACCATCCCGAGCTGGCTGCGCTTGACCTGGCCGATGCCATGGGCGCCCATGATGACCAGGTCGTAGTCGTTGGAGTTGATGTCCTTGGCAAGCTGCTCGAAGTGAATGCCTTCCATCAACTTGCGCTCGATCTGAACATCGTGGTCTTCGCCACGCTTGTCCAGCACGTCTAAGAACGAATCCGAGATCAGGATCAATCCGGTCTCGATCAGCTTGTCGTGAATGTTCCGCTGACGCTCGATTTCCTTGTCGGTCTGAAAGCGGGCCGGCAGGCCAACCTCGAGCTGGCGGAAGCGGTCGTCGTGCAATCGAGCTGCGTAAACGTGATTTCCGACCAGGAGCGTCCCCCACTTCCGGGCAAATTCCACACCCCAGTCAATCCCGGCATGACAGAGTTCCGAATTGTCGGTCGGGATCAGGGCCTTCTTGTACACCGGTCCTGCCTGCCACGGGCGCACGGCTACCGATTTGTTTGTCTCAACGACTGCATCAGGTTCGCTCATTGATCACCCTGGGCCATTTGTCTCTGCTACGGCTGGAAAAGGAGAGCGAGAGATCTGATCTGGCCTCTCTCGCTTCAATTTGCATATTGGCCGGCTATTGGGCCAACGCCAAGTCGAAGACGGGCAGCAGCAATAGCACGATCACCAATAGCAGCGGAAAAGTGGCGATGACTTTCAGCACAGGTCCCTCGGACCGCAGGTGCATGTAATACAAAGCCACCAGGCTCGCCTTAATCAAGGCCAGGGCCACCAGCAGGACGACCTGAGTCGACTTTGCGATTGCAGTGAATGCGACGGCAACCTCGACCACTGTAAACACCGCCAGGACGGCGAAAACGGTCAGGTACTTCGATCTCTTCGCTGCGCTCATAGGTTGGCCACTCCCTGGCTAGACCAGGTACACGATTGTGAACAAGAAGATCCAGACCACATCTACGAAGTGCCAGTACAAGCCCATCAATTCGACTCCGCCGTGTTCTTCCTTTGTGTAGCGACCCTGATAGGCGCGGGCGACCACGTAGAGCATGAACAGCACCCCACCCAAGACGTGCAGCCCGTGAAACCCGGTAAGGGTGAAAAAAGTGGATCCAAAGAGGCTGGTGCTCACCGTCGTCCCCTCGGCCAGCAGTTCCCTCCATTCGACCGCCTGGATGCTCAAGAAGACACTGCCGAGGACGGCCGTCGCTATCAAATACTGGCGCAGGCGGCGCTGGTCCCCGGATTCGATGGATGCGAAGGCGAGCACCATGGTGACGCTGCTCACGATTAGGATAAACGTATTGCCGGCCACCAGCGGGACATTCAGCACGTCGGCAACCACCGGCCACTGGCTGCCGGCCAAGCGTAGAACCAGGTAAGCCGCGATCAACCCGGCGAAGAACATCGCCTCCGAGGCCAGGAAGAGCCACATCGCGAATTTGGTGGTGCTGACTCCGGCCAGCGGACCCGAACGGCGTTCGACGGCATGTTCCACGAGTAGGTTCTCCTTTAATATTGGGCCAACGGAAGCTGCTTGGCTTCTTCCAGCTTGTCGACCCCGATCGCCAGCTCGGTGTAGCCGCCGGCCGTATCCAGCACGTAGATGGTGTCGATGTTGACGTTGGCTTCCCACAGCACTCTGGCGAAATCACCCAAAGCACCCGGGCGATCCGCCATCGTGACCGTCAATATTTCCCGCTGGTCGAAGTCGGCATGGACCTCTTCCAACTTGGCCCGAGTGGCCTCCACGTCGCTGGTGATCAATTTGATCACCCCTTTGCCATTGCAGACCATTCCTGCCAGGGACCGAATATTAACTTCCGCCTCCCCCAGCGCCTTGGATAGAAAGGCCAGCGAGCCAGGGTGATGCTCTAACCGGACCGTGAATTCGGTAGCGATAATTTGCCTCCTTTTCCGAGCTAGTCCGAAGCCGGGCTGGCTGCCGGGTAGGGACTCTCCGGTACGGCCGGAGGCCTTGCCCCGTCGACAAATCGATCCTGCGGCAGCCAATCTTCCGCCACCAGCGGCGAGCTATATTCATAGGGTCCACGATAGACCGTCGGGACTTTATGAAAGTTCTCGTGCGGCGGCGGTGAGCTCACCGTCCACTCCAAAGTGTTCGCTTGCCAGGGGTTGCTCGGGGCGGCCTTGCCCCGCACCAGACTGTAGAACACGTTGACAAAGAAGAAGACCTGGGTAAGGGCGAGCACATAGAGACTGATCGTCATGAACTGGTTCAAACCCTGCAGCGGGGCGAACATGTCGTACTGATAGGGGTCGGCAATCCGGCGCGGCATCCCATAAGCCCCCAGGATGAACATGGGCAGAAACACCAGGTTGAAGCTCACAAAGGTCAGCGCGAAGTGAATCTTGCCCCAGCCGTCGTTCATCATTCGGCCGAACATCTTGGGGAACCAGTACTGGACGGCGGCGAAGACCCCAAACACGCTGCCACCGAACAGCACGTAATGGATGTGGCCGACGATCCAGTAGGTGTCGTGCAGAAAGATATCCACCGGGGTGGCGGCCGTGTAGACCCCGCTGAGTCCGCCGATGACAAAGGTGGACACGAAGGCCAAAGCGTTCAGCATCGGGGCGGTGAGGTGCAGGTCGCCCCGCCACAGGGTCCCCAACCAGTTGAAGGTCTTGATAGCGGAGGGCAAGGCGATCATCATGGTCGAGGTCATGAAGGTCATGCCCAGCAGCGGATTCATTCCGCTAATGAACATATGGTGGCCCCACACGATGAACCCCAACCCAGCGATCGCCATGATCGCATAAACCATCGGCTTGTAACCGAAGAGCGGCTTGCGGGAGAAGGTCGAGATAACATCCGAGGCGATTCCCATGGCCGGCAGAATCATGATGTACACGGCCGGGTGCGAATAGAACCAGAACAGATGCTGCCACAATATGGCTTGCCCTCCGGCTCCGACCGTGAAGAACAGCGTCCCGATCGAACGCTCGAGCAGCAGCAGGATCAAGGCTGCGGTCAGGACCGGGGTCGCGAAGGTCACTAGAATCGCCGTGACGAACAGGGCCCAGATCGTCATCGGCAAGCGGAACATGTCCATCCCGGGAGCGCGCAGCATGACAATCGTTGTGATGTAGTTGATGGCACCCATCAAGGAAGAGGTGCCAACCAGCATCAAGCTGATCACCCACAAGGTCTGACCGGTTTCGGAGCCGGGGATCATGTCGGGTAGGGCGCTGAGCGGGACATATGAAGTCCAGCCGGCCGCCGCGGTTCCGGTCGCCACGAAGAAGCCGGCCAGCATTACCAGGAACGCAGGGACCATCACCCAGTAGGAGAGCAAATTCAGTCTGGGGAACGCCATATCGCGGGCACCGATCATGAGCGGGATCAGGAAGTTCCCCAGCGCGCCCGACAGGATCGGAATGATGAAGAAGAAGATCATGATCGTGCCGTGCATGGTCACCAGCGCCGGATAAGCTTCAGGCGCTAGGATGTTGCCGGTATTCCCATACAACAGCTTGCCTAAGACCGGAATCTCCTGCCACGGCCAGGCGAGTTGGGTCCGCATCAGCATTGCCAAGGTGCCGCCCAAAGTGAAGAAAGCCAGCGCGGTAAACAGAAATTGCCGGCCTATGACTTTGTGATCGGTAGAGAACACGTAGCGGCGGATGAAGCTCAGTTCCGTGGTGCCACTCATTGGCGCGTCACCCTCCGGCCTGCCGCGCGGCAAGCTCACCCAACCAGGCTTCAAAGGCCGCCGGGTCCTCAAGGGTCACCTGACCCCGCATGCGGTAGTGCCCGAGGCCGCACAACTCGGCGCAGGCCAGCTCGTGCTGCCCGCTCTGGGTAGCTTCAAACCAGACCCGCACCGGGCGCCCTGGGACGGCATCCTGTTTGACCCTCAAGACTGGAATGAAGAAGCTGTGGATCACATCGGTCGACTGCAATTCAATGATCACCGGGACCCCGACCGGGAAATGCAGAAGGTTGATGGGGGCGGCCAAGTCGTCCGGGGTGCCCAACCGGCCGTCGGCACCCGGATAGGTCGCGTTCCATTCGAACTGGTTCGCCGAGACTCCGACCAACTGGGCTCGTGATTCATCAGGGAACGCAATCTTGGCCTCGCGCCAAGTCCCATATTGAAAGATCGCCAGGCCGAACAGCATCAAGCCGGGAACGATCGTCCAAGTGGCCTCGACCGTCCGGTTTCCATGAATGAAGGTCGCCCGACGGTCTTTGCGATGGCGGTACTTCACCAGGAAGGTGATCAGGATCCCTTCGACCAGAACGAATGCCACTCCGGTTACGATCAATACAACCGTAAACAGCCGATCGATTGGAGCAGCGATGGTAGAGATACCTGGGACTAAACCTCCCATTCAGGCCTCCAAACTGGGATCGCTCCCCCGGGCCAGCGATTTGGGTCTTGCTGGCCGCGTGATGAGCTAGCTTCCAGAGTAAGAGAATTCAATCTGCTCCGTCCCGCCCTCGGCCACCGAGACGGAGATGGTCTGGGTACCGTACAGCTCATGCCAGGCCTCAACCACATAGTCGCCGGCCGGCAGACCGCTGATCGAGAAGCTGCCGTCGCTTCCGCTGACCGCAAAGAACGGATGGCTGAGGACCCCAATGTACCCCAGCATCCAGTCGTGCACGTCGCATTCGACCGGGATCATCACCTCTGGCGTGCTGAAGGACTTCTCGGAATCCATCTCTACGGGTTGGCCAAGGTTGAAGGGCCGGTTGTTCACCGGCATAGGATGGATGTTATGCAAAATGCCGTCACTGTTCCGGATGATCAAGGTCTGACCGCTTTGTATCCCCAGCACATGCGGATGATACCGGCAGCCACTTTGATCCAAGAGCACACCCTCGCTGGATACCGGCCACTCCTGATCGGGGAGACCTTGTTTCACATAGACGAAGACGTCCTGCAGCGTCCCATTCGAATTCACTACAACCGTTTCCTGGAAAGCCCCATCCGGATATTGCTCGGCGCAGATCGGCTCGGCATCCATCAAGATCGGTTCGTTCTCCGGCGCGGTCCCGCTGAAATTGATCACCCCGCTGATCGTTCCCCCGCCGGTAATCGCGGTCTGGGGCGCTTCCTGATCCCCATCGCTCGGCGCGGGAGGCTCCCCGCCGCCCCCGCAACCCACGAGCGCCAGCGCGGCCCCTAAAACGACCAGCAATCCAAATTCACGACGCAACATTCAATTCTCCTTTGGCTACCAACTGCCCGATAGGATAGATACCCGAACCGAATTCGTCAAGATCGGACCCGGCGAGATAACCACCACTCCCCGGCGCCCACCAGCAAGACCGCCAAGCCGGCGTACAGGTACGCCGTGATTGGGGTCGGTTCTTCAAGCACCAGATTGTTCCAGGATGAGAGCGAAAGCCGAGTTCCGGCTTCGCCCCTGGACCCGTCCCAAGCTTGGAAGGCAATTGGGATGAATTGTCCCGGCTGTATCGCTATATCTTCGGGATCTCCAGTCGCCAGCGGCCGGGTGACGATCAGCCGATAGCGCCCGTCTGCCCAGTTGGCAGTGGCCGCGATGTTCATGCTCGATTGAGGGGCCGGCTCCGTCCACAGCCCGGTGCCGTTGAACTCCCGGGCCTGATCTCCGGCCCGCCATACCCAGAGGTTTACCGGACTACCCGGCTGCCCCCAGGCAAAGTAAGGCTTACGAACCCCTTCGGCCAGTTCCGCCGGGAATTGGATCGCCAACCCGTCGGCGAAGGGTCCCGCGTCGGAGGGGAAAGTCTCCAGAACAATGTAAGTGGTCGCGTCGGGCTGCAGGTCCGTATCAGCGCTCTCAGCATCTTCTACCGGGTCATTCCATTCAATAAGTAGGGCCAAATCGGAGGAGTTGTACATCGCCCGAGCGGTGACCGCGTCCACCCCAGGCGTCTGCCAGCGCGGGCCAACGATCACCTGCCCGGTCAGGAAGTACGAGGTGGGTTCGGTTTCTTGCCACAACGGGTCGTCGGGACTCGTCGGCAGTGCTCCAGACACAAAGACGGCCTGCAGCACGCTTTCTCCGCTGGGTTCACCGGCCTGCAGTGATCGCACATAGGCCGCCAGCGCCCATCGCCCCTCCTCGCTGGTTACGTCATAGAAAGATGGCATCGGGGTTCCGTCCATCCCGGTCGAGAATCGGGTGTAGATGCTCACCAGATCGCTTCCGCCTTTGTAGCGCCAGGCTTTGGTGAGGTCGGCGGGTCGGATCGGTCGGTCGGTCTCATCCGTCAGGGTGAGAGCCGACGGACCATTCGCGCGTCCCTGGTCGCCGTGGCATTTCCAGCATTGTAAATCTTGAAACTGCTGCGCTCCGGATTCGATCATCGCGGCGGTCACCCGAGGTGGGTCCGGGATCTCAATGACCGGCGGATCGTAGGTCCCCCAGAAAGGGACAAAACTGGTGGTCAGGTAATCCACGACCGCTTCGACCTGTGCCTCGCTGAGCACTCCCTCCCAGCGCGGCATGGCGGTCCCGCGTACGCCGCTCTTTACGATCGCGATCACATCGTCCCGAAGCGGGAGATCTCCCGAGGGCGTCGTCCGAAATCGAAACTGCCCCAGGGTGAAATCCCGCGGCCGGGGACTGAGATAACGGGCGACCGGACCGTTGCCGTCGCCGTTCTCTCCGTGGCAAAACGCACAGCGTTCCAGATAGACCGTTTGCCCATCGATTGGGCCCTGGGCGAAAGCTGGATCCCGATCCACCCGCTCGGCAAGAAATATCAACCCGGCCCCCAGTGCGACCGGGAACAAGAATCGGGCTGTGCGGGACGTGAAGCGCCTACTCACCGGGCGCAGACTCCGGTCGGCGAGGTTCGACTCCCGCGATCTGGTACTCGGCGGCGATGATTTTCCAGATCTGTTCGTCGCTCAGCTCACCGGCCCAGGCCGGCATCGCCGAATCCCATGGACTGCCTTCGTTCGGCAACCCGATCCCACCCTCCCGAACCCGCCAGAATGCGTAAGCCTCGACTACCGTAGCGATCGTGTCTTCCGAGCTGAAGTTCGCCGGCCGCAGCCTGAAACCATAGGCCATCGGCCCGTCGCCGTTGGCCGGAGTGCCATGACAAGGTCGGCAGTTGATCTGAAAGAGCACCCGCCCTTCCTCGATGATCGCCGGATCGACGGTACCGTCCGGGTTGCGGAACGGGTTGGTAAGGCTCTGATACTCAAATGGGATGGTCGGGTGCGCGATGCGCAGGCTGGTCGGGGCGGCCGTCGCCGGCAGGCTGCCGGAATACACAATCCAGCCGGCCAGGAGCGGGAGCCCACCCAACACTGCCCAGCGGCCGGCCGCCATCGCCCGATCGCGCGGTGTTCGCACCTTCTCTGGGCCCCGCATGAACGACCGAATGGGCTGCCAGAAGGCTTGCAACCTGTGTTCGTCGGCCGCCAGATAGACCAGGACGCCGATCAAGGTCAGCGCCTGGTAGATCACCATGAGCGCGCCAGGCACCGGCAATGGCTCGGTACGATTGGTGATCAACATCGAGAGATAAGGGACAACGAGCTGCAGCAGCAGGTTGACCCCGATCACCGTAAGAACGACTAACCAGAACAGGGAGATCTTGCGGGTCACGACCGAGTTTCCCCTTCGATCCGGAACTCTGCGTACCTGCTTGCGACGAGCCGACTACTCAACTGGCAGTACCCCTGCGCTTTCTTGCAAGAAGGAGATCAGGTCGGCGACCTGTTTTACGGTTAGCAGTTCGCCGAAATTGCCCGGCATCAGGCTGGGGATGTCCGGATACCGCCGCTCGCGCTGGATATCTGCTTTCTGCACCGAGGTCTGCGTGCCTTCCTTGTCAACCAGTGCCAGACTGGCATCGTCCTCGGACTTGATCACACCGGAAAGCACAGACCCATCGTTCAATTGGAGCTGGATCGGTTCGTACCCGCCGGCCGCGATCGCGGCGCTTGGGTTCATGATTGACTCGAAGATGTAGGCCAGGGTTTGAGTTCCGGCAACATCGGTCAGCTCCGGACCGACGCTCCCGCCCTGACCGGCGACCGTGTGACACTGAACGCAACCCGCCGGCCCGGCCGGATCGCTGAAGAGCGCCCGCCCGGCGGCCGGGTCGCCTACCAGGACCAATGAGAACGGAGCTTCCGCTCCGGTTTGGGCTGCCGCCGCATTCCGGATCGCGGCGGGGAGCTCGATCGCCGCCGGGTCAGGCGCGCAGCCCTGGGACTGCAGGTACACGATCACCGCGCTCACCTCATCGGCGGTCAGGCTGATCGGAGGCAGGTAGACCTTGGGCATCGCGGCAGAGAAGCCCTCCACGATGTAGGCGTCGGGATCGGCGAGCGACTCCACGAGATAATCGGTGGCGGTCTCAATCTGGGGGGCACCAGCGGCCTGACGTTCGGCCACCCGCAAGTCACGGGCCTTGGCACAGACGTCGGAGTGGTTCGGCCCTCGCACGGCCGAGCCCCGGTCTCCGAGGCTGTGACAGGTGCTGCATTTTCCCTTTCCCCAGTAGACGGCCTCTCCGGCCTCGGCGCTGATCCCCTCGGCGGCGGCCACGCTTATCTCGCCGCCCGAAATCCGAGTCACAACCGCACCCATGAAGACAAACAGCCCGAGCATAACCAGCACGAATAGCCCGGTGCGGATGCCGGGCGAGAGGTAGGCCGCGACCCCGGCTGCGGCCAAAAACCAGAGAATCCACGGCAGCCAGACCGGCGGCAGGTCGGCCAGCAGCGCGACGAAACTGGCCAGGCAGGCCAGGCCCGCGGCAGCTCGAAGCAACTTCATCCGGCGGGCTCCCGCTGCGGCTCGGTCTGGGTCAGGCCGAGCTTGAAGGGCTCAGTCGAATTCTCCCAGGCCTCCGGATCGAAGCGGATCAGCCATTCGCCGATCGCGGCTCGCTGGCTCGAGCTGAGGGCAGCAATCGGCTCTTTCCCGAGGAAGCTTTCTTGCGAGGCATAGCTGGCGACCCCGGTCTGGGGGTCAACCAGAATGAGCGAGACCCCGAGGGAGTAGAATCCTCGCAGCTTGCCGTAAAGCGCGTAGCCGGAGACCACTACCGCGGTGTACGGGTCGCCTACCCCGTCGGTCCGCACACCCTCGATCTGGGCAAGCTCGCCGGTTCCCTCGCCCAGGAGCTGATCGCCTCTGAACAGCAGGTGGGCATACCACTGGGCCATTAGTCTTGGCCGGAGGCCGGCGAGAGCTCCGGGCGGACCAGCGACGGCTTTACTTCGTCGTGCTCACCCAATCCCGCCAGCCAGAACACGAATCCGACTAGCGCCACGAACGCGGCAACGATGCCTGCGATGACCCGCGCCATCACAGCCATGCTGGGAGTGAAGGCACCCTCGGAGGTGTCGCGCAGCACACCGAATATGTGCCAGTCCTCGCGCAGGCCTGAGCGAATGAAACCCATCAGACTCATGAGCACGACGACCCCGACCACCAACAAGATCAAGGCATACTGGCTGCGCCCGCTCATCTTGCCCCACTCAATGGCCCCAATCTCCTTAGCACCCCGCAACAGGACGATGTCGATGGCGGTGACAAACAGCAGGCTCGACATGGTGATCAACCATTGGGCAACCGCGATGTTGCGCAAGAATGGGTTGGCCTGGGTCATGACCACGAACCCGTAGGGCCCCAGGATCAACACCGAGTTGACGACGGTTGCCCCGAGGTAGACCAGTTGGCCGACCACGCCTCGGTCTCGCAGGGCAAGGCCGACCGCCACCGCTCCCGCCAGGATCTGTGCCACCAGCAGATAAGCAGGCAATCGGAAGTAAGTGGACTTCTCCGGGCTGAGATCCAGCTCAGACGGCTCGAGCCCGAAGAGGACCGAAGCGTACCAGCCGAGCACCAGGGCGACGATCGCAAATCCGGCGAACAGAATGAGCTTGGACCCGCTGCCCTGCCGGCTGACCGGGACCCGGTCCCCCTTGTTGCCCCTGCGGTAAATAAGGAAACTAAGGAAGGTCGCGACGATGATGAAATTGATCACGGCATTCTTCGCCGCCATCAGACCAAGGAACTTCAAGGTCGGATGAAATTGACCGCCGATGATCGCCTGCTCGCTCGGCGTGAGCGGGAGGTTGTGCGGGGTCATCCAGATCGCGAAGCAGACGATCAAGATGACATCCAGCCACTTGATGTACTTCGAGTAGCGCTCGGAGCCCGGAATCCGGCTCATCCCGCTCCATAAGTAAAAGTTGGCCCCGATGAACAGCGCCCCAATCAGGATCGCCTGCATGATGAAGGTCCAGGAGAAGGTGCCCCCCATCATGTTGTTTCCCATCACGGCGCTGTAGGAGTACACCTCCCTACCGATGTAATAGCCGGCGAAGGGCATCGGGATCAGGGCCGCCACTCCGATGAAGTTCCCCATATACCCCATCCAGTCGTAGTAGGCCCGAGTTTGCTCGTCCTTCGAGTTCAGAAATCGAACTGCGGCGTAGGCCCCGACGATGAAACCGCCAAAGGCGATGTTCCCGATGAATCGGTGGATATTCAACGGGGTCCACAGCGGATTGTTGATCGCCTCCCACAAGGTGCCGGTCCATTCCAGCGTGAGCGGATTCAGGCCGCTCGACAGGACGGCCCCGGTCTCCGCCTCGACCTCCGCCAGGGGCGGGCTCATCATGAACGAGACCCAGGAATTGGCGATCAACATCACCGCCACCCCAAAGAGATTCAACAAGACTCCGGCCAGCAGATGCCATTTCTTGCGCGGTCCTTGCAGCCGCTTCCACGAGTACAAGTAGAAATACATCGTGAACGCTTCGGCAAAGAACAACAGCCCGTACCATGCAAAGCTGGCACTAAATACATCCGAGAGATGCGACATGAAAGTCGGATAGAGGGCGAAGAGGCTGAACGCCAGCAGCCCTCCAAAGGCCGCGGTGGTTGAAAACGCGGCCGCCAGCAGCTTGGTGAAGTCGTGGGCCAGCTTGTCGAAGCGCGGTTGTCCGCTGCGGTGGCCGATGTACTCGGTCACCAGCGCAAAGATCGGCACTCCAAGTACGAAGGCCGCGAAGAGCAGATGGAGCTGCGAGACGATCCAGATGACCAGCCGCGAGTCGATCCCGAAGTAATTCCGGTAATCTGGCGGCTGTCCGCCTTGGGCTCCCGCCGGGCCGACAAGCGCAAAGCTCGCCAGCAAAACCAATCCGATGGCCAGCCCGGCGCGCAGTCGCGGTCTCACTTAGTACTCAGCGTTCTGGGTGGTCGTCCCGCCAGCCTCCACGGTCACCTGAAAGGTCTGGGTCCCAAGTTCGAGATGCCAGACCTCGACTTGATACGTGCCGGCCGGGACATCGGTCAGGGTGAAGCTGCCGTCCGCGGCCGTGACCACGGCATAGGGGTTGTCTACCGCCACGATGGTCGCATGCATCCACTGATGGACGTCGCAATCAACCGGAATGACCTCTGGGAAGGTAAATTCGTCGCTGGTGATCTCCGGCTGAGTCCCCGGTTGGGCGACATTGAGCGGCGGATTGTCGAAAGGAGTGGTGTGCACATTGTGCAGGATTCCGTCGCTATTCAGGACGGTCAGGGCCGAGCCGACCGGTACGATGACGACCGTCGGCGAGTACACGCACCCCTGCTGGTCGAGCACGAAACTACTCCCGAGCTCACTTAAAGGTTTGCCAGAGGAAATCTCGGTGATCCGCACGACCGCGTTGGCCAATCCTCCGGCCGAATCGGTCTGCACCGAGGTTAGAACGATCGTATCGCCGCAGACCGCGTTGTCTTTGTCGACCGTCACCTCTTCCGGCTC
>Ga0209640_10000021_pt1 | contig 79952 bp, 70 predicted proteins | sample RifCSP10_1_FD_184018 | JGI IMG/M metagenome (GOLD analysis project Ga0209640, IMG submission 184018) | Soil microbial communities from Rifle, Colorado - Rifle CSP2_sed 10_1 (SPAdes) (version 2) | ecosystem: Environmental > Terrestrial > Deep subsurface > Rock core/Sediment | place: Rifle...
GCAATGACGGGATCCCTCGGAAGCCGTCGGCCAGGGTGGCGCAAACGCTTAGTGTAGTCGAGACAGAGGATTACGGGCAAGCCTCGGGCCATCGATGATCGGCGCATCGATGATCATCGATCGCCAGATGACCTCGCCCGGCTGAGCCGCGCGTATTCGCCACGGCCGAGCGATTCGGTCAGGAGCACCTGCCAGCCCGATCCCGCCAGGCGGTCGACGGCGGCAAGAGCGTCGCGCCGCTTCTGGAACAGGCCGAAGACTGCCGACCCGGTGCCCGACATCGCAGCCGCCGCGGCACCCGCCCGCCGCAGTGCCGCCTTCATCTGATCGATTTCGGGGTGATGCCGCGCGATCGGCGCCTCGAGATCGTTGATCATCTGTGCCGATCTCGACGGCCACGGTCCGGGCACGTGCTGTGGCTCGCGCACCATTGGACCGCGGGCGAGTTCCCGCTCGGCAGCGTACCACCCGTACGCCTCGCTCGTTGATACGCCGAACCCAGGAACGAGCAGCACCACCCAGTGCCGTGGCAGGTCCGCCAGCGGATAGACCTCATCGCCACGTCCCAGGCCCAGCGCTGTGCCACCGGCGAGAAAGAACGGCACATCGGCGCCGAGCGTCGCGGCCACGTCGGTCAGCTGCGCCGGCCGGACCGGAATGCCCCACGTCCGCGCCAGTCCCACGAGCGCCGCGGCGGCGTCGGCGCTGCCGCCGCCGAGACCCGCTTGCAGCGGAATCCGCTTGTCGAGACGCACGACGACCCCGCGCATCGGACCGTCGCGCCGCAGCGCTCGCCAGAGCGCCTCCGCCGCCCGCCAAATCAGGTTCGATCGATCCAGCGGAACGCCAGCCACGGCGCACTCGATCGCGAACGTCCCCTGACGCGGAATGCACGCCACGGTGTCGTGCAGCGAAATCGACTGAAAAACGGTCCGCAACTCGTGAAAGCCATCAGGCCGAGTCCCGAGCACGCGCAGATCGAGGTTGATCTTCGCGTAGGCGCGAACGATCACTGGACGCATGAATTGACGGGATCAGGAACTGATGGATTGTGGGATCGACGCCCGCGCTTCGTCAACCGTCACCGTCGGCGGCTGGCGGGCAATGATGGACGCACTCGAACGGGGGCCAGCCTCTCACGTTGGGCCGATCGTTCAGACCGTTATGCGGCTCCAAACGAGAACTTCGTACCCGTCGTCTGCATGGCGCCGAGCCGCATAACGGTCTTAGGCGCGCGGAGCGCGCCGAGAGATACTGCCAACTAGCCAAGAGCATCCCTCATCGGGATATCAAGGGGCCACGCTCTTGGCTAGTTGCTCAGCGGTCCTGACTGGCGAAGTTCCGCAAGGCTCAACTCGGTTGCGCCAGCCGGTACATCGACGACAAACGCTTTCTGGTCGATCGGTACGTTCGTCTCGAGCTGTGACACGGTCGCCTCGACGTCCACGTTCACCGCCGCATCCAGCGATACCAGTCGAACGGCACCGGGAAACGCACCCTGCCACGACGGATACTCGACCTGCCATCCGCGGCGCCGGCCGGCGCGCAGGCGCCAGTCCGTGCCCTCACGCTGCAGGTACATCGTTGCGCCGTCACCAAGGTCGATCGATGCCCACCCGGTCGGGTGCAGCGTGCCACTTGCCGGAGTCGCAACCGGGGCGACGCATCCTGTGATGACGGCCTGCAAATCGGCCGGCGACAGCCCGACGCCGGTGAGCGCACCCAGGATGTCGTCCGCACGGGCGTTGCGTACGACGCGGTTGTCACGTGGCAGCAACAGCGTGGCGGTCGCCCCGCCGGACGCAAGGATGAATGCCGGCGGTCCAAACGGCGCGACGCCTTCGAGGCGCATCGAATCAGGACGCGCAAACCCCACGATGGCGCGACCGCGAATGCGGCGCCCCCCGGCGCGTCCAGACAACGCAAGTTCCGCGGTCAGCGTGCGAACGCCTCCGCACGACGCCGTCACCGCGCGGTACGTTTCAGCGAAGTCGGGAAATGGCGTGCCTGGATCGGCGGGAAGACTAAGACGCCGCGCAGCGCAGCCGCTCGCGGCAATGCAAAATGCAAAATGCAAGATGCAAACAGAACGAAGAGCAATTACCGTAACCGCGCCTTTGCGTCGCCGATCTTCTTCTCGATCGAAGTGCGATCGATGTCGCTGGCGTCTCCCTCCAGCGCACGCGTCCACGCCGTGATGGCGTCCTGCCATCGCCCGCGGCGGGCGAGCAGGTCGCCGAGATGATCCTGGACTTCCGCGTTGCGTGGGAGCTGCGCGGCCGCGGGCGACAAGTACTTCTCCGCCTCCTCGAGATCGCCGCGGCGGAAGTGCGCCCACCCGAGACTGTCGAGATAGAAGGGATTGCCAGGGTCGAGGTCGAGGGCGCGCTGCACGAGGCGCACTGCCTCGTCCAGCTGGCGGCCGCCATCAGCCAGCATGTAGCCGAGATGATTGAGCACCTGCGCATTGCCAGGGTCGAGCTGGATGAACTGCCGCAAGGTCCGCTCCGCGTCCGCATCGCGCCCCGCGTCTTTGTACAGATCGGCGAGCGCCACCTGCGTGGCCGTGTCGCGCGGGAACGCTTTGGCCGTCGGCTCGAGCACCGTCAACGCCTGCTGCACCTGACCGCGCTCGAACAGCGCCCGCGCGCGAATCCGCGGAAAGCGGGGGTCGTCGGCGTGCTGGCTCTGCGCCTCGGCCGCCAGCGTTGCAGCGCGCTCGTACTCGCGGGCATTGAACAGCGCCGCGACTCGACGGAACTTGAGTCCCCGGTTGGTCGGCTCGATCGCGAGTGCGCGCGTGTAGTTGTCGACCGCCTCCTTCAAGAGGCCGGCCTGCTCCTGGTATTGCGCGAGCGTCGACGCAACCCGAGGCTCGTCCTCGACGATCACATCCAGGGTCGAGATCGCACTCTTCAGATCGCCGACAACCGCATACGCCTGCGACAGCGACACGCGTCCCTGCACCGAGCCAGGGTTCTGGGTGAGCACGCGATTGAACGCATCGACCGCCTTCGGCGCGTCGCCCGTGACAAGGTACAAGCGGCCAAGTGAGAAGAGAATGTCGAGTCCGGCTGTCGCATCGGCAGCGACGCGCTCGAGATGAAGGATCGCCTGGCGCGCCGTCGCCTCGAACTGGGCCGTCGACGTGCGCGCGTTCAACGCGTCCGCGTTGGCGGCGTAGAGCAGACCCAGCACGCGATGCGCCTCGATATTGTTGTCATCGAGCTTGAGCGCCTGGAGCCCAGCGTCTTCCGCCTCTCCGCGACGATTCCGCCGCAGTTGAAACGAGGCGATTTCCGCGCGCACTTCCGCCGACGCCGGGTCGGCGGTCGCAGCCCGCTCGAGCGCGGCCAGCGCACCGTCGTTGTCGCCGAGGCCCTCCAGCCGACGGGCCATCAGGAACTCGAAGTAGGCGCTCGACGTCTGACTGGCGGCGGGAACCTGACTGGCGGCGGGAGTGGCCGGCAGCAAGAGCAGCGCAGCGAACACGCCTGGCGCCAGAATGCTACGCACGGACGGACACGCGATGCAGCGGCGGAACGTCATGACAGTAAAGGATTTTAGCTCAAGATGTTATAGTTCGAGAGGTCTCGCCCGGTCGTGCCTGGAGGCCCCATGCCCGTTGACGCCGAACTGCTGGAAATCCTCGCGTGCCCGAATTGCAAGACCCCCGTCAGGCTGGTCAAGAACGACACCGCACTCAAGTGCGACCAGTGTCATCGCGTCTACCCAATCAAGGACGACATCCCGGTGATGCTGATCGACGAGGCGACGGTGGAGAAGGACTAGGCACCAAGAACCAGGCACTGATGAAAATACTGTTAGTCCGCCTTCGCCTCATCGGCGATGTCGTGTTCACCACCCCCCTGGTGGGCGCGCTGCGGCGGCGGTACCCTGATGCGCACCTCGCCTACGTCGTCGAACCGGTGGCAGCCGCCGTTGTCCGCGGCAATCCGCACTTGAACGAGGTGATGGTCGTTCCCAGGCATACGGGATTCCGGCGGCTGCGCGATGACCTCTCGCTTGCCCGAAGATTGCGACGCGAGCGTTTCGATATCGCGATCGACCTGCACGGTGGTCCCCGAAGCTCGTGGCTCATGTGGGCGAGCCGCACACCCATGCGCATCGGCTACCGAACCACGGGGCGCAGCTGGATGTACACCCACGTCGTGCCACGCCCGGCCGACCTCTCGCCGCACCACTCCGTGTTGAAGCAGTGGGAACTGCTTGCGCCGCTTGGCATCAACGAATGCGATCGGACGCGCGACGCGGTCGAGATGCCCGAAAACGTCGCAGCCGTACGACGCATCGAACGCGTGCTGGCGCAGGCCGCCATCAGCCCGGATGATCCGCTCATCGTGGTTCACGTAAGCGCGGGCAATCCCTTTCGCCGATGGCCTCAGGATCACTTTGCGAGTCTGATCGCAGAACTTGCCCGGCGCGAACCGCAGCGACGCTTCATGGTGACGTCCGGACCATCGGACGCAGACGCCGCACGAGCGATCGTGGACCGGATCAAAGCCGTTTCCGAAAAAGCCGCCAGCGCCGTTTCTCACGCACAATTCGACGTGGACGATCTGCGCGCGCTCGTCGCGCGCGCCACGGCGTTCATCGGGGGCGACAGCGGCCCCCTCCACATTGCGTCGACGACGCGCACGCCGATCGTCGCGCTGTTCGGGCCGACGCTGGCGGAGCGGTCGATGCCATGGCGCGATCCGCGCTGGTTCGCCGAAGCAGTCGATGCGGGCCCGCTGCCCTGCCGCCCGTGTCGCCAGCGCACGTGCGAACCGGGCGACTTTCGCTGCCTCACCCGCATCAACCCCGAAAGCGTCGTCGCTGCCGTGGAGCGGGCGCTCGCGGCGGCGAACGCCGGAGCCGCGCGTCGACGCAAGGCGGTTCTCGCATGAATGCGATCACGATGACCGTGCCACAGACGAGGACAACGGCGCTCGTCGAGCGCCTGTCCGCCGTCTTGCTGCTGGGATTCGTCGCCGCGCTGCAGGTCTCGATCGCTCTCGCCCACATCCTGCTCACTGCAATGCTCGTGTCCTGGGTCGTGCTGCGTATCCGGGACCGATCGCTTCCTACCGCGCCGCCCTTTTTTACGCTGCTGCTCGCATATGGCGCGCTGACGCTGGTTGCATCGGTTTTTTCAGTCGATCCGACGGAAAGCTTCATCGACAGCAAGCAGCTCGTACTGTTTGCCATCGTGCCCGCTGTGTACGACATCGCTCGCGGTCCACGCGCCTCGACCGTTGCCGACGTCATCATTTCGGTCGGCGCCGCCAGCGCGCTCATCGGGGTGTTGCAGTACGGCGTGTTTCATTACGACAACCTCGGTCAGCGACCGCAGGGCACATTGACCCATTACATGACCTATTCGGGCGTGCTGATGCTGGTGATCTGCGTCGCGGCGGCCCGGCTGGTGTTCGGGTCGCGCGATCGCATCTGGCCGGCGCTCGTCATGCCGGCGCTGGTGGCCGCACTGTCGTTGACCTTCACACGCAACGCCTGGATTGGCGCCTGCGCAGCGGTCGGACTGCTGTTCGCGCTGAAGGACTTCAGGCTGACCGCGCTGCTGCCAGTGATCCTCGCCGCGCTGTTCGTCGTGGCGCCCCAGGGAATCATCTCGAGGCTGACGTCCACGTTCGACGCGCAGGATCCGGCGAACCAGGACCGGTTCGCGATGATCGAGATCGGCGCGCTGATAGTCAGAGATCATCCACTCACAGGAGTGGGCCCCAACATGGTGCCGCGCGTGTACGACCGGTACCGTCCCGATTACGCGGTGAATCAGACGAATCCCCACCTGCACAACGTTCCGCTGCAAATCGCGGCGGAACGGGGCCTGCCGGCGCTGATCGTGTGGCTCGGGTTCGTCGGTGCGCTGGCACGGGCACTGTTTCGGATGTTCCGCAAACGCGGTCCGACAGCGCAGGGCACCCGACCGGTCTCGACCGATCCAATCGCCTCGCGACCCGGCCAAGAGCGGGTGCTGGCGGCGGCCGCCTTGGCATCGCTGGCGGCCATGCTGGCGGCGGGGCTGTTCGAATACAACTTCGGTGATTCCGAGTTTCTGATGCTGCTCCTGGTCCTCGTCACGCTGCCGTTTGCCGCAGCGCGCCCGGTCGATGCTGCCGCCGATCGCGCCTGAGCGAGCTCGCGTCCTGACCGACAGCATGGCGCGCACTCGCGTGCTCGTCGTCGGCGACGCCATGCTCGACAAGTTCATCGCCGGACGCGTCACGCGTATATCGCCCGAGGCGCCGGTGCCGGTGGTGATGTTCGATCACGAGAGCCACCGCATCGGCGGCGCCGCCAACGTCGCGCATAACGTGACGGCGCTGGGGGGACGGACGACGCTCATCGCGCTTGCCGGCCATGACGATGCGTCCGCCACCTTGGCGCAAGCGTGCCGTGAAGCGGGCATCTCGCCCGCATTCGTCAGCGACGCCGCACGGCCAACCACGACGAAGGTCCGGATTGTGACGGAGCGCAATCAGCAGGTCGCGCGCGTGGACTACGAAAGTGACGCCGAAATCACCGGCGACGTGGAGCAGCGCGTCGTGTCAGCCGTGCAACAGCACGCGGGTGAGGCAGCCGCGATTGTCATCTCCGACTACCTCAAGGGATGTGTCACGGCCCGCGTGATGCGCGCCGCCGTGGAGGCCGGCCGCGAGCGGCAGATCCCCGTTCTCGTGGATCCAAAAATCCCGCACATCGACTATTACGCCGGCGCCGCGGTGATTACGCCGAACCACCACGAGGCGGAAATTGCTGCCAACATGCGCATTCGAACCGACGACGATGCACGTGCCGCTGCGCGGGTGCTGCGCGAGCGCGCAGCGTGCGACGCGGTGTTGATGACGCGCGGGGATCAGGGGATGTGGCTGTTGGGCGGCGGGGTCGAGGGCCCGCTTCCCGCATCAGCTCGTGAGGTGGCCGACGTCACGGGCGCGGGCGATACGGTGATTGCCGTCGTGGCCCTGGCGCTCGCCTCAGGCGCAACGCTCGTCGAGGGCGCCCGGCTCGCGAACAACGCGGCCGGGATTGCCGTCGCCAAGTTCGGACCCGCCGTGGTTACTCCGACCGAGCTCCTCCGCAGCATCGAGACATCAGCGAACGTCTGATTCGTAGACGACCTTGCCGCCGATGATGGTGTACGCCACCTTCGTCTGCGTGATGTCCTCATCCGGGACCGTAGTGATGTCCTTGGTGAGCACCGTGATGTCCGCGAGCTTGCCGGGCGACAACGTCCCCTTGATGTCCTCTTCGAACGCGGCAAACGCGTTCTGAATCGTATAGGACCGGAGCGCTTCCATGCGGCTCATCTTCTGGTCGGCGTAGAAGGCGCTTCCATCCGACAGCTTGCGCGTGACCGCCGCGTAATAGTTCGCGATTGGATCGATGCTCTCGACAGGGGCGTCGGTGCCATTGGTGACGACAGCGCCCGACTTCATCAGCCGCTGCCATGCGTACGCACCCTCTTCGGCGCGCCTGTCGCCCAGCCGTGTCGGCACGAACACGGCATCGGAGGTGGCGTGCACGCTCTGCATCGATGCGATCACACCGAGCTGCCCGAATCGTGAAATGTCTGCCGCCGACAGGTGCTGCGCGTGCTCTATGCGCCAGCGCAAATCAGCGCCCTTCTTGCCCGCAGCTCTGAACGCATCCTCATACACATTGAGCACTTCGCGGTTGGCCCGGTCGCCAATTGCATGCACAGCCATCTGATACCCGTGGTCCACGGCAAGCTGCGTCGTCTGCTTCAGCACGTCGCTCGATCGCGGCAGTCCGACGCTGCGCGGCAGGTCTGCGTAGGGCTCGAGCAGCCAGGCGCCGTGCGATCCGAGGGCGCCGTCCATCGTCCATTTGATGGCGCGAACCGTCAGGTGGTGGTCGCCGTACCCGAGAATCTTCGCCGCGGCCAGGTCGATTCCGGGCGACGAATCATCGACCCGCAGCATCACCCACAGCCGCGTCTGCAGCGTCCCCTCGTCGATCATCCGCTTCATGCGCTCGACCACGTCGAGTGTCGTGCCGGCGTCGTGAAAGCTCGTGATGCCCTTCGAGACGGCCTCTCGATCCGCCAGCGTGAGCATCTGCCGCACCCGGGCTTCCGTCTCCTCCGCCGAGGGGAGCGGCTCACCGGCGCCTCTCCTGACGAGGTTCGACGCCGTCTCCCGCAGGAGGCCGGTCGGCTTTCCGCTCGGGTCCTTCAGAATCTGGCCGCCAGCCGGGTCTGGCGTCGTCGGGCCGATTTCCGACAACGCCATCGCCCGTGCGTTGACGAACGAGGCGTGTCCACTGGCATGTCGTAAGACGACCGGGTTGTCCGGGGCGACGCGGTCGAGCGACTCGTGGGTGGGAAAGCCTTCGACGTTCGGCTGCGGGGGCGCGGTCCACTTGGCTTGATGCCACCCACGACCGACAATCCATTGCCCGGGCTTCGCCGTCGCAGCCGCCCGCGCCACCCTTTCGACGATCTCTTCCCAGCTCGTCGTGTCGAGGAGATCGACGCCCATGTGGTATTCACCGAGGCCGGCGAAATGACCGTGTCCCTCGATGAATCCGGGAATGGCGACATAGCCGTCGAGATCGATCACTCGCGTCCACCATCCGATGTGACCGGCGACGTCGTCAGTCGACCCAATTGTGAGGATGCGGCCGTCGCGCGCCGCCAGCGCCTGCACCTCGGGTGTGGACTGGTCGAGTGTGAGGATGCGACCGCCACGAAGAACAAGGTCGGCCCGTGAACGCTGAACCCTTACCCAGTAGAAAGCGGCGCTCCCGAGAACGAGAAGCGCCGCGAGAACAATCAGCACCGCACGCAGAACGCGCAGAATTCGAGGGCGGGTCATTACGGTGCCGGTTGTTTCTGGACCGTCGCTCCGGCCAGCTCGGCAACCGCGGCGAGCGTCGTCTGTGCCGCGTTGAGCCCGAGACGAAAGTCGTCGTCGGAGAAGGTTGCGTAGCGGTCCGTTGGCTGATGCCAGTGCGGATCCCAGCCGCCGCCGATGTGCATGCCGCGTTCGTTCTCGCGCAGGCTGATTGCGGGCACCAGATCCATGAACGGCGTGGAGTCTGTGTTCGTCATGTGCGAGCCGACGGCTGCAGGATAGTCGGTCGCGTACTTCTCGTTCGAGTCCCGGAAGAAGTATGCGAGCTTCACGGCCTCGTCGGCGCGCTTTGCGTTTGACTGAAACTCGATGTTGACGTCGGCCTCAGGCCTCTGCTCGGGACTGACCGTGCCGTCGGCGCGGGGCATACCGTGGTCGAACAGCATCATGTCGTGCTGGATCATGCCGAGCCACCATGGTTCGGGATATCGTCTGGAACCTATCGGATCCTCCTTGCCCTGAAGTCCGGCCCGTTGCTCGACGTAAGCGCGCGCGCCGAGCAATCCTCCTTCCTCGCTGTTCCAGAACGCAAACCGAATCGACCGACTTGCCTGCACGTCGGGCGCGCTGAAAATTCGCGCCAATTCCATCACCAGTGCCGTCCCGGACGCATTGTCATTGGCCCCTTCACCGAGGCCCTGCCCGTCCATGTGAGCGCCCACGATGTACATCTCGTCGGGCCGTGTGATCCCGATTTTCGTGCAGTAGACCTGTTCGCGCGCACCGAAGGTTCTCGGCTGGTCATTCAGCGCACGGAGCGCGACATCGGGTTGCGCATCGAGACTGTTGTTGACCCCGGTTGGACGAGTGATGCCGCGCAACCGGGATCCTCCCTGTCCAGGGCGAACCTCGCCGCTCGCAATCACTGGGTTCGGCGGACCGCCGCCACGACCCTGCTGGGGTGGCCGCGGGGGGTTCACCACGTACGACTGCCGCTCTGTCGCGCAGCCATAGCTTTTGAGTTGCATTTCGATCCAGTCCACGGCAGCCCGGTTTCGATCGGTGCCTTCCCGGCGATCACCGAACTGCGTGAGGCCCTTGACTGTCGCCTTGTAGCGCTCCAGGTCCAGCCGACTGACGAGCGCCTTCACGGCGTCGTTGGCAGTCGGACCCGGCAACTGAGCGCTCGTCCGCTGCGCGCCCGCCGATACCGTGACCGCCGCGACGACAGCTCCGAGTACCAGACCGCGACGCTTCCTGTCCATATCGCGTGGCAGTGTAACCCGGCGCGGGCCCGGTATGTCGAAACGGCCGAACGCAGGAACGGCTGGAGCGGCGGAATTTGCTATCTCTGACGCACAGCCCCGCAGAAACGCGATGGTCGCCGGGCTCGTCGGCGTCATCGGCGCGCTCGTCGGCGTGCGCTGATACCCTTTTTCGTCCCAGGGCCCAAATTCAGTGGCGGAAATGCCTTCGCCCGGTGAACACCATTGCCAGGCCGTGCTCATCGGCGGCGGCGATCACCTCCTGATCGCGCACAGATCCGCCCGGCTGCACGACGGCCGTGGCACCCGCGGCCGCCACAGCATCGAGGCCATCCCGGAATGGGAAAAACGCGTCGGAAGCCGCCACCGATCCGCGAAGCGCATCCGGCCCGATCGCCTCTGCTTTCATGCGCGCGACACGCACGGCATCCACACGGCTCATCTGTCCCGCTCCGATGGCCAGTGTGCGGTCCGCCGCGGTGAACAGCACCGTGTTGGACTTCACGTGCGCGCAGATCCTCCAGGCAAACCGCAGCGCCTGCCACTCCTCGGGGGTCGGCTGGCGGCGGGTAACCACCTTCAATCCGTCGGCGTCCGGCCAGGACGCGTGCGCCTCACGAACGACGTCACGAGCCTGCACGAGCACTCCACGGACAATCGAGCGCATCTCGAGCTCGTCCGAGGGACGCGTATCTGCGGTGGAAGTGGACTCTGGAATCACCACGCGCATGTTCGGTTTGGTCGCCAGGATGACGCGTGCTTCTTCGTCGACCGACGGCGCAGTTACGGCCTCGATGAACGTCGACACGATGGCTCGAGCCGCCTCCACGCCAATTGGACGGTTGAGGCCGACGATCCCCCCGAACGCAGCAAGCGAATCCGCATCGCGCGCACGAACGTACGCATCGGCGGCGCTGCTTCCCGTCGCCGCTCCGCACGGATTGGTGTGCTTGATGACCGCCGCTGCCGGCTCGTCGAATTCCATCACGATTCTTGCAGCGGCATCGAGATCCAGAAGGTTCGTATAGGAAAGCTCCTTCCCCTGCAGCAACGTGAATCCCGGCTGACCTGCCAGCCCTTCATAGAGCGCCGCGCGCTGGTGAGGATTCTCGCCGTAGCGCAGGTCCCGAATCTTGCGCAGTTCGAACGAGAGCGTCGCAGGCAGCGTGGCTGTTCCGGCGCGGCTGAAGCCGGTCGGTCCAGGCGTGACCGTCGAAAGAGTGCGCGCGATGGCGCCGTCGTACCGCGCGGTATGCGCAAACGCCTTGCGGGCAAGCTCGAAGCGGAATTCCGGCACCGGCCCACCCTCGCGATCGAGCTGCTCGAGCGCCGCCGAATAATCGGCGGGTGACACCACGACAAGCACGTCCTGGAAGTTCTTGGCTGCCGCACGCACCAGGCTCGGGCCGCCAATGTCGATCTCCTCGATCAACGCGTCAAACGGCGTGTTCGGATTCGCTGCAGCCTGGACGAAGGGGTACAGGTTGACGACGACAAGATCGATCAGCACGATGCCCTGTGCAGCCGCAGACGCCAGATCCTCGGCATGGCTGCGGCGTGCCAGAATGCCGCCGTGCACCAGCGGATGCAGCGTCTTGACGCGCCCGTCCATCATTTCTGGAAACTTTGTCACGTCGGAAATCGGCGTCACGCCGAGACCTGCCTGTTGCAAGGCCCGCGCGGTGCCTCCTGTCGACACCAGCTCGAATCCGCGGTGTGCCAGCCCTCGGGCGAATTCGACCAGTCCCGATTTGTCCGACACGCTCAATAGGGCTCTTCGCATCAGTGCACGCGCCGACGTGCGAGGAGGGGGAAAGCGGCTTGACACCCATAGCTCAGGCGCTTAGGATAAGCCTGCGTTAAGGGGCGTTCCCTCACCGCTCGACACGCTCGGGATGACCCTGAGCCGCGTCGAAGGGTCAGCCTAGAAGTCGAGGCCGCGCAAGCACTCGCGGTCTTTTTTTGTGTCTCGAAAGTCACTGTTCGAGCAAGGGAAGAAGAACGATGCGTATTACAGGCAAGGTCAAGTGGTTCAACAACGCCAAGGGCTACGGGTTCATCGAGCGCGACGGCGGTAGCGACGTGTTCGTGCACTACTCCGCGATCAGCGGAAACGGCTTCCGGTCCCTTGATGAGGGCCAGGCGGTCGAGTTCGAGATCGTCGATGGTCCGAAAGGCCCGCAGGCGGGGAACGTCACCAAGGCATAGAGCCACGATCTGACCTGCCCGGCGCCGCCAGTCGGCGCCGGGCGCAATCCTGACACTTCTCTCACCAATCAATCCTCGGACTTCAGGGGGCCTCGCATTGGCCGAGCGGTAAAGACGACCTTTCCATCCTTCATCGCCACACGGAATGCGACTTCCTCGCTGCCCTCGGCCTTGAGCGTGCCGACCTGCTTCCTGACCATTTCGACGAACTTGTGGAAGGGAACAGGCGCGCCATCCTGCTGCGATTCCTGACGTGCCTGCGTCAGGCGTTCGTACATCTCCTGCACCTTCTCCATGTCGCGGCGCGGATCGGTGATCGTGGCGGCGTAGAGGACCCGATCGTCGGTCTGTCGCGGCGGTGCGGCGGATTTCGGTTGAGCGAACGGGCCGGTCCGACCTTCCTCGCGCGCCCTCAACCCGCGATCCCAGAGGTCGATGAACCTCGAATAGCGCGTCTGAAGCGTATTGAAGCGAAACCGCTCGGCGTAGTTGGTGAGATGTTGACGATCGAGCTGCTTCATCAGTCGGTCGACACGGCCGCGTGTTTCCCACGGCGGACGCGGCAGCCGGCCGGCGAAGAACATGTTGTACTCCGATTCGAGGCGCTTCAACTCCGATTCCAGCACTTCTATCTGGCGGCCGAAGTCCGGGGATGAATCGTCCACGCGCGATCATTTTGACATAGGTCGTTCGCGAAAGACCGACGCCACACCGTTCGCGGAGACGTTCGCGGCGACTTCGCGGCCCTTTCAGCAACCTGTTGGGCCTCCGAATCAGAAAATCGTCGCGATCGACTCGGCCGCGAAGTCCAGGACAGGCGTCGGCAGGATGCCGAGCCAGAAGATGACGCCCACTGATACGACCAGCGCGGCCATGCCAACGGTGGGCACGGGCGGAGGCGCAGTCGCCGCCTGACGGTCCGACATGTACATCATCACGACCACGCGCAGGTAGAAGAACACGGATACAACGCTGGTCAGCACCCCGATGACGGCCAGTCCGTAGTAGCCGGCGCTTACGGCGGCGCTGAAGATGTACCACTTGCCGATGAATCCCGCAGTGGGCGGCAGGCCACCAAGCGACAGCAGACAGACCGTCATCAGGGCCGCAAGCGAAGGGCGCGTCTGCCACAGGCCGGCGTAGTCCCGCAGCTCGTCGTTGGCGGCGTCTTTCGTACCGAGCAGCGCAATCACGCCAAACGCCGCGAGGTTGGTGACGGCATACGCAAGCAGATAGAACAGAATGGCGGCCTTCCCCACCTGGTTGGCGGCCACCAGGCCGACGAGCAGGTAGCCGCCGTGGGCGATGCTCGAATACGCGAGCATTCGCTTGAGGTTGCTCTGCGCCACGCCGACGACGGTCCCGAGAATCATGGTGGCCGCCGCCAGAAGCCACACGATCGGCGCCCATTCGCCGGAGAACGGCTCGAAGGATGAGAGAAACACGCGCGTGAACGCCGCGAACGCCGCCGCCTTGACGCCGGTCGACATGAAACCGGTCACCACGGCGGGCGCGCCCTCATACGCATCCGGCGTCCACATATGGAACGGCACCGCCGAAATCTTGAACGCGAAACCCACCAGCAGCAGACCAAGGGCCACGAGCAGCAGCGGGTTGTCGCTCATCGACTGGGCCGCGACGTATGTGCCGATGCGATCGAGCCGCGTGCTGCCTGCCAGCCCGTAGGTGAAGGCGATGCCGTACAGGAAGAACGCGCTCGAGAACGCGCCGAGCAGAAAATACTTGAAGGCCGCTTCGGTTGCGCGCGGATCGTCACGCCGGATGCCGGTCAGGACGTACACCGCTATCGACAGAATCTCGAGCGCGATGAACACGACCAGCAGGTCGTTGGCGACCGCCATCATGATCATGCCGGTCACCGCGAACAGCACGAGCGCGTAGTAGTCGCCCTTGGGGAACCCGTCGCGCCGCAGCACCGGCGACGAAAACATGATCGTCAACACGCCGACGATCAGCAGCACCAGCGTCACGAACAGCCCGAAGTTGTCGGCGACAATGACACCGAAGCTGGATGCGTTGCGGTTCCACAACAGCACCGAGGCAATCGCGGCGCCAATAATCCCCACGATGCCGAGGCCACCGAGCGGCATGCTTTCGTCCTTGCCGCGGAACGCTTCGGCGCCCATGACGGCAAGCGCCGCCAGGGTCACGCACAGCATCGGAACGACGGCATCAAAACCGGAATTAAGCATGTAATTCAAAATTCACAAGGCACAATGCAAAGGCAACACAATCGCTCTCACCGCATCGGTCGCTGTACTGTTTGCATTTTGAATCGTGCATTTTGCATTTCGTTTGCCGCGCGCAGTGTCTGTGTTTCCTGAACGCGCTGCACGAGCGCATTCACCGACGCCTCCATCGGCCTGAGGAACAGCGTCGGGAAAATGCCCATCACGAACGCCATGGCGCAGAGCGGCACGACGGCAGCCAATTCGCGGGGCAGCAGATCGCGAAGCGTGACGTTTTCTTCATGGGTGACCGGACCGTAATACACCCGCTGAAACATCCACAGCATGTAGACGGCCGACAGAATCACGCCGAGCCCAGCGACAACGACGAACCGCGGGTCCCATCTGAACGCACCGAGCATGATCAGGAACTCGCCGATGAATCCATTCAGGCCCGGAAGTCCAATCGACGCGAGCGTGATGATCATGAACGCCGTCGTCAACCGCGGCACGACGGCCTTCAGGCCGCCGAACTCGCTGATGAGCCGCGTGTGGCGTCGCTCCGACAACATCCCCACGACGAGAAAGAGCCCGCCCGTGCTCACACCATGCGCCAGCATCTGGTAGACGGCGCCCTCGACGCCCTGGATGTTCATGGCGCAGATGCCCAGCACCACAAACCCCAGGTGGCTCACCGACGAGTAGGCCACCAGCTTCTTCATGTCGGGCTGCACCATCGCCACGAGCGCGCCGTACACGATCCCGATCACTGCCAGGACCGCCAGCGCCGGTGCAAAGTAACCGGCGGCCTCCGGAAACAGGGGGAATGAGAAACGCAGCAACCCGTACGTTCCCATCTTCAGCAGCACGCCCGCCAGGATCACCGAGCCAGCCGTGGGGGCTTGTACGTGGGCATCCGGGAGCCACGTATGGAACGGGAAGAGCGGCACCTTGATGGCAAACGCGACGGTGAACGCCAGGAAGAACCACATCTGCGTCTGTGGCGCGATGTCGAGCGCATACAGCTTGAGCAGGTCGAACGAATAGGTTCCCGTGGCAGCGCTATGGAGATACGCGAGACCCAGAATGGCGACCAGCATCAGTACGCTGCCCGTCATCGTGTAGAGCATGAACTTGATGGCAGCGTAGATGCGCTGGTCGTAACCCCAGATCCCAATCAGAAAGTACATCGGGACGAGCATCGCATCCCAGAAGACGTAGAAGAGAAAGAGGTCGAGGGAGAGGAACACGCCGATCATCGCCGCCTCGAGCGCGAGCATGAATATCGAGAACTCCTTCACCTTGCGCTCGATCGATCCCCAGGATGACAACAGTGCGATAGGCGACAGAAAGCTCGTCAACACCACGAGCAGCAGGCTGATTCCGTCGACGCCGAGGTAGTAGTCGATGCCGAACGCTGGAATCCACGGGTAGCGCTCGACGAACTGAAACTCGGACGATCCAGCATCGAAGCCGGCCCAGACGACGAGCGTGACGACGAACGTCGCTACCGTGACGACGAGAGAAAACCATCGAATCGGCCCGTCGCGTCGTCCATCGGCGTTCCCGATGAACAGCAGCAGCAGGGCGCCGGCCACCGGCAGCAGCCATGAAAGCGTTAGAAGCATGTCACCGCCACAGGTAATAGCCGAGGATCACAACGACGCCGATGAACATGGAGCCGGCGTACGCGCGTACCGAGCCGGTCTGCAGGCGACGCAATGCGCCCGATCCGGCACCCACAAGCGCAGCCGTGCCGTTGACGGCGCCGTCGATGACCCCGACGTCAATTCCGCGCCACAGCCCCTCCTGGGAGCCAAGGCGGATCGGCTCGACGACCGTCGCGTCGTACAGCTCGTCCACGTAGTACTTATTCAGCAGCAGCCGGTACGCACCGGCGAAACGTGCCGCAAGCGCATCCGCCAGCTCACGGCGCCGCAACCAGACAAATGCCGCGACTGCGATGCCGACAATCGCGATGGCGCTCGACACGGTCATCAACGTCAATTCGAGGCCGGCGTTTTCCGCAAGGGCCTCTTCTCCGGAGGCCTGAAGGCCTCCGGCTACCGGCGCGGATGCGACCGTCGTTGGCGGCTGGAAAGATGGTGCGAGCCACTCTGCAAGCGCGTTATGACCGCCAAGCGCGTGCGGGACGCCTACATACCCAGCCACCGCGGACCCCACAGCCAGCACGATCAGCGCCAAGGCCATGGCAGGCGGAGCATCGTGCAGATGCGAATCATGCGCCGCGTGATCGTGCACGTCATGCGACGGTACTCGGGATCCGGGATCGGGGATCGGGGATCCGGAGTGCCGGCTCATTTGCGGCATCAGATCGGATCCCGGATCCCGGATCCCGGATCCCGGATCCCGCCGGCGTTCGCCATGAAACGTCAGGAACACGAGGCGAAACATGTACGTCGCGGTGAGGAACGACGTGATCGCGGCCATCGTCCACAGGATCCAGTGTCCCGCGCGGAAGGTCTCGTAGAGGATTTCGTCCTTGCTGAAAAAGCCGGCCAGGCCCGGTACACCCGCAATCGCCAGGGAGCCGATGAGGAACGTCCAGTAGGTGACAGGCAGATAACGCTTCAATCCGCCCATATTGCGGATGTCCTGCTCGCCGTGCAGCGCGTGAATCACCGCTCCCGAGCCGAGGAACAGCAGCGCCTTGAAAAACGCATGCGTGTAGAGGTGAAAGATGCCCGCGCCAAACGCGCCCATCCCCATCGCCACGAACATCAGGCCGAGCTGCGACACCGTGGAGTACGCCAACACGCGCTTGATGTCGTTCTGAACGAGACCGATCGTGCCGGCCATCAGCGCCGTCAGCGCGCCGACAATCGCGACGATGAGCATCGTTTCCGGCGCATGGCCGAACAGTACGGCATTCCGCCCGATCATGTAGACGCCCGCCGTCACCATCGTTGCGGCGTGAATCAGCGCGGATACCGGCGTCGGACCCTCCATGGCGTCCGGCAGCCACGTGTACAGGGGAATCTGCGCCGATTTGCCCGTGGCGCCGATGAACAACAGCAGCGTGGCAATCGAAAGGGCCCCAAACACGCCGTTTTCAGGCGGGATCGCGGCAACGATGGAGGCCAGTCGCTGGAAGTCGAGCGTGCCGAAGCGCACGAGCAGAAGCAGCATGCCCAGTACGAAGGCATAGTCGCCGATCCGGTTGACAACGAACGCCTTCTTCCCGGCGTCGGCGGCCGCCTTCTTCCTGAACCAGAATCCAATCAGCAGATAGGAGCAGAGCCCGACCCCTTCCCATCCAACGAACAGCACGAGAAAGTTGGCGCCGAGCACCAGCACGAGCATGAACGCCGCAAACAGGTTCAGGTACGAGAAGTAGCGCGCGAACTCGCTATCGACTTCGTCGTGCATGTACGCCGTCGAGTAAATGTGAATGAGTGCGCCGACTCCGGTGACGACGAGGATCATGACGGCAGCAAGGGGGTCGAGCCGCAAGGTGAGATCGAGGATGAAGTCGCCCGACGCAATCCAGGTATAAACCGTCTGCTCGATCGTGCGTTCGGCGGCGGGCAGCGCGGCCAGATCCCAGACGCTCATCACCGATACGGCGAATGAGGCAACCATGACCGCCATGGCGACGCCGCCGGAGATGGCCTTGGGCAGGCGACGGCCCAGCGAAGCGTTGATGACAAAGCCGAGCAGCGGAAAGAGCGGAATCAGCGCGATCACGCCGTGGTCACCATTTCAACAACGTGAATGCGTCGGGATTGAGCGACTCGCGGTGCCGGTACAGCCCGATGACAATGGCCAGACCGACCGCGGCTTCGGCCGCGGCTACCGCGATGACGAAGAACGTGATGATCTGGCCGTCAAAAGACCCCAGCTGCCGGCCGAATGCGACAAAGCTCAAATTCACCGCGTTGAGCATGATCTCGATCGACAACAGAATCGTGATGAGGTTCCGCCGCAGGAATACGCCTGCAGCGCCAATGGCAAAGAGAATGGCAGAGACGATCAGGTAGTGGCCCAACGGGATCACGACTGGTCGCCCTCCCGCCGCGCAAGGACGACAGCGCCAACCATCGCCACGAGAATCAGGATGGAGGTCGCTTCGAACGCGAACACATAATCGGTGAACAGCGTCCGTCCCAGCGCCCGCACGGAGCCCACGACCTCCGATCCGGCGCGACTGGCAACCGGTGCGTCGACACCCGTCGCACTCAGCAGGGCCCAGGCGAGTTGTAGGACGAGCACCAGCGCCAGCAGCCCCCCAAACCGTGCGAATGCGGGCTGCCGCAGCGGATGGGTGCGATCCCATTCGGCGGCGTCCTCCCGCGGAGCGTTCAGCAGCATCACGACGAAAAGGAACAGCACCATGACCGCGCCGGCGTAAATGATGATCTGCGCCACGGCCACGAACGGTGCGTCGAGCTGGATGTACAACCCTGCGAGCGCACCAAACGAGGCAACGAGCAGCAGCACGCTGTACATCGGATTGCGCTGGCCGATCACCAGCGCCGACGTCGCGATCGCGACCCCCGAAAGCACATAGAAGACGAGTGTCTCAGGCATTGAAATACAGCACGAGCGCCGCGGTGGCGATCAGGTTGATGACCGACGCCGGGAACAGCCACTTCCACCCAAACTGCATCAGCTGGTCGTACCGGTAGCGAGGCACGGTCCAACGCACCCAGATGTAGGTGAAGAGAATGGCGCCGACCTTCACGAGGAACCAGATCCAGCCGTACTCCGGCGGCAGGAACGGTCCGTGCCACCCACCCAGGTACAAATCCGTCGCCACGGCCGCCATCGTCGTCATGTTGATGTACTCGGCCTGCGGGAACAGCGCGAAGCGGACGGAGCTGTACTCGGTGTTGTAACCGGCAACCAGCTCCTGCTCCGCCTCGGGAAAGTCGAATGGAGCGCGATTTGTCTCTGCCACTCCAGCGATGATGTAGATGATGAAACCGAGCGGCTGCAGGAATACGTACCAGCGGGGAATGACGCCAAACCATGCGCCCGCCTGTCCGTCCACGACCTCGCGTATGGACATCGAGCCGGCGAGGAGAATCACGGCGGAAAGGGCCGTCGCGTAGGAAAGCTCGTAACTGATCATCTGGGCGGACGCCCTGAGTCCCCCGAGCAGGGAATACTTGCTGTTGGACGACCAGCCGGCGAGCACGATGCCATAGACGCCCATCGACGTCATGGCGAACACCACCAGCACGCCGACGTTGATGTCGGCGGCGCCGAGCTTGACCGGCTCAGCGAGCAGGCCGAAGAACGTCGTCTCAGCGCCCCATGGGACCGTTGCAAACGCCGCGAACGCGGCGGTGATGGCGAGGACCGGCGCGAGCGTGAACAGCCACCTGTCCGCGCCCTTCGGCCGAAGCTCCTCCTTCATCATCAGCTTGAGAATGTCGGCCAGCGGCTGCAGCAGACCGTGCGGGCCCACGAGGTACGGGCCGTAGCGCTGCTGCATGAATCCCATGACCTTCCGCTCGGCGTAGACCAGCAACGCCGACGCGTTGATCAGCATGAAGAACGTCAGCCCGATGACGCCGAGTTGAACGAGAAGTCTCAGATCCATGTCATTGACGGATTGACGAATCTACGAATTGACGGATTTCATTGCGCACGTGTTTATCGAGCAATTTCCTCAATCACATTCGTAAATTCGTAAATCCGTAAATTCGTCAATTCGTAGATTCATGCTCGCTAATGAGCCAGGGCGAGCCGGCTCGCGCGCCATTCGGCCGGCAGCGTGCACCGCCCTTCGCGCACGTGCGCCTCGTACTCGGGCCGGAAGAGCTTCATGGTCGACAGCACGGGCGTCGCGGCCGCGTCGCCAAACGCGCACAACGTCTTGCCGACGATGTTGCTGGAGACCCCGAACAAGAGATCGAGATCCTTGGACTGCCCTTCTCCCGCCTCGACGCGCGCCAGAAGCTTGAACAACCAGTCGCAGCCCTCACGGCAGGGGGTGCACTTGCCGCACGACTCGTGACGATAGAAATGCAGCAGGTTCATCGCCAGCCACACCATGCACACGGTGTCGTTCATCACGATCAGTCCCGCCGAGCCGAGAAGCGAACCCACCTTCTGGATGTGATCGAAGCTGGCAGGTGTGTCGAGCTGCTCTGGGAGGAGCAGCGGCACCGACGATCCGCCAGGAATGATCGCCTTGAGTGGACGATCGTCGATCATCCCCCCCGCGTGGCCGTAAATCAGCTCTCGCAAGGTGGTGTCCATCGAGGCTTCGTAGACTCCGGGATTCTTCACATGGCCGCTGATGCAGAACAGCTTGGGGCCGCCATTCTTTTCCGGCCCGAGTTTCGTGAACCACTCGGGACCGTTCAGCACGATCAGCGGGACGTTGCACAACGTTTCCACGTTGTTGACGGCGGTGGGGCACTGGTAAAGACCCGCAACGGCAGGAAACGGCGGCTTGATTCGCGGCTGCGCACGTTTGCCCTCGAGCGACTCGATGAGCGCCGTCTCCTCGCCAGCCTCGTACGCCCCGGCGCCGCGGTGCACGTAGACATCGCAGTCGAAGCCGCTCCCGAGGATGTTGCGTCCGAGATACCCTGCCCGGTACGCCTTCTCGAGCTCCGCTTCGAGGATCTGCTGAACGTGGTAGAACTCGCCGCGAATGTAGATATACGCGACCTTCGCGCCGATGGCGTAACAGGAAATCGCGCACCCTTCGATGAGCAGGTGCGGATTCCGCTCCATCAGCACGTGGTCTTTGAAGGTCCCGGGCTCGCTTTCGTCCGCGTTGCAGCAGATGTACTTCGGCTTCGGCGTGTCCTTGAGGACGAACTGCCATTTCATCCCCGTTGGAAAGCCGGCGCCGCCGCGGCCGCGCAGGCCGGACGCCTTGATCTGCTCGATGATGTCGTTGGGTTGCAGGGGCAGCGCCTTGCGAAGCGCCTGGTATCCGCTCTGATTCTCGACGTAGAAGTCGAGCGTATAGGAATTCGGCTGGTTGATGTGCTTGGTGAGAACCGGCTCGTACGCCACCTAGCCCCCTTCCCCCTTCCCCCTGTCCCCTGTCCCCCTGTCCCCTTCCCTGTGCAGATGGCAACCGGTCAGAGACACGGGCCCGCGTGCGTGCAGTTGGTGGAGGAAGTCCAGGACCTGTCCAGGCGCGAGGCGTTCCTGCCAGTCGTCATTCACCATCACGACCGGCGCCCGATCGCATGCGCCCAGGCATTCGACCTCCAGCAGCGTGAACGTCCCCGTTGGATCGGTTTCGCCGGGTCGGATGCCCAGCGCTTCGCTCAGCGCCTCGGTGACACGCTCCGCGCCGAGCAAGGCGCATGACAGCGTCCGGCACACGTTGAGGACGTACCGGCCCACGGGCTTCGTGAAGAACATCGTGTAGTACGACACGACGTCCTCGACCTCCGCCGCTGTGCAGCCAATCTGGTGCGCAACGTGCCGCATCGCGCCGCCGGTCAGATAGCCCTGCTGCGCCTGCGCGAGATACAACGCGTAGAGGATGGCCGACTTCCGCTGCTCGGGCGGATACCGCCTGACATTGGCGTCGAACTTCGCCTGATTCTCGGGTGTGTAGGCGAAGTCGTCGCCCTGTTCCGGCTGCGTGCGCGCAGAGGCGTGGAACCTCGCTGGCGCGTACTCCATTTCAGGATGGAAACTCACCGATCGCAGTCTCCCATGACCACATCATTCGATCCGATGACGGCGACCACGTCGGCGATGAGCCCGCCTTTGATGATGCTCGGCAGCGCCTGGATGGCAAGGAACGACGGTGCGCGCATCTTGATGCGCCAGGGGCGGTTCGTCCCGTCGGACACAACATAGACGCCGTGCTCGCCTCGCGGTCCTTCAACCGGGACGTACGCATCGCCGGCCGGCACCGTAAATCCCTGCGAGTAGATCAGGAAGTGCTGAATCAGCGCCTCCATCTCCGTGTAGACCTTGTCCTTCGGTGGAGGCACGATCCGCGGATCGTCGCACGCCCAGGCGCCGCTCGGCGCGATGCGCTTGATCGCCTGCCGGGAGATCTTCACGCTTTCCCGCAGCTCCCGCATGCGCACGCGGTACCGCGCGTACACGTCGCCCTCGACAGCGGTGGGGACGTCGAAGTCGTACGTCTCGTATCCGGAGTACGGAAAGTACTTGCGAACGTCATAGTTCGACCCGGAAGCCCGCGCGATCGGTCCCAGAAGTCCCCAGGCGAGCGCATTCTCCTGCGAGATGACACCCACGCCCTGCGTCCGTCGCATGAAAATGTCGTTCTCGCTCAGGAGGCCCTCGTACTCGTCCACTTTCGTCGGAAACCGGTCGAGAAATGCGTTGACCGCTTCATGAAACCCGCGCGGCAGGTCCTCTCGGAGACCTCCAATCCGGATGTAGCTCGGGAAGAAGCGAAAACCGGCGATCAGCTCGTTGATGTTCATCAGGAGCTCGCGCTCACGAATGGCATAAAAGAGCATCGACACCGCGCCGATTTCCATCGAGTGCGTACCGAGCCAAATCAGATGGCTCGCGATCCGCTGCAACTCCGCGATCAGCACACGGATGTCCTTCACGCGCTGCGGCATCTCGATGCCGAGGAGCTTCTCGACGCTCAAGGCGTAGGCGAAGCTGTTCGACTGCGCAGCGAGATAATCCATCCGTTCGACGAGCGGCACGACCTGCTGCCACTTCTTCTGTTCCGCCGTCTTCTCGATGCCGGTGTGCAGGTAACCGATGGTCGGGGTTGCCGAGCGGATCACCTCGCCGTCGAGCTCGAGCACCAGCCGCAGCACGCCGTGCGTGCTGGGGTGCTGTGGCCCCATGTTCACCGTCATCGTCTCGGTGCGAAGCTCCGCCACGTCAATTCGTCCGTTTGAGGCGATCCCGTTCGAGATTCGCCTTGAACTCTTCTTCGCTGATTTCGAGCGGCTCGTAGGTCTGCGGGGCCTTGCGGATCTGGACCGGGTAGTCCTTGCGCTGCGGATGTCCGTCCCAATCCTCCGGCATCAGGAGACGGCGCAGATCCGGATGACCGTCGAACACGATGCCGAACATGTCCCAGACTTCCCGTTCGAGCCACCCGGCCGACGGCCACACACTCTGGACGGTCGGTATCGCGTCGTGCGCCGACGAGCGGACTTTCAGCCGAAGGCGCAGGCGGTTGGAAATCGAGAGCAGGTGATACACCACCTCAAAGCGGGGTGCGCGCGGAAAATAATCGGCGGCGGTCACCTCGACGAGCACATTGAATCGCAGCGACGGTGCATCTCGGAGGACGATGCAGGTCTCGAGCAGCCGGTCGGCGGACACGTACACCGTGGCGAAGTCGACACTGGCGCCCACCTCGAAGGACGCGCCTGTGACCAGCGGCGTCAGGGTTGCGATAACCGCGTTGGAATCCATCGCGTCAATTCAAAATGCAAGATGCAAGATTCAAACAGTCTGCATTTTGCATTTTGCATTTTGCATTTTGAATTACGTCCCCGTCACGCCCGTGAACGCGCGATCTTCTGTTGCAGCTGCACGATCCCGTAGATGAGCGACTCAGGACGAGGTGGACAACCGGGCACGAATACGTCGACGGGAACGACCTGGTCCACACCCTGAACGATGGCGTAGTTGTCGAACACGCCCCCAATCGACGCGCAGGCGCCCATCGAGATGACCCACTTGGGCTCGGGCATCTGGTCGTAGACCCGCCGCATTGCCGGCGCCATCTTCCGTGACAGGCGGCCGGCGACGATCATCAGATCCGACTGGCGTGGGGAACCGCGAAAGACCTCCGCGCCGAAGCGGGCGATATCGTAGCGACTCGCCACCATGGCCATCATCTCAATCGCGCAGCAGGCGAGCCCGAACTGCACCGGCCAGATCGCCGATCGACGCGCCCACTGCACAATCTTCTCGACGGTGGTAGTGATAATCGGAAGCTCGGCATCCAGATCGTGAAGGTGAGGGTCCGATTGCGCCATGAGTCAGGCCGCCTTACGGTCCGCCGGCCGTCGCGCGCGGACACCAGGGCCCCAGTCGAGCACGCCCTTTCGCCACACGTACACGTACCCGACCGTCAGAATCAGGAAGAATGTCACCAGCTGTACGAATCCCGGCCAGCCGAGGTCGCGCAGCGCGACCGCCCACGGATACAGGAAGGCAATCTCGATATCGAAGAGCAGGAAGATCATCGCCACGAGGTAGAACTTGACCGAGTGCCGCTCGCGGGCGTCGCCGACTGCCGGCATGCCGCACTCGTACGGCGCGAGCTTTTCAGGCGTGGGATTTCTCGGACCGAGGAGCAGAGAAAGGCCGATCATGAGCGCGGCGAATCCCGCACCGAGCGCGATCATGATGACTACGCCAAGCCAGCCGTCCATGCGGGGAATCCTTGTCAGCCTCGGGCCGAAGGGACCCGTGGCTCAGATGCAGGCCACTAGTGGAGCGTCTCAACTGATTGAGTACCGCTCACAACAAGCCTCCGACCCCGATCCCCTCGGCCGCGACAACGAAGCGGCCGATAGTGATTTGGGAAGGACATACCACCAAGACGCACAATCGCGCTTGTGAAGAGTTTCTCAAGCCTTCATGCTATTAGAACCACGTGGACAGGTCAATCGATCACACCGCCAGATGAGGCTCGCCTGGTTCCGCGCCAGCGCCGCAGACGACGCGCATCCATTCGACGACACGGTCGGTCTCATTCGGGAGCTCGGTGCCGAACACGACGTTCAGCTGTTCACGAATCCCAACGCCCACGATTTCGTGTGGAAGCATTTCCGCGTGCCGTACGACGTGTGCGTGTTCGAGCTGGACAATACTCCCGCACACGCGTTCATCTGGCCCTACCTGCTCCACTATGGAGGGGTGCTGCTGCTTCGCACTCGGACGTTGCACGACAGCCGCGCCCACGCGCTCATCCACACAGCGCGGCTGGACGACTATGTCGCCGAGTTCGCCTTCAATGAAGGATACCCACCATACCTCGCGCACGGATGCCATTACATAAGCAGCCACGTTTCGGCAATGCTGCGCGTTCCGCTTCTCGCCTCGCGCGTGACGGTGATGCCGCACAAGGGTGTCGCCGAGGCGCTGCAGGACGAGTACCCGGAACCGCGAATCCGGTACTCGCCACTTCCCGTACAAGAGCGTCGGCTGCCTCAGGACGCGCAGGGATTGCAGAAGGTTCCGAGTGGGGATGTCACCTTCGGGGTGGTCTCAACTGACCCGGTCGATGTTGCGCGTCGCGCGCTTGCCCGCGCCTGCGAAACGGGCACCGCCGCAACCCTGTTGATCGATGTTCCCGAACGCGTCATCCAACGGGCGGATGTGGTCCTGACGCTGCAGTGGCCCGGCTTCGGCACACCGCATACGCTTGCGCTCGCAGCCATGAGCTGCGGGAAGCCAGTTGTGGTGCTCGAAACCGACGCATCGGCTGACTGGCCGGTGCTCGATCCGCAGACGTGGCACCCTCGCGGATTCGGTGCGGCCGCGCCAATCGGGGTCTCCATCGACCTCCGGGACGAGGAGCACTCATTGATGCTGGCCGTCCGCCGACTTGCTGCAGACGCCGCACTCCGGGCTCGTCTGGGAGAGGCCGGCCGCGCGTGGTGGCGCGCGCATGCGACCGTCGATCGGGCCGTGCAGGCGTGGCGGCCCATTCTGCGCGAGGCGGCCGCCCTCGATCGTCCGCCACGACCTGCCAACTGGCCGGCGCATCTCGACGCTGACGGCGCCGAACGCGCGCGCGAGATTCTCAGGGAGTTCGGAGTGACCGTCGATCTCTTCTAGCGCCCACGGAGATCTGAAGGCCTCCGACTCATTGCGACAGTTGCGAAATCCGCCGATCCAGCTCCGCGATCGCCTGCCCTAGCTGCTGCTTGCGAATCTGGTGAGTGGCCCGCTCGAGTTGGCGCTGCAGCTCGGTTCGCGCCAGACGGCAGGATTCGAGCTGGCGAACACGCTCCGGGTCGCCGCTCTTCGCAATCTGACGCGCCTTCTTCTTCTCATCTTCCCGTTCTTCCATGCGCTCGGCGAGGCGGGATTCCGCGTCGACGAGTCCTTCTCCGGCGTCACCCATAGATCTGATTATACGGATCGGCTGCCTGACGTTCACCACCTACAATCGGAACCGTGCCTGGCAGCCCGCTCGATCTGTTCCATCCGGCGGTGCGCACGTGGTTTTCCTCCTCCTTCCCGGCGCCCACCAGGGCACAGCAGCTCGGATGGCCGGCAATCGCCCGCGGCGAATCGACGCTCATTCTGGCGCCGACCGGGAGCGGCAAGACGCTGGCCGCGTTTCTCTGGTGCCTGAACCGGTTGATGTTCGCGCCCCCGCCTCCTCCCGAGCAGCGGTGTCGCGTGCTGTACGTTTCGCCGCTCAAGGCGCTCGCGGTCGACGTCGAGCGAAATCTCCGCGCGCCGCTTGCCGGCATCGCGAGGGCCGCGAATGCCGAAGGGATGCCCGTCACGATCCCGCAGGTCGCGATTCGAACCGGCGACACTCCCATCGGAGAGCGCGCCCGATTCGTGCGCGAAGCGGCAGACGTGCTCATCACCACGCCGGAGTCGCTCTTCCTGCTCCTTACCTCGCACGCACGGGAGCGGCTGCGGCACGTCGATACAGTGATCGTTGACGAGATTCATGCGCTCGTGCCGAGCAAGCGCGGCGCCCATCTGGCGCTGTCGATCGAGCGCCTCGAGTCGCTGCGCGTCGGCTCGCCCCCGAAGCTGCAGCGTATCGGGCTGTCGGCAACGCAGCGGCCACTCGATGAAGTAGCCCGTTTCCTCGGCGGCGCCGAGCCACGCAGGCACGCGAAGCGTCGAGCGCCTGGGAAGACCGGGTCTGGACGCGGCAAGACATCACCTCGCGATTGCACCGAGAGCGCCGGAACCAGCCTCCACGAGGAGTTCGCCGACGACGGCAGCCCTCCCACTTATCGTCCAGTCGCCATCGTCAATGCCTCGGAGAAGAAGCAGGTCAAGCTGCGAATCGAGATACCAGTGGGGGAGCTGGATCGTTCGGATCGTTCGGATCGTTCGGAACGTTCCGTCTGGGCGTCGATTCATCCGCGGTTGCTCGACCTGATCCGCGCGCATCGGTCGACCCTCCTCTTCGTGAACAACCGGCGACTGGCCGAGCGACTGGCGGCCGCCTTGAACGATCTGGCGGGCGAGCCGTTGGTGCGATCGCACCATGGATCCCTGGCACGCGAAACCCGTATCGAGGTCGAAGATCTGCTCAAGGCCGGACATGTCCGGGCGCTCGTTGCGACCTCATCGCTCGAGCTGGGCATCGACATGGGAGCGATCGATCTGGTCGTTCAGATAGAAGCGCCTCCATCGGTCGCGAGCGGCCTCCAGCGGATCGGGCGCGCGGGACATCGGGCAGGCGCGGTCAGCGAAGGGGTCATCTTCCCGAAATTCCGCGGCGATCTCGTCGCGTGCGCCGCCGTCGCACGCGCCATGCGCGATGGCGCCGTCGAGTCGACGCGATATCCGCGTAATCCGCTGGACGTCCTTGCGCAACAGGTCGTCGCGATGACGGCAACCGACGAATGGGACGTTGACGATCTGTACGGCGCGGTGCGCCGGGCGGCACCCTTTGCGGCGCTCGGCCGGCACATGTTCGAAGGCGTGCTCGACATGCTGTCCGGACGATATCCCTCTGACGAATTCGCGGAGTTGCGGCCGCGCATCACGTGGGATCGCATCCACAACACGCTGGTCGGGCGAGAGGGCGCCAAACGCGTGGCGATCGCCAACGCCGGCACGATTCCGGACCGGGGCTTGTACGGCGTCTTTCTCGTTGGCGCGGAAAAGCCCACGCGCGTCGGGGAGCTCGACGAGGAAATGGTGTTCGAGACGGAGGTTGGCGACACCTTCACTCTCGGCGCATCGACATGGCGCGTCGAGGAGATTACGCACGACCGAGTGCTTGTCTCGCCGGCGCCGGGCGAGCCGGGGAAGATGCCCTTCTGGCACGGCGATCAGGCGGGTCGGCCGGTCGAGCTTGGCTATGCTATCGGCCGACTTGTGCGCGAGCTCAGATCGATGCCCCGCACGGCCGCCGTCGATCGTCTGGTACGCCAGCACGACCTCGACACGGCAGCGGCCGAAACGCTTCTTCGGTACATCGATGAGCAGTCTGCCTCTGGCGGCGTGCCGGATGACCGCGTCATCGTGATCGAGCGCTGCTTCGACGACCTCGGTGACTGGCGCGTCTGCCTCCTGTCGCCGTTGGGCAGCCGGGTGCATGCCCCGTGGGCGATGGCGGCGAGCGCCGAAATCCGGCGGCGCACCGGTATGGACGTGCACGTCATGTGGGGAGACGAAGGATTCGTCGTGAGGTTCCCCGAGACCGACAAGCCGCCAGATCCGATGCTCCTTCTGCCTCCGGCCGATTCCGTCGAAGGCCTGGTTGCCGGCCAGCTTGGGTCGACATCGCTGTTCGCGGCGCGCTTCCGCGAAACGGCCGCCCGTGCGCTGCTCCTGCCACGCCGGCGTCCCGGGAGGCGCAACCCGCTCTGGCAGCAGCGAAAGCGAGCGTCGGACCTCCTGGCCGTCGCATCCCGGTATGGTTCGTTTCCCGCGATCCTCGAGACGTATCGCGAGATTCTTCGCGATCACTTCGACATGTCCGCGCTCGTCGACACACTCCAGAAGATCTCGAGTCGTGCGCTGCGCATCGTCGCGCTCGACTCGCGGGCGCCGTCGCCGTTTGCGGCTTCCTTGCTGTTCGGCTATGTGGCGAACTACATCTACGACGGCGATGCTCCGCTCGCCGAACGACGGGCGCAGGCGCTGTCGGTCGACCAGGCGCAGCTTCGCGAGCTGCTTGGAGACGCAGAGCTGCGCGACCTGCTCGACGCGGCGACTCTCGAGGCTGTCGAACGCCAACTGCAGCATCTCGACGATCAGCACAGAGTGCGGACGCCAGACGGGCTGCACGATCTCCTGCTGCGCATAGGAGACCTGCGGCGCGATGAGATCGCCGCCCGCAGCGCGCTTCCCGAGGTCGACGCGGTCATTCGCGACCTGGAACGAACGGGCCGTGTCGTGTCGCTGTCGATCGCAGGCGAGCAGCGACTGGTCGCCTCAGAGGATGTTGTCCGCTATCGTGACGGGATCGGCATTTCGCTCCCGCCAGGGCTGCCTGAGGCGCTGCTGTCGCCACTGCAAGATCCCGCGAGGGATCTGGCTCTGCGATATGCGCGATCTCACGGCGCTTTCACTGCAGACGAGTTCGCCGACCGATACGGGCTCGACGTCGAATCTGCCGGGTCGCTTCTGCGCCGTGTGGCACGCGGAGGACGTCTCATCGAAGGGGAATTTCGCCCCGGCGGCCGGACGCGCGAGTGGATCGACGGCAATGTGCTGCGGATGCTGCGCCGCCGCTCGCTCGCCCGACTGCGTCGAGAGGTCGAGCCGGTCGAAGCCGACGCGTTCTGTCGATTTCTGGTGGAGTGGCACGGCGTAGCGACCGGACGCCGCGGCCCGGAAGCAGTGCTCGACGCGGTCGAGCAGTTGCAGGGCTTCCCTATTCCGGCCTCGGTCCTCGAATCAGAGGTGCTGCCCGCGCGCATCGACGACTACGAGCCCGCGCTGCTCGACACGCTGATGGCTGCGGGCGAGGTCGTCTGGATGGGCGTGGAACCGCTCGGGGAGCGTGATGGCCGGATTGCCCTGTACCTCACGGACCAGTTGCAGCGACTTCGGCCGCCCTCCGTGACGCCCGGGCGCGGCCAGGCGGGCCATGAAGGTGATGAACGCGGCGAAGGGATCCTCAGCTATCTCCGGATGCACGGAGCCTCCTTCTTCGGCGCCATCCACGCGGGAAGTGGAGGGGGCTTCCCGCGGGAAACGGTCGACATACTGTGGGACCTCGTCTGGAAGGGTCTGGTCACCAACGACACGCTGCATGCCCTGCGGGCCTTCATGCGCGCTACGAACACGCCCACACGACGTCACGCGGCAAACGGCCGATTCCGCTCGCGCCGGCTCGTCCCGCCAACAGCCGAAGGCCGGTGGTCGGCGGTCGGCATGTCGGGCAAAGATCGAACCTCGGTCACCGAATGGAGCGCCGCCATGGCCCAACAGGTTCTCTCGCGCCACGGAATCGTGACCCGCGAGACCATGCCGGCGGAAGGGATGACCGGCGGATTCTCGGCCGTCTATCCAGTGCTGAAGGCGATGGAGGATGCCGGACGAATCCGACGCGGATACTTCGTCGCCGGGCTCGGGGCGGCCCAGTTTTCGACACCGACCGCTGTCGAGCTGCTCCGTCAACGGCGCGAGATACCGGACACGCCGCATACGGTTTTGCTTGCAGCGACCGATCCCGCCAATCCGTACGGCGCCGTCGTCAAGTGGCCGATTCCGGCCACTGCAGGCATGGAGCACGACAGTGGCCGCGGACCAACCAGGTCCCCCGGTGCTCGCGTGATCCTGGTGGATGGATTCCCTGCGGGATATCTGCGCCGCAACGAGCGGGAGCTTCTCCTCTTCGGGCCAGACGACGAGCCGCGCCGATTGCAGGTGACGCACGAAGTATCGCGAGCGCTGCGGCATCTGGGGGTGGCCCTGCGAGGGATGCTGATCGAGAAAATCAACGGACAGTCGGCGCTGGATCATCCGGCATCGCGACTGTTCGTCGAGGTGGGATTCACGCGCACGGCCTTGGGCCTTCAACTGAGGCCTGAGCCCTGGGCCCTGAGGCCTGACCATGGCACTCCGATTGCGAAACAGCGTCGTGGAGGTGCATCTATGACTGAGCCGCGCAGTGACGATCTCTTCGACACACCCGAGACGCCAGACCCAGAGCGGGAGCGCGTTCGCTCGTCGGACGATAACCTCGCCTACGAGGAAGACGTCGATCGCGAGAGCGCCGAGGACATCGATCCCGACAGCGCGCAATCAGACATCGATCGCGACGACGCGGGGACGGATTAAGAGATCTTCGTTCACATCAGCTTCCCCGCCGGACCGAGGTCGAGACCCAGGTCTTCTGGGCGAATGCCGAACTTGGAGGCGATGTCACGAATCGTTTCCTCGAGCTGCATCAGCGCGCGACCGACATCCTCGATCTGCCGTTCGGTCAGCGTGCGGTCTTCCATCCGTCGAATCGCCTGACGCTCGAGCAGCCTGCGGATGAACTCTACGAGCGTCAGCACCAGCTGCGCCACCGAACGCTGCACGTCGTCCGGATTGGCGTTCCAGCGAAGGGGCGAATGGCCTGTGGCGGCGCGCTCGAGCTGCTGGCGCAGCTCTTTGAGCTCGGCCACTTCGGTAACCGTCAAGCCTCCGGCCTTTGCCACGATTCGACCGCGGCGCCGCTTCGGTGCGACAAATCCCTTCGACGTCCGCTTTCGCCCGCGTGTGAGGTATCGCTTCGCCACTGCTCACCGCCCTCGCGCTATGGAACGTCGGCAAACGCATACGCCGGCCGCGGCCCCAATATGTACAGGCGAACGCCGGTGTCGTGTGCGGCGCGCTCCAGCGCCGAACGGTACCGATCGACCGCGCCTCGGGGGATGAGGTGGTAGATGGTGGTCATACTGCCCTGCCTTTCGACGCGCTCGGACCTGACCCATCGGCGCACGGCCGCGCGAAGCGGAGCGAACTGCGGCACGTCGTGCGCGGCTTGTACCGCCCGAAGATACGCGGTGCCTGACCTCGCGCGCGGCCGTTGCGCGACGCGCTGCCGGCTCGGGCCCTGCGGGGCCACAAGGACGGTCATCTGCGCGCGATTCCGGACGAGGGCCAGCCGCTTTCGCAGCGCGCCTCGCAGCACGTTGAGTGCGAGATCGAGCTCGGCAGCGTCGCGGACGAAGGTGCCAAAGCGCGCGGGCAGCAACGCCCCCCTGTTCTGCTCCCACAGCTTCGTCACGACGCGGTCGTATCGAAGGAGGTTGGGCGCCGTCGGCCTGGGACGGACGGTCACGTCGCCCACAATGGCATCGAGCGGTCCGACCGTGATCGTTCGGAGCCGTTCGCCGGCAACGCCCTTGCCCGCCGACCGACGGGTGCCACGCGCCGCAAGCGCGTACACGCACACGCTCATCGCCGGCGACGAGCTGCACGGCGGCGATGCCGACGCTCAGCGTCCGTGCCGCCCTCGCGGGGCAGTACCCGATCGGCGGCGCACAGCAGCAGCGACAGTCGTAGGTAGACGAGATCGACCTGCGCGAGCGCAAGTGTGACGTCGCCGCTCAGGACGACCCCCTTGTTGAGGGCGCTGTCGACCACGTCGAGCAGGGAGACCTCATCGCTTTCGAGGATACGGGCAGCGAGGGTTCTCTCAGGCTTCCGGCGCGCCATCAGATGAAGTTGTAAGGAGGCCAGGGTCCGGTCAACGACACGGCGATCCCCGAGCGTTCGAGTGCATCAGTGTGTCTGTGAACGGCAGCCTGAAACGCCCGCCCACGCCGTGATGGAACGAGAAATGCGGCCTCGAGCAGCAGACGCGAGCCGGGAGAGGCCCGCTCGATGTCGCTTCTTCGCCGTGCCTCGCTCGCCTCGCCGGCGATGGCGCGATACGTGCGATTGGCGTCGGCTCGAGCACGCTGCAAGAGCGCTCGCGACTGGTCCCGCACCTTGCGTCGGCGGGCCAGATAGTCGGCGCCGGATATGACCTTGCGCCGACGAGCCGGTCCCGTGTGTGCGACGCGCGCACCATCAGCCGCCTCGACAGCGATCGGATCCCACATCAGGCGAAGGCCCCATTCAACCTGCCGCTCGATCCGCAGCAGGATTCGCGCGATGCGACGGCTGTTGCGGACCACGTGTTCGACGGCACGCGCATCGCTCGTGAACAACGCGAACAGCTGCATCGGCAGCACCGCTTCGGACGTCAGGAAATGTTCGATGACAGCTTCGTGCGCGAGCGCCCGGGGTCCCACCCATTCAAGCTCCCGAATCCCTTCCTGCAGCGCGTCGTCGCCGTACATTGTCGCGGGCACCGTGCTCACGACGAGCCAGTGGCGCCGCCCGACAACGCCGCGACCCTGCGCCGATCCGATCTGCGGCACCTCGAGCAGACGAATCGCCGTGCCGCCGGGCATTCCTTGAGGCAGCGCCCGCAGTGAAGGCCGCCTGGAAGAGCGCACCAGGCAGTACACGTATGTCAGCGTGGAGCTCACGACTTGGGGCGCCTGTTGGGGGGCGTTCGGATCGTTCGGGACGTTCGAGTCGTTCGGGACGTTCGCGTCGCTCTGCCCGAAGTCGACAGTGGAAGTCCCGGTTCCACCGTGCCTTCGGCCTGACCGGGTTCCAGATCGAGCACCGAGATCTGCTCTCGGTGATCTGGCTCGGCCTCAACGACCGTCGTATGTGGCGCGTCGGCCTGGTCGTAAAAATCACCAGTCACACTCGCCTCGATCTGCAACTTGGCGTCGCCCGACATGTCAATCGGTCCCGCGCCGGAGAGGGTCAACGGGCCCGCTCCCCCTTCCCGTCGCTCCCTGATTTCGCGGATGCGCGCCAGGAGATCCGCTTCGATGTCCGCAAATTCCTCGTTGGAGATCTCCCCGGTCTCGCGGCGCATCTCGGCCTCGAGCAGCTGCTCGCGCACCGCCGCGTCGTCGTTCATCTCGGCTTCGGCAGCCGTGGTGACGGTTCGCAGCACCCAGCCGATGAACGACGTCAACATGTCTATCTATGACACTTTCGTAGCGGCGGGGCTTCCGCCCCGCCGTTCCGACGGGCCTAAAGGCCCGTCGCTACCAGTCGGCTTTGAACTTGCTCAGTGCTGCCCTGCTCGTTCGAGCTTCAGCCGGATATTCACGAAATTGTACGGCGGCCACGGACCCGTGTATTTGAAGGTCAGCCTGTCGAACTGCGAGGCGATCTCCTTGATGCGCCGGTCGAAATGCTGCTCCTGATCGCGCTGCACCAGAAACGCGACGTTCATGATCATCTTGTCGCCGATCGCCTTGTTGATGCGCGAGGCCACCGACACGTCACGCAGACGTTGCAGGAACTCGGCCACGTACCGTTCCGATCGCTGCTGAAGCGCGCTGTCGATGAGACGCCCGTACTGCATGCGGGCGAAGTACGTCGACCCCTTCTGCGAGGAAATCTCATTCTTCAAGCGATGGATGTCCTCGTCTTCCTGCTCGATGACCTTGACGATTTCCTCGCGATTCCAGAGAACCTTCAGACCGAACTCGAGCTTGTCCTCCATCTTGTTCAGCACGTCGTTGAACGCCTCGTACGCCGAGCGCAGCAATTCGAGAATGTCGTCGCGCGTCTTGAAGATCGTGCCGAAGGACATCGGGATGACGGTGTGATCGCGCATCACGAGCTCGTTGACACGCTCGTGGGCGAGCACGTTCTCGCGGGTCGAGTCGAGAGGGACGATCGGGACGTCGGAGACCACGGCCGCCATGTCTCGATAGTTGACGGTATAGACGTCGGGCCATTGATCGTCCATGCCGATTGCGCCGAACTTCAACGGCGTGCTCGTGCGGATGACGCAGTACACGTAGCGGCCCCGTCCGGCGGCGCGGTCCACGCCGGAGAGCGTCGGCTTCGACGTGTGCTCGACGAGACGCTCGACGCGCGTCTCGGTGCCGCGCACTTCGGTCTCGTGCGTGACACGTGTCAACGCCTGGCCGTCATCCGGCGCCGGCGGAACGGCAATTGGCCGCACGGCCTTGCGGCCTTCGGCGTCGCCGCGGTGCATGCTGCCCGGCATCGCCGCCGACTGCGACCGCCGGTAGCCGCGGCCGGCCTGTCCCACCCGCGGTGCGCGCCGCGATGCCTGACTCTTGTTGGCCTTTGCCATCGCGTCCCTCGTCACTGAGAACCGCCAGCAGGTGCGCCGCCGGCACGTCTCAGGCGTTCCTGACAGTGTTCAGCATCCGGCGCACCTCGACCACGAGATCGTCCGGAAGACACGGCTTGGTTACAAAGGAATCGCACCCGGCCCTCTTGGCGCCCTCGGATGCCCCCGCCAGCGCGTGGCCGGTCAGCGCGACGACAGGAATATTGCGCGTTCGCTCGTCCGACTTGAGCTGGCGGGTCGCCTCCCACCCGTCCATGCCGGGGAGCGACAGATCCATCAGGATCAGATCCGGCATGAGCATGAATGCCTGCTCGAGCGCCTCGTTGCCGTTTCGCGCCTCGGCGACTCGAAACCCGCAGAATCGCAGGTACTCGGCGTACATCTCGCGCGCATCCTCGTAATCGTCCACCACCAGTATCAGCGGTCCCTGTTCGGTACTCATTGCGGCGCTTCCACAGGAATAGTCAGCGTGAACGTCGAACCCTGTCCGAGGTGACTCCGAAGCGTGATCCGTCCGCCGAGCGATGTCGCGAGCCGACGGCAAATGGCGAGGCCCAGTCCGGTGCCACCGTACTGACGCGACGGAGAGTCGTCCACTTGACGAAAATCCTCGAAAATCCGTTCGTGGTGTTCCGGCGCAATGCCGATCCCAGTATCGCTCACCGCAATCGACAGCATGCCGCGATGAGCGTCGTGCTGAACCGCGATATCGATGCCCCCGTGGTGCGTGAACTTGAGCGCGTTGCTCAGCAGGTTCACGACGATCTGCTTCACCTTCTGTCGATCGCTGAGCACGGGCGGCGCCTGCGGCGACAGCTTGGGCGTGACTTTCAGCCTGGAACGCCCGATCACCGGGTCGAGCTCTGCCATCACCTCGGGCACGATGTCGTTTACGCTGAATTCGCTCAGCTGAATCGGCATCTTACCCGCCTCGATGCGGGTGATGTCGAGAATCTCGTTGATGATGGTCAGTAGATGGCGTCCGTTCGAGTCGATCCGCTGGAGCTGGCGCTTGGCGGCCAGCGACAGATCGCCCGCAACACCCTGCAGCAGCATATGTGTATAGCCCAGGATGGCGTTCAACGGCGTCCGGAACTCGTGCGACATGTTCGCCAGGAACTGCGACTTCAGCCGCGACGCCTGCTCCAGCTCGATGGCCTGACGCCGGAGGAGCTCGTTCTGCGTGGCGAGCTCGGCGGTGGCCGCCTGGACGCGCGCCTGCAGCTCGTCGGAGGCGAGCTTCAACTGCTCGTACAGGTGCGCGCGCTCGATCGCTTCGCGCCGGTCGTGGAGAATCGTGACGACCGCGGTCAACTCGCCTGACTCGCTCTGAACCTTGCCGGCAATCGCTTCAACCGGGTTTATTTCCGAGGTGGTCGGCTGGAGGAGCCCGATCTCACCGCGGCGTATCTCACCTGGTCCGGTCCGGCCGAGCAGCAGGCCCGAGATGAACGACGAGAAGTGCGCGTCGTTCGCCTGGACGTTCCGTTCGGCGCTCTCCGGCGCGCCTGGAGGCACGGTGAACAAGTCCTCCGCAGGCGCATTCATCAGCACCGTCTCGCCCGTCGAGTCCGTGACGATGATCGGATCTGCCACCGAATCGATGATGAGGTTCAACCGATCGCGCTCGGCCCGTGCAGCGGCCTCCAGCACGCGGAGACGCTGATAGTTCTCCTCGATCTGCTCGGTGGCGCGGCGGAGGTCGGTGATGTTGCGCAGCACGGACACGATGCCCGTGCCTTCGCGCGGATCTTCGACGGTGGAGCTCAACACTTCGAACAACAGGTCCGAGCCTTCGCTGGGATCGACGAGCAGCAGCTCACGAGCCTCGGACCCGCCTTCGACCGCGCTGCGTGACAGCGCCGCAGAGAAGAGCATGTTGTTCAATTCGACCGCCCGGCGGCGTCCTTCGCTCTCCTCTTCGCTCGCGGCAAACAGCTTCTCGGCCCGTGCGTTGGCTACGATGAGTCGACCTTCAGTGTCGGTCAACAGAATCGGATCGGTGACCGCGTTGATGATCGTGAAGAGCAGTGACCGTTCGCGGCGCAGTTTGCGCACCTCTTCGGCAAGGCTGCCGTGGCCGCGAATCTGATCGAGCTTCTGACCGAGAACCGTGGCCAGCCAGCTGATATCGCCAGACGGCCCGGTACCGGGCCTGAGCAGCAGGAGGCCCAGCGCACTCGTGTCGTCGTCACGACCGCCTCGAAGGGGAACGACGGTGAGGGGTCCGGCGCCCAGCAGCGTCGAAGGCGTCGCTCGTGTGTGGCTGTCGGGACGCGCAGGCCGTACCACAGTCGGCCCTTCGGCCGAGAGCGCGGCAACGAACGGGTCTCGCGCGTCCAACGGCGAGGTGAAGAGCTCCACATCCTCACTCGGGATGCCGTGACCGGCGATTCCGACCAGCAATCCGGCATCGTGATCCACGATCAGGCACATCGAGCGCTTGGTACCTGCGTGACGAGCGAGCCATTCGAGGCTGGCGCGCGCGCAACGCGCGAGGTCTTCATGATGATCGAAGAGGTACTCCAGGAGCTCGAGCCGTGCGGCGTCGCTGACGGATGACATCACAGGACGCGACAGGGTCCGCGCCGGCTGCAGCGGGGTCATTCCTCACCATCCATGGTTTGTCCGGGGCGGAAACGGCGCTCCGCCCATCTTCGCTTACTGCCTGGTGCGACGGCGCGCGGCTGGAGCGCGACGGGGCGTTGTCGCGCCACCTTCGATCTGCGCGCGCAGCGCCACGTTCTCCGCCGCCAGCTCCTCGTACGGCCGCGGGGCCTCGATGGCGGGCCGCGCCGCAGACGCGGCTGCTCCGACCGCTTCCGAGTACTTGAGGTAGGTGTCGATGGATGCGACGACGACCCGCGCCTCGACCGTGATCAGGTCGATGCCGACGAGGGAAACGCGAACCCAGGCATCGATCACGATGCCTTTGTCCAGTACCCGGTCGAGCACGTCGATAAGACTTGTGCCGCCAGCTGCGCGTTCAACGGCCATCGTGGATGCTCCTTAAAGGTGCAAGGTGTCAGCGTTCGCGCCGAATGCGCCCCGAGGTACGGGTCAGGCTGGCGACCCGGGCTTCAAGCAGGCGCAGCCGTTCGCGCAGTTCCAGATTCTCTTGTAACACTTGTTCACGGCCCGGCGAGAGGTGGCGATCGTATTTCCACCAGTCGAGGCCAATCTGCTCCGCCTTGTCGATGGAACAAATCATGAGGCGTATCCGGATCGTCAGCAGCTCGACCTCGGCAAGTGACACCTTGATATCGCCCGCGACGACGAGCCCTTTGTCGAGGACGCGATCGAGAACGTCAACCAGCCCGGCGCTACCACGCGGACTTCCATGAACGTCGGTCGCCATGCAGAGGTGTGCGCGCTGGGTTTGCCTGACCCCGTCGAGCGGCTATGGAACCGGCGGAGTCGACGCAAACTTGCGCGAACGGAGGCAGTATATAGGTATATAGATCGTGTTACCGTCCGAACAAGCCGACGATGGGAATTTTTTTCACATCTAGCTCCGCCGTAGGGCCTACTGTCGGGCTTCGCGAAGGCTCTTTTTGCACGCCCGCGTTATGATTTCTGCCGAATGGCGATCCAACCTTCGTTCGACGTCACGTCGACGGTCGATCTCCAGGAAGTCGACAACGCCCTGAACCAGGCGCGGAAAGAGGTGGCGCAGCGGTACGATTTCAAGGGTGCGAAAGCCTCTATCGAGTTCGACGCCAAGGAATCGAAGCTCGTCCTTGTGGCCGACGACGAGTTCAAGCTCAACGCCCTGTGGGACATCCTGGTGACCCGCCTGGTGCGCCGCAACGTACCGACAAAGAATCTGACGCGGGGGAATGCGGCGCCAGCGGCCAACACGACAGTTCGGCAGGAGGTGTCGCTCCAGCAGGGCATCCCCTCGGAAACGGCGCGCGACATCGTGAAGTTCATCAAGGATTCGAAGCTGCGGAAGGTGCAGGCGGCCATCCAGGGCGATCAGTTGCGCATCACGTCCCCTTCGAAAGACGACCTGCAGGAGGTCATGCGCCTGCTGCGGGAGCAGGACTTCGGTGTGGCATTGCAGTTCGGGAACTATCGAGGATAGTCACCACCTCGCGTTCGCGCCTTATCGCTTCTTCTTTTCCTCCCAGGAGACCTCCGTCTCGCCGTTCGGCTGTAGTTGCAAGATCGCGTTGGCGATGCGATCGGTCCTTACCGAAAAGGGCAGCTGCGCCTCGTAGACGAGATCCTTGGCGCCAGCGCTTCGCATCTCGAACCGGATATTGGACCGGCGAAGGATGGCCTCGACTTCTGCACGCAGCGCCGCCGGATCCGACGCCGCAACTTTCAGATCGAAGGTCTTGCGCTGCTCGGGTTCCAACGATTCCACCACCCAGAGGATGGCGAGGATGAAGATGGTCGAAAACAGGGCCAGACCGTACAGCTCGACGCCGCAGCTCAGACCAACGCTCAGCGTCGCCAGCATGACGACAGCGTCCTTCGGGTCGTCAATCTTCGCGCGATACCTGATGAGGCTCGCAACGCCGACGATCCCGAAGGCACGGGCGAGGCTGCTTCCGACGATGAGCATCACGACGGCGCCGACGATGGCCAGGATGATCTGTGTCTGGATGACCGGCGCAGACCGGGCGGGCGTGCCGCTCCGGCGGGGCCGAAAGGCGAGCACGGCGCCAAGGCCAGCGGCGAGCGGGAGAGCAAGCAACGCCCGCGCAACCATGGCTGCGTGATCTGCGAGGACGTCAGGGACGTACTCGGAAAACTCGGGCGGCAGCCCCTGTTCCAGCATCAGCGTGTTTCGTCGTCGTCGTGGATCTCTCGCCGGTCGACGCGCAGGGCGAGGCCGTCGGCAATCTTCTCTTTGATGCGGCGGATGTGGCGTTCGGCCGTCGGAGCGGCATAGTTGCCCGCGCGGAACGCATCGCGCCATTGTGCGTCGGTCAGGCGCTGCATCTGGTTCGCCGCCCACTGGACGTCTTCGGGAGCGATCATCGAGAGCAGTCCCTGATGGCGGCCGCCATAGCCGAACTCGATCGTCGATCCGGCAACCGCGGTGATGAAGCTTTCGTCCTCGAAGCCCTCGAGCCAGTTGCGACGGGGAAACAGCTTCCCCGTTTCGCCGAGGGCGGCCCCGAGGTCGCGGACGACGTACCAGCGCGACGCGCCGTCCCACGGCTCGCTCGGCTCGTAGATGCTGTTGTTCGAATCCTTGAGGTCGGTGCTGTTCAACATCAGCAGCACCACCAGCAGCCCCTTCAACTCGTGAGTGCCGCTGAACGGATTGTCCGCCCAGCTCCACGAGTCTTCGGCGCGAACGAGTGTCGGCAGCTTCGGCCGGAACCGCGCCTCGCTCACGACGATCGGATCCCCGCTCCCGGTATCGAGCCGCCACGAGGGCAGGTAATAGATTGGCGGCTGGTGATAGCCAAGACCCCAGAGAATGCGCGACACGACAACTTCGGTCTGCGCTTCGGGTCCGATCTTGGCGCTCCATTCGAGGCCTCCGGGCCCTATCACGTCGTAGCTGACGCTGAACCCGGCCTCGTCCTTTGCTTTGAACGTGTATGTCGCGTCGGGCGGCGGTGCGTATTGCTGCCGGCCTACGCCCCAGAACAAGTCGCGGGGGAGCGCCCCGGGATCGACACGAAGCTGAGCCATCACAGCCGGCGAGATCGGAGCGCGCGGCGTCACGATGACAGTGCGACCGCCGCACGCCGCGGCAATGAATGCCACCAACAGCGTGGTTGAGGTGGCCCTGAATGCCATCGCGACGCTTCTGAGCAATCGACATACCAGCGATCTCGGCCAGCGGCATCACGCTTGCGTTCCGAAAGCTCGACAATGCCGACGCCTTCGATACCCGCTGCGACGTACCGCCTTCAGCTCAATGCAACGTTCACCTTCGATGCGGCAATCGACATCGTCGACTACCTCGACGAGCTCGGCGTGTCGCACTGCTATGCGTCGAGCTATCTCAAGGCCGTTCCTGGAAGCGCTCACGGGTACGACGTCACGGATCCCTCACAGGTCAATCCAGAAATCGGCGACGAGCGCGCGTATTGGCGCTGGGTCGAGACGCTCCGGCGCCACGACATGGGCCACATTCTCGACCTCGTGCCCAACCACATGGGGATCGCGCGTTCGGCGAATCCGTGGTGGCAGGACGTGCTGGAAAACGGCCCGAGCTCGCGCTACGCGGCGATCTTCGACATCGACTGGCATCCGCTGAAGCCGGAGCTGGTCAACAAGGTGCTGCTGCCCATCCTGGGCACCTCGTACGGCGCGGCGCTGGAACGACAGGAGATGAGGCTCGAGTATGCGGAGAGCGCTTTCCGCGTGAGATATGGCGAATACGTGCTCCCGATTGCGCCTGGCACCTACAACCAGATTCTTGGAACGGGAAGCGACGCCCTGCTCGAGGCCCTCGGTGTCGACAGCGACGAGGCGGTCGAATTTCTCAGCATCATGACGGCCGTCCACCACCTTCCGGGCAGCGACACGGAAGCGCCTGGGCTGCGCGCGGAGCGCGACCGGGAAAAAGAAGTGATCAAGCGGCGCCTGGCCGTGCTCAGCCAGCGCTCGTCGTGCGTGCGGCACCACATCGCACGGGCCGTCGACACCTTCAACGGCCAGAAAGGCCAGCCGCGCAGCTTCGACCGCCTGGACCGACTGTTGTCGGCTCAGGCCTACCGCCCGGCGCATTGGCGCGTTGCGGCGGAAGAGATCAACTACCGGCGCTTCTTCGATATCAACGAGCTTGCCGCCATTCGAATGGAGGACAACGACGTCTTCGAGCGCGTGCACGCGTATGTCTTCGAGCTGATCGAGAGGGGCGCCATCGACGGCCTGCGCATCGATCACGTCGACGGCCTGTACGATCCTGGCGATTATGTGAAACGGCTGCAGATGCGGGCGCGCGCGGTCCGGCCGGATGTGTATTCCGACGATCGGCCCCTGCACATCGTCGTCGAGAAGATTCTGGGTATCGATGAGGAACTGCCTGAATGGCCGGTCGCAGGCACCACCGGGTATGAGTTCCTCGCACAGGCGAACGGACTCTTCGTGGATTCGCGGAACGACGCGGCGCTGAACAGCGTCTACGAGCACTTCACGCGCTCGCGCGCGCGCTTTCGTGACCTGGCGTACATGGGCAAGGAGCTCGTCCTGCGTGTCAGCATGGCCAGCGAGCTGAACGTGCTCGCTCACAGCCTGCACCGCTTTTCGGAACGCAGCCGCTACTGCCGCGATTTCACGCTGAACAACCTGACGTACGTGATACGCGAAATCATCGCGTGCTTCCCCGTGTACCGCACCTATGTGAACGCGCGCGAGCCCGTCAGCGCGCGCGACCGTGCGTACATCGAGCACGCGACGCTCGCGGCCAAGCGCCGCAATCCGCGTCAGCCGGCCTTCGTGTTCGATTTCGTGCGCGACCTGCTCTTGAAGCGGGCCGACTATCTCGGCGACACCGAACGCGAGGAACACATGCGGTTCGTCGGCAAGTTTCAGCAGGTGACGAGTCCCGTCACGGCCAAGGGCATCGAAGATACAGCGCTGTACATGTACAACCGGCTGATATCGCTGAACGAGGTCGGGAGCGAACCCGACCGATTTGGCGTGTCACCCGACGCGATGCACACATGGCTGGCCGGCCGCGCCTCACGGTGGCCTCACAGCCTGTCGGCCACGTCGACGCATGACGCGAAGCGGAGCGAAGACGTGCGGGCGCGCCTCAACGTGCTGTCGGAATTGCCCGGAGCGTGGAAGCAGGCCATCCCACGCTGGGCACGGATCAACGCGCGCGGGCGCTCGGTGCTGGACGGCCGCGCGTACCCGAGCAGGAACGAAGAGTACCTCTTGTATCAGACGCTGGTCGGCACGTGGCCGTTGACGGCGATGACGGGAGATGACGAACGCCAGTATCGCGACCGGATCCTGGCCTACATGCACAAGGCGATGCGTGAAGCGAAGGTATTCACCAATTGGCTGAATCCGAGCCAGCCCCACGAGCAGGCCATGACGCGGTTCGTCGAATTCGTACTGGCACCCGAGAACACCGCATTCAGAAACGAATTCGTGCCGTTCGAGGAACGGATCGCCCGATATGGCCTCTACAACTCGCTTGCCCAGGTGACGCTGAAGGTCGGCGCTCCCGGTGTACCGGACTTCTACCAGGGCACGGAGCTCTGGGACTTCAGTCTTGTCGACCCGGATAACCGGCGCGTTGTGGATTACGAGCGACGGCGCACGCTCCTCCAGGAACTGAATGCGGCGCTCGAGCGCGACGGCGCGCCGGCGCTCGCGGAGCGATTCACCGCGGAGCCTCGCGACGACCGCGCCAAGCTGTTCACGACGAGCGCCCTCCTGCGCTTTCGGCGGGCGCATCTGGCGCTTTTCCAATGCGGAGGGTACTATCCGCTCGATGTCGAGGGAGTCCGCCGCGAGCATGTGTTCGCGTTCGCCCGTGCGCACGGCCGGCAGCGCGTAGTGGTTGTGGTTCCCCGGTTGATTGCAACGCTGCTCCCTGACACGAACGTCCAACCACTCGGCGAGCGCGTCTGGGGCGATACGCGAATCGAGCTGCCCGCTGACGCACCAACCAGCTATCGGCACGTCCTGACGCAGCACTGCATTCGCGCCTGCGCCGACGAACAGGACATCCCATCGTTCGATGATCGCTCACGATGCCCCCGGCATGGCCGAAGGACCCTGCGCGTCGCCGACATCTTCCTGCATTTCCCTGTTGCGTTTCTCGAAGGCCGCCAGACGTCTTGACAGGCCCAATCCTTACAAGTAAGTCAAGTTGTTGCGGGCCTGACAAGACGTCTCGCCCCGCGGAGCGGGGCAGAGCCAATACTGCCACTAGCGAGGCGAAGCCACATCACATGCTTGCAAGTCTGACGCGGAGCCTCGCTAGGTGACAGTCGTATGGATCATCGTCGTTGTCGCGGGGCTCGTGTGGTTCTTGCTCGTCACCCTGTTCACCCCACGCATCGACTATCGCGTCAGCGCTCCGCTGCGCCCCGATAGCCGCGACTTTCTTCACGTCGTCCAGGCGACCTGCCAGGCCGCCGTCCACGGTCACAACGGCGTCGAGATTCTCACCAACGGCGCACAGTTCTATCCTGCGATGCGCGACGCCATTCTTCGAGCGGAAGCGTCGATCAATCTCGAGGCGTACATCGTCGAACCCGGCGATGCTGCGGACATGCTGATCGATGCGATGGTCACCCGCGCGCGCGCGGGAGTCGACGTGCGTCTGGTGCTCGACTCGATCGGGAGCGCAGGCATGGGTGGGGCGTCCACGCGCCGCCTGCGTGACGCTGGCTGCCAGCTCCGCTTCTACCAGCCCATTACGTGGTACCGCCTGCACCGCTTGAACAACCGGACACACCGGGAGCTGCTCATTGTGGACGGCCGTGTCGCGTTCACGGGCGGAGCCGGCGTTGCCGACTGGTGGTTCAAACCGATCGGCAAAGCGCCCGCATGGCGCGATTCGATGGTACGAATCGAAGGCCCGATTGTGACCGCGCTGCAGGGGGTCTTTGCCGAGAACTGGCTCGAGTGCGGCGGCGAGATTCTGGCGTCGCCGCGCGACTGGCCCCACCTCGAACCGGCGGGCACCACCGAGGCGATGCTCGTCAAGAGCTCGCCGTCAGACCGTGCCACCGTCTCGCGGGTCGTGTTCCAGATGCTGATCGACGGGGCGGTCTCCGACATCGATATCAGCACCCCGTACTTCCTGCCCGACCGGGCGTTGCGGCGTTCGCTCGCCCAGGCGGCGCGTCGCGGGGTCCGGGTGCGCGTCGTCGTGCCCGGACCTCACACCGACCAGCGTCTCGTCCGCTTGGCCAGCCGCCGGCTGTACGGCGAGCTCCTCGACAACGGCGTGCAGATCTACGAATACCGGCCGTCCATGACGCACGTCAAAGCGCTACTGGTCGACGGGACCTGGGCTCTCGTGGGCACCACGAACGTCGACAACCGATCGTTCGAGCACAACGATGAGGTGAACGTCGCGTTCCGTGAACGGGCCGTCCACGCCCGGCTGCGCCGGGATTTCGAGTCCGATGTCGCGGCGAGCAGCGAAGTCACCGCCGACGCCTGGCATGACCGGTCATGGTTCGAGAAGCTCGTCGGACCCGTGGGCTGGATCCTCGAACGTCAGCAATAGGGCCTTGGGCATCGAAGTACCTACCCTGTAACGCACCCACCCATATCGAATCGTTCGCTTTTACGCGGGACCTCGTTTCTATCAGCAGACGCCGCAATCATCGAGCAACGCGTTGGCACTCTCGTTGCTGTTGGGCGGCAAGGAGGCTGTCGTGAAGCGCCGCACCATCGCCTGGTTCATTGTTCCTGTTCTTCTCATCACCGCGGGTAATGTGACCGGCGATGCCAAGGACGTTGTGGAGATCATGCTGCACGGGCATTACTTCACCGAGCCTGCCACCGTTCGGTTCGTCGTCGCGGTGGAACCCGACGCCGACAACCGCACGCTGCGCATCGAGGCCGACAGCTCGAACATGTTCCGCGCCAGCGAGGTCTCACTCAAAGGCGCCGACGAAAAACGACTGCACACTTTTACCTTCAAGAACCTGTCGGCGGGGGACTACACGCTCCGCGCGCAAGTGCTTTCCTCGCACGACGTACGCGGGACCGCCATGAACGAAATGGTCGTGACGGGGATGGGCCTGCGGTAGCTACCGCCTACGAGCTACCGCCTACCAGGTAGCAGCTAGTCCCTCGTCTTGTCGATCGCTGCGGTCCATTCGGCAATCTGTTCGTCGGTCATCGATCCGCGCGGCTGGAGGCGCGGGTCCTCGTAGCCCCATTCATCGATATCCACGAGGTACTGTCCGCGCGAGAGCAGCGTTCCCTGACATACCTTGCTGTCGCGTGTTGGTACATCGAGCTCGGCAAGGAGCCTGTTGACGAGATCCCTGATGACCGCTGATGGGACCAGCGCGCGCTCGCCCGGATAGATGAAGCCGAAGAGCACGAGGTGCGCGAGCAGGATGCGCCAGTTGGACCCGAACCGGCGTACGAGGCGGTCCCAGTTCAACAGGCCGCTGCAGTGGCGCAGCAGGTGCGCCACGTCGGCGCCATCGTAGCGCTCGCGCTCCATGATCATACTCTTCGACCAGATCATCTCCTCGGCCGGACTGAGCTTGACGGGGACGCCGAGCACCTCTTCGTGGACGGCATGAGCAAACCACTCGTCGTCCACTTCGGCAACGCCGTTGCCGGAGTTGAAGATCACGTCGATGAATTTGTCGCCGTGGTACGCCTTGGCCAGCCAGTGGCGGAACGCCACCTCGGTCCGGAAGCCGGTGCGCGCGAGAACGTCGAGTACGCGCTGCACGTCCCGCGGCCGGACGAAGACGTCGAAGTCCTTCGTCGACCGCGAGATTCCAGAGTAGTACTGGAACGCAAAACTGCCGGCCACCATGTACGGCACGCCGCTGCGGTTGAGCATCTCGAGCGCCGTTCGGTACAGCTCCGCCTTCTCGGGGCTCGTCAGGAGTGGTGTGGCAGCGTTCGTCATTGATCTGCGTCGTGCAGGATTCAGGCCGTCTTGACCACCGGTGAGGCCAGCGGGCCGGTGGGCGGCTGGCCGATGCGGTGTACGGCTTCTCCGCTTAGTGGCAGTTCCACGACCAGATACGGCGGCCGGTCAGGATTGATCCGAGCGAGCAGGGGCATCGCGACGTTGTAGACCGGGATGCCCGTCGAGGTGTGTCCCTCTGGCGATCCGCGGTGTGCGTGGCCATGAAAGACCGCCGTGACGCGGTAACGGTTGATGGGCTCTTCGAGTCGGCCGGAGCCGAGATACGGGAAGATCTCGGGCGGTTCTCCTTCGACCGTGCCGCGGATCGGCGCATAGTGCAGGATGGCGATGCGTCGCTCGGTCCGCAGCCGTGCGAGCGCAGCCTCGAGCTTCATGGCTTCGTCCACCGCTTCCTGGACGAACCGCTTGATCACATGCTCACCCCATGGGCCGAGGGCGCCGCGGCCAAAGCCTCCCGCGAAGCCTTTGACGCCGGCAAATCCAACGCCTTCGATCTCGGTCGCTTCCCCGTCGAGTACGGTCACGCCGGCGTCGCCGAGAATCTCGCGGATCTCATTCTGCTTTCCGGCCTCGTAGTCGTGATTCCCGAGAACAGCCACGATCGGGACTTTGACGGCGGCCGTCAGTTCGCGCGCGAGGGTGCGCGCCTCGTCCGGCAGACCGTAGTCGGTGAAGTCGCCGCACAAGACCAGCACGTCGGCATTCGCGGAGATGTGGGCGAAGAGGGGTTGAAAGGCGCCTTGCGAGTGCCGGGCGACGTGAATGTCGCCTATCGCGGCCACTCGCACGTGCGTGCGTCGCAGGCTCGTCCGTTCGGTCATGAATCCTCGACAGGATTCAAGGCCGAGGCCATCCAGCCCAGCTCAACCTTTGATACGTCACGCGTAGGGTCCTTTCGGACCCGCTTGGGCAAGCCATGTGTAGGGCCGGGTCCTTTCGGACCCGCCCGGACAGTCGGGTCCAAACCAGCCTCCGCTAAAGCTTCGGCGGTCCGCCGGGACGGTCCGTCGGAGCGGACCGTCCAGCCAGCGCTTGGCGAAGGCGGAAGGACCCGGCCTACGGTTACGAAACCTGGGTCTGACCCGACCCTCGGCACGCTTCTTCGTGTCAGGCTTGCGGACGCGACCCGCGCTGCTGGAGCCGTTGCTGAAGCCGGTCCTGGCGCTGCTTCAGACGCGCCTGACGATCGGCGCGCAGCTTCTGCGCCTGCTGCTGCTGTTCGGGCGTCAGCAGCCCGTAGATCTCGCTGTGAAGACGCGCCTGCTGAACGGCCAGGTCGGTCTGGGCTTCGCCGAGCTGCTGCATCGCCGCTCGAATCCGTCCCTCGTCGACAGGGATCGCCTCGACGGCGGCGCGACGAGCCTCTTCGCCCTTGCGAGCCTGTTCGACGAGCGCGCGGGTCTGTTCGCGGAACTGTTCGGCGAGCTGCCGGACATGCTGTTGCTGCGCGTCGGTCAAGTTGAGCTCCGGGAGCGGCAGCCAGGTTCCGGGACCTCCCGGCCCCACGACCGGCGCGCGCCTGCCCAGGCCGCCGAACCCGGGCCCCTGTGCGGATACCAGCGCGCCCCCCAGCAGCACCACCGTGAGCGCCGTCAGGGTGAAGAAATGAGAAGAACGAATCATGAACATACCTCCGTATCTGGCCCGCACCGGTGTGGTGTCGGCCGCTGCATCTGTCTCATTAGACGCGGCGCTGATGGCGCGTAGATGGCGGAGCTGTGAAAATTCTGTGTCAGGCTTACTCGCGCTCTTCAGCTATGGGAGCAGCCGGCCTACGATCAGGGAGTGGAGTGGGTGACTGAGCCGCGGCGCAGCGTCCTCGTCGTCGAGGACGAACAGCACATCCGCGATCTGGTCTGTCTGCACCTGCAGGTCGAGGGGTTTTCGTGCATCGCGGCCGCCACTGGGACGGAGGCGCTCGAGCTGGCCGGTCGGCAGGCTTTCGATCTGATCGTGCTCGACTTGATGCTGCCGGGCGTCGATGGCTTGTCGGTCTGCCGAGCGGTGCGGCGCGACACGATGAACCGGGACGTGCCCATCCTGATGCTGACCGCGCGCCGCGACGAAGCTGACAAAGTCGTTGGACTGGATAGCGGCGCCGACGACTACCTAACGAAACCCTTCGGCATTCGCGAGCTCCTGGCACGCGTTCGCGCCGTGATGCGGCGTCGAGTCGCTGGGGTCGCGGCCAACGTCGATCAGGGTCAGAAGCCACTCAAGTACAGGCACATCGAAATGGACCCTGCCCGCCGCCGTGTCCGTGTCGACGAACGCGAAGTGGATCTCACGAACCACGAGTTCAACCTCTTGTATGTGCTGCTCTCTCAGCCTGGAATCGTCCTGAGCCGTGAGGCGCTTCTGCGTCGCGCCTGGCCGGACGACACGTTTGTGGCCGTTCGGAGCGTGGACACACTCGTCAAGCGGCTTCGACGCAAAGTCGAGCACGAGCCGGCCCATCCCACCGTCATCCTGACGGTGTGGGGGGCAGGCTACAAGGCGGCCGATGTCGAATAGTAAGCCGGTCTGGTATCGGAGCTTGTACTGGCGTGTCGGCCTGGGGTTCGTGGCCTTCCTCGCCGCGCTGCTCGTCGCACAGGCTCTCGTGTTCGTCTGGCTCGCGAGCCGGACTGCCGGTGCGTTTCCAGCCGCGTCGAATGCGCGCCTGGCCGAGCTGGTTGCGTCGGACATCCGCGATCAGATCGAGGACGATCCCGCCGCCGATTTGGGCGGCCACATCAGGCGCGAGTACGGTCGCGTGGTACAGCCGTTTGTTGTCGTGATGATCGACGGCCGCGCGTTTTCGAATCGAAACATCATGCCTCCGGTGCTCCTGCAAAACACCCGGCAGCGAGTGGCGTTGATGGCCGCGGGACGGTTCGGCGGCAGGCCCCGCGGGCTGCTCCGGGCGGCAGCCGGTGGCCGCGCGGAGGCGCCGATCGTCGTCGACGGTCAGATGACCGGCCTCGTGGCCGTGCCGCCCGGCAGACCGGCGCCAATGGCCGCACTCCAGCCGCTCGGTTCCGCGCTGGCGCTGTCCGGCATTCTGCTTCTCATCACGGGGGCAGGCGCTGCCTCGCTGCTGATCTTCGGCCCCGTCCGTCGACGGCTGCGACAGCTCGAGGCGGCCTCCGCACGGATCGGAGCGGGTGATACGGCGGCCAGAGCATCCGAAGACGGCGGCGACGAGGTCGCGGCGCTGGCACGATCGTTCAATCGCATGGCCGCCGACCTTCAGACGCGCGCTGCCGCGCTGTCGGCATCCGACCAGGCACGCCGTCAGTTGCTCGCCGACGTCTCTCACGAATTGATGACCCCGCTGACAGCGATGCGTGGGTATCTCGAGACGCTTGCGATGGCGGAGCTCCAGCTCGACGCGCCAATGCGCGAGCGCTATCTTGGCATCGTCGAGGAGGAGACACGTCGCATGGAGCGGATCGTCGGGGATCTGCTCGATCTGGCGCGGCTCGAAGGAGGCGGTTCCGCGTTGAGACGCGAGCTCGTCGATATTGGCGCGTTGTTCGAGCGCGTAGGCGCGCGGCATCATCGCGAGCTGACGGAGCGCGGCGTCCGTCTGACGTTCAGAGTCGATCCCGTCGTCCGCGTGGTCGGCGACCCGGACCGCCTTGAACAGGCGCTGCAGAACCTGGCGGCAAACGCGCTTCGACATGCACCTGAAGGCGGCGAAATCACGCTGTCAGCGGCGCAGGGCGACACGCACGTCTGCATCGCTGTCCGCGACAACGGTCCGGGCATCAGACCTGAGCACCTGCCGCTTGTCTTCGACCGGTTCTACAAGGCCGACGTGGCGCGCGCAACGGGAGGCAGCGGCCTCGGCCTCTCGATTGTCAAGGCCATAGTCGAACGTCAGGGCGGCACGGTCGGCGTCCGCAATGATCGCGGTGCGGTCTTCGAAATCCTGCTGCCGACGGCTCCTCACCCGTAGGGCAGGCCTTCGCGGCCCGCCTTGGCGCCCCGTAAAGGGGCGCCCTACGTGGTACTCTGAAGAATGCGCGAGACGGGAACCGGCCCATCCATCAGCCTGCGCCGACGCAGAGCGATCACGGCGGGACTGCTGCTGGGCATGAGTCTCGGTGCGCTCGAAGCGACCGTCGTCGGTACGGCAATGCCGACTGTGATTGCAACGCTCGGCGGCCTTGCCCACTACAGCTGGGTCTTCTCGGCCTACCTCCTGACCTCCACCGCGTCGGTGCCAATCTGGGGACGACTGTCCGACCTGTACGGTCGTCGACGGATGTATGTCACGGGAATTGTCATCTTCCTAACCGGCTCGATGATGTCGGGCGCCGCCACGTCGATGTCGATGCTCATCGTGTCGCGTGCGATTCAGGGACTCGGAACGGGGGCGATCATTCCGCTCAGCATGACGATCGTCGGGGAGCTCTATACGCTTGCCGAGCGCGCGCGCACACAGGCATTGTTCAGCGGGGTCTGGGGCCTCGCCTCAGTCGCCGGCCCGCTCGTGGGCGGGTACATCACTGACGCCCTGTCCTGGCGCTGGGTGTTCTACCTGAATCTGCCGTTTGGTCTCATGTGCATGACCGTCCTCATGCTTGCGTATCCACCGACGCGCCGCAGTGGAGGGGCGCGCGTCGACTGGATTGGCGCAGCCCTTCTCTTTGTGGGAATCAGCGCACTGCTGCTCGCGCTCGGGGCTGACGTCGGCGCCGCCGCATGGTGGTTCGCCGCCGCATCGGTCGTGATGCTCGGCGCGTTTGTCGTCATCGAACGGCGATCGCCCGATCCGCTGCTTCCCGTCGACCTGCTGCGCAATCCGCTGATCGCGCGGACGCTCACCGTCGTGTTCCTCGTCGGCATGGCCCTGTTTGGCGCGATCGCATTCATCCCGCTGTTCGTGCAGGGAGTGATGGGCGCGACGGCCACGCAGGCGGGGCAGGTCCTGACGCCGCTGTTCATGGGCTGGGTGGTCATGTCGATTGCGAGCGCGCGCTTGACAGTGAAGCTCGGATACCGCCTGCTCGCGATTGCCGGAAGTGCGCTGATGACCGCCGGCTTCATCGCGCTCACCTTCGTCGAACCTGATTCGTCGCGCAATTCCGTTCTGTCGGCTGGATTGCTCATCGGATCGGGCATGGGGCTGTCGATGCTGTCACTGCTGCTGGCCGTGCAGCACGGCGTGGCCCGGGCGCACCTCGGTCTCGCCACGTCGCTCAACCAGTTCTCCCGCAGTGTCGGCGCGGCGGTAGGCGTGGCTGCCATGGGCGCATTGCTGACACGACAACTGGCAGGGGTCTCGATCCCGGGAGGAGCGGAGGCGCTCGCCACGACCGGCGCGATGTTGACGGGCCCCGCTCGCCTGCAGTTTGCTGCCGCCCTGCATCAGGTGTTCGTCGCCGGCACGGTCCTGGCGGGAGCCTCGCTGGTGGCGACGCTCTTTCTGCCACCCGTCGATTTTTCGAGTGGAGTGCCCGCAGCCGCCGGCGAGCAGATGCTCGCAGCGGAAATGACCAGCCTGGAGCCGGAGGACGAGCCGGTCGCGGTGCCAGAACGGTGAGACGACAGTCAGAGCACTCGGGTTGACGCTGCTGTGTCGCGAAGCCGTTTGGAGGTGGCCGACATGGATCGCCTGACCGCGCGAGAAGACTCTCGGAGACAGCCAGCTCACGGAGCTGGCGGCAAGCGGTCACAAACGTCCTCGCAGCGCGGTCCGGCCACCGGCCAGCTACGCCAAGGCTACGGCGGCCCGCCGTAGCTTCAGCGAAGGCGGGAACCCGGATTCGCGGCGCAGGAGCGCCAACCCGAGCGCGGTCGGGATTAACGTTTCTGGGCGCTTGGCGGCACAATCGCCGGCATCGAGTCTTCCCAGCGGCTTCTTGTCAGCGCGCGCTGGTCCGAACCATCTGCGTTCATGATGAAGATTTGCGCGAACGGCTGAAACGCGTTGTCGTAAAGCGGCGCCTCGTCCTTGAAGCCGTAGCGTGCGCTCGACCACAGAATGTGCCGCCCGTCGGGAGACCACGACGAATGACTGTCGTTGCCCGGCGCCGTGGTCAGTCGCCTGATGTTTGTCCCATCTGGACGCATCGTGAAGATGTCGTAGTCGTAGTCCTCAGTCGTTCGAACGCGCCGCGTGAACGCAATCAGATCGCCATTTGGCGACCAGGACGGAAAGTTGTCCATTTCGGTCGTCAATGTCTTCGCTGAACCGTCTGCCAGATTCAGCAGACGGATGCCGTAGTCGCGTCTGCCGTCGGACTCACCCCAGACGCGGTAGGCGATCCGCGTTCCGTCCGGCGAAAAGCTTGGAAAGCCACTGTTGGGCGACCCGTCGGTGAGATCCTTCGCCTGCTGCGAACCGTCCGCCCGCACCATCATCACCTTCGCCGGTCTCGCGTCGCGCGCACCGAAGAACGCGCCGAAACCGAACGCGATCCACTGGCCGTCCGGCGACCAGGTGGGGACAAAGGCTGCACCCGACGGGTCGGAGAAGACCACCTTGCGGTTGGAGCCGTCAGCGTCCATCACCGAGATAGATGCGCTCGGCGTGGTCGCCAGATTCCTGATATCGCTGATCGCCAACCGTCCGTCTCTGGAAAACTGCGGGAACACATCGGTGTAACGCACGTCCATGTCGGGATCCCAGCTGTACAACTGCTGATTTTGTGGGCGCGCCGTGAAGTCAACTTTCTGATAGACGACGTGCACGCCGTCGGGCGACCACGACGGATTCCGAAACGATCCGCTCGCTCCTTCAGCCCCTTTGGTAAAAGCCAGACCCGTGCGCCCAGGCTGGGGCGCCGCTTTTACGAGATACGCAATCCGATCGGCACTCAGGAACTGTGGCGACACTTTCAATCCCGGGCCCGAGGTGTGTGTCGTTCTGGCGCCGGATGCCACATCGATTGAAACAATCTGAGAGGTCACTCTGCCCTGTGCGGCTATCCGGGCGGCAAAGGTGAGGGCGGTGGGCAATTCGTAGAAGACGACGCGCCTGCCATCTGGTGACCACTTCGGCGAACCCGCAGTCACGCCTGGAGGCGTCAACCTGCGAAACCCTTCGCCGTCTGGCTGAATCACGTAGATGCTCAGCTCCTGCGGATGTTCCCAGCCCGGCGATGGTTCAACGTGCGGCTTGAACGGAAAATTCCGATCCGACGAGAACGCGATCCACCTGCCGTCGGGAGACCACGAAGGTCTGAAGAACCCATTCAACGTGCCTGCTTCCCCCTGCAGCGTTCGCGCACCGGTCAGATTGCGAACCTTTCTGGTTTTCAGATCGAGAGTCCAGATGTTCGCGGTGCGGGCACCGCGGGTCGACACAAACGCCACCTGACTGCCGTCCGGTGCGATCGCCGCCTGGTCGTCCAGATCCGGATCGTCGGTCAGACGCTCGACGCCCGAGCCGTCCGCGCGCACGCGGTAGATATCCGCTTGACCGGACCCGGCGCGCTCGGAGGTAAAGACAATCCACTGGCCGTCGGGCGAAAACGAGGCGTTGTAGTCGAATCCGGACGCGCTAAACAGCGGCCGCTCGGCCGAGCCATCGCCGTTGGCCACGTACAGAACCAGTTGAGATGGCCCCAGCCGGTTCATGAGAAGCGTTTGCTTCGGCGCCGCCAACGCCATCGCGGCGGCAGCGAATACCAGGATGGCCGTCACCCTCATCTTCATGAGTGATCCTCGCAATCAGCAAAGGTCGGCGCGCAGACAAGCCTGCGTGAGCCCAGGAGGCTGATAAAAACGCGCCTGGCATAATTCAAAATGCAAAAGTCAAAATGCAAACCATGTGAAATGGCTGGAAGTCCCGACGTTGCATTTTGCACTTTGCATCTTGCATTCAGGTTGCAGACTTCTTCAGCAACCTGCTAACACCGATTGGGAAGGCCTCCCGGGACATTGCGGTACTTCTGGTGGCAGTGCAGGCACGCATCCGAGACCGCACTGGCGGCGTCGAGAATGGCGTCCGCGTTCTTGGCCTGCCCCACTTTGTACGCCGCCATTCCGGCGTCGCGGAGCTCCTGGACCCACATCTGCCAGTCGGCATTCTGAACCGGGGCCGGCTTACCGTTGCCGCACTGACGCGGGATGATCAGGAGATTCGCAGACTCCGCCAGAGCCAGTCCGCTGTTCTCGACCGCCGCCCACCCGCCGTACGCGCTCGTCAACGGATCGGATGATGTGGAAGGCCGCAGCCCAGGCTTGAACGAATCCGGATCGTCGGACTGCACTGTAAAAATCACGTTGGAAGCGGGATACAAAACGCCTCGCATGAGCTGCAGCATGTTCGCGTGCACGCGTGGTTGCTGCGCCGCAGCTCCACGGCCGCCGGGCGCCTGCGCGTCTCCCTGCCCCGAGAGCGCGACCACCAGCAAGCCGACCGCGAGCAGCACCCGAACATCGCCGCTACGAACCATGAAACCCTCCTCTGTTGTTGGAACGCGCGTGTGGTTCGACGCGGCTTCCTTATACGTCCCCTCGGTCGGGGAGTCAATGCGGCGGGCGGTGTCCACCAGAAACGGGTAAGTCAAGATTCAAGATTCAAAATCATTCAAAATGCAAAGGTCAAAGGTAACTTTGACTCTTGACCTAGAAATCACCGCTCAGCAACGGTTCGCGACGCCGCCAGGCACCTCGCGGTACTTGTCGTGGCAGTGCGCACAGGCTTCGGACACAACGCCCGCCGCGTCGAGAATCGCATCCTGATTCTTCGACTGCGCCGCCTTGTAGGTCGCCATACCGGCATCACGGAGCTCCTGGACCCACATCTGCCAGTCGGCATTCTGGATGGGCGCTGGTTTCCCGTTCGAGCACGTGCGCCCGGGAACGATCAGCAGGTTGGCGGCTTCCGCCAGCGCGATGCCGCTGTTTTCCACCGCCGTCCACCCGCCATAGGCGCTCGTCAACGGATTGGGCGACGTCGATGGATCGGCGGCCGGCTTGATCGTGGCGGGATCATCGCTTTGCGCGGCGAAGATGACGTTGGAAGCCGGGTACACGATGCCGCGCATCACCTGCAGCAAGTTGCCGTGAACTCGCGCGGCCTGGGCGGCGCCCCGGCCGCGGGCGGGTGCCTGCGCCGCCACACCAGCAAGAAACATCGTCCCGATTCCGACACTGGCCATGACGCCATACAGCACCTTGCGGACTCGCATGATTTCCCTGCCTCCTTGCGGGCCGCGGTCGATCGTCATCGATCGCCTGCGGACGGCCACAACTTGAAGAATGCCTGAAATTTTTCCCATTTTTCCTGACAAAAGATTCAGAAAGTCTTCAGGTATGCGGCGCTGCGCTCTGCATAGAATTGGGCGACTACCTCGTCACAACAACATGGAGGAAGGCGCGATGACGCCTCGCCCGCTGACTGCCGGAACACGCTGCCTGGCCTGCTCGTTCGCGCTCGGTGTACTCACGTTTGGTTTCTCTGCGCCGGCCTTCGCCCAGGAGCCCGCACAACATCCAGCGTCGCACGTCCCTGACGTCCGCGGAGGCATCACCGGCACCGTCAGCAACGCAGACGCGAGTGCCGCGGCGGGCGTCACTGTGATCGCGACCAACGCCGAGACGAGCGCACGGTTCACGGCCCCCGCCGACGCGCAGGGCACGTACGCGTTTGCGGCGTTGCCGGTCGGCAAGTACGACCTCTCGATCGAGGTCGCGGGCTTGACGATGTTCAGGCAAGCTGGAGTCGAGGTCGCGGCCGACCGCGCAACGACGGTCAATATTGCGATGACCCCGATGGCGGCATCGCAGCTCGGCGACAACGACCGACAGGCGCTGATGGAGCGCATCGCGACTCTCGAACAGCGGATCAGCGATCTGGAATCGACGGCGGTGTTGTCCGAACCGGAGACGCGCGTCAGGCGCGTTGAGGTGTACGTCGACGAGAGCGGCAGCGTGCACGACGAACCCGTCTCCGGCGCCACGCCAAGTGTGACCTACCAGCGCGAGCGCGTGTACCGCCGGCAAACCATCAACGAGAAGATCGAAGAAGCGCTCGAGGACGCGCAGAACCGTAACGTGCGGGTTGGAGTGGACGCGGCGATGGGCACGCAGGCGGCGGGGCGGACCAGGGGCGCGGGTACACTGCCAAACAGAGACGCCTATGCGCTCGCGTCCGCCGATCTTTTCTTCACGGCGGGTATCGCGCAGTACACCGTATTCTTCGCCGACATCGTCGGACTGAGCGGCTCGCCGCCAGACGCCGAGATTCCCTCGCTGACGCTGCTCAATGGATATACCGCGCGTCTGGTGCGCCAGAACGAGCTGAACCTGCGAGAGGCCTGGCTGCGCACCGAGCTCTTCGGCCAGCGATTGGCGCTGACGGCCGGACGGCTCGATTTGACCAACTATTTCGACCAGAACGCGCTCGCCAACGATGAAAGCACGCAGTTCCTGAGCGATGCGCTTGTGAACAATCAGATGCTCGGTCTGTCCAGCAACGGCACCGGAGTGGCCGCGGAGTTCGACGCCAAAACGGGATTTCGCATGAAATTTGGCTTCCAGCAGAGCAACACCGACGCGACCAACCTGACGGACTCGATGTACACGCTGTCGGAAGTCGGATACACGTTCACGCCGTTCGCGCTCCCCGAAGGCAGTTATCGCCTCTGGTTCCGCACGGACAACACGTCGCAGGACGCAATCCGGAAGGCCGTCGGTGTCAGTCTCGATCAGAAACTGACGCCGGTCGTTGGACTCTTCGGGCGGTACGGAACCAAGGAGGCGGATTTCGGGCGCGACCATTTCTACAGTGCCGGCGTCGGCTTTCAGAACGGGTTGATCTTCAACCCTCAAGACATGTGGGGAGTGGGTTACTCACAGATGGACCTTGCGTCGGGCGAAGGGGAGAAGCTGGTGGAGGGGTATTACAACTTTCTTCTGACCGAGAGGCTGCGCCTGTCGTTCCACCTGACGCACGTTCTGGACACGCCTGAGGCGGACAGCAGGTTCGGGTATCTGCTGCCCGGCATCAGGTTTCAGGCGTCTTTCTAATGTAGGGCGGGTCCTTCCGCCTTCGCCAAGGCTACGGCGGACCGCCGAAGCTTTAGCGGAGGCTGGTCAGGACCCGCCTGGACAGCCGGGTCCAAAAAGGACCCGGCCTACAGTAGGAGCACGAATCATGTTCAATCCGGGAAGAGGCCTCATCGCAGCCTGTACGCTCGCCGCCATTGCCGCCGCACTCGCTATCGAACTCCGCGCGCAGGACATCAAGATCACCGACCCGACCTCGGTCGTCATGATCGTGAACCGCGATTCCAACGACATCGCATTCATGGACATCAAGACGCGCAAGATCGTCGGCCGGACGTTTCTCGGGAACAACGTGAACCCCCATATGGTCATGATGTCGCCGGACGGCCGGTACGTGGTGACCGGTGGCACCCGAGCGAACAAGGCGTACATCATCGATACCCGTACGCTGCAGCTCGTCAAGACGATTCCGGTGGATATTGCTCCTGAGCACCTGGCCTTCTCTCCAGACGGGCGCTGGTACTACCAGGGGAACCCGGATGGCGACTCGATCTCGGTGATCGACATGCAGTCGTTGACCAAGATCAAGACGATTCCAGGATTCGCGGAGCCGCTGAACGTCACGTTCACGCCGGATGGATCCAAGGCCTATGTGGGCAACTATGGCGCCCATTGGATCGGGGTCATCGACGTCAGGCGCCACGAGCTGCTCAAGAAGATCCAGGTCGCCGAGGTCCCGGGCGTCGCCAGGTTGGATCCCGACAAGTATCTCGGTGAGATCAACGGGATCTCGAACGCGACGCTGACCAACGACGGACGATATCTCTACGCGGCCGACAGCGACCTGAACGTGGTCAGCGTGATCGACACGCGTGACGACAAGGTGGTGAAGGTGATTCGAGTCGGAGCCGGACCGTGGCGCGCGTACATGAGCCACGACGGCAAGTACGCCGTCACCGTCAACAACGGCGACCAGACGATTTCCATCATCGACACGGCGTCCAATAAGGTGGTGGCCACGCTCGAGGCGGGCGAAAGCATGACAGGGGTCAACTTTGCGGCGGGCAAGGCGTTCGTCATCAGCGCCCCCGGCTTTGTCTACGCCTACGACATGAGCTCGCTCAAACCGGCCGGCCGCATCAAGATCGGGACGAACATCCAGATTGAAACAGCTACGACTGATACGGCCGAAGAGAATATCTATCTGGCCGAGTCGACGAACCATGAGGTTGTCATCATCAACGCCAGGACGCACGCCATCGAGCGGGTGCGCAACGTGGGCCTGTTCCCCTGGGGCACCCACATCATGGACAGCAAGGATAACTACTGCCATTGATGCGGTTCTTGGGTGCACAGGTGCGCGGGTGCTCAGGTTCCGGTTCACGGGTTCACGGGTTCATGGGTGCTTAGGTTCGACCGACTGAGCACGCGTGAACCCGCGAACCGGAGCACCTCTGCACCCAAGAACCGGAACCTGAGCACCGAAGCACCTGTGCACCAGAGAACCGTTCTTGCGATCGTCCTCCTCGGCATCTGGGCGCCTGTATCCGCCCAGAGCGTGCGCGAGCACACGCGGCCGACGCCCGATAGGTCCACGGCGATCACCCAGTCTCAGGCGAGCGAGCTTACCCTTACGACCACCGAAGCCGCCGTCCGGCCGATTCAAGTCTGGGTGCGAACCGCCGGCGCGATCGACGGGTTGCGGAAGAGCGTCACCGCTCTCGTGCCATCCGCCGAGGGCGCTCTCGTCCGGGTTGGGCAGCGCGTCCGCACGTTTGCCCCGGACTCGCGGTCGCGGATGTACCAGGCGCGGGTCTCCCGGGTCGAGCCGCGGGGCGACCAGGTCGCCGTCACCGCGACGCTCGTTGGAACCGGGTACGGAGACAGTCCGCGGTATATCCTGGAAATCGTCTCGGAATGGGGCGAATTCCTCTCTGTCCCGAATGAAGCGATTATCGAGACCGGCGGCAAACAGGTGGTGTACGTCGAGCAGCCTGACGGCAGCTACGTGCCTCGTGAAATCGGCGTGGGCGCTCAGGGCGAGCTGTTCACGCAAGTGCTGAGCGGACTGAAGCCCGGCGAGCGTGTGGTGACGATCGGCAGCTTCTTCATCGACGCCGAGCACAAGCTCAAAGGATTTACGAATTGACGGATTTACGGATTTACGAATTTCCAATACGTCAATTCGTAAATTCGTCATTTCGTCAATGACGCGCTGCCCATGATCACCGCCATCATCGAGCACGTCATCAGGTTCCGCTGGCTCGTATGGGGCGTGGTGGCGGCGCTTGCCGGGCTGAGCATCTACGCGCTGCGCACGGCTTCCCTCGACGCCATCCCGGACATCTCGGACCCCCAAATCATCATCTACGCCAAGTGGCCGCGCAGCCCGCAGGTCATCGAATCGGAGGTCACCGAACCAGTGATCAGAGCGCTGGCCGGCTCGCCGGATATCCAGTCGATCCGCGGGGCGTCGCACATGGGGTACTCGTTCATCTATGTCATCCTGGAGGACCCCGGTCGCCGTGCTGCCGTCCGCCAATACCTGGCCGATCGGCTCAACGCGATTCGATCACAGCTCCCGCCGGACGCCAACGTCGCAATAGGGCCGAACGCCAGCAGCATGGGCTGGATTTTTCAATACGCCTTGCGCGACCGGCAGGGTGTCCGCGACCTGCGCGAACTGCGCCTCCTCAATGAAAGCCTCATCAAGCCGGCGCTGCAGTCGGCGGCAGGTGTCGCCGAGGTCGCGTCGGTCGGTGGACTCGAGAAACAGTACCAGGTGAAGCTGTTTCCGCCGCTCATGAGCGAGCGCGGACTGTCCCTCAACAGCGTGTTGTCTGCCGTTCGGAGTACGTTTCAGGAAGCCGGGGGACGCACGATAGAAGTGACGAACCGGGAGTACCAGCTGCGCGGCGGCGTCGGCGCCGAGAGCATCGGCAAACTGGAATTCCTCGTCCTCGGACGCGACAAGGCTGGACAGCCGGTGCACCTCAAGGACGTCGGCTACCTCCAGATCGGCTACGACCTGCGACGTGGCATCGCGGACCTCGACGGCAACGGCGAGGTGGTGGGTGGGATCGCGATCATGGAACAGGGGCGCAACGTTCTGGCCGTGACGCGTGCTCTGTTGCAACGGCTGGACGCGCTGCAGCAATCCCTTCCCGAGGGCATCGAGATCGTCCCGACATACAACAGGTCAGCGTTGATCTGGGACACACTCACGAATTTCTTCCGCGCAATCGTCTACGAGCTGATCGTGGTGATTGTGGTCATCGCGGTCGCGCTGCGAAACGTCCGCGCCGCTGTCGCCCCGGTGTGCGTGCTTCTTCTCGGGACTCTGTTCACCGCACTGCCGCTGGCCGCGTTCGACCAGACGATCAACCTCTTCTCCCTGGCTGGCCTGGCGATCGCGATCGGCGAAATGGCCGATGCCACGATCGTGATCGTCGAGAACTGTACGGCGCAGCTGGCCAGGCATCCCAGCCTCGACGCCGCCGACAAGATGAGAACGATCATCAGGTCGACGGCCGCCATGACGAGACCGTTGCTGTTTTCGATGCTCATCATCGTGACGTCGTTCTTGCCCATCTTCTTCCTGGGTCAGCGAGAAGGGCGGCTGTTCAATCCCCTCGCGTTCAGCAAGACGGCGGCAATGGCGTTTTCGACGCTCCTGACGCTCTTCGTGCTCCCGGTCGTGATCGTCTGGATCTTCAAGCGCAACGTCTGGGGGCCTGGGGACCGGCGCGAGAACGCGATCGTCCGCGGTTACCGCGGCGCCCTGATCGGGACCGTTCGGTATCGCTACCTGTTCGTCGGGCTCAGCGCCGCGTTGTTGATCGCGGCCGTCGTCGTCATGACCGGCTTCCAGAAGGACTACATGCCGGAGATGGAAGAGGGGGCAATCCTCTACATGCCGACGACGCTGCCGGGACTGCCGTCTCGCGAGGCAGGGTGGATTCTCCAGCAGATGGACCGAAAGCTGAAGGCGTTTCCGGAGGTGGAGCGGGTCTTCGGCAAGCTTGGGCGAGCCGACTCGGCCACCGACCCGGCGCCGGTGGAGATGATTGAAACGACGGTGCTGCTGAAACCCAGGTCCGAGTGGCGCGACGGCATGACGAAGGACAGGCTGGTCGCAGAAATGAACGACGCAATGCAGATCGTCGGGTACGTGAACAGCTGGAGCCAGCCGATCAGCACGCGCGTGGTTATGCAGGACACCGGGATTCAAACGCCGGTCGGGATCAAAGTGAAGGGCAAGGATCTCGCCATGGTGCAGGAGATCGCCCAGAACGTCGAGCGGCTGCTCAGAGATTTCCCGGGGACGCAATCGGTGATCGCGGAGCGCATCTCACAAGGCTACTTCGTCGACGCGCAACTCGATCTCGAGCGGATGGCGAAGCATGGCGTGGCGGTCGAGGAGGCAGTGCCGACCGTGCGGTTCGCGATCGGTGGCGACAATGTCATCGGAATCAGGGAGCCGGACAAAACGGTCGTGCCGCTCGCCATTCAGTACTCGCCGGAATACATCGACACGCTGGAAAAAGTCCGGAACACGCCTGTGATTGCCGACGGCGGGCGCTCCGTTGCGCTCAGCCAGATCGCCGACGTCAGGGTGCGGGAAGCGCCGGAAATGATCCGGAACGAGAACGGCGAGTTGGCGGGCTATGTGTACGTGTTTCTGCGGGACATCACCGCACCCGAATACGTGGACCGTGCCCGGGAGCATCTGGCGTCGAACCTCTCGGTGCCCGCCGGGTACTCGATTGAATGGACGGGCCTCTATCAGTATGCGGAGGACGCCCGCTCAAAGCTGCGCGTCGTCGTGCCGATCACGCTCGTCATCATGTTCGGGCTGCTGATGATGGCGTTCCGGTCGATCGCGGACAGTGCGCTGATCATGCTGTCGGCACCGTTCGCCCTGGTTGGCGGCGTTGTTCTGCAGTGGCAACAGGGCTTTTCGATGACGACGGCGGTGATCATCGGATATGTGTCGCTCTTCGCCGTCGCGATTCAGACCGGCATCATCATGATCGAATTCATCCGCGACGCCCTCGCGCACCGCACTCCGGCGCAATCCTACATGGACGCCGTCGTCCAAGGATCGGTCGCACGACTGCGCCCGAAACTGATGACGGTCGCGACGACGATTTTCGGGCTGCTGCCGATCATGCTGTCAAACGGCTCGGGGATGGACATTACACAGCCGATCGCCGCTCCTACGCTCGGCGGCATGTTCAGCTCGACGATCTACGTGCTGTTCCTGATCCCGTGCCTGTTTGCGATTGGAGAGGACATCCGCCGACGATGGCCCGAGCGGTTCGGTGTTCGACATTCGCAGATCTCGATGGCAGGAGAACCATCACTATGAGCGCGAGGAGCGTCGCAGGACCCGGCGTCGTCATGGCCGCACTGACGATGCTTATGCTGGCGTGCAGCCGCAACGGCGAGGCGCCTGCCCTGACTGACACCCAGGGGAATACCTCGAGCGGAGCCGTTCAATCGACTGACGCAGGCACTCAGGGCCTCGACATCCAGTTTCAGAGCGAGCCGGACCCGCCCCGGTCCGGGGCCAATACGATTGAGGTGAGCGTCAAGCAGCCGGATGGCGCTCCAGTGACCGACGCCACCGTCGCCGCTGTGTTCTCGATGCCCGCCATGCCCTCCATGAACATGCCGGCCATGCGCAGCGATTCGTCCCTGACGCACGTGGGCAACGGTGTGTACCGGGGCACCGGCCAGCTTTCCATGGGGGGCACGTGGAACGTGGCCGTGACCGTGTCGCGCGGGCCGGAGGCACTGGGCCGCAGCAGATTCAGCATCGTCGCCAAGTAGGACGCGTTCGCCCAATCACCGCGCCTGGAGGGCGGCTAGCTTTTTTGCCGCCCTTCCTGAAACCGCCGTGAAGTCAAGATCCCGGCTGCAATGATGGCCGCGTAGGCGGCGTAGAAGATCATCTCGAGCGGCAGCAGCGTGTGGCTCGTCGGGTCGACCCGGACTTCAGTCAGAGCTGCCACTGGCAGCAAGCTGACAGCTGTGAATCCAAGAAGCCACGGACGCTGGTTGTTGAATCGCCCGAGCACCACACCAACGACAAAGAACAAGGCCAACTGCCCGAGGCCCAGGTACTCCTGAGCGTTTCGCAACAATGGAAACAGGGGAGCCGGATATCGGTTGACTGGCGGCCACACGAGGACCGGTGCCACCATCGCACCGAGGCCGAGGACGGGTGCGAGCAGCCACGTCGCCTGCTTCATCTCATTATCCGAGTCTCTCCCGTCGGTCTAACGTGCCAAAATGAGCCGCGCGTCGCGGCGACATAATCGCACGGTCCGTCAGAAGCGTCGGCTCCATTTGGATGTTCGCCGGATTGTGATCCGTAACCACACAGGTTACACTGATTCCAGTGGCGATCAAGGGATTTCGGCACAAGGGCCTGGAACAGTTCTTCGCCACCGGGACCAAGCGCGGCATTCAAGCCAAGCATGCGGATCGATTGCGCCTGATTCTCGGCGCCCTCAATGCCGCAACAACGCCGCGGGACATGAACCTGCCTGGCCTAGGCTTGCATGAACTTCATGGGGCCCGGAAGGGAACCTGGGCGGTCACAGTCAGCGGCAACTGGCGGCTGACGTTCGGCTTCGCTGGCAAAGATGCCGACCGCGTGGATTACGAGGACTATCACTGAGGTCGACCGATGAAGATGCACAACCCGCCGCACCCTGGCGAAATACTCCGTGAACTTTGCCTGAAGCCGCTGGGCTTGACCGTGACCCAGGCCGCTCAGGCGCTGGGCGTCAGCCGCAAGACCCTGTCGAGCATCCTAAATGGGCGCGCCGGAATCAGTCCCGAGATGGCCGTACGGTTGTCGCTGGCCTTCGGCACGAGCGCCGAGAGCTGGATGAACCAGCAGACCCAGCACGACCTCTGGCACGTGGAGCGACGCCGCAAGAAGCTGCATGTTGCCAAGTTGTCTGCCGCGTAATCACCTGAAGGTTTGTTGCTATTCCAGCTAACGGCCCAATGAACCGCGCGCCCGGGGCGACACGATCGCACAGATCATTCCGTAGCCGAGGTAGCCAAATGCTAACGGGATGGGGGCGGGCGCCTCGCACGTCGAGCTACTTGGCTCGGCCGGTCAAGCCCTGTGCGAGCGTCTGCACCTTGAACACCACGCCGGCGCCCACCATGTACAACGTCCTCTTCCCTGGGCCCGCAAACGCGACGTTCTGCGGCTTCCGCAGGTTGAACGACTCGCCACCCCAGACAGCCGGAATGGTGCCAAGGTGATCGCCCTTGGGGCTGAACACCTCTACACCGAGATTTGTCGCGACGTACACGCGACCGTCGCCGTCAACTGTGATTCCGTCGGCGCCGTTGTCCTCTGCAATCAGCGGATCTGGATGGCCCTTCACGGTGAGACTTTTGTATTTCGCGAAGTTGCGCCGGTTCGTCAGCGTGCCGTCCGATTGGACGTCGAACGCCAGCAGGTACTCTCCGTCCTTGTCGTTGGCGTACAGCGTCTTCTCGTCGGGGCTCAGGATCACGCCATTCGGGTTTGGGATCCCATCGATCACCTTGATGACACGCCCGCCCGGCGGCAGGTAGTACACACCTGCGGCGTCGGTGAAGTAGATCCCGTCGCGCCGATTGACGACGAGATCGTTCAGGCGGCTGAACGGCTTGCCCTCGTAGCTGTCGGCGAGCACGGCTTCACTGCCTGACGGATGCAGCACGCCGACCTTTTCGTTGCCGGCCCCTCGCTGTACCGAGATCAGACGCCCTTTCGAGTCGAATCCGAGCCCGTTCGATGCGTTGGAGCGCGCGACGAACGTCGATACGGCGCCGCCCTGGTCGATCCTGACGATGCTGTCGGCCTCGGTGAAGAGCAGGCTGCCGTCCGGCATGCCCACAGGGCCCTCAGTGCGACGGAAGCTGCTGTTGACGACCTCGATTTTCGTGCCGGCGGCAACGACGCCAGCGATGGACGGAGTGACGAGATTCGTGGGTGGCGGCAGGCGTTGCTGCGCCCGCGCGAACATGGTAGAGGGACGGACCTGAAGGTCGGCGCCTACCCCAACAAGCCACAGAGACGCAGAGGCACAGAGCACAATCTTGAAGGAGTGTTCCGCTGGCATCTGGCGCCTCCTACCGGTTCCCCTGCGATTCCTGCTCGACCAGCTTCCTGAAGTGCTCAGCATTCTGTTCGTTCGTGCAGTAGTTTTCGAGCAGATGGTCGTCATCCTGAGCCAACGAGAACTTTCGCCACCCCGACGTCCACGGCTTCGTGAGGACCTTGGGATCTTCGATCGCGAACTGGTACTCGAGATAGTTCAGCGAGGGACGGCGAAGACGCTCGATCACGCGCATCTGGTCGCTGTGGTACCAGCCGTTTCCGGTGATCCATGTGCGCTCGTCGAAGCTGATGGAGTCGATGATGAGCGTGTCGCCTTCCCACCACGCGCTGCTGTTGCCGTTGAACAGCGGGTCGGGGTATTCAGGGTGCGGCCGCTTGTCCGTGTGGATCTTGCGCCACTGGTTGCCTGCCTCGACGAGCTGGATGAACGTGCCCGGCTTCGTCACAATCTCGCTGGGGTGCGGGTTCATCGTGAACATGCCCGGGACACCCCGCGGCAGACAGTTGACGGTGGGATCCAGTGCCTCGAGCTGGGCCCGCGTCAGGCTCTTGAGCTTCGCCGCCACCTCAGGCCGAAACGGCACGGGGTCTTCCACGACGCGTTCCGGGCGTGTCCGGCTCCAGGCGCTCGGGCGGCCAATGACGCCCGAGAACCATATTCCCGACAGATCCGGTTTACCGTCGGACATGCGTGGCACCGGCCCCCCCGGAGGGAGTGGACCCGGATCGGTCGTGCCTATCGCCTCGACCAACGGTTTCTGACCTGCGCCGAGCGACGTTGAGGGGCCCTGGGCAGCCGTCGTGACGGACAGGAGCGCGACCGCGGCAAGGACCGCGAAAACGCCTGGGCAGCGCGCAGTGTCGCGCGCAGTGTCGCGCGCGACGTGTGCTGCTCTCATTGCGGATACCTCCAAGAGCTGTGTAGAGCGCAGGCTTAAAGCCTGCGCTCTACGTGTACTGCGCGCTACGTGTGCCTGCGCTCTACGCTAATTATTCGATCCGAAGATTTTTTCGACGTCCTGCCCGACACGGTGGAGGGGCCCATCCTCGACCCTGATCCAGGCAGCGGCGTACCTGTTATCCGTCCCGTTCAACGAGGCGCAGCCTCTGACAGTCACCATCTTCCCCATGTTCTGAACGAAGTATCCCCTCGGGGTGCCGCCGCGAATCATGTTCGCGAGCGACGAGGTCTGAAACGTCAGCTTGCCCGGAACGCCCTTGTGGTTCGTGGAGTCGATGAAGAAATACGCGTGCGGGTTCTGCCAATCCACCGCGAGGAGCGTGCCCGTGAACTCGCCGCAGGTCTTGTCGTCGAATTCGGCGCCGAACGAGTGATGCGCCAGGGCAGGCCCTGTCCCAACCAGTAGGCCGACGAGGATGCCAAGTAACCTGAGTCTCATTTCGACTTTCGAATACCTCCAAGAGCCTGTAGGCGCAGGCTCAAGCCTGCGCGCTACTAGAACGCATACTTGACCCCCAGCTGGATAATCCGTGGGTCCCCCGCCTGTGTCGTGATGCGGCCGAACGTCCCCGAGTTGAAGTTCGCGGTGACCCCGCCGGCGTTCTGGCCAGCGCCGGGGTCGCCCCAGTTGAACGTGTTGAACAGATTGAACGTTTCGAGGCGGAGCTCCAGCAGCTGCGTGCCGACGACGCCAATCGTCCGCGAGATCGCCAGGTCCACGCTCCAGTAACTGGGCCCCGTGAGCGCATTCCGCATCAGGTTGCCGTACGTCCCCGGTGCCGGCTGGGCGAACGCGGCGCGGTTGAAGTAGTTCGTCAGCGTTCGCGGGCTGGCATACACGTCGTCGCTGACCTTGTTGGGCCGCTGGTCCCTGACTCCCGTGAACGCCCGGTCAAGGCCGCTGGTGACGTTGATGCGGCGGCCGGACCGGGTGCTGACGATGCCCGCGGCGCGCCAGCTGGACGCGAGGGCGCGCAGCGCGCCGCCGGAGAGCTCCGGCGCTTCCGCCCCGAGGGTGATGCTGGCCAGGTGCGTGCGATCCTGATCGCAGTAGCCTTTATCGAACTCGGGGTCGTCAGGGTTCGTGTACCCGTTGCTGATCTGGCTGAAGGTGTTCGGCGTGTCCGTGCCCATGCAGCGCGACCAGGTGTAGTTGCCGTTCAGGCTGAGGCCGCGTGCCGACCGGCGCTGCACCGACAGCTTCAGGCCGCGGTACTCCTGCCAGCCGATGTCGTCGTTCAGATCCAGCGCGCCGAGCAGCCGGGCCTCCGCGGGATTCTCCTGATAGAGCACGCGCCGGACGTTCAGGTTGGCGTTGGTCGAGCATACCTGGTAGGTGACGCCGTTGCGCAGGGTGCAGGGCCCGAGCCCCATGAAGATACCCGGGTTGATCGCCGTCTGCGCCCAGAGCCGATCCGTGTAGCTCCCGAGGTAGCTCACCGCGACGCCCCAGTCGCTGCCGATCTGCCGCTCGAGCGTGACGTTCCAGTTCTGGACGCGCGGCGAGTTGATATCGGGATTCATCGTGCCGAACGCGCCGAAGGGCGGATACTGCGTGTCGCGGTTCGTCACGATCGGGTGCGGATCGCCGCCCAGGTGGCCGTACGGGTCGTCCATCCGCCCCGGCGGATCGGTGATGAGCGACCGGTTGCCGAACGGCGGCGCCGAGGAGTTGATCTGGTGATAGTCGGTCGTCATAAAGTCGTAGGTGAAGGCGTACGAGGCACGCAACGCCATGCGTCCATCACCGCTGACGTCCCACGCGACGCCGACGCGCGGCGAGAAGTTCGTCCACTGCTTGTTCAGCCCCGTCCGTCCGGGCGGAAAACCCTCGTCGCCGTCGTAGAGGAGACCCGCCGGCGCGTTCACGAAGACGTTGCTCTTGATGCCCCGGCGGAAGTTGTCGACGTTGAAGGTCGATATAGCGTTGTTTTCCGCGGTCAGCCCGAAGTAGGGCTCCCAGCGCAGGCCCAGGTTGACCGTCACGCGGTTGGTCGCGCGCCAGGTGTCCTGTGCGTAGAGGCCCAGGTACCAGCTGTGCACCGGCAGATCCTGCTGGCGCCCGTGCTCCACGGAGGTGACGCGGCCCAGCAGGAGGTCGGCGAGCCCAAGCCCGGTGGCGCTGCCGTCGACGATCCAGGTGCCGGAGGCTCGGGACGAAGATACGTAATGGCCTTGCGCGTATGACACAGTGCCGCCGACACCCAGCTGATGACCCCCGCGGACCAGGGTGAAGTCATCGGCCGCCTGGTAGAAGTTGTTCAGGAAGTCTGCCTTCGTCGAGCCTGCCGGAAACTCGAAAGCGCCCTCGACGTCGATTGGCATCTGCCCCCGAATGTAGGGGTGTAGCTTGATCCCCAGGTCGACCGGATCGAAGTACGGCGTGTTGAACCGGTTCACATTCGTGCGATTGAAGGCGACGCGGATCGCGTTCACCGCCGTGGGCCCGAAGACCATGGTGTCGCCGAGGGTCAGCGAGTGGGTGAGATTCTTGAGGCCGTCGCCGGACGCTTTCAGGATGTTGTCCCCTTCGCCCTGGTAGGCCGGGTCGCGCTTGAAGAACGTCGCCATGTAGCGGCCGAAGATGGAGTGGTTCGAGCTCTGCTGGTAGTCGATCCGGCCGAGCGCCTGGCCGTCATTGCTGTCATCGGTCGTACTGAAGGTGACCTGGCCGCACGGATCATCCGTCTGCGGCAGCCGTCTCGCCAGATTCAATGCGGCGGGGCTGAAGAGCGCGGGATTGATGCGGTTCCCGACGAAGCCGCCGCCCAGGTTGACCTGCCTGCCGGCGCACGCCGGCGAGGCGAACGTCGTGAAGTCGCCGGCGAGCATGGCGGCCGTCGGCACCCAGGCAATCTGGTCGGCGGGCCGCACGCGAACCCTTGTGCCCTGGTACGCTCCAAAGAAGAAGAGCCGGTCGCGCGCGATCGGCCCGCCCAGCGTGCCGCCGAACTGGTTGCGTACCAGCCCGTCGTCCTTGGGCTTGCCGTCCGGGCCGATCTCGGCGAACGGGCTCTCCGCGTTGAGCGCGCGGTGGCGGAGGAACTCGAACGCGTTGCCGTGGAAGCTGTTGGTCCCCGACTTGGTCACCGCATTGACCGAGGCGGCCCCGTGCACCCCGTTCTGCGCCGACAGGCCGCTCGTGGCGACCCGGAATTCCTGGAGCGCGTCGGGAAACGGCATCGGCAGGTTCATGTTGCTCTGCGGGTCGTTGTGCGACGCCCCGTCGAGCAGATACGCCACGCCGATCGGCAGGCCGCCGGCGACCGAGATCCTCACGCCGCCCTGCGTGTACCGGGGGTTGACGCTGGTATCGTTATTGACTGCGGCGCCGACAATCAGGACGAGTTCAGCCGCGTTGCGTCCGTTGAGCGGCAGCTCCAGGATGCGCTCGTTCTCGACGACGGCGCCAATGCCGGCGCTTTGCACGTCGACGAGCGGCGTGGCCGCCTCGACCGAGACGGTCTCCTCGAGGCTGCCGATCGCCATCACCACGTTGATGGCTGGTGTGGCGGCCACCTGCAGGACGATCCCGGTTTGCGAGTACGTGCGGAACCCCTGGAGCATCGCTTCCAGCCGGTAGGGGCCCGTGGGAAGGTTCGGCAGCACGTACACGCCGTTCTCATCCGTCGTGACACTGCGCATCAGCCCTGTGTCGGTCTGGGTCGCCGTGACGGTGACACCTGGGAGCACGGCGCCGCTTTCGTCGGTGACGCGGCCGCTCAACTGGGCGGTCGAGAGCTGGGCCCATGCCGTGGCGCTCGTCAGCAGGAAGGCGAGCGTTGCGAAAGACGCGCCTCTACGTACACTCCTCATGACGGGTTCTCCTCTTGTGCAGACGAAGAAACGGAGTCAGAAAGTCGAGACGCGAAAGAAAGTAGCAGGCTTGTACTACGCCGTGCGGGTCATGGTCAATTGGGTAGCTTAGAGCACCCCAACGCGCGAAGTCCGCGCGTTGGGGGCCCCGCTTAGAACGAGTATTTCATCCCCAACTGGATGATGCGCGGCGCGCCCGCCTGCGTGGTGATGCGGCCGAACGTCCCGGAGTTGAAATTGGCCTGCCACCCGCCGGCCGTCAGCTCGGGTGCCCCCCCCGCTGGGACGCCCCAGTTGAACGTGTTGAATAGATTGAACGCCTCGAGCCGCAGCTCCAGGTTCTGAGTCGAGAGGAGGCCAATCTGGCGCGAGATCGCCAGGTCCACGTTCCAGTAGCCGGGGCCCGTCAACGCATTGCGCATCAGGTTGCCGAATGTCCCCGATGCGGGCTGGGCGAAGGCGGCGCGGTTGAAATAGCTCGCGAGCGTCGGCGTCTCGGCATACACGTCATCGCTGACCTTGTTCACCCGCTGGTTCCTCTGCCCATTGAGCGCGTTGTCGCGGCCGGTGATGATGTTGATGCGGGTGCCGGACCGGATGCTGAGAATCCCCGAGGCGCGCCAGCGGGAGGCGAGCGCGCCGAGCGCCCCGGCGACGTCGGGCGTCTCCGCCCCGAGCGTCAGGGTCGCCAGGTGCGTGCGGTCCTGGTCGCAGTAGCCCTTGTCGAACTCGGGGTCGTCCGGGTTCGTGTACCCCGACGCGATCTGGGCGAAGGTGTTCGGCGTTTTCGTGCCCATGCAGCGCGACCAGGTGTAGTTGCCGTTCAGGCTGAGGCCGCCCGCCGACCGCCGCTGCGCCGACAGCTTCAGGCCCCGGTACTCCTGCCAGCCGATATCGTCGTTCAGATCCAGTGTGCCAATCCCCCGCCCTTCCACCTGATTTTCCTGGAACAGCACGCGCCGCACGTTCAGGTTGGCGTTGGTCGAGCACACCGGGTAGGTCCTGCCGTCGCGCAGCGTGCAGGGCCCGAGACCCATGAAGATACCCGGGTTGAACGCCGTCTGCGCCCACAACCGATCGGAATACGTCCCGAGATAGCTCACCGCGACGCCCCAGTCGGTGCCGATCTGCCGCTCGAGCGTGACGTTCCAGGTCTGTACGCGCGGCGAGTTGATGCCGGGCTCCATCGTGCCGAAGGAGCCGAACGCGGGATACTCCACGTCACGGTTCCTCACAATCGGGTGGGGATCGCCCCCCACGTGCCCATACGGATCGTCCATGCGTCCCGGCGGATCGGTGATGAGCGACCGGTTGCCGAACGGCGGCGCCGAGGAGTTGATCTGGTGATAGTCGTTCGTCATGAAGTCGTACGCCAGGGCGTACGACGCGCGGAGCGCCATGCGTCCGTCACCGGTCACGTCCCACGCGGCGCCGACGCGCGGCGAGAGATTGTCCCACTGCCGGTTCAGCCCCGTCTGTCCGGACGGAAACCCGTCGTCGCCCGGGTAGAGGAGGCCGGCGGGCGCGTTCACGAAGACGTTGCTCTTGATGCCGCGGCGGAAGTTGTCGATGTTGAAGTTGTAGACCGCACCATTTTCCGCGCTCACCCCGAAGTAGGGCTCCCACCGCAGCCCGAGGTTGAATGTCAGCCGGTTGGTCGCGCGCCACGTGTCCTGCGCGTAGACCCCGAGGTACCAGCTGTGCACCGGCAGGTCCTGCACACCACCGTGCTCCACGGTCGTGATCCGGCCGAGCATGAAGTCGGCCAGGCCGAGGCCAGTGGCGCTCCCGTCGAACAGCCAGATGCCGGAAGCCCTCGACGAGGACTGGTAGTGCCCGTCCGCGTACGCGACAGTGCCACCGACACCGAACTGATGCTGGCCGCGAACCAGGGTGAAGTCGTCGGCCACCTGGTAGAAGTTGTTGCGGAAGAAAGCCTTCGTCGTGCCGGCGGGAAGCTCGAAACCGCCCGTCACCTGGATGGGCATCTGGCCCTTCAGGTAGGGGTGCAGCTTGATCCCCACGTCGGTCGGATCGAAGTACGGCGCGTTGTTCCGGTCCACCGTCGTGCGGTTGTACGCCACGCGGATGGCGTTCACGGCGGTGGGCCCGAAGACCATCGTGTCGCCGAGCGTCAGCGCGTGCGCGAGATTATCGAAGCCGGAATTGGCCGCCTTCAGCACGTTATCCGAGCCGCCCTGGTAGGCTGGCGGCTTCGTGATGAACGTCGCCATGTACCGGCCGAAGACGGAGTGGTCGGCGCTCCACTGATAGTCGACCCGCCCGAGGGCCTGGCCGTCGTTGCTGTCGTCGGTCGTCTGGAATGTGATCTGGCCGCAGGGATCGGTCGTCGCCGGCAGCCGCCTCGCAATATTCAGCGCGGCAGGGCTGAAGAGTGCGGGATTGATGCGGTTCCCGGCGAAGCCGCTGCCCAGGTTGACCTGCCGGCCGTTGTTGCACGCCGGCGAGGCGAACGTGCTGAAGTCGCCGGCGAGCATTTCGGCCGAAGGGACCCAGGCGATCTGATCGGCCGGCCGGAAGCGCAGCGTGGTGCCCTGGTAGGCGCCGAAGAAGAACAGCTTGTCCCTCATGATCGGGCCGCCGAGCGTCCCGCCGAACTGGTTGCGCAGCAGCCCGTCGTCCTCGCGCGTGCCGTCGGGGCCGATGCTGGCAAACGGACTGGTCGCGTTCAGTGCGCGGTGACGCAGGAACTCAAAGGCGTTGCCGTGGAAGGCATTGGTGCCCGACTTCGTGACGGCGTTCACCGACGCCGCGGCGTGCATCCCGTTCTGCGCCGACAGGCCGCTCGTCGCGACGCGGAACTCCTGCAGCGCGTCGGGGAACGGCATCGGGAGGTTCACGTTGCTCTGCGGGCTGTTGTGCGTCGCGCCGTCGAGCAGGTACCCGATCCCGGTGGGCAGGCCGCCGGCGACCGAGACGAGGATGCCACCCGGGAAGTTCCGGCCGCCGACCTCGCCCGTCTGGACCGCCGCGCCGACGATGAGCACGAGTTCCGCCGAGTTGCGACCGTTGAGCGGCAGCTCCAGGATGCGTTCGTTCTCGACGACGGCGCCGATGCCGGCGCTCTGCACGTCGACGATCGGCGCCGCCGCTTCGACCGAGACGGTCTCTTCCAGGCTGCCGATCGCCAGCACCACGTTGATAGCGGGCGTTGCCGCCACCTGCAGCACGATGCCCGTCTGCGAAAAGGTGCGGAACCCCTGAAGCATCGCTTCGAGCCGATACGGCCCCGTGGGCAGGTTCGTCAGCACGTAGGCGCCGTTATCATCGGTTGTGACGGTGCGCATCAGCCCCGTATCCGTCTGGGTCACCGTGACGGTGACGCCCGGCAGCACGGCGCCACTTTCGTCGGTGACCCGGCCGCTCAACTGCGCGGTTGAGAGCTGCGCCCACGAGGCGGTACTTGTCAGCAAGAGTGTCAACGCGCCAAGGACCAGGGTTCTAGAACAACACATCATGACCCTCCCTCTTATGCGCCCTCGAGCGCAGCCCGCACGGACGCGATCAGCTGGGCAATGGTAAACGGTTTTGCAAGCAGCCGCCCGGACGGCGCCAGGCCGCCGTCCGGCGACACCACGCTCGACGGATACCCGGACATATATAGCACCGGCAGGCCGGGACGGGCCATCGTGAGTCGGCCGGCCAGTTCGGGCCCGCTCATGCGCGGCATCACGACGTCGGTGAGCAGCAGCGACAGCGGCTGGTCGCCGGCCGCGTGCGCCAGCGCCTCCTCGGGCGTCGCGGCTTCGATGACGCGAAATCCGCTGCGTTCGAGCGCCAGCCTGGCGAAGCGCCGGACCGTATCCTCGTCCTCGACCAGCAGAATCGTCTGATCGGGCCGGCCGACCGCCTGCGGTTCGGGCGCGGCGGAGACGCGCGGCTCCCGGGCGGCTGTTGCGAGCGCGGGCCAATACACGGAGAAGGTGCTTCCCGTGCCGACCTCGCTTTCCACCCAGATGAACCCGTTGAGCTGCTTGATGATGCCGTACGCGGCCGAAAGGCCGAGGCCGGTGCCCTGGTCCGGCGGCTTGGTCGTGAAAAACGGTTCGAACACGTGCTGCCTGACCTGCGGCGTCATCCCCGCGCCGGTATCGGCGACTCGCATCAGCACATAGGGACCCGCGGCCATCGTCGGCCGGCGATCGACGGGCGCCGTCACGTTGGCTGTGTCAATCGTCAGCGTGCCGCCGTCGGGCATCGCATCGCGCGCGTTGAGCGCCAGGTTCATGATCACGTGCTCGATCTCCCCGGCGTCACCGGTGATGGCCGGCAATTCGGGCGCGGCGTTCACGTCGATGCGGATGTGCTCGCCGAGGAGCCGTTCGAGCATCGGCCTGAGCCCGGCGATGACGGCGTTGAGGTCGAGGCTGCGAGGCTGCAGCACCTGATGGCGCGCGAACGCCAGGAGCCTGCGAACGAGGCCCGCCGAGCGCTCGGCGGCGTGCCGCACCTCGGTGAGGTCGCGGGCCGCCGGCGACGTGTCGGGCACGCGTGCCGTCATCAACTCGACGTATCCGAGAATCGCCGTCAGATTGTTGTTGAAGTCGTGAGCGATGCCGCCGGCCAGGCGCCCGAGCGCTTCGAGCTTCTGCGCGTTGGAGAGCTCGACTTCGAGGTGAAGGCGTTCTGTGATGTCGACGATGACGCCTGTGGCGCCGGCGACCGCGCCCTGTTCGTCGCGAAGCGGGACCGACGACGTGTCGAACGTCCGCTCCCCGACGGCAATCCGGTGGCTCACGCTTTCGCCGGCCAGTACCTGCCCGAGCGGTGCTCTCAGCGACGGGAACGGCTCCACGGCCGCCTCGCCGAATGCGCGGCCGATCATGGCCTCCGATGACGCGCCCAGCTGTTCGAGCCCGCGGCCCGTACACAACGTCACCGTGCCACGGCGATCGGTTGCCCACATGACGAGCGGCACGTGAGCCAGGACGAGGCGGCGGCGCTGTTCGCTGGCGCGCAGCTCGTCCTCGGCGCGCTTGCGATCGGTCATGTCGCGCGAAACGCCAAGGACGGCTTTCACGCCGCTGTTTCCGTCGGAGACCGGCGCCAGCCAGGTGCTGAGCCATACCTCGCGATCCCCGTAGAGCGTCCGTCCTTCCACGTACAGCGGCTTTCCGGTTGCGAAGACCTGTGCGAGATTTCTCCCCTGGCGCTCTGCCACATCCGGAGGAAAGATCTCCGAACGGCAGCGGCCGATCAGCTGCTCCGGAAGGGCGCCGTGCGCCCGGGCGGCGGAGGGGTTGCAGTACTCGATTCGGTCGCCGCGGTCGATGACGAAGATGTGGTCTTCGGCTGTTTCGGCGAGGACGCGATAGTAGTCGCCAAGACTCTGCTGGTCGGTCGATCTCACGCGCACACTCGCTGTGAAGGGTCGGGCGCGCAGATGTTATCAGACTTGGCCGTTCACACCGCCGGTCGCGGGCGCTGAGGCCGGTCTTCCTCGCCGCTGTCCCGCACGATCATCCACGAGCCGTCCGGCTGCAGCTGGTACACCGTCATCCACCGGCCGTTCCAGATCTGTGGCTCTCCGCCGGCCCGCGGCGTCTCGATGCAGTGGTCATCGCCCCAGACCACCGAGAGCTTGTCGACGGCGTTGAACCCGCCAATCGTCCAGGTGCAGCTGAAGCGGGTTCTCTCGAAGTTCGCCCGGTGGAAGGCTTCGATGGCGGTGCGTCCCTGGAAGATCAGGCCCGGCAGCAGGAGAACGGCATCAGCCGTATGGAGGTTGGTGAGCGCGGCCGCGTCTCCCGTGTTGAAGGCGAGGTACCACTGCTCGGTCCGCTGCTGCGCCCAGTCCGGAACCGCGTTCTGCGCGGACGTTGCCGTGACGCGGCCGGCGGTGCCCGCAAGGACGACAACGCCCGTAATCACACGCAGAGAACGACTGAGCCGTGCACGCATCGGCGCTCCCTCCGGCGCGATTGTCGCTCAATTCCCGGCCGGCGGCCGATTTATAATGCGCTGTCTGTGCTCGCCACCGCGTCACCCATCGTCACACTTCGAAGCGCGCCGGCGAACCCGTTTGACGGCGCCATTGCCGCCGCGCGGACCTGCTATTCACCACGCGTCATCGGCACCGGCGAGATCACGGACAGGCAGCGCGACACCATCGGTGCGCTGACCTTCGACGCCGGGCACCATACGGTGTACCAGCACGCGCACTTCGAGTTCGGGCTCGAGAACGTCTCACGCCAGTTCGTGTGGACCTTTCTCCACTCGTATCCCTTCTACAACTCCGAGCAGTCGAGCCAGCGCTACGTCAAGTTGAAGGAGCCGCGCGCGTTCGTGCCGCCGATCGCGGGCGAAGCGCTCGACGTCTACGAGGGAGCGATCATCCGCGCGTGGGATCGCTACGCCGAGCTGTCGGCGCTGCTCAAAGACGATGCCCTGGCGATTCTCAGGGAGCTGCGGTACGTCCGGCCGACGACACACCCCGATCGGCTGAAGCAGATCGACCGCGACGCCGAGAAGCGCGCGATCGAGACCGCGCGGTACGTCATTCCGATTGCCGCGTTCACGTCGATGGTGCACACCATCTCGGGCATCGTGCTGCACCGGCTGCACCGGATGATGAACACGGGCGACGCGCCGTGCGAGGCGCGCGCGGTCATCGGCGAGATGATGCGGCTGGTGCGCGAGTGGGACCCGCTGTTCTTCGAAAAAGTGGGGCTCGCGCCCATCGACGCGCACACCCTGCCCGAGACCGCGTTCCCGAAGCCGCGGGGGAGCGCCGACCGGTTTGCCGCGGCGTTCGACGGCCGGCTGAACGGCAGGCGGTCGCGGCTGCGCGACGCGTCGGTCAATGCCGAAACTCTCGTGGCCGACGCGGTTCGGTCGGTCTTCGGCCTCGATCCGGACGAGATGAGCGACGAGGAGGCCGTCGATCGCGTGATGAATCCGGCCGCGAACCGCTACCGGCTGGACGTGCTGAACGTGACGTATCACTCGCCGCTCATGCGCGCGCTGCACCACGTGAGCTACGTGTTCGAGAAGCGGCTCAGCCACACCGCCGACTCGCAGGACCAGCGGCACCGGATGGTGCCGGCCTCGCGTCCGCTCATGACCTTCGCGGACACGTCCCAGCCCGACTACATCACGCCGCGCCTGATTGCGGCCAACCCGCGGGCGCGCGCCACCTACGACTGCGCCATGCGGGAGGCGTGGGCGGCCAAGAACCGGCTGCTCCAGCTCGGCGTGCCGCTGGAGTTCGCGCTGTACGTGCTGCCGAACGCGAAAGCCCTTCGGTTCATCGAGTCGGGGTCGCTCCTGGCGCTGCTGCACAAGTGGACGCTCCGGACCTGCTTCAACGCGCAGGAGGAAATCTATCTGGCGTCGATGGACGAGATCGCGCAGGTGCGGGCCGTGCACCCGCGCATCGGCCGGTACCTCGGTCCTCCCTGCGTCATCCGCAACGGCCTCGTCTCACCCCGGTGCACGGAAGGCTCGCATTTCTGCGGCGTGCCGGTCTGGCGCGACTTTCCAGCGGCCGTCCGCCGGCTCTAGCGCGTGGCGAGCGCCTGGCTTGTCCACCTGTACACGGCCAGCAGCGCGCTGTTCGGGTTCCTCGCGCTCACGCGGATTTTTTACGACCGATATCGCGACGCGTTCTTCTGGCTGGCCGTCACCGTCCTCATCGACGCCACCGACGGCCTGCTCGCGCGCCGCGCCGACGTCGCGTCGCGCCTGCCCCGATTCAACGGCGCCAAGCTCGACGACATCGTCGATTACGTCACCTACGTGCTGGTGCCCGCGTTCTTTGTCTGGCACGCGCTGCTCGTGCCCGAGAGGTGGGCGGTCGCCGTGGCGAGCGCGATGCTGCTCTCGAGCGCGTACGGCTTCAACAGAGACGATGCGAAGACGGCAGACCATTTCTATACCGGGTTTCCGTCGTACTGGAACATCGTGGTCTTCTACCTCTATGTGGCCGGCTGGCCGTTGACGGTCAACCTGGCCATCCTGCTTCTGCTGGCCGCCCTCGTGTTCGTGCCGATCCGGTACGTCTACCCGTCGCGCACGCCGGTCTTGCGAACGCCGACCGTGGTGCTTGGAGTGCTCTGGGGCGTGCTGATGATCGCGATGCTCTGGCAGCTGCCCGCCGTGTCGAGGGCGATCTTCTGGGCCTCGCTCCTCTTTCCTGCCTATTACGTCGTGCTCTCGCTGGCGCTCGCACTGCGGCACGACCGGGCCTGACGCGTGACGCCGGTCGCGCTGCACGCGTGCAACCCTGGGCCGCTGACGGGCGCCGGGAATTGGACGTGGCTGATTCCCGGACGCATACCGACGCTCGTCGATGCGGGCGTGGGCGATCCGCGTCACCTCGATGCGCTGGAGCACGCGCTCGACGGGGCCGCGCTGGCACAGGTGCTCGTCACGCACGGCCACTCCGACCACGCGTCGGGTGCCGGTGCCATTGCCGGCCGGACGCCCGGCGCGCGGTTCCGGAAACTGCCGTGGCCGGAGCGTGACGGCCGGTGGCCGGTTCGCTGGGAGGCGATTGCCGACGGCGATGCCATCGACGCCGGCGATACGAGCGTGATGGTCATTCATACACCGGGCCACGCGCCTGATCACCTGTGCTTCTGGCATGCGCAGACGCGCACCGTGTTCGGCGGCGACCTTGCGATCGCCGGAACGACTGTTTACATTCCCGCCAGCGGACAGGGTGACCTTGGCGCCTACCTCGCGTCGCTGGAGCGCACGCTCGCCCTGGACCCCGCCAGAATCCTGCCGGCGCACGGGCCCGTTATCGACCATCCCGTGTCGCTTCTGCGCACCTACATCGCGCATCGCGGCAGGCGCGAAAACCAGATCGTCGCGGCGCTTGGTGACGGTGAGGCGGGCGTTGATGCGCTCGTCGCAACAATCTATCCGGAATTGGGCGAGCATCTTGCTCCCCGCGCGCGCGAGACCGTACTGGCGCATCTCCACAAGCTCGAGCGCGAGGGCCGCGCCGGCCGTCACGGCAATCGGTGGCATATGATTGGCGCGTAAGCGACAGCGTCGTGAATTCAGACAACAGCGTCGTTCGCGCTTCTGTCTTCTCTCTTCTCGGTTCGTGTTCACGTTCGGTTCCGGGTTCGGACGTTCTTGGTTCGGGGTTCGGTCCGCCTTCAGCCGGACCGTGATCGAACCCGAACATGAACCCGAACCCGAACCTGAACCCGAACACGAACCTGAACACAAATCGAGAAGGGAGAACCAGCCAAGGGCTCGCCCTTGATATCCGTTGTTCGCGAGCCGAGCCCTTGGC
>Ga0209640_10000022_pt1 | contig 78890 bp, 71 predicted proteins | sample RifCSP10_1_FD_184018 | JGI IMG/M metagenome (GOLD analysis project Ga0209640, IMG submission 184018) | Soil microbial communities from Rifle, Colorado - Rifle CSP2_sed 10_1 (SPAdes) (version 2) | ecosystem: Environmental > Terrestrial > Deep subsurface > Rock core/Sediment | place: Rifle...
CCAACGTCCCGCTGGAAAAGTTACTCTGACCCCATTTTCCGGACGGAAAAGGTGGTCTGTCCCCGTTTTCCTTACGCCGCGACCGGGGTCGCGAGCAGCCACAGTCCGAAGATCGTATAGGCGACCATCAGGGCGGTCATCGGAACCTGGCTGGCGAGCGCGTCGCGCGCCGTCCCGTGGCGGCGAAGCGCCAGGACGTGCGCGACGAACACTGCGGCGACGTGGGCTGCGACGATGCCGGCGACCTGCACGTTCCAGATGGCGTGCACCGAGCCGTGGTGCGAGAGAAAGGACGTCGTCACGTGCAGGTCGCGCGCGCCGAGAAGGTTCCACCCCAGCGAGAACGGATCGCCCAGGGCACGCACGGCGTACTGCGCATCGACGAGGAAGGTCGGCAGGTAGTGCGCGAAATGGTAGCCGAACGCGATCGGGACGATCGCGACGATGGTGCGCCCGTGCCTCGGTTCCGCGCCGCGTGCGCGCGCGCTGAGCGCGCTTCCGAGCCGGACGGCGGCGAGGTACACCCCGGCGAGCGCCGCAGCCGTGGCGACGAGGCCCAGCGTGTTGATCACGATCAGGCTGGATCGCCCCGGGTGTTCGAGGGGATTCTCGCCGATCAGGCCGATCCACCAGAACGTGCGCGAAAGGCCGTCGAACGAGACCGAAGCGAGCGCGACCACGACGAAGGCGACGCCGCTCGCCGGAAGCGGACCGGCCTCGAGCAGGCCGCGGCAGGGTAGACCGAACGACAGCTCCAGATGTTCGCGCTCACCCGGTTGCAGCGATTTGAGCGCGAGCGGAGAAAGCCAGGCCACCATGCGAAAGAAAACCGAGAACGGCTCGGCGCGATCGAGCCAGCGCTCCTCGCCAAAGAGGAGCATCCCAGCCAGCGTGACCATAGCATAGGCGATGACCGCAGTTGCGAGCACCGCGGGATCGTGCGGTGCCGGATAGATCAGCTCGAACCACGCGAAGGCGAGCAGGAGCAGCACCGCGGGCCAGTATTGCAGCCATGCGGGGTAGGCGAGCGGCGACACGGCGCGAAAAGGCGCCAAGCCGGGCAACGCGGTGGCGAGATGGTGCGCCGCGCGCCACGGATTGAAGAGCTCCCAGAGGTTGCCGGCGAGCGCGGTGAGAAACGTGAACCCCACCCACCACAGCGTCCAGACGACGAGCGGGAGCGGATTGTCGAGCGGATCGCGGCTCGCGACGAAGCCGGCGAGAACGAGCAGCGCCAGTGCGAGCAGCGCAACGGCACTTGGCAGGACGCCGGTCCAGCGCGGGATGCTGGCGAGTGGCAGTCGGAACTCCGCGAGCCTGGAAAAGAGTCGCGACGGCAGGCACGCCATCACGGCGAAGGAAAGCGCCACCGCGAGGGCGCCGCCGAGGATGTACAGGCCGGTCGGCAGCAGAAGGACGAACGCACGTTCGCCCGCGTGCGCGAACACGGCAGGCGCAAAGCCCGCGGCCATTGCGCCGGCGAGCAGGAGCGGGGCGAGCGCTTTCAGGACCGCGTTTCCGCGCGCCGCGCGGTCACTTTCTTGAGCGCGGGAAAAAATACTTCCCTGTAGCGGTTCGTGCCGTAGGTGCTCAACAGCACCCGGCCATCGACCGCCAGCAGAAAGCGCGGCACGCCGCGGCTCGGCCCGATCTGCTCGTACACCCACCGGTATTCCGGGGGATAGTGCCGCTCCGTGATCGGCTGGCGCAGCGTTTCCCCGCGGATTTCGACGAAGCTGAGGGCCTTGTCCGCGGACCAGGCAAGCAGTTCGTCTTTCGCCTGCGATTCCCAATGCGTGCAATAGGGACAGTCGGGAGCGCTCAGGTAGAACATCTCCAGCCGGCTGTCCGGCCGCACGCGATCGAGGATGGCCTCGATTCGTTGCGCCGGTGCCGCAGGCGCCTGCGAGCGGGCCTCGTGCGCCACGCCGCCGAGCGCGAGCAGGAATGAGGTGGTGCAAAGGAGGGTGAGGAAGCGGCGGGTCAAGTCGATCGGCTCCGTGCGCGCAACTGGATCGGGCCCGCTGGTTCGTCGCGCGTGGCGACGCGCGTTTCGCCTTGCAGCGCGAGGTAGGCCGCGTCGATCAATCCCGCCGCGCGTATCGAGTGCGCAAGCGAACAGCCGCGATCCAGCGCTTCGGCGATCAAATGCTGCGGCAGATCGCCGACCGCGAACGTGACCTCCAGATCGCCGAGGTCGCTGTCGAGCTTCACGTTGCGCGCCGGCAAACGGCGGATCGCGGGATGCTCGACATTGACCGCGTTCGCGATGAGCGTTGCCGCGGCGTCGGCTGTGGCAGCAGTGCGGGCGAGCGCGGTGACGGCATCCGCAATGCCAAGCGACTGCGAGCGCCCGCGCCATCCCGAGGTCGCGACGCCTCGCACCGGCGAGTCGAATTCGATGCGCGCGACGGCGGAAAGCTCTGGCCGCTGAACGTGATTCACGACCCCGAGGTCGAGAAATTCGCCCGCCGTGAGGTGCAGCGCGATATCGCCGCCATCGTTGACATAAGCCTTCGCGATGGTGCGGCTCGCGAGCATTGCTTCGAGCATCTCATCGGCAACGCTTCCTGCCACCGCGGCCATCGGCGTGACGAACACCGCGCGGTGCGGCCAGACGGCGGCCACCATCCTCCGCGCCACCGGGCCGCGCACCAGGGGGTAGGCCTCGCGCACGGGCGAGCGCAGCATCGGCAGCTCGGCGACCAGGGTTTCCAGGATGTCCTGGAACCGTTGCCACGCCTGGTCATACGCCCGCGTCACCTCGGTGTGCTCGCCCCACGCTTCGATCACCAGATCGATCGGACCGTGCTGAAGGTGCAGCCGTCCGTCCGGCAACGTCGCGCGCGCCGAGCCGTTCATGTACAGACCGGCCACGGGTTCTCGCGGCGCCACGCATGCGCCTTGAACTGCGCCTCCCGGAGTGCCTGCTGGAGCGAAACGACACGATCTACATGCCCGCCCATCGCGGCGTAGGCTTCCAGCGGCATCGTGAATTCGATCGGCAGCACAAGCGCCGGCGTGGGCACATAGCCGAATGAACGTTCGGGCATCCGCAGCACGTCCACCATCACCGTGATGCCGCCGCCGGGCCAGACGTAGGTGGGCGCCCCACCGCAGGTCACCCTGGTCATCAGGTCCTTGACCGAGCGCGTCAGGCGGACCGGATTTTCGGTCACGCCGGCGCGCAGGCTTCCTCCCGCCCCGCCCATGAAAAGCACCGTGCACAGGGCCGGCTCGCAGTTCTCGGCGATGCGCTCCACCACCTTGCGAATCGCGTCCGGCATCGGCTGCTTGACCGGCTTCAGGTCGCCGTCCAGCACGAACCACTCGGCGTCTTCGCCCGTGGTCGATACCATCAGCAATCGCATTCCCTGCCAGGCTCTCTTGGGGTCAATCATCTCGATGATCGAAAGCGGATCGACGATGTCGGTCCCGCCCCAGCCGAGACCGGGTTCGGCCACCTTGAAATAGCGGCCCGGCGTGGACTTGCGGCCGCGCACCCGGACGCCCGCCGGACGCATGTCCAGGAAACGCCCGGCCTGATGCTCGGTGAGCACGCCGGTGATGTGATCGTCCACGACGATCACTTCGTCGGCGTGGCCGTGCCACTGTTTGGCGAAGATCCCGATCGTCGCCGACCCGCAGCCGACGCGCATGCGTTCCTCGCGCTCGCCGTTCACGATCGGCGGTTCGCCAGCCTGCACGACGACGGTCGAGCCGTCCTCGATTTTCATCTCGACGGGCTGCCGGTTGGCGAGACGCAGCAGCGCGTCGCAGGTGACGGTGCCTTCCTTTTTCGTTCCGCCGGTCAGGTGGCGCACGCCGCCCAGCGAGAGCATCTGCGAACCGTACTCCGCGGTGGTCACGTGCCCGATCTGCTCGCCCTCGACCCGCACGGGCGACTGCTCCGGGCCAAGGTAGCGGTCGGTATCGATCTTCAGCTTGAGACCGCAGTAGCTGAAGATTCCCTCGGTGACCACGGTTACCATGTCGACGCCTTCGAGCTTCGACGACACGATGAAGGGCGCAGGCTTGTAGTCCGGGTAGGTCGTGGTCGCCCCGATTCCGGTAATGAACGTATTGGCGCCCGAAACGAGCGTGCCGTCCCAGGGCTTTCCCGGTTCGAAAAACGGCACTGCCGGCGCCCCGCGCTGCAGAACGACGAGCGGATCGACGCGCACCAGCTTGCCGTTTTCGTTTGCGTAGCGATCGCACGCGCCGGCCTGGCCTTCGCGAATGCGGCACAGCACCGGGCAGGCATCGCAACGAATCACTTCGCCCGAATCGGCGACCGTGTCCGGCGCGAGCGCGTCTTCAGGATCGCGCTGCAGCGGATGACTCATCGCAAAGCCCCTGCTTCGCTTTCCGTCTTCGACGCCGTGGGAAGGGCGGAGGCGAGCGCGGCGCGCAGCCGGTGCGGAAGGACCGGGATCTGGCGCATCCGCACGCCGGTCGCATGATGGATCGCGCCCAGGATCGCCGGCGCCGTCGGAATGAGGCCCGGCTCGCCGACGCCTTTCGCGCCGTAGGGTCCCAGCGGTTCGCCGTCCTCGACCAGGATGCATTCCATTGCCGGAATGTCGCCGATCGTTGGAATCAGGTAATCGTGCAGGTTCTCGGTGCGTCCAGGGACGTACTCCTCCATCAGGGCAAACCCCAGGCCCTGCACCGCGCCGCCCTGAATCTGTCCCTCGACCTGGATCGGATTGATGGCCCTGCCGACATCGTGGGCGGCGTAAAGCCGCAGCACCCGGGTGGTGCCGAGTTCGAGATCGACTTCGACCACGGCGACCTGGGCGGCGAAGGCATAGGTCGCGTAGGGAATTCCCTGTCCGTTTTCGTCGGCAGCCGCCGTGGGCGGATCGAAGAAGCCCTCGCCGACGATCTCCCCGGGGATTTCGATCCGATGCGCGATGCTGTCCTTTCGGAAGACGAGCCTGCGTCCTTCGAGCGCGAGCTTGTAGCGGCGGTCGCGCCACTCGTTCTCGGGTGCGCCCGCGGCGGCGAAGAGCTTGCGCCGGAGGTCAAGGCCCGCAAGCTCCGCCGCCTTTCCGGAGACGAACGCCTGGCGCGAGGCGGAGGTCTTGCCGGCATCCGCCGTGCGGTCGGTATCGCCCATCACGATGCGCATCTGCGACATCGGCAGCCCAACCGCATCCGCGGCGATCTGAGTCAGGATCGTGTTCGACCCCTGGCCGATGTCCACCGCGCCGTTGTAAAGCGTGAGCGCGCCTTCCGTGGAAAGGCCGATCCGGATGGTGGATGGATTCGAGAGTGCCGTGTTCCCGATTCCGTACCACATGCAGCCGATGCCGGCGCCGCGCTTGTGGCTGCGGTTCTCGCGGTTGAACGCCTCGCACTCCGCTTTGGCGCGCGCCCAACGCGGCGCCAGCGCATCGAGGCATTCGGCGAGTCCTGCCGAGTGTTCCAGGAGCTGGCCGGTCGCGGTTCGATCGCCGACTTTGAGCGCATTCCGGCGCCTGAATTCGAGCCGGTCGATCCGCAGCGCATCGGCCAGTTCGTCCATCATCGCCTCGTGCGCGATCGCCCCTTGCGGTACGCCGAAGCCGCGAAAGGCTCCAGAGGGGTGGCAATGGGTGAAGTAAGCGCGGCCCCTCGTGCGTACATGCGGAACGGAGTAGGGGCCGGTCGCGTGGATCGGCACACGCGTCGCCACGGTCGGACCCCAACTCGCATATGCGCCGGTGTCGAAAAGCGCATCCACTTCGCAGGCGCGCAGCCGCCCCGAGGCATCGCAGCCGAATTTTGCGTGGATGCGCGCCGGGTGGCGCTTGGTGGTCGAAGCCATGCTTTCCGGACGGGTGTAGACGCAGGCGACCGGCTTTCCGGTGAGCCATGCACCGAGGGCGATCAGCGGCTGCACCGAAACGTCGAGCTTGCCGCCGAAGCCGCCGCCGCACGCGCTCGGGACGATTCGCACCTGCTCGGGCTTGAGTTTGAGCACCAGCGCAACTTCGTCGCGATCCATGTACGGCGTCTGCGTCGTGACGTGGATCTCGATCCGATCGCCCGCGCGTTTCGCCCAGCCCGCCTCCGGCTCGATGTAGGCGTGCTCGACGAAGCTCGTCTCGAAGGTGCCTTCGGCGATCGCCGCGCATTCGGCCCATGCCGAGGCGGGGTCGCCCTTCCTGACGCCGCCGTCGAGCAGCAGGTTGTCCGGTTTTTCAGCCTGTACCCAGTGCGCGCGCGGCGCCATCGCCGCGTCGAGCCCCATGATAGGTGGAAGCGGCTCCCACTTGACGGGAAAACGTTCCAGGTCGAGCGCCTCGACCGCTTCGCGCGTGCCGATCACTGCCGCAACCGCCTCGCCGCGAAACCGCGCCTCGCCCCGGGCGAGCACCGGCTGATCCTTGATCCCGGGATAGATGCCGAATCCGTTCGAAGGCACGTCGCGCGCCGTCAGGATTCGAGCGACACCATCGGTCCTGGCGGTAAATTCGCGCAGGTCGCCGAAGCGGAAACGGCAGCGGTGGTGAGGCGAGCGAATGACGCGCATCCACAACGCGCCCGGCGGAATCGCGTCGGCGCCGTAGCTCTCCGAGCCGGTGAGCTTGCCGATGCCATCGACCTTGCCGGCGCGCGCGCCGACAGCCTGCTCCGCTGCCGGCGGAAGCGGCAGGCGCGGCCCGTTCGCGACATCGAGCACCGCCTCGACAACCTTCTGATACCCGGTGCAGCGGCACAGCACGCCGCCGAGCGCATCCTTGACTTCCGATTCGCGAGGAGCCGAATTGCGCGCCAGAAGATCTGCGGCCGCAATCAGCATTCCCGGCGTGCAGATTCCGCATTGCGCCGCGCCGTGCTTCTGGAACGCCGTCTGCAGCGCCGAGAGCTTTTCTTGCCGCGCGAGCCCCTCGACCGTGATGACGCTGCGCCCTTCCACCTGGCCGAGCGCCGTCAGGCAGGAACAGACCTGCCTGCCGTCGAGCAGCACCGTACAGGCACCGCAGTCGCCGGCGTTGCAGCCGATCTTGGTGCCGGTCAAGCCCAGTTCGTCGCGCAGCACATCCGCGAGGCGGGCGATTCGCGGCGTACGGACCCTCACGGCGCGGCCGTTGACCGTGAACTCGAGCGCCTCGGCAAGAAATTCCGCGCGTGGACGGTTCATGAGAGATGGTCCAGCAGGCGCCGAACGAGAGTGAGGGTCGCGTCGCTCCGATACCCGGCGCTGCCGCGGACGTCGTCGATGGGCGAAAGCGGGGCCAGGTGCTCGGGCCGCACGCACTTGCTCAAGCCATGACCGAGTTGCTTGCCGATCAGCTCGTCTTCCAGCAACGAAAGGCGGCGCGCCACCGGCGAGCAGGCGCCGACCGCAACTCGCGCGGCACGTACGATTCCGTTCGCATGCTCCAGAACGGCGGCGACCATGACGATCGAGATGACCAGGTACTTTCGCGCTCCGAGTTTCAGGAAATCGCTGCACGCGGCGTAACGGGGCTTCGGCACGAGCAGCGCGCTGACAAGCTCGTCCGGCCGGCGGGCCGTCTTGCGTGAGCCAAGGATGAAGTCGCCGGGCGGCAAAGTCCGCGTGGAACCGGCGCTGGAGAGCTCGACCTTGGCGTCGAGCGCGAGCAGGGGCGGGACGCCGTCGGCCGCGGGCGATGCATTGCACACGTTGCCGGCCACCGTGCCGGAGTTCTGGATCTGCTCTCCGCCGACCTCGCGGGCGGCGCGCTTGAGGCAATCGAAGAGGGGCGGAAGATCCGCATCGATTACATCCGTCCAGGTGGTCGTCGCGCCGATGCGCCAGTGATCCGCACGTTCAGTGATTCCGCGCAGCTCGCGCAGCGCGGTCACATCGAGGATGTCTTCGGCGAGCGGCCTGCCGACGCGGGCGGGATAATAGTCGGTGCCTCCGGCAAGGACCGTCCGGTCACCGCGCGCAAGGATTCTCAGCGCATCCTCGAAGCGGGTCGGCCGGGCGTAGGCGGGCATGGCGGCGGTACCCGGAAAGTTAGCACAGTTAGAGCGCCCGGAACGCTCGAGCCATCGGGGCACGCGTCGTCCGCAGTCGTGAGGCGAACCGGTGGACTCCGGTATCCGCGCGGCGTAGCATGCGTGGCTCGCTGAGTACGTGTCGTCTTTGGCAGGGGGCGTTGGGGGAACCACATTCACGCTAAGGAGGCAAGATGGGCTATCACCTCGAAGGACGCTTGCTGGAAGTCTGCAATTGCCGCGTGCTGTGCCCGTGCTGGATCGGCGAGGACCCGGACAACGGCACCTGTGACACTGTCATCGGGTGGCGTTTTGACAAGGGGCAGATCGAGGGCGTGGATGTGGCCGGAACGACGATCGCGGTGGTCGCCCACGTGCCGGGGAACATTCTCAAGGGCAACTGGAGGGCGGCGGTTTACGTCAGCGACAACGCAACTCCGAAGCAGGAAGAAGCGATTCTCAAGGTCTATACCGGCAAGCTGGGCGGGCCGGTGGGCGATCTGGTCAAGCTTATCGGCGAGGTGGTGTCGGTCGAGCGCGCGCCGATCACGTTTGACGTGCAGGGCGGCAAGGGCACGCTCAAGGTGGGCAGTGTCTGTTACGCCGAGCTCGAACCCTACAAGGGCACGACCGGCGCGTCTACTACGCTAACAGACACGGTCTTTTCCACTGTGCCCGGGGCGCCGGTGTTTGTCGGAAAGGCGCCGCGCTACAAGTCGAAAAACGACAAGCTCGGCATCGACGTCGACCTCAAGGGCCATAACGCGCTGCAAAGCGTGTTTCTCTTCGACGCCTGAGCGACATCGAACGCGTGCCGGGCATCGCGCGGCGCGCGTTCCTCGGCCATTCCATGGCGGGAGAATCGGGCAACACGGGTAGCGCATCAATCGCTGCCCTCCGCTCCGGGGAGCGGCGTGCGGCTTTCCATGCCCTGATGGCAGGGCTCATCGCGTCTGCGTGGGCTGTGCTCTGGCTCTGGTCGTCGAGCCCTTACGGCCGGTATCTCGATCACGGGCGCTGGACCGAGGTCGGCATCGCCGCCGAGATCTGCCGCACCGTGCCCGGGGGCGAGATCGTGTTGCCCGCGGCCCTTTACACCGCTGGCTGGGTGTTGATGGTCGCGGCAATGATGCTTCCGACCACGCTGCCGCTGCTCGGGGTATTTCGGCGCATTGTCGCCGGACGCACGGATGCAGGTCGGCTCGTGGCGCTCGTCGGCGGCGGTTTTCTCTGCGCCTGGTTCGGGTTCGGCCTGGCGGCGCATGCGCTCGACTGGATGCTTCTCGCGGCGGCGCGTGAAACGCCCTGGTTCGTCGCCAACGGCTGGGTCATCGGAGCGGCGGTCGTCGGCGGCGCAGGAGTCTTTCAATTCAGCTCGCTCAAGTATCGCTGCCTCGACAAGTGCCGCACGCCGCTCGGCTTCGTGGTGGAACGCTGGCGGGGAATCGCCCCGCGGCGCGAGGCGCTGCGGGTCGGGTTCGACCACGGCGCGTTCTGCATCGGCTGCTGCTGGGCCTTGATGCTGCTCATGTTCATCGTCGGCATGGGCAATGTAGGCTGGATGCTCGCGCTGGGCGCGGTCATGGCGGCGGAGAAGAATCTATCGGGTGGAAAACGCCTGAGCGCGCCGCTTGGCGTCGCTTTGCTCGCCTGGGCGGGCGCGATTATCCTGATGAATGTCTCGCCTTCGGTGGCGTGACGCGGCGGTCGCCCGGACCCCCGCGATCAGACGAAACTTCGCTGTTTTCTCAGTTCCGGCATGCAATGCCGAAGCCACTCCGCGGTGAGTTTCTCGGCAAGCGAGTTCTGCTTCAGCCGCTCGTTCAGGACCTTGAAATCCACCCGGTCGAGCGGCTGGTCCTGGTTGAAGCAGGAAAACACGTAGCTCGTTTCGCCGGTCTCGGGATCGCGGTGCGGCTGCAGGCACTGCGCGCAGATCTCCTTCATCATGCACTGCATCGGCGAATTGATCGACCCGATCGCGGAGTGCCGCGCCTTCAGGTGGTCCTTGAGCAGCTCGTGCCGCGCGCGCGCGACCGCCGCCATCATGCGGTCCGAGCCGATCGCGATGATCCGGTCGGCGTCTTCCAGCCGGATCGAGGCAGGGCCGAGGCGCCCCTCGGCGTACGCGTCCATCGCCTGCACGATGTTGCCGATGAAGCGGCGGTCCTGGGGCCGGTCGGGCTGGAAGCCCGGTTCCTCGTCGCAGCACCAGATGACGACGTCGGCGGCGTTTTCGATCTCCCGCACCTTGTAGCGGTCCTGGACCTTCTTGTAGCCGGCGAAGTAGAGCACCTTCGAGCCGGCAGCGCGGAATGCCGCGCCGATCGAGAACAGAACCGCGTTGCCGAGTCCCCCGCCGCACAGGACGACGGTTTCGCCGGCGGCGATCTCGGTCGGCGTTCCGGTCGGCCCCATCAGGATCACCGGTTCCCCCGGCTGCAGCATCGCGCACAGGTCGCTCGAGCCGCCCATCTCGAGCGCGATGATCGAGACCAGGCCTTGCACGCGATCCACCCACGCGCCGGTCATCGCGAGGCCTTCCATCTGCATGCGCGTTCCTGACACGGCCGGGGCGAGCGATTCGAAATTCTGCAGCCGGTAGAACTGGCCGGGGTGAAACTGCCGCGCCGCGAGCGGAGCGCGTATCACGACTTCGACGATCGTCGGCGTCAGCCGCTCGACGCGCGCCACCGTGGCGACGAGCCGGTCCGCCAGCTCGGCGAAAAACGGCTCGCGCGCGACCGGCCGCTCGGGGGCCCGCTTCGCGAGCACGCGCGAGACGAGCGGAAATCCCTGCTTCGCCGAGCCCATCGCTTTCACCACGTTGCCGAAGTACGAGGGATGCACGTCGCCGAAGTAGCTCACGTACCGCCCGTCCGCCTGCTTCGAGAGCAGCACTTGCGCCGCTGCCGGTTTCGCGGCCGAATACTGCGGCCTGACCGGGTTGCCGTCCTCGTCGCAGGCGCTGAAATACTTGCCCTCGAGATGGAACTGGGCGGCATGCTCGCGCGCAAGCACCGTGTTCGGCTGGGTCCCGGCGGCGACGAACACGGTGTGCGACGGGAGCCAGTGCTCTTTTCCCGTCACCTGGTTCTTCAGCCGGATTCCGCGGGCTGCGCCGAAGTGGTCGACATCCACCCCTGCGGGCGACAGGTTCTCGGCGAACCAGATTCCCTCCTCGAGCGCCTTCTCGACCTCTTCGTGGTTGAGCGTGTAGGACGGGCTGTCGATCATGCGGCGGCGATAGGCGATCGTCACGCCGCCCCAGTGATGCAGCAGCTCGATGATCCTCGGCGCGCGGCCTTCGCGCGCGGCTTCCCTGCGCTCTCCCCGGATCGCGCGCGCATGGGCCAGGAACTCCTCCGCGATCTCGCGCTCGTAATCGTCCCAGCCCTCGCGGACCGCGTCGTCGCCGACTTCCTTCGCCATGATCTCGTACCGCGCGAGGAATTTTTCTACCTGCACCACGTAGTACGCCAGCGACTCGGTCGCGGTGTCGATCGCGGTCAACCCGCCGCCGATCACCACCACCGGAAGCCGCAACTGCATGTTGGCGATCGAGTCGCGCTTCGCGGCGCCGGTGAGCTGCAGCGCCATGAGGAAGTCGGACGCCGCGCGCACGCCGCGCGCGAGGCCGTTCGGTATGTCGAGCACGGTAGGACCGCCCGCGCCGACGCAAAGCGCGACGTGGTCGAAGCCCATCCGCCAGGCGTCTTCCAGCGTCACCGTGCCGCCGAACCGCACTCCGCCGAACATGGCGAAGCCCGCCCGGCGTTCGAGCAGCAGGCGGATCAGCTTGAGGAAGTTCTTGTCCCAGCGCACGGTGATGCCGTACTCCGCGACGCCGCCGAAGCCCGCCATCGCCCGCGCCTCGAGCGGTTCGTAAAGTTCCAGGGCGTCGCGCACCGGGCGGAACGGCATGCGCGTCCCGACCACATCGACGCCCGAAAGCTCGGCGGCGAGCGGCTCGATTTTCAGGCCGTCGATGCCGACCACCGTGTGGCCGTCGTTCATCAGGTGATGGGCCAGGGTGAACCCGGCCGGGCCGAGGCCGACCACGAGAACCTTGCGACCGGAGTCCTCCCGCGGCAGCGGCCGGCCGATGTTCAAAGGATTCCACCGCGTGAGCAGCGAATAAATCTCGAAGCCCCAGGGCAGGCTGAGCACGTCCTTGAGCGTGCGCGTCTCGGCCTGCGGGATGTTGACCGGGTCCTGCTTCTGGTAAATGCAGGCCTTCATGCAGTCGTTGCAGATGCGGTGGCCGGTCGCGGCCACCATCGGGTTGTCCACCACGATCATCGCCAGCGCAGCCATCGGCAGGCCGCGCGTCTTCACCATGTGGAACTCCGAGATCTTCTCCTCCAGGGGGCAGCCGGCCAGCGTGATCCCGAGCGGCGTCTTCCTGTAGCCGGCGGCGGGAGCCTTCTCCTTCAGTCCCCTGGAGCAGGAGTCCTTGCCCTGTTCGTGGCACCAGATGCAGTAGTTCGCCTCGTCGAGCGCGCCGACGAGATCGGTGCCGGCGTCGGTGAGCGAAAATCCCTCGCGGTGGCGCAGGTGCTCGAGCTCGTGGCGCGCGTAGCCGCGCGACTCGTCGGTGCGCACCGGTACCAGCTTCATGTAGTCGAGCTTTCGCGGCGCCTTGAAAAGCACGCCGTTGCGGTGCTTCTTCCTGCCTTCCGCGGAAGTCACGGCCCAGGCGGCGTAGCGCGCCGCGAGTTCGAGCTTCGCGGCGTTTGCGGTTTCGTCCTTCTGCCACTCGGCGACATGGCGCGCGAATGCAAGCTCGGTGAACTGCCCGCCGAACAGGGCGCGAAGCTCCTGCTCGGCTGCCGGGCCGTTCACCGCCGCGGCTTCCTCCGGCTTCACCTTGTGCAGCGCGCGGCGCTGAACGAAGAGCCGCTTGACCGAATAGAGCGGGGCAAAATTGTGATGGCGCGCGGCGAGCGCCTGCGCCTCGGCCTCGATGCCGAAGAGCCTGGCCAGGAAATCCTCCAGGTGCGGCGCGAGCGCGATGAGCAGATCCGATTCCTGCCTGGCGGGGAGGGCAGCTGGTTCGGCGCGTGCCGCGAGCAGCCTCTCGCCCAGTTCCGGGCTCAGGTCGCGGAGAAATCCGACGAATGCGGTGTCGACCCGGGCCAGGCCTTCGCGCGCGTACAGATCGGCGAAGTCCAGGCCGAAGTCGGGGCGCAGCGCTGCGGCGGGCATGATCCGGTTAGTTTGGGGTCCAAACAAATTGCATTATACGGCGGCCGCATTCCGGGCAGCTCCGGCTTGCCGCTGCGGGGAAAAGTGAATACTATCCCGCACCTTCGCACGGAGGTGCTTTATGCAGATCAAGAACAGCGTCTTTCTGGTCACCGGCGGGGCGTCCGGTCTGGGAGCCGCGACCGCGCGCATGGCCGCGGAAAACGGCGCCAAGGTCGTGATCGCCGACATGCAGACGGAAGCGGGGGAAAAGCTCGCGCGGGATCTCGGCGGACGCTTCGCGAAATGCGACGTGACTTCCGAATCCGACGGCAAAGCGGCGGTGGGGATGGCGCTCCGGGAATACGGCGGTCTGCATGTGCTGGTCAATTGCGCCGGGATCGCGGTGGCCGAAAAAACGATCGGCAAGGAAGGGCCGCATGGCCTGGCATCGTTTACGCGCTGCGTCACGGTCAATCTGATCGGTACGTTCAACATGATCCGGCTCGCGGCCGACGCCATGGCGAAGGCGGTGCCCAACGCGGCGGGCGAGCGCGGCGTGATCGTCAACACCGCCTCGGTTGCGGCTTTCGACGGCCAGATCGGCCAGGCCGCGTACTCGGCCTCGAAGGGCGGGATCGTCGGCATGACGCTGCCGGTCGCGCGCGATCTCTCGCGCAGCGGCATCCGCGTGTGCACCATCGCGCCCGGAATCTTCGAGACGCCCATGCTGATGGGGTTGCCGAAGGAAGCGCAGGAATCGCTCGGCAAGCAGGTGCCGTTTCCGTCCCGCCTCGGACGGCCGATCGAGTACGCGCAGCTCGTGCGGACAATCGTCGAGGTCGAAATGCTGAATGCCGAAACGATCCGCCTCGACGGTGCAATCCGGATGGCGCCCCGGTAACGGGCAGCGCCGCGGTCGGGCAGGGCGGATGCACGCCGGCGTTGCCGCAGCTGCTTCGCAGCGGGCGAGACTCGGGAAATGACCGCATCCCCGATCCGCGTACTGCTTGCGAAAGTCGGACTCGATGGGCACGACCGCGGCGTGAAAGTGGTGGCACGCACGCTGCGTGACGCAGGCATGGACGTCATCTACACCGGATTGCACCGTACACCGGAGGAGGTCGTCGATGCGGCGATCCAGGAGGACGTCGACGTCCTCGGCATCAGCCTGCTTTCGGGTGCCCACATGACGATCTGCCCGCGCGTGCTGCAGCTGCTGAAGGAGCGCGGCGCGGAGGGGCTCATCGTCCTGGTGGGCGGCGTCATGGCGGACGAAGATGCGGGGGCGCTGAAGCGCCTTGGCGTTCAGGAGGTGCTGCTGCAGGACACCCCGCCGCGCGCCATCGTGGAAACGATCCGGCGCCTCGTCGCCGAGCGCGGCCCGCGGTAAACACCGGCGAGCGGTGCGGCGCGATGCAATTGGAATGCTGGCACTATCCGCCGCGCTACGACCCGGCGTATCGGCCCGATCCCGCGAACCGTTACTGGTTCCCCGTGCGGGAAACCATGCCTGCGGGCGAGCGCGAGCGCGCGATACTCGCCCGGCTTCAGGAAGTGTGCCGCTACGCGTACGCGCAATCCGCGTTTTACCGGCGCAAGTGGGACGCGGCGGGATTCCACCCGGCGCAGCTTCGCTCGCTGGAGGATTTCGAGGACCGGGTGCCCGTGATCACGAAGCGGGACCTGCGCGAATCGCAGGCGCGGGCACCGTCGTTCGGCGATTACCTCTGCGTGCAGGAGTCCGAGATTTTCCACATTCACGGCACGTCCGGAACCACCGGCCGTCCCACGGTGTTTGCCATCAGCCGCTCCGACTGGGAGGCGATCGCCAATGCGCACGCGCGAATCCTGTGGGGGATGGGCATCCGGCCACCGGACACGGTGTTCATCGCGGCAATCTTCAGCCTGTACATGGGAAGCTGGGGAACCCTCATTGGAGTGGAACGCGTGGGTGCGAAGGCGTTTCCGTTCGGGGCGGGCGCACCGGGAATGACTGCGCGCGCGGCCGGCTGGATGGATCAGATCCGCCCGACCGCCTTCTACGGCACGCCGACTTACGCCCTGCACCTCGCAGACGTGGCGCGCGAGGAAGGCCTCGACCCGCGCCGCATCGGGTTGAAACGGCTGTTCTTCTCCGGTGAACCCGGTGCCTCGATTCCGTCGGTGCGCGTCAAGCTCGCGGCCGCGTTCAGCGCCGAGGTTTTCGATTGCGGGACCATGGCGGAGATGACGCCCTGGATGCACGCCGCCGGTACGCAGGAAAGCACTCCGGGGATGCTCCTGTGGCAGGACGTGGTGTACACCGAGGTTTGCGATCCGGCGACCTTCCGGAGGGTGCCCTACGGCTCGCGAGGTACGCCGGTTTACACGCACCTCGAGCGCGTCTCGCAGCCGATGATCCGCCTGGTATCCGGCGACCTGGCGGTGTGGCAGAACGAGCCGAACCCCTGCGGCCGCACCTATCCGAGCCTGCCGCACGGGATCTTCGGCAGGATCGACGACATGTTCACGATCCGCGGCGAGAACGTCTACCCGAGCGAGATCGACGCCGCGCTCAATGAAGTGCCGGACTACGGCGGCGAGCACCGCGTCTGCATCACGCGCGAGGGGGCGATGGACGAACTCGTGCTGCGGGTCGAGCCGACCGCAGACGTATTCGCGGACGCCGGGCGCGTGCGCCGGTTCCGCGACGCGGTCCAGGCGAGGATCCTGAAGGCGCTGGCGCTGCGCGCGGTCGTTGAGGTGGTCGCTCCGCAGACATTTCCCCGGACGGATTTCAAGGCGCGCCGTGTGATCGACGATCGGGAATTGTTTCGCGAACTCAACCGCAGGCTGCAGGGTGGGTAGGCGCGTGCCGGCGCTCGCCGCTTCGCTTGAACTGCTCGAACGCGTGCGCAACGGAGACCGTGTGGCGTTGGGCCGGCTGATTACACGCGCCGAAAGGGGCGGCGAAGAAGTCCGGACCGCGCTCGCGCAAGCGTACCGCACCGCGGGGCGCGCGCACGTGGTCGGCATCACCGGCGTTCCGGGGAGCGGCAAATCGACCCTCGTCGGCGGGCTGGTGCAGGAAGCCCGCAAGGACGGCCGCAAGGTGGCGATCATCGCCATCGATCCGTCCAGCCCGTACTCGGGCGGTGCGATCCTCGGTGACCGCATCCGGATGGGACAGCTTGCGCTCGACCCCGGGGTATTCATCCGCAGCATGGCGACCCGCGGCTCCACGGGCGGGCTTGCCGCTGCTACGCTCGCCGTGGCGGACGTCATGGAAGCAGGCGCCTTTGATGTGATCGTGATCGAGACGGTCGGGGTCGGCCAGGACGAGGTGGAGATCGTGCGTGCGTCGCACACGACGGTGGTCGTGTCCGCCCCGGGACTGGGCGACGACGTGCAGGCGATCAAGGCCGGCATCCTCGAAATCGCCGACATTCACGTGGTCAGCAAGTGCGACCGCGCGGATGCGGCGCGCACCCTGGCCGACCTGAAAGCCATGCTCGCGCTGGCGTCCGCAACCGAAGGACCGGTCGCGTGGAAGGTGCCCGTGCTTGCGACGAGCGCGCAAACCAGAGAGGGCGTCCGCGAGCTGCTCTCGGCAATCGACGCGCACCGTGATGCGCTGCGTGCGAGCGAGCTGGGGCCGGAGCGCGCGCGGCGCATCGCCGAATACCGCGCGTTGAAGACGGCCGAGGACCTGTTGCGGGCGCGCTTTGCTTCCGCGCGCAGCGCCGGCCTGGCTGAGATGGTGGATCGCATCTCGCGGCGCGAACTGGACCCCTTCACTGCGGCTGAAACCCTGCTGAACAACGCCACCTTCTGAGGTCAACCATGACCGCACCCAATGGACCGCAGGCAACCGGAACGCTCGCACGGCAGCTCGAGTGCTGGGAGCAAAACGAGGTCGCCGCTTCCCTTCGCAAGCAGGGTGAGCGGCGCGAGGCGTTCCTCACGTTCGGCGGATTTCCGCTCAAACGGACCTACACCGCGCTCGATCTCGCTTCGACCGCACCGGAAGATCTCGGCTTGCCGGGTCAGTATCCGTTCACGCGCGGACCCTATCCCACGATGTACCGCAGCCGGCTCTGGACCATGCGCCAGATCGCAGGATTCGGCACCGGCGAGGACACCAACCGGCGCTTCAAGTACCTGATCGCGCAGGGCCAGACCGGGCTGTCGACCGATTTCGACATGCCCACGCTGATGGGCTACGACTCGGACCACCCGATGAGCCACGGCGAAGTGGGACGGGAAGGCGTGGCGGTGGACACGCTCGCCGACATGGAGGCGCTGTTCGACGGCATCGATCTGGAAGAAATCTCGGTGTCGATGACCATCAACCCGACGGCGTGGATCCTGCTCGCGATGTACGTCGTGCTCGCGCAGAGGCGCGGCTACGACCTCGACAAGCTCTCCGGCACGATCCAGGCCGACATCCTGAAGGAATACATGGCGCAAAAGGAGTACATCTTTCCGATCGCGCCATCGGTGCGCATCGTGCGGGACTGCATCACGTACTGCGCGAAGAACATGCGCCGCTACAACCCGATCAACATCTCGGGTTACCACATCAGCGAAGCGGGCGCGTCGCCGCTGCACGAGGTCGCCTTCACCATGGCGAACGCGGTGACGTATGTCGAGGAGGTCGTGAAGACCGGTATGCCGGTGGACGAGTTCGCGCCCCGCCTCGCCTTCTATTTCGTCTGCCAGTCGGATTTCTTCGAGGAGATCGCCAAGTTCCGTGCCGCGCGGCGCGTCTACGCGAAGCTCATGAAGGAGCGGTTCGGCGCCCGCAACCCGGAGGCGATGCGCCTGCGGTTTCACTGCCAGACGGCCGCGGCATCGCTCACCCGGCCGCAATACAAGGTCAACATCGTGCGTACCGCGCTGCAGGCGCTCGCCGCGGTGCTGGGCGGGGCGCAGAGCCTGCACACCAACGGCATGGACGAGGCGTTCACCATTCCCACCGAGGAAGCGATGAAGATCGCGCTGCGGACGCAGCAGGTGATCGCCGAGGAATCGAACGTCACCGCGGTCGTCGATCCGCTCGGCGGGGCGTATTTCCTGGAGCACCTCACGAGCGAATTCGAACGCAGGATCTTCGAAATTCTCGACGAGGTCGAAAAGCGCGGCGGCACCGTCAGGCTGATCGAGGAGGGGTGGTTCCAGAAGCACATCGCCGATTTCGCCTACGACACGGCCCTGCGCAAGCAGAGCGGCGAAAAGTCCGTGATCGGCGTGAACAAGTACGTCGAACCGGAGGAGCGCGTCGACATCGAAACACATCCCTACGAACCGAGCACCGAAGCGCGCCAGATCGAACGCCTGCGGCGGGTACGGCGCGAGCGTGACGGCGCGCGCGTCGGACAACTGCTGGACGAACTTGCCGGGGTCGCGAGAGACACGACGAAGAACATTCTGCCCGTGACCATCGAGCTGGTGAGCGCGGGTGCCTCGATGGGCGAAATCGTCGAAAAGCTCAAGAGCGTCTGGGGCACCTACCGTGAAACTCCGGTGTTCTGAGTGATCGTTCTGCCGTATCTCGATCATCACCCGCGCATCGGCGAGGGGGTGACCGCGGATCCGCAGGCCGCGGTGATCGGCCGCGCCGAGATCGGCGAGCGCAGCTTTCTCGCGACCCTTGCAACATTGCGCGCGGACGGCGAGCACATCCGCACCGGGGCCGACTGCTGGTTCGGCGAGGCGGCCACCGTGCATATCTCCGACAAACTTTTCCCGGCGCTGATCGGTGCGCACGTCACGGTTGGGCGCTTCGGGCTCGTGCATGCCTGCACAGTGGGCGACGACTGCGTGATCGGTGAGCATGCGGTGGTGATGGACGGATCGACGGTGGGCCCCGGTTCGGTCGTTGCCGCCGAAAGTGTCGTTCCCTTGGGCAAGACGCTGCCCGGAGGGTGGCTGTATGCAGGGGCTCCCGCGCAAGCGGTCGAGCCGGTGGCCCAGGCGCGCCTCGAGCAGCTTCACAGGACACTGCGCAGTGGATCTCGCGGCTCGGACGCCGCCGCCATCGTGTTTGCCCGCGCGCCGGTACCTGCGCTCCGGCAGGCGCCGGGCACGGGCCACGACCGGACGTTTCCAGAGGGTGCATACGTCGCTCCGTCTGCGCGGGTCGCGGGCGTGGTACAACTGGCGCCGCGCTCGAGCCTCTGGTTCGGAGTGGAAGCTGACGCCGGGAAAGCGGTCATCGAGATCGGGGAGGCGGCGAACGTGCAGGACAATTCCCGTCTGTACGCAGGCGGGCCCGGCGAGGACATCCGGATCGGTCCGCGTGTCACGGTCGGCCATAACGTGCGGATCTTTCCGAGCGTGATCGAATCCGGTGCATTGATCGGAATGGGCGCAGTCCTTGGCAGTGGGTCCGTGGTGCGCGCCGGCGCCTGCGTTGCGGCCGGGTCGGTGACCGAGCCCGGTACCGAGGTCGAGGCCGGCCAGGTCTGGTCGGGGAGGCCGGCACGCGCATCGCGTCCTCTGTCGGCAAAAAACCGGGACATCTTCTCGTTCGCCGTCGACGTTTACGTGTCTTATGCGGCCAACTATCTGCGCCGCACACGCAGTTAGCGGCTCGGCGTAGGCGCGCAACGCTCTTCGCGATCCATGCGATCCAGCGAATCGCTGTTCTTCGATCTCCGCGGCCTGCGCTACCACGTGCGCCACTGGCGCGGCGATCCCGCGCGCCGCATGGTGTTGCTGCATGGGTGGATGGACGTCTCGGCCTCGTTCCAGTTCCTCGTCGACGCGATATCGCCCGACTGGGACGTGTACGCGCCCGACTGGCGCGGCTACGGCCTGAGCGACTGGTCGGGCGCCGACTGCTACTGGTTTCCGGATTACGTGGCCGATCTCGACGCGCTGCTGGAGCGGATTCAGCCGGATGCGGCTGTTAACCTCGTAGGTCACAGCCTCGGGGGGAATGTTGCCGGTCTCTACGCCGGCGTCCGGCCGGAGCGCGTCGCGAGGTTCGTCAATCTCGAAGGCTTCGGCATGCCGGCGACGAAACCGGAGCAGGCCCCGCGGCGTTACGCGCGCTGGATGGAGGAACTGCGCGTGCAGTCGAAACTGCGCCCCTACCCGAGCTACGCGGCGCTTGCCGACCGGCTGCAACAGAACAATGCGCGCCTGACACGCGAGCGCGCCGAATTTCTGGCGCGGCACTGGGGCAGGGACGCCGACGAAGGCGGCGTGGTCCTGCGCAGCGACCCTGCGCACAAGCTGGTGAACGCGACGCTCTACCGGCTCGACGAGGTGCGCGCCTGCTGGGAACGCGTCACTGCGCCCGTGCTCTGGGTCGATGGCGCCGAGTCCGAGACGCTCAAGCGAATGGGCCTTTCCGCGGAAGAGCACGCTGCACGGCGCGGCGCGTTCAGGAACCTGCGCTATGTCACCGTGCAGGGCGCCGGGCACATGCTGCATCACGACCAGCCCGAACAGGCGGCGCGGCTGATCGAGGAATTCCTGCGCGCGGAAGGCTGAACCGGTGGCACAGTATTTCGCGATTCATCCGACCCACCCTCAGCGCCGCCTCGTGCGCCAGGCCGCGGACATCGTGCGCCGCGGCGGGCTGATCGCCTACCCGACCGATTCCTGTTATGCGCTGGGCTGCCGTCTTGGCGACGCCAAGGCGCTCGGACGCCTGCGGCGCGTGCGCGGCGTGGGCGAAAAGCACCATCTGACCCTGATGTGCCGCGATCTGTCCGAGATCGCGACGTACGCGATCGTGGACAACGTCCAGTACCGTTTGCTCAGGGCCGCGACGCCGGGAGCCTACACATTCATCCTGCGCGCGACACGCGAGGTGCCGCGCCGCCTGCTGCATCCGCGTCGCAAGACGATCGGAGTCCGCGTTCCGGACAACGTTGTCGCGCACGCGCTCCTTACCGAGCTGGATGAGCCCATGCTCTCCGCGACGCTCGCGCTGCCGGGACGCGCTCCCCCTCCCTCGGCGGCGCCCGAAATACGCGAAGCGCTGGAACACGATCTCGATCTCGTGATCGACGGCGGCTCCTGCGGTGTCGTTCCCTCGACCGTCATCGACCTCACCACGGACGTTCCGCTGGTCGTGCGGCGCGGCAAGGGCGCGCTGGCGCGGCTCGGCGTCGGCGTGCATCCCTACGAGGGATCCGAATTCACCCTCTGATAAAATTCGCCGCTTACCGAAGTCGTCGATGGACGTCAGCCAGCTCGCTCAGACCATTGCAATCTATGCGCTCCCCGTGCTGTTTGCCATTACGCTGCACGAGGCGGCGCATGGTTACGTCGCCCGCTACTTCGGCGACATGACGGCGTACGCGCAGGGTCGCATCAGCCTCAACCCTGCGCGACACATCGACTTTGTCGGCACCATCCTCGTTCCGCTGGCGATCCTGCTGCTCTCCGGTGGGCGCTTCCTGTTCGGTTGGGCGAAACCCGTGCCGGTCAATTATTCGGCGCTTCGCTCGCCCAAGCGGCACATGCTGTGGGTGGCTGCCGCGGGGCCGGCCTCGAATCTGGCGATGGCGATCGGCTGGGCGATTCTGCTCAAGCTCGCAGTGCTCATGCCCGCGAACTTCTTCACTTTGCCCATGAAGGTGATGAGCGAGGCCGGAATCGTCGTCAATCTGGTCTTCATGTTCCTCAATCTGCTGCCGATCCTGCCGCTGGACGGCGGCCGCATCCTGGCGAGCCTGCTGCCGAGTCGCATGGCGTGGCAGTACGCGAAGCTCGAACCCTGGGGCCTGCCCCTGCTGCTGTTGCTCCTGGTCACGAACGTGCTCGATTTCGTGCTGGTTCCACTGGTCGGCGTATCGGACGCCCTGATCCGCGCGCTCGTGTTCTAGCGATGTACGAAACGCGCGTCCTCTCGGGAATGAGGCCCACCGGGGCGTTGCACCTCGGGCATTACCACGGCGTGCTGAAAAACTGGGTGCGGCTGCAGTCGGAGTATCCGTGCCTGTTTTTCGTCGCCGACTGGCACGCGCTCACCACCGATTACGAGAGCCCCGGCGACGTGCAGAAAACCGCGGTGGAGATGGTCGTGGATTGGCTCGCGTCCGGGGTGGATCCCGGCCAGGCAACGCTTTTCGTCCAGTCCCACGTACCCGAGCACGCCGAGCTGCACTTGTTGCTCTCGATGATGGCGCCGCTGGGATGGCTCGAACGCGTGCCGACGTACAAGGACCAGCAGGAAAGGCTCACGGACCGCGATCTCTCGACCTACGGCTTTCTGGGCTATCCGCTCCTGCAGGCGGCCGACATCCTGATTTACCGCGCCCGGTATGTGCCGGTCGGCGAGGACCAGGTGCCGCACGTCGAATTCACGCGCGAGTTGGCGCGCCGCTTCAACCACCTCTACGGTCGCGAACCCGGATTCGAGGAAAAGACCAAAGCGGCGGTGAAGAAGATGGGCTCGAAAAAGGCCAGGCTGCTGAACGAACTGCGAACGAAATTCCTCCAGCAGGGCGATGCCGAAGCGCTGAAGCGCGCGCAGGCGCTGCTGGAAGAGCAGCAGAACCTGCCGCGCGGCGACCGCGAGCGGCTGTACGGCTGGCTCGAGGGCGGCGGCAAGCGGATCCTGGTCGAGCCCGAAGCGCTGCTGACCGAGGCGGCCCGCATGCCGGGCCTGGACGGACAGAAGATGTCGAAGTCCTACGACAACTCGATCGCGCTGCGCGAGCCGCCCGAAGCGGTGGCGAGGAAGATTCGCACCATGCCGACCGACCCGGCGCGGGTGAAGCGCAGCGATCCGGGCAACCCCGAGCACTGCCCGGTCTGGCCGCTGCATCAGGTCTATTCGGACGCGCAGCGCAAGGACTGGGTCCGGAAAGGCTGTACCACGGCGGGAATCGGTTGCCTGGAGTGCAAGCAGCCGGTGATCGACGCGGTGCTCGCCGAACTGGCGCCGATGCGCGAGCGGGCCCAGGCCTATCTGGACGATCCGACGCTGGTGAAGAACATACTCGCCGACGGTTGCGACAGGGCACGCAAGCTCGCGGCCGAAACCATGCGCGACGTGCGCGAGGCGATGGGACTGGGCTACGGCTGATGACACCACCCCGGCCGCGTCGCGCGGCCACCCCTCCTCAGCGAGGAGGGGACGAACAGTGAGGGCCGATGCGTGAGCGTTGAAACCGCTGAACGGACGACTCCGGTGGCGCGCGTTTACGGCGAGCCGCTGATCGAGTTCCCGGCCGACCTCTACATTCCTCCGGACGCGCTCGAAGTGATGCTCGAGGTGTTCCAGGGGCCGCTCGACCTGCTGCTCTACCTGATCCGCAAGCAGAATCTCGACATCCTCGATATCGCCATGGCGCCGCTCACGCGCCAATACCTCGAGTACGTGGAGATGATGCGCTCGAGGAACCTGGAACTCGCCGCGGAGTATCTGGTGATGGCGGCGATGCTGATGGAAATCAAGTCCAGGATGCTGCTGCCGAGCAAGCCGGCGGTCGAGGAGCAAGAGGAAGATCCGCGCGCGGAGCTGGTGCGCCGGCTGCTCGAGTACGAAAGAATGAAGCAGGCGGCGCTGAAGCTGGACGAGCTGCCGCACGAGGGACGCGACGTCATCGCGATCTCGGTCTGGATCGAGAGGACCGTCGCCGACCGGATGCCCGAAGTGCGTCCGCAGGATCTTGCCGAGGCGTGGCGCGGCCTGCTGTACCGCGCGCGACTGTCGGCGCACCACCGCGTGTCGCGGGAGGAGCTTTCGGTGCGCGAGCACATGAGCGACATCCTGCGGCGGCTTGGCGAGCACCGGGTGCTGGAATTCGCCGAGCTGTTCGACCCGGGCCGCGGGGTCGCGGTGCTGGTGGTGACCTTCCTCGCGCTGCTGGAGCTTGCGCGCGAGTCGCTTCTGGACATCACGCAGTCGGAGTGCTATTCCCCGATCTACGTCAGGCTGGCCCATGCTCAGTCCCACTGAAGCCAAGCGTATCCTCGAGGCGGCGCTGCTCGCGTCCCGGGAACCGCTGGCGCTTTCCGACCTGAAGCGCCTGTTCGACGATGAAATCGGTCCGGACGCGCTGCGGCGCCTGCTCGGCGAACTGCGCGGGGAGTGGAGCGGACGCGCCGTCGAGCTGGTGGATCTGGCAAGCGGCTGGCGGTTCCAGACCAAACCCGAATTTCAGCCGTTCGTCGAGCGACTGAATCCCGACAAGCCGCCGCGCTATTCGCGTGCGGTGATGGAGACGCTCGCCATCATCGCCTACCGTCAGCCGGTGACGCGCGGCGACATCGAGGACATCCGCGGCGTGAGCGTTTCGGCGCAGATCATCCAGACGCTGGAAAATCGCGGATGGATCGATGCCGTCGGGCATCGCGAGACGCCCGGACGCCCGGCACTGTACGCAACGACGAAGACCTTTCTCGACGACCTCGGTCTGCGTTCGCTCGAGGAGCTTCCCCCGCTCGAGGACATTGCGCAGACGCTCTTGCTTGAACCCGCACCGGACCCGCAACCGGCCGCCAACCCGGCTCTCGCCAGCACCGCGGGCGCGGACTGAAACGCCCCGGGAGCGGTTGCAGAAGTTGCTGGCGGCGGCAGGATACGGCTCGCGGCGCGAAATCGAAACGTGGATTGCGGCGGGCCGGGTGACGGTGTCGGGGCGGGTGGCGCGCCTGGGTGACCGCGCTGCCGCGGGCGACGTGATCACGCTCGACGGCAGGCCGATCGCGATCCCCGCCGCGCGCGGGCAGCCGCGCGTCATCGCGTATCACAAGCCGGAAGGCGAGTTGGTCACCCGCAGCGATCCGGACGGCCGACGCACGGTGTTCGAGCGGATGCCGCCCTTGCGCGGCAGCCGCTGGGTCGCGGTCGGCCGGCTGGATTTCAACACTTCGGGCCTGCTGCTGTTCACGGACTCCGGCGAATTGGCGAACCGCCTCATGCACCCGCGGCAGGAGATCGAACGCGAGTACGCGGTCCGCGTGCTCGGCGAGCTGAGCGAGCCCATGCGGCGCCGCCTGCTCACCGGAGTGCCGCTCGAGGACGGAACGGCGCGCTCCGAGCGACTGGAGCCGACCGGCAAGCAGACCGGCGTGAACCGCTGGTACCGGGTGACCCTTCGCGAAGGGCGCAACCGCCAGGTGCGGCGGATGTTCGAGGCGGTCGGGCTGCAGGTCAGCCGGCTGACCCGGATCCGTTTCGGACCGGTGCGCTTGCCCAGGGATCTCAAGCCTGGTCGCTGGATCGAACTCTCGCCTGCGGAGGTACAGCGGCTGGCCCGCATCTGACCCGCCGCCGACATTGTCCGCAGAGGGGAAAGCTGTTAAACTTCAAACGTTTTGGGGATGGGCTTCGGCCCATTTTTTGTTTGTGGATCGCATATTGGAAAGCACCCTGAGGGGGATGGGATTCGAACTGGTCGATACGCAGGTATCGAATCGGGGGCGGCTTTTGCGCATCTTCATCGACAAGCCGGCGGGCGTCACGGTCGAGGACTGCGCCGAAGTGAGCCGCCATTTGACGCGCCTGCTTGCGGTCGAGGGCATCGACTACGACCGGCTCGAGGTTTCCTCGCCGGGGCTCGACCGCGCCTTGCGGCGCCCGGGCGATTTTGTGCGCTTCGCCGGCCACAAAGTGGACGTACGGATGCGCCTGCCGGATGCGAACGGACGGCGGCGTTTCGTCGGCCTGCTGCGCGGCGTGCAGGACGGCGTCGCGACGCTGGAGGTCGAGGGACGGGAGGTCGCGTTGCAGCTCGACGGGATGAATCGGGCCCGGCTGGTGCCGGACCTGGCGAAGGGCGGAAGCTCTTTGCCGATTGCGGAAAGATCGGAGTGAATGGATGAGCAGAGAGATCCTGCTGCTGGTGGACGCGCTGGCGCGCGAAAAGAACGTCAGTCGCGACGTCGTTTTCGGCGCGCTCGAGCTTGCGCTCGCCTCGGCGACGAAGAAACGCTTTTCCGAGGACGTGGACGTGCGGGTTGCGGTCGACCGCAACACCGGCAACTACGAATCCTTCCGCCGCTGGAAGGTGGTAGCCGACGGCTTGATCGAGTCTCCGGCCGCGCAGATCGCGCTTTCGGAGGCGCAGAAGCGGCAAGCCGACCTCAAGGTCGATGAGTATGTCGAGGAACCGCTCGAGCCCATTGAATTCGGGCGCATCGGCGCGCAGACCGCGAAGCAGGTGATCCTGCAGCGCATCCGCGACGCGGAGCGCGAGCAGATCCTGAACGACTTCCTGTCGCGCGGCGACGAACTGGTCACCGGCACGATCAAGCGCATGGAGCGCGGCAACGCGATCGTCGAGTCCGGGAGGCTTGAAGCGCTGCTGCCGCGCGAGCAGATGATTCCCAAGGAAAACCTTCGCGTCGGCGACCGCGTGCGCGCCTGGGTGATGAAGATCGATCGCGGCGCACGCGGCCCGCAGCTGATCCTTTCGCGCACCGCGCCGCAGTTCATCATGAAGCTGTTCGAGCTCGAGGTGCCCGAGATCGAGGAACGGCTGCTCGAGATCAAGTCCGCGGCGCGCGACCCGGGCGTAAGGGCGAAGATCGCCGTGCACACCAATGACAAGCGCATCGACCCGATCGGCACCTGCGTCGGGATGCGCGGCTCGCGGGTGCAGGCGGTCACGCAGGAGCTGGCCGGCGAGCGCGTGGACATCGTCCTGTGGTCGGCCGATCCCGCGCAGCTCGTGATCGGGGCGCTGGCGCCGGCCGAGGTGAGCTCGATCCTGGTGGACGAGGAAAAGCACTCGATGGACGTGGTGGTGGACGAGGAAAACCTTGCCATCGCCATCGGGCGCAGCGGCCAGAATGTGCGCCTGGCCTCGGAGCTGACCGGATGGACGATCAACCTGATGACCCAGGAGGAATCGCAGCGCAAGCAGCAGGAGGAATCCGGCCGGGTGAAGAGCCTGTTCATGGAAAAGCTCGACGTCGACGAAGAGGTCGCCGATATCCTCATCCAGGAAGGTTTTGCGACGCTCGAGGAGGTGGCCTACGTGCCGATCGGCGAATTGCTCGAGATCGAGGCTTTCGACGAAGGCACGGTCAATGAGCTGCGCAGCCGCGCGCGCAACGCGCTGCTGGTGCAGGCAATCGCCAGCGAGGAGAGCATCGAGAACGTGGATCCGGACCTCCTCAAGCTGGAAGGCATGGACACGCAGCTCGCGGCAAAACTGGCTGCGCAGGGCGTGAAGACGCGCGATGACCTCGCGGATCTCGCAGTGGACGAGCTCTCGGAGTTGACCGGGATGGATGGCGAGCGCGCCAAGGGGCTGATCATGGCCGCGCGCGCGCACTGGTTCGATGCCGCGCCGGCGGACGGCGCGGCGCCGCAGAAGGAGGTGCACTGAACGTGGCACAGACGAGCGTTGCCCAGTTCGCGAGCGAGCTGAAGGTCCCGCCCTCGGTCCTCCTGGAGCAGTTGCGCGCTGCCGGGGTCGAGAAGCGCGAGCCGGAAGACGCGCTCTCCGAGCAGGACAAGTCGCGTCTGCTCGAATACCTGCGGCGGGTCCACGGCTCGACGGAGGCCAAGAACAAGATCACGTTGACCCGCCGGCAGACGAGCGAGATCAAGAAGTCCGATTCGACCACCGGAAAGGCGCGCACGATACAGGTCGAGGTCCGAAAGAAGCGCGTATTCGTGAAACGCGACCCGTCGGAGCTCGCCGCTGCGGCGGCCGCGGCGGAGGCGGCGGCGCCGGCGGCGGCGCCGACTCCGGCTCCGGCGATCGATACCCGGGAGATCGAACTGCGCCAGGAGGAAGAGCGCCGCCAGCAGCAGCTCGCGGAACTTCAGGCACAGGAACTGCGGGAAAAGCAGGAGCGCGAGCACCGCGAAGCGGAGCAGAAGCAGGCCGAGCGCGAAGCGCAGCGCGTGGCGGCCGCTGCCTCGGCTGCCCCGGCAGCCACCGCAGGGACCCTGCACGCACCCAAGCCGAAGGAAGGCGAGGTCAAGGGCGACAAGAAGGCGAAGAAGGCCAAGCCCATGACGATCCTCAAGGGCGATTCGGTACGCCGCCGCACCATGAAGACGCGCGGCGATATGGGCGGCGGGGTCGCGGGCTGGCACGGGCCAAAGGCCGCAGGCCACAGGAAGACGCAGACGGCCGAGCAGACCGTTTTCACCCCTCCGGCAGAGCCGGTCGTGCGGGAAATTGCGGTGCCCGAGACGATCACGGTGGGCGAGGTCGCGCATCGGATGTCGGTCAAGGCGGCCGAGGTCATCAAAGTGCTGATGAGACTCGGGTCGATGGCCACCATCAACCAGGTGCTCGACCAGGAAACGGCGATGATCGTGATCGAGGAAATGGGCCACAAGGCCAAGCCCGCGAAGCTCGATGATCCCGAGGCATACCTCGTCGAAACGCAGGAGGCGAGTTCATCCGATCTGACGGCGCGGCCGCCGGTCGTGACGGTCATGGGCCACGTCGATCATGGGAAGACCTCGCTGCTCGATTACATACGCCGCACCAAGGTCGCGGCCGGGGAAGCCGGCGGAATCACGCAGCACATCGGCGCCTACCACGTCGAGACGCCGCGCGGCGTGGTGACATTCCTCGACACGCCGGGCCACGAAGCCTTCACCGCGATGCGTGCGCGCGGGGCGAAGGTCACCGACATCGTGATCCTGGTGGTGGCGGCGGACGACGGCGTCATGCCGCAGACGATCGAGGCGATCAACCACGCGAAGGCGGCCGAAGTGCCGCTGGTGGTGGCAATCAACAAGATCGACAAGCACGAGGCGAATCCGGAGAAGGTCAGGCAGGAGCTGCTCAGCCACGGCGTGGTGCCGGAGGACCTGGGCGGCGATTCGCCCATCGTGCCCGTTTCGGCGAAAACCGGAGAGGGGATCGACGAGCTGCTGGAGCAGGTGCTTCTGCAGGCCGAGGTGAAGGAACTCAAGGCGGCGGTCAGGGCGCCCGCCAAGGGCGTCGTGATCGAGGCGCGTCTCGACAAAGGCCGGGGACCGGTCGCGACCGTGCTGGTGCAATCCGGAACCCTCGAGCGCGGCGACGTCGTCCTGATGGGGGCGGTGTTTGGGCGGGTGCGCGCGATGCTCGACGAGAACGGCAAGGCGGTCCAGTCGGCCGGCCCGTCGATTCCAGTCGAGATCCAGGGCCTGTCGGACGTTCCTGCCGCCGGGGAAGAGATCGTCGCGCTTGCCGACGAGCGCAAGGCGCGCGAGATCGCCTTGTTCCGCCAGGGCAAGTTCCGCGATGTCAAGCTCGCCAGGCAGCAGGCGGCCAAGCTCGAGAACATGTTCGAGCAGATGGGCGAAGGCGAGAAGAAAACGCTCGCGCTGGTGATCAAGGCTGACGTCCAGGGGTCGCAGGAGGCGCTGGTGCATGCGTTGACGAGGCTCTCGACCGAGGAAGTGAAGGTGTTGGTGGTGCACGCGGGCGTGGGCGGAATCACCGAGTCGGACGTGAATCTGGCGATGGCGTCGCGCGCCGTGATCATCGGATTCAACACGCGCGCCGATGCAGCCGCCCGCAAGCTGATGGAGTCCGCGGGCGTGGATGTCCGCTATTACAACGTCATCTACGAAGCGGTCGAGGAAATCAAGGCGGCGCTGTCGGGGATGCTCGCGCCGGAGCGCAAGGAAAGCATTCTCGGGCTGGTCGAAGTACGGCAGGTGTTCCGCATCTCGAAGGTCGGCACCGTCGCCGGCTGCTATGTGCAGGACGGCCTGGTGAAGCGCAATGCGCAGGTGCGGGTCCTGCGCGACAACGTCGTGATCCATACCGGCGAGATCGACTCGCTCAAGCGCTTCAAGGACGATGTGCGCGAGGTCAAGTCCGGCTTCGAGTGCGGCATGTCGCTCAAGAACTTCCAGGACCTCAAGGAAGGCGATCAGTTCGAGGTCTTCGAGGTCCTGGAAGTAGCGCGCACGCTGTAAAGAACCAGGATGTGTCGCGGCGCAGAGAATCCTGCGCTGCACCACGAAACGTCTGGAAAAGGCGATGACGCACCGCGTTGGAAGAGCCGAGAAGGTCGGCGACCAGATTCAGCGCGAGCTCTCGGAAATCATCCGGCGGGACCTGCGCGACCCCCGGGTCGGCATGGTGACGCTGACCGGCGTCGAGATGTCGCCGGATTGCGCGCATGCCACGGTGTACTTCACGTGCCTCGATTCAGGCCATGCGGCGGCCGCGTCGGCGGGGCTGCGGCGCGCGGCGGGCTTCCTGCGGTCCCGATTGGCAAAGCGCATCAAGATGTACGTCACTCCGGATTTGCGCTTTGCATACGACGCGTCGATCGAGCGGGGCGCGATTCTGTCCGAATTGATCGACAGCGTATCGAGCGGATCGAAACGTTGAGCACACAGCAACGCAGGAAACCGTCTCGCCGCCTGGACGCGGTGCTCCTTCTCGACAAGCCGGCCGGGATCAGTTCGAACGCCGCGCTGCAGGAAGCGAAACGCCTGTTCCGCGCCGCGAAAGCGGGCCATTCGGGCACGCTCGACCCGCTCGCCTCGGGCCTGCTGCCGGTACTGTTCGGCGAAGCGACCAAATTTTCCCGGTTTCTGCTCGATTCGGACAAGGGGTATCTGGCTGAAGTGCATCTTGGCGTGACCACGGCGACCGGCGACGCAGAAGGCGAGGTGACGCGGCGCCGTCGCGTTGCCGTGAACGACGGCGCGATCGAAGCGGCACTGGCGCGCTTTCGCGGGGAATCGGCACAGGTTCCGCCGATGCATTCCGCGCTCAAGCGCAACGGACGTCCGCTGTACGAACTGGCGCGCCAGGGCACGGTCATCGCCCGCGAACCGCGGCGCGTCGTCATCCGGACGCTCGAGTACCTGGGCCGCTCGGGGGACGTGTTTCAGCTCCGGGTGTTGTGCAGCAAGGGAACCTATCTGCGGACGCTCGCGGAAGATCTAGGAGCCGTTCTCGGCACCGGGGCGCACTTGTCTGCATTGCGGCGTACGGTCGCAGGGCGGTTTACGGTCGAACAGGCCGTTTCGCTCGAATCCCTTGCCGCGATGGACGAGACGAGCAGGGAGCGGGCGCTGATTCCGATCGACGTATTGCTTGAAGCCTTGCCGCGCGTTCAGCTGGATGCGGCGCGCGTCCGATCGTTCTCGAACGGGCGGCCCGTGCCGCACGCTCCCGCGGATCAGGGCCGGTGCCGGGTATATGGGGACGCAGGCGTACTTCTCGGGATCGGAGAATTGAACGCGACCGGCGAGCTGCGGCCCGTGAGGCTTCTCGCGGTGCTGCCCGGCTCCGCGCAAGCGGCTGAAATCCCAAGAAAAAACTTGTGATTCCGGATGCTTGTCGGATAAAATCGCCGTTTCGCTGGGGAGATCGGAAAGTATGGTCATGCAGGTTGCGCAAAAGGCGCAGGTCGTCAAGCAATATCAACGCGCTGCCAACGACACCGGTTCGCCTGAGGTCCAGATTGCCCTCCTGACGGAGCGCATCAACGGTCTCTCGGAGCACTTCAAGGCGCATGTCAAGGATTTCCATTCGCGCCGCGGGCTGCTCAAGCTCGTCAGCCAGCGCCGGAAACTCCTCGACTACCTGAAGAGCAAGGACGTCGACACGTACCGTTCGGTGATCGAGCGGCTCGGGCTGCGCAAGTAACGCCTTTCCGGATGCCGTAGCGGGGAAACGCCCATCGAGCCGATGGGCGTTTTTTCTTTTCGCACAACCACAGGGGATTCGCATTGAGCCCGATCACGAAGACATTTGCCTATGGTGCCCACCAGGTCACTCTGGAAACCGGCGAGATCGCGCGCCAGGCGCACGGCGCGGTAGTCTGCACGATGGACGACACGGTGGTCCTGGCCACCGTGGTGGCGGCGAAGGAGCCGCGCACCGGACAGGGTTTTTTCCCGCTGACCGTCGATTACGTCGAGAAGACCTACGCCGCCGGCAAGATTCCTGGAGGCTTTTTCAAGCGCGAGGGACGGCCCTCGGAGAAGGAGACGCTGACCTCGCGGTTGATCGATCGGCCGATCCGGCCGCTGTTCCCGGACGGCTTCTACAACGACGTGCAGGTCGTCGCGACCGTGCTCTCGCTCAACCCCGAAGTCGATTCCGACGTTCCCGCGATGCTTGCCGTGTCGGCCGCGCTCACGATCTCGGGCATTCCCTTCAACGGGCCGATCGGCGCCTGCCGCGTCGGCTATGCGGACGGCCGCTACGTCCTCAACCCGACGCTGAGCCAGCTCAAGGAATCGCAGCTCAACCTCGTGGTCGCCGGGACCGAGCAGGGCGTGCTGATGGTCGAATCCGAGGCACTCGAGTTGTCCGAGGAAACCATGCTCAGTGCGGTCGTCTACGGACATGAGCAGATGCAGGCAGCCATCCAGGCGATCCATGAACTCGCCGAAATTGCAGGAAAACCGGCCTCGGACTGGCAGCCGCCGGCGAAGGACGAGTCGCTGATTGCGCGGATCCGCGAAATCGCCGAGAGCGACCTGCGCGCGGCATTCCGGATCAGCCGGAAAAAGGCGCGTTCCGAGGCGATCGATGCCATCTGGAAGCGCGTCTTCGACGAATTGGCGGTGGGAAGCGAAGGGGGCCCTGAGGCAAATACCGTCAAGGATCTCTGCTTTGCGCTGGAATCCTCGATCGTCCGCGGCCAGATTCTCGACGGCGAGCCGCGAATCGACGGGCGCGATACCCGCACCGTGCGGCCGATCCAGATCCGTGTCGGCGTGCTGCCGCGCACGCACGGCTCTGCGATGTTCACGCGCGGCGAGACGCAGGCGCTGGTCACGGTCACTCTGGGTACCGGCCGCGACGAGCAGATCATCGATGCGCTCAGCGGCGAGTACCGCGAGCGCTTCATGCTCCATTACAACATGCCGCCGTACGCGACCGGCGAGACCGGAAGGGTCGGTCCGCCGAAGCGCCGCGAGATCGGGCACGGCCGCCTTGCGAAGCGCGCCCTCGTCGGCCTGCTTCCGGCGCCGGCCGACTTCGGCTACTCCATCCGGGTGGTGTCGGAGATCACCGAGTCGAACGGCTCTTCGTCGATGGCATCGGTCTGCGGCGGGAGCCTGGCGCTGATGGATGCGGGCGTGCCGATCAAGGCGCATGTCGCGGGCATCGCCATGGGCCTGATCAAGGAAGGAAACCGATTCGCGGTGCTCAGCGACATCCTGGGCGACGAGGACCACCTCGGCGACATGGACTTCAAGGTCGCCGGTACCGAGAACGGGATCACGGCGCTGCAGATGGACCTCAAGATCGAGTCCATCACCAGGGAGATCATGCGCGTGGCGCTCGAGCAGGCGCGCGAAGGCAGGCTTCAGGTCGTGAATCTCATGCGCCAGGCGATCGAGGGGTCCCGAAGCGAACTGTCGACGTTCGCGCCGCGCATCATCAAGATCAAGATCAACCCGGACAAGATCCGCGACGTGATCGGCAAGGGCGGCGTCGTGATCCGGGGCCTGCAGGAAGAGACCGGGACCACCATCGAGATCGAGGACGACGGAACGGTCAGCATCGCCTGCGTCTCGGCCGAAGGCGGCGAGGCGGCAAGGAAGCGCATTCAGGACCTCACCGCGGATGTCGAGGTGGGCAAGGTGTACGAGGGCACGGTGCTGCGGTTGCTGGACTTCGGCGCCATCGTCCAGGTGCTGCCCGGACGCGACGGGCTGCTGCATATCTCGCAAATCAGCCACGAGCGCGTCAACGCCGTTTCGGACCATCTCAAGGAGGGTCAGACCGTGAAGGTCAAGGTGCTCGAGGCGGACGACAAGGGCCGCGTGCGCCTTTCGATGAAGGCGGTGTCGCAGCCCGAAGCCGCGAAGCAGGGTTAAGGGGGAAGAACCACGACGCGCTGCAAAGCGGCGTTCCGCCGCATTGCACCGCCAACGTTCGGGAAAACCTACTTCGCGACCTGGCGCTCGCGCATCTCGTCGAGCGTCTTGCAGTCGATGCACAGCGTCGCGGTCGGGCGCGCCTCCAGGCGCTTGAGGCCGATTTCGACCCCGCAGCTCTCGCAGTAGCCGTATTCGTTGGCGTCGATTCGCGTGATCGTCTCGTCGATCTTCTTGATCAGCTTGCGCTCCCGGTCGCGGTTGCGAAGCTCGAGCGCCATGTCGGATTCCTGGCTCGCGCGGTCGTTCGGGTCGGCGAACACGGTCGCCTCGTCCTGCATGGTGTGGACGGTGCGGTCGATCTCCTGCGACAGGTCGCCCTTGACGCTCTCGAGGATCTTGCGGAAATGGGTCCGCTGCTTCGCATTCATGTATTCCTCGCCCTTCTTGGGGAGGTAAGGCGCCAAGCTCTTGCGGGTCAGTTCCACCGAAATTACTCTCTCGTCGACCGAAAAAATGAAAGGCGCTTTGTAGCAGAAAAGAACCACCGCCGCAAGCAAATGCGACGTGACCGCCAAGTGCCGCCAAATCCGAGGCTTGCGTTTGCCGCGGGCTTCCCCGAAGCGTATCATTCCACCCCTTTTCGGGGTGTAGCGCAGCCTGGTAGCGCGCTTGCTTTGGGAGCAAGATGTCGGGAGTTCAAATCTCCCCACCCCGACCAGGTCTGTCCCCGCGGCTGCCCGTAGCTCAACCGGATAGAGCACCAGCCTTCTAAGCTGGGGGTTGTGGGTTCGAGTCCCGCCGGGCAGGCCAGATTACCGCCTTCGATGGTGGCCGTAGCTCAAAGGTAGAGTCCCGGATTGTGATTCCGGTTGTTGTGGGTTCGAGTCCCATCGGCCACCCCACCTTCTTTCAGGCCGGCAGCTGCTCGCGCTCGAGCACGAAGACGCATCCGGCCGGATCGCTCGTTTCCGGCCAGACGAACGGCAGGCGAGGGTAGGCGCGCTCGAGCACACGCCGGCCGTCGCCAACTTCGCAGACCAGCAGGCCGCGAGACGCGAGGTGCGATCGAGCCTGCGAAAGAATTTTCCTTACGAAATCCAGACCGTCCTTTCCCGCCGCGAGCGCCGTCGAAGGCTCAAAGCCGTACTCCGGCGGCAAGGCGCGCATCGTGCGAGAGTCCACGTAGGGCGGGTTTGTGACGATCAGGTCGTAGCGCTCGCCTTCCAGGGACTGGAACAGATCGGAACGCACAAGGCGCACGCGCCGTTGCAGCGTGTACCGTTTGACGTTGATGCGGGCCACTTGCAATGCGGCAGCAGAAAGATCCGCGGCATCGACCCTGGTGCGCGGAAAAGCGAGGGCGAGAAGCACCGCGAGGCAGCCCGAGCCGGTGCACAGGTCCAGCGCGTGCCGCACGGGGCGGCGCAGCCACGGACGCAGCCGCTCGCGCAGCAGCTCCGAGATGAACGAACGCGGCACGATGACTCGGCGGTTTACGTAGAAGCGGCGATCGTCGAGCCACGCCTCGCGCAGCAGATAAGCGAGCGGGATGCGCTCGCGGATGCGTCGCGCAGTCAGCGTCCGGATCCGGCGTTCCTGCTGCGCGGAGAGGCATTGTCGAAGATGCAGCGAGACGTTCCCCGCAAAAACCCCCAGCACGTGCGATACCAGCCACGCAGCCTCGTCGCGCGCGTTCGCGGTCCCGTGCCCGAAATGCAGGCGCGCGGCGCGAAAGCGCCGCGCGGTCTCGCGCAGCAGTTCCCCGACGGTCAAGGCAGAAGCGCCCGCAGCGTGTCGAGGTAGATCTTCGGCAGTAGCTCGAGCGCGGAGAGCTCGATGTGCTCGTTGAGTTTGTGGATGCTGGCGTTCACCGGGCCGAGTTCGACGATCTGCGGGCAGATGTCGGCAATGAAGCGGCCGTCCGAAGTCCCGCCGGCCGTGGAGAGCTCGGGAGTGCGCCCGGTATGCGCCTGCACGGCGCGGGTGACGATTTCGACCAGCTCGCCGCGCTGCGTAAGAAAGGGTTTGCCCCCCAGCGTCCATTCGATCGAATAGTCGAGCCCATGCCGGCGCAGCACCGCCTCGAGCCGTTCCTTGAGCGAGGCTTCCGTGCTCGCGGTGGAAAAGCGGAAGTTGAAATCGAGCTGAAGCGATCCGGGGATGACATTCGCCACCCCGGCGCCCGCGTGGACGTTCGACGCCTGCCAGGTAGTCCGCGGGAAGTATTCGTTGCCGTCGTCCCAAATCGCGGCCGTAAGCTCGGCGAGCGCCGGTGCAAGCAGGTGGATCGGATTGCGCGCGAGGTGCGGGTAGGCGACATGTCCCTGAACGCCGCGTACCGTCAGGCGGCCCGAGAGCGATCCCCGCCGCCCGTTCTTGATCATGTCACCGAGGGCGTCGACCGACGAGGGCTCCCCGACAATGCAGTAGTCGATGCGTTCGCCGCGAGCCTTGAGGCGTTCCACCACGCGCACCGTCCCGTCCACCGAGGCCCCCTCTTCGTCCGAGGTGATCAGGAGCGCGATGGAGCCGGAGTGCCGCGGCCGCTCGCGCACGAAAGCCTCCGCGGCGACGACGAAGCAGGCGATCGAGGACTTCATGTCGGCCGCGCCGCGCCCGTAGAGCCGGGCGCCCTGAACGGTCGGGACGAAGGGGTCGGATTGCCACTGATCGAGCGGTCCGGGCGGCACCACGTCGGTGTGCCCGGCAAAACAGACCAGAGGCCGGTCCGCACCGCGGCGCGCCCAGAGATTGGCGACCCCGCCGCAGCGGATCGATTCGCATGCGAATCCCGCCGTTTCAAGCCGTCCGGCGAGCAGTTCCTGGCAGCCGGCATCCTCCGGCGTGACCGAGCGGCGGGCGATCAGTTCCTGCGTGAGTTCAAGCGCGCGCTCCATGTGACCCTCGGGGGAAGAAGGCGCGCGACCGCCTTGCCGCCTCCCGGATGTCAGGTCGTGATGTCGATCTTGATGTCGCCGAACGAGGCTTCGCGGGCAGACCCGGCCAGAATCCCTTCCTTTTTCTCCGGTTTCCTCGTTTCCGCCGGCGCCGCGGCGGCCTGCCCGGTGGTGAGCTGCCCTGCGGTTGCCTGATTGATCAGCCAGAGCATGTTCGTGGCCGAATCGGCATTGGCCATCGCTTCGTCCTGGGTGATGTCGCCTTGCATGAAGAGCTTGAACAAGGCCTGCTCGAAAGTCTGCGAGCCGGGCGCCATGCTCTTTTCCATCGCATCCTTGATCTCGTTCACTTCGCCCTTCTCGATCAACTCGGAAATGTGGCGGGTGTTGAGCATGATCTCGATCGCCGGCTTGCGGGTACCGAGCTTGGTGCGTACCAGGCGCTGGGAAATGATCGCCTGCAGGCTGGCCGAAAGGTCGAGCAGCAGCGTGGGACGGTTCTCCAGCGGATAGAAGCTGATGATCCGGTTGAGCGCGTGGTAGCTGTTGTTGGCGTGCAGCGTGGCAAGGCAAAGGTGGCCCGATTGCGCGTACTGCAGCGCCGAAGTCATCGTCTCCCGGTCGCGGATTTCGCCGATCAGGATGCAGTCCGGCGCCTGGCGCAGCGCGTTTCGCAGTGCGGCCTGGAACGATTTCGTGTCGGTGCCGATCTCGCGCTGATTGACGATCGACTTCTTGTTCGTGAACACGAACTCGACCGGATCCTCGAGCGTCAGGATGTGGCCCGATTTCTGCCCGTTGCGGTAATCGAGCATCGAGGCGAGCGAGGTGGACTTGCCCGAGCCGGTGGCGCCGACCATCAGCACCAGGCCGCGCTTCTGCATGATGATGTCTTTCAGCGCCTCGGGCAGGCTGAGCGTGTCGATCGCCGGCACCACGCTCGGAATGAAGCGCACCACCACCGCGGGCCGCCCCTTCTGCTGGAACGCGCTGATCCGGTAATTGCCGACCCCTTCGAACGAGTAGCCGGTGTTCAGCTCCAACTCTTCCTCGTAGACGCGGATCTGCTTCTCGGTGAGGATTTCGTAGAGCAACTGCTTCACCGCCTCGGCATTCATGATCGTCTGGTTCACCGGCACGGCGACGCCGTTGATCTTGATGTTGATCGGCGCACCGACCGTCAGGAAGATGTCCGACGCGTTCTTCTCCCCCATCAGCTGCAACAGCCGCTTCATCGCGGACATGGGTGCCCTCCGCCGAATTCGATGCCGCTAGTGTAGCCCAAGTGGGCGGTTTACTCCCCGCGCAGCAGCTCGTTGAGGCTGGTCTTGGCGCGGGTCTTGGCATCCACCCGCTTGACGATCACCGCGCAATACAGGGCGTAACTCCGGTCTCCCGCCGGTATCGTGCCGGGTACCACGACCGAACCCGCAGGTACTCGGCCGTAGGTGATTTCGCCCGTCTCGCGGTCGAGGATCTTCGTGCTCTGGCCGATGAACACCCCCATCGAGATCACGCTGTTCTCCTCGACGATGACGCCCTCCACGACCTCCGAGCGCGCGCCGATGAAGCAGTTATCCTCGATGATGACGGGGTTCGCCTGCAACGGTTCGAGCACCCCCCCGATGCCGACGCCGCCGGACAGATGGACGTTCCTCCCGATCTGCGCACAGGAGCCGACCGTGGCCCAGGTGTCCACCATCGTTCCTTCATCCACGTAGGCGCCGATATTGACGTAGGAGGGCATCAGCACCACGTTCTTCGCAATGTAGGCCCCGCGGCGTGCCATGGCGGGAGGCACCACCCGGAAGCCGCCTGCGGCGAATGCCGCCGCGTCGTACGAATCGAACTTTCCGGCGACCTTGTCGTAGTAGTTCGTCGACGCGCCGGGAAACACCCGGTTCTCCTCGATGCGGAACGAGAGCAGCACCGCCATCTTCAGCCACTGGTGCGTGACCCAGCCGGCAGGCGTCTTCTCCGCGACGCGAAGGCGCCCCGAATCGAGGCCGGCGATCACCTCGTTGACCGCCTCCCGCAGCGGCCTGGGCGTCGAGGACGGATTCAGCCGGGCGCGCGTCTCCCACGCCTGTTCGATGACTGTTCGTGCGTTTTCCATGAATCAGAGCGCCGAGGCAAATCTGGCCATCCGGCGGAGCGCTTCGACGCATTCGGCAAGGGGCGCGACCAGCGCGACGCGGACGTAGCCCTTGCCGGGATTTTCGCCCTGCCATTCCCGCGCGAGGAAGCTGCCGGGCAGTACAAGAACATTATAGTCGCGGTGCAACATCCGGGCGAAGTCGCGGTCGTCGATCGGCGTCCGCATCCACAGGTAAAAGCCGCCCTCGGGAAGATAGGTTTCCAGCGGTGGTTTCACCAGCGGCAGGACGGCGCCGTATTTTTCCGCGTAGAGCCGGCGGTTCTCGCGCACGTGCGTTTCGTCGCGCCACGCGGCGATCGACGCTTGCTGCACGGCCGGACTCATTGCCGATCCGTGATACGTCCGGTAAAGGAGAAAGCTCTTCAGCAACGCGGCGTCGCCGGCGACGAATCCCGAGCGCATGCCCGGCGCATTCGACCGCTTGGACAGGCTCGAGAACGCAACCAGGCGCGGAAACCCCTCGCGCCCGAGCCTGTGCGCGGCTTCGAGCGCCCCCAGAGGTGGACTCCGGCCGCCGTAATAAAGCTCGGAATAGCATTCGTCGGAGGCGATCGCGAAACCGTAACGGTCGGAGAATTCGAACAGGCGCTTCCACTCCTCGAGCCGGAGCACGGTCCCGGTCGGGTTGCCCGGCGAGCACACGTACAGGAGCTGCACGTTGCGCCACGTCGGACCCGGTAGCGCTTCGGGATCCACGCGGAAGCCGCTGGCCGCGCGCGAGTTGAGAAACACCGGCGTCGCCCCGGCGAGAAGCGCCGCCCCCTCGTAGATCTGGTAGAAGGGATTGGGGCACGCGACGAGGGCGCGGCCGCCCTGCGGGTCGATCAGCGCCTGCGCGAAGGCGAACAGCGCCTCGCGGGATCCATTCACCGGGAGTACCTGTGTCGCGGGATCGACGGCAGGCAGCGCATAGCGCGTCGCCAGCCACTCCGCGATCGCCTCGCGCAGCGCCGGCAGCCCCGCCGTGGCGGGATAGGCGGCCAGGCCGCCGAGCGCGCCGGCGAGCGCGCTGCGGACGAGTTCCGGGGTCGGGTGCTTCGGCTCGCCGATCGAAAGGTTGATCGCGCCGAGCGCCGGGTTCGGCGTCACGTCCGCGATCAGGGCACGCAGCTTCTCGAACGGATAAGGCTGAAGCTTCGCCAGCCGCGGGTTCATCCCGCGCTGCCCGGTTCCGGCGCCGCGGCGATCGGATCGAGCGCGCCCGGCGGCGCCGGCTTCCAGCCGCGTTTCCGGTGTTCCGCGACCACGGTCGTCAGTAATCCGCCTCGCGGCCGGAACCGGGCGGTCAGCCGCATCCACCGCGGGCGCGTCGCGCGCACCAGGTCGTCGAGAATGCGATTGGTGACCGCCTCATGGAACGCGCCTTCGTTCCGGTACGACCAGACGTAGAGCTTGAGCGACTTGAGCTCGACGCAGGCCCGGTCGGGCACATAGTCGAGCGTGAGCGTGGCGAAATCGGGCTGTCCCGTCAGCGGGCACAGGCACGTGAATTCGGGGACTTCGACGTGGATGCGATAGTCGCGTCCCGCCGCGGGATTGCGAAACGTCTGCAGCCGCTTGCTGGGGCGCGATGGCATCGGAAACGGGTGCTCAAGCAGCAGAACGAGAGCGCGATGATGTTATCATAGCGCGCCGTTCATTCGCGGTGCTTGCGCCGCGCCGCGAGTTCCGAAATCCAGAGACGACGCGAGTCCAGTGCGCCTCACGCAGATCAGGTTATCCGGCTTCAAGTCCTTCGTCGATCCGACCACGGTGCACGTTCCGGGGCAGCTGGTGGGCATCGTCGGGCCCAACGGCTGCGGCAAGTCGAACGTGATCGACGCCGTGCGCTGGGTGCTGGGCGAGTCACGCGCGTCCGCGCTTCGCGGCGATTCGATGCAAGACGTGATCTTCAACGGTTCGAGCCAGCGCAAGCCGCTTGCGCGCGCCGCCGTCGAGCTGAGCTTCGACAATTCCATGGGCCGCGCCGCAGGACAGTGGTCGCAGTACGCGGAAATCTCCGTCAAGCGGGTGCTGCAACGGGACGGCGAGTCCTCGTATTTCATCAATAACATGCACGTCCGGCGGCGCGACGTCACCGACATGTTCCTCGGAACGGGGCTCGGGCCGCGGGCATACGCGATCGTCGAGCAGGGCATGATCTCCCGCGTGATCGAGGCGAAGCCCGAGGAGCTGCGTGTGTTCCTGGAGGAAGCCGCCGGAATTTCGCGTTACAAGGAGCGGCGCAAGGAAACCGAAAGCCGGCTCGTCGGCACGCGCGAAAACCTGGTCCGCGTCCACGACATTCGCCTGGAACTCGCCGCCCGGATCGAGACGCTCGAAGCCCAGGCCAGGGTCGCCTCGCAGTACAAGGAATTCCAGCAGGATCTTCAGTTCAGGCAGCAGTTGCTGTGGTTCGTGCGCCGCAAGGAAGCCGCTGCCGAACGGGACCGCCACGCGCAGGAGATTGCGCGCGTCATGAACGAGATGGAGGCCGACACCGCGCAACTGCGCGAGACCGAAAGCCGGGTTGAAACCGCGCGCGCGGCGCACTACCAGGCCGGCGACGTCCTGAACGCCGCGCAGGCCGCGCTGTACGCGGCCAACGCGGAGGTCGCGCGACACGAATCCGAGCTTCGCCACGTGGAAGAGACCCGGCAGCGGCTGGAAAGCCAGGAAACCGAACGCCGCGCGCAGCTGGGCGCGTGGCGCGAGCAGCGCGCCCAGCTTACGCAGGCCTTGCACCTCTGGGCGTCGCGCTCGGAGGGAACCTGGCAGCGCGTGGCCGAGACCCGGGGGCGGCTTGCCACGGAGACCGCGCGCGCACCCGAGGCGGAGCAGGCGCAGCGCGTTGCACAGGAGCGCCTGAACGAGGCGCGCAGCCGTGTGCTGCACGCGGAAAGCAGACTGCAGATCGAGAATTCAAACGTTGCGCACCTGGAGATTCAGCAGCAGTCCCTCGCGCAGCGGCGTGACCGCCTTGGAACCGAATTGAAATCGCTCGACGAGCCGGATCCGCGGCAGACGGCTGAGGCGGAGCGCCGCGTCAGCGATCTCGATTCGGCACTTGGCAAAGCACTCTCGCGCCTGGACGAGATCCAGGCGGATGTCGCGGCCCTCGATGCACGGCACGCTGCCGCCGCGGAGGTGCTCGCGGCTGCGAGTCGCGAACAGACTGCGTCAGACGCGCAGCTCGCGACTCTCATCCAGGTGCAGAAGGCGGCCGATGACAACGCGCCGTTGGACGACTGGCTCGGCCGGCAAGGCCTTGGCGCGCTTCCGCGCCTGTGGCAGAAAATCCGCATCGATCACGGCTGGGAAATCGCGGTCGAAGCGGTCCTGCGCGAACGCCTGCACGCGCTCGAGGTTGCCGATGCCCGTGCATTGGGCGCGCTCGGCGCCGACCGGCCTCCGGTCAAGGCAAGCGCATTTGCCCCGGGCGGCGGCGCCGCTCCGGCGCCGCCTTCCGGATACGTGCCGCTCGCGCAGAAAGTCCATACCGTCGACCCGGCGGTCGCCGCTGCTTTGAACGACTGGTTGTTCGGCGTGTACGCGATCGAAGGACTGCCCGCGGCCGAGGAGCGCCAGGCGCTTCCGGCGGGTGCTGTGCTGGTCGGTCGCAATGGCGACCAATGCACGCGCAGCACGATCAGCTTTCATGCCCCGGATCCCGCGGACGCCGGGATCCTCGCGCGGCAGGCGGAGATCGACGCGCTGCAGGAGCGTTGCGGCGACCTGGCGGCGCACACGGCGGCGGCGCGTGCCGCAGCGGAGAGCCTGGAGTCGGAATTCGCGTCGCGCCGCGCTTCGCTCGACGAGGCGCGTTCCGCCATCGCGGCGCTGCAGTCGGAAAAGCACGCTGCCGAGATCGAGCGGCTCAAACGCGCCCAGGCGCTCGAGCGTTATCGGGAGCGCACCTCGCAGATTCGCGCCGTAGTGGCCGAGATTGCGCTGGAGATGGAGCGCGGTGCAGTGCGCCTGGAGGAATTCCAGGCCGTGCTGGCGCGAATTGCGGGCGAGATCGCCGCGGCTCGCGACGCGCTGGCTTCCGTCACGGCGGAACACGCGGCTGCGGAGGCCGAGCTTGCCGATCGCCGGCGCACACTGCAGGACGCCGACCGCGAGGCGCAGGCCGCCGTGTTCGCGGAACGCGAATGCACCTCCAAGATCGCGGAACTCGACAATTCGGTGCGCATGATCGACCAGCAGATCGCGCGAGCCGAGCATGAGTTGGCGAAGCTCGACGAGGAGCTTTCCACGGACCCGGTCCCCGCGGTGCGGCGGGCGCTCGATGCCGCGGTCGAAGCGCGCATCGAGTGCGAAAAGACGCTCGCCGGAACACGCGAATCGGTGGAGGCGGCCGCGGAACTGCTTCGCGGCTTCGAGGAGCAGCGGCTGCAGATCGAAACCCGGATCGCGCCGCTCCGCGAGCGGGTCGGCGAGCTGAGGTTGAAGGAGCAGGCCGCACAGATCAGCCACGACCAGTTCGCCGGGCAGTTGCGCGAGGCGAACGCGGACGAGGGGCGGCTCGCCGGCGAGTCCGAGCGCGCGCCGCGACCTTCGACCCTGCAGGGAGAAATCACGCGGATTTCACAGGCGATTCAGGAACTGGGGGCGGTCAATCTCGCGGCGCTCGAGGAATTGAACAGCAGCGCCGAGCGGAAGAAGTTCCTGGACGCGCAAGCCACCGACCTCGAGGAAGCGGTGCGGACGCTGGAGGACGCGATCCGGCGCATCGATCGCGAAACGCGCGGGTTGCTGCGGGACACGTTCGACGCCGTCAACCGGCACTTTGGCGCTCTCTTTCCGGTTCTTTTCGGCGGCGGCGAAGCCCGGCTGATCATGACCGGAGAGGAGATTCTCGACGCGGGCGTGCAGGTGATGGCGCAGCCGCCGGGCAAGCGCAACACCACCATTCATCTGCTCTCGGGAGGGGAGAAGGCGCTCGCCGCGATTGCGCTGGTGTTCGCCCTGTTCCAGCTCAATCCGGCGCCGTTCTGCCTGCTGGACGAGGTGGACGCGCCCCTCGACGATACCAACACCGACCGCTTCTGCGAACTCGTGCGCAAGATGTCGGCCCAGACGCAATTCCTGTTCATCAGTCACAACAAGATCACGATGGAGATGGCGGGGCAGCTGATCGGCGTCACCATGCCGGAATCGGGAGTCTCGCGGGTGGTCGCGGTCGACATCGAGGAGGCGCTCCGCCTTCGCGAGGAGCTGGCGGCGTAGCAGGCCCGCGGGACGACCAGCGTGCGGAACGGACCGGAAGAATGAGCGACCTGCAGCTCGGGCTCCTGGTGATCGGCGCGATCGTGGTGATCGGCGTCTTTGCGTACAACCGGCACCAGGAGCGCGCGGTCCGCCGCGCCGCCGAAGGCTCGTTCCGCTCGGCCCACCCCGACGTGCTGATGGAACCGCGAGCGGAGCGAATCGAGCCCGTTCTTGCCGAGACGCACCGGGTCGCCGCGCGTGCAGCCGCTCCCCCGCCCGCCGCGCTCCCGGATCCGCGAATCGATTACGTGATGGAGCTTTCGTTCTCCGCGCCCGTGATTGCGAGCGCGCTGCTCGAGCACTGGAAGGCACACGAGCACCGGTACGCGGCGCGCGCCATTCTCGCGTGTTCCGAGGACGGGACGGCGTGGCACCGGCTGGTGCCGGGGGAAAGCTCGGGCGCACACGCGTGCCGCGCCGGCCTGCAGCTGGTGACACGCGACGGCGCGGTGAGCGAAGGCGAATTGATCGAGTTCCGCTCCGCCGTCGAGACCCTCGCGGCGGCGACCGGCGCCGGTGTGAATGCGCCCGAAGTCAAGCAGGCGGTCGACGCCGCACGCGAACTGGATCGCTTCTGCGCAGACTCCGACATCCAGGTGGTTTTTCACGTCACCGCGCCGGCGGACGGTTCCTTCTCCGGAACCAAGATTCGCGCCGTAGCCGAGGCGTCGGGGCTGGTGCTGGACCAAGACGGCCGGTTTGCGCTGTGCAACGATGCGGGCCAGGTTCTTTTTGCTCTCTGCGCGCGCGATGGACGCCGTTTCGCGGCCGCGACCATCAAGGATGCGGCGCCGGCGGGACTTTCGCTGTCGCTCGAGGTGCCGCGCGTGCCCGACCTGCGGCGTTCGTTCCACGCGATGGCGGGGTTCGCGCGCCAGCTTGCCGCGGTGCTGGGGGGCAGCCTGGTGGACGACAACGGCCACCTGCTGGACGAACGCGCGGTGGCGGCGATCGGCGCGCAGCTCGACGCGGTGCGGGGCGAGTTCGACGCGAGAGGCATCGCAACGGGCAGCGCCGAGGCGTTGCGGCTGTTCTCCTGACGCATGTCCGGGCGAATGCGGGAGCGCGAGCGCGCCGAGCGGCTGCGGCGCGAGATCGAGCGCCACAACTACCTGTACTACGTGCTTGACCGGCCGGAAATCAGCGATGCCGAATTTGATCGCCTGTTCCGCGAGCTTGCCGATCTGGAGACGCGCCACCCCGAGCTCCGCGGTCCCGACTCGCCCACGCAGCGGGTGGGCGCCAAACCGTCCAAGGCCTTCGGCGAGGTTCGGCATGGAGTGCCGATGACCTCGATGGACAATGCCTTCAGCGACGAAGAGGCCCGCGATTGGGACCGGCGCTGCCGGCAAGGTCTCGAACGGGAACGAGTGGCGTACACCGCCGAGCCGAAGTTCGACGGCACATCCGTGGCTCTGCGCTACGAGCGTGGCGTACTCCTTCAGGCCGGCACACGCGGCGACGGTGCAACCGGCGAGGACATCACCGCCAACGTCCGAACCATCAAGACGGTACCCCTGCGTCTGCGCGGCAAGGGCTGGCCCGAAGTGCTCGAAGTGCGCGGCGAGGTCGTGATTCCGAAAAGGGACTTTGAGCGACTCAACGCCGAGCAGCTGAAGCGCGGCGGGAAGGTGTTCGCCAACCCGCGCAATGCAGCGGCGGGCAGCCTGCGCCAGCTCGACCCGCGCGTGAGCGCGTCGCGCCCGCTGGCGTTCTTTCCGTGGGGGCTCGGCAAGCTCTCGCGTCCGGTTGCGGCGCGCTATTCCGAGATCGTGAAGTCTCTTCGCGACTGGGGCTTCCGTGTCAGCGAATTCATTCGCGGCACGAACGGCATCGAGGAGTGTCTCGCCTACTACCGGGAGATGCTGGAGCGGCGCAACGAGCTGCCGTTCGAGATCGACGGTGTCGTGTACAAGGTGGACGATGTCGCCGCACGCGCTCAGCTCGGTTTCACGGCTCGCGCCCCCCGCTGGGCGATCGCGCACAAGCTTCCGGCGCGCGAGGAGACGACCGTGGTGGCGGACATCATCGCCTCGGTCGGGCGCACCGGAGTGATCACGCCGGTCGCGGTGCTCGAACCGGCGCAGGTCAGCGGAGTGACCGTCACCCATGCCACGCTGCACAACCAGGACGAAGTCGAACGCAAGGACGTGCGCGTGGGGGACACGGTGATCGTGCGCCGCGCGGGCGATGTCATCCCGGAGGTTGTCGGCGTCATCCGGGAGAAGCGCCCGCACGGCGCCAGAACCTGGAACATGCCGAAGAAATGTCCCGTGTGCGGGAGCGATGTCGTGCGAGCCGAGGGCGAGGCCGCCCACCGCTGCATCGGCGGGCTTTACTGCGCGGCCCAGCGCATGGGCGCGATTCTGCACTTCGCCTCGCGCCACGCCATGGACATCCAGGGTCTGGGCGAGAAACTGGTCGAGCAACTGATCGAGAGAGGCATGGCGAAGACCGTCGCCGATCTGTATCGCCTGAACAAGGACGAGCTCGCCGCACTGGAGCGCATGGGCGAGAAGTCGGCGCTGAACCTGCTCGATCAGATCGAGCGGAGCAAGGACACGACGCTTGCGCGCTTCCTGCACGCGCTCGGCATCCCGCAGGTGGGCGAGGCCACCGCCGATCTCCTTGGCGAGAGCTTCGGCACGATCGAAGCGATCATGGAAGCCGACCCGGAAGCCCTGCAGCGGGTCCACGGCATCGGTGCGAGCATGGCGGAGGATATCTGCCGCTTTTTCCGGCAGAAGCACAACCGTGACGTTATAGCCGCCCTCCGCAAGGCCGGTGTACGCTGGCCGGCCATCGAGGCGAAGGCCGGAGCCGCGCAGCCGCTCGCCGGAAACACTTTCGTGCTCACCGGCGGGCTTTCTTCCATGACGCGGGACGAGGCGAAGAAGAAGCTCAAGGCGCTCGGCGCGACGGTGAGCGAGAGCGTCTCGAAAAGGACAGACTACCTGGTGGCGGGTGCCGATCCCGGCAGCAAGCTCGATCGGGCGCGCGAGCTGGGGATCAAGGTGCTGGACGAGGACAACCTCAAGCGAATGCTCGATCACGCGGGACGAACATGACGCGCAAACTGAAGAAGGCGGTGTTTCCCGTCGCTGGCCTCGGCAGCCGTTTCCTGCCGGCGACCAAGGCGAGCCCCAAGGAAATGCTGCCGATCGTGGACAAGCCGCTCATCCAGTACGCGGTCGAAGAAGCTGCCGCCGCGGGGATCACGGACATGATCTTCGTCACCGGGCGCAACAAGCGCGCAATCGAGGATCATTTCGACAGCGTGCATGAGCTGGAGACCGAGCTTGCGGCGAAGGGCAAACACGATCTGCTCGAACTCGTTCAGGGCGTGCTGCCTGCCGGCTGCCGCTGCATCTACATCCGCCAGTCCGAGCCTCTGGGGCTCGGGCACGCGGTGTTGTGCGCCCAGCCGATCGTCGGCGACGAGCCCTTCGCGGTGTTGCTCGCCGACGACCTCATCGCCGCGGATCCGCCGGTGATGCGCCGCATGGCGGACCTGTTTTCGACGCACGGGTGCGCGCTCCTCGGCGTCGAGGAGGTACCGCGGGCGCAGACCGCGAGCTACGGCATCGTCAGGCTCTCGGAAGCGGGCCAGGAAGTGACGCCAATCGCAGGAATCGTGGAAAAGCCCGAACCCGCGGTCGCCCCCTCCACGCTTGCCGTGGTGGGGCGCTACGTGCTCACGCCGGCGATTTTCGGCCTGCTCGCTCGCGCAAGACCGGGCCGCGGCGGAGAGATCCAGCTCACCGATGCGATCGCGGAACTGCTGGTGCGCGAGCGCGTGCTCGCGGTGCGGCTGCATGGCCGGCGCTTCGACTGCGGCTCGAAACTGGGGTACCTGATGGCTACGGTCGAGCTGGGGTTGCAGCATCCCGAGGTCGGGGCGGATTTCGCCCGCTACCTGAAGGAGCGCGGACTCTGACGCGTGCACGGCTATACTTGAACCATGCCTGATCTGAGAAAGGCCTGGGACTTTCTCGAGAACTCCGATCTGGTTGCGAGCGCGGATGAGATCCAGGCGGCGCTTGCGCGCCTGGCGGTGGAGGTGGGCGAACGGCTTTCGCTCGCCTATCCGCTGATCCTGGTGGTGATGGGCGGCGCCGTGGTGTTCGCCGGGCAACTGCTGCCCCGGCTGCGCTTTCCGATCGACCTCGACTACATCCATGCCTCGCGCTACGGGCCAGCGACGCGCGGAAGCGTGATCGAGTGGCGGGTTTCGCCCCCGGAAGGTGTGCGCGGTCGCGCGGTTCTGGTGCTGGACGACATTCTGGACGGCGGTCAGACGATGTCTGCGATCCGTGAACGGCTGCTCGCACTCGGCGCGGCGAGTTTTCAATGTGCGGTGCTGGTGGAGAAGATCCTGGCACACCCCAAGCCGATCGCGGCGGATTTCGTCGGCCTGCGGATTCCGGACCGTTTCGTGTTCGGCTGCGGGATGGACGCCAAGGGCTACTGGCGCAACCTGCCGGAAATCCGCGCCATGAGGGGCTGACATGCTGGCCGTCATCGGCGGCAGCGGGCTGTCGCAACTCGCCAATCTGGAGGTCACGCAACGCAAGGTCGTTCGCACGCCCTATGGCGAACCGTCCGGCCCGCTCACCTGCGGCTCCATCCGCGGGCATGCGCTGGTTTTTCTTGCGCGCCACGGCCACGGCCACACGATCGCCCCGCACGAGGTCAACTATCGCGCCAATCTGTGGGCGCTGAAGGAGCAGCAGGTCGACGAGGTGGTTTCCATCGCCTCGGTGGGTGGAATCCGCAGCGACCTTCGTCCGGGGATTCTGGTGCTGCCCCATCAGATCATCGACTACACATGGGGCCGGTGCTCGACTTTTTTCGAAGGTGCGGATGCGGCAGTCACGCACGTGGATTTCACCGAACCGTATTCCGCCGCGCTGTGCGCACGCATCGCGGCCGCTGCTGCTGCATGCGGGGAGCCCGTTCTGCAAGGCGGCGTATACGGGGCAACGCAGGGGCCGCGCCTCGAAACGGCGGCCGAGATCGACCGGCTGGAGCGCGATGGCGCGGACATGGTCGGCATGACCGGAATGCCCGAGGCGGCGCTTGCGCGCGAGCTGGAGCTTGAATACGCCGCCCTCTCGGTGGTCGCGAATTACGCGGCGGGCCGCGGCGACAGTGCGCACGGGATTTCACTCCGCGAGATCGAGACCGTGCTGGAAAGGGCGATGGGACGCGTGCGCAACATCATCGAGAAATTGGTGGTGGAGGCGGCGGCGGGATGATCCGCGACGTGCTCCGGATGGGCGATCCCCGGCTGCTCGAGCGCGCCCGACCGGTCGCGAGCTTCGACTCTGCCGACCTGCACAATCTTCTCCTCGACATGCGCGATACGATGAAGCACCTGAACGGCGCAGGGCTTGCCGCGCCACAGATCGGGGTCGGGCTGCGCGTCGTAATTTTTGGCGTGCAGTCGAATCCGCGCTATCCGCACGTGGAAGAGGTTCCCGACACCGTGCTCATCAATCCGGAGATCGAGCCGGCTGGCGAGCAGATCGACGAGGACTGGGAAGGCTGTCTCTCGGTGCCCGGCCTGCGGGGCTGGGTGCCGCGTCATGCGCGAATCCGGTACGCGGGATTCGACGAGCGCGGAACGCGGTTCGAGCGCGACGTGCAAGGCTTTCACGCGCGCGTCGTTCAGCACGAGTGCGATCACCTCGACGGAATCCTCTACCCGATGCGCGTTCGCGACTTCACGCGCTTCGGTTTCATCGAGGAATTGTTCCCCGGCGGAGAGCTGCCGCCGGAAGAGTAGCGTCGGGCGAAACCGCAAACGGTCTCCGGCGCGTGTCACACCTGCAGGACGCCGAGCAGCTCCTGTTCGATCTTCAGCACGGTTTTCGGGTCGGAGAGGGCCTCGCCGGAAATCAGGAATACGTCCTCGGCGCGGTCTCCGAGCGTGTTGATCCGGGCCGAGTGCAGGTTGATCCGGTAGCCGGCGAGCAGCCGCGCCATGCCGTAGAGCAGTCCCGGGCGGTCTGCGGCGACGATCGAAAGCACGTGATACGCGCCGCGCTCGTCGGGCCGGATATCGACGGCCGGCGAGATCGGGTAATAGCGCACGCGACGCGAGATTCGCCCGCCGCGCGGCGTACCGAGCGGCGCCTGCGATTCGAGCTCCGCGGCAAGCTCCTGTTCGATGAGGCTGATCAGGTCGCGGTAATGCACGCCCCGCCCGGTTCCCATCACCAGGAACGTGTCGAGGGCATAGCGGTGCCGCGTGGTATGGATCTTCGCCTCCACGATATTGAACCCGGCGCGCTCGAAATAGCCGCAGATGCGCGCGAACAACGCCTCGCGATCCGGCGTGTAAATCATGACCTGCAGGCCCTCACCGATGGGCGCCAGGCGCGCCTTGACCACGGGCTTCGCCGTGTCGACGCGGAAATGCAGGGTCCGCGTCTGCCACGCGATTTCCTGCGGATCGTGGCGCAGGAAGTAGGTCGTGTCCAGCTGCGCCCACAGCCGGTCCTGCACGTGCTCCGAGAGCGCGTATAAACGCAACAGCCGCGCGGCCTCGGCCTGGTGTTCGGCGACCGCGGTCTCCGGTTGCGGCGCCTCGCCCGCAAGCACGCGGCGCGCCGCTCGATAGAGATCCTCGAGAAGCTTCGCTTTCCACGCATTCCACACCTTCGGGCTGGTGCCGCGGATGTCCGCGACGGTCAGCAGGTAAAGTGCGGTCAGGCGCCGCTCGCTGCCGACCTTTGCGGCGAACGACCGCACCACCGCGGGATCGTGCACATCCTGCTTCTGCGCCGTCAGCGACATCATCAGATGATGATCGACGAGAAAGGCGACCAGGTCTTCGTCGTCGCGCGACAGGCCGTGCCGCCGGCAGAAGCGGCGCGCATCGCCCATGCCCAGCACCGAGTGGTCGCCGCCCCGTCCCTTGGCGATGTCGTGGTACAGCGCGGCGACATACAGGAGCCATTCGCGTTCCAACCCGCTCATCAACTGGCTGCAGAGCGGAAACTCGTGCGCCAGCTCGGGCATGGTGAAGCGCCGCAGATTCCGCAGCACCATCAGGATGTGCTGGTCCACCGTGTAGACATGAAAAAGGTCATGCTGCATCTGCCCGACGATGCGTCCGAACTCGGGCAGGTACCGTCCCAGGATGTCGTACTGGTTCATGCGCCGGGTTTCGTGCACGACGCCCCGCGGCTGCTGCAGGATGTCCAGGAACAGAAGCTGCGCAACCGGATCGCGCCGCAGCCGCGCGTCGATCCGTCGCCGGCTGCGCCAGAGCGCGCGCAGCGTCGCCGCCGTCATGCCGCGCAGCTCGCGATGCTGCTGCATCAGCAGGAAGCTTTCGAGGATCGCGCGCGGATCGCGGGCGAACAGCGTTTCGTCCGTCGCCTCGAGCAGCTCGCCGCGCGCCCGGAAGCGCTCGTTGAGCGTGCGCAGCGACCCGTCGGGCCGGGGCGCGAGGAGCGCCTCGAAATTCTGCATCAGGATCGTGTTCAGTTGGGTGATCGCCTTGGCGGTCCGGTAGTAGCGCTGCATCAGCCGTTCGCCTGCGCGCCGCACCGCGCCGTCGCGCATGCCGTATTGCGCGGCGAGCGCGTTCTGGTAATCGAACACGATGCGGTCTTCGCGGCGTCCGGCGAGGTAGTGCAGCCGGATCCGCAGATCCTGGAGCGTCGCCTCGTGCTGCGCAAGCTGCAGCGCCTCGCCGTGCACGATCAGTCCCTTGCGCTCGAGGTTGACCCAGCGGTGCCCGATTCCGCTCGCACGGGCGATCCACCGGATCGCCTGCAAGTCGCGCAGTCCGCCCGGCGCTTCCTTGAGGTTCGGCTCGAGCGAGTAGGGAGTATCCTGATGCTTGGCGTGGCGCTGCTCCTGCTCGAGGCGCTTCGCCTTCAGGAACGCGATCGGATCGAGCGCGCGGCGCATTGCCGCCCCCAGGCGCCGGTACAGTGCCGCGCTGCCGGCGAGGCGGCGCGCTTCGAGAAGTGCGGTTTCAACGGTCACGTCGGCGTGCGCGGCCTGCAGGCATGCCTCGACCGTGCGCACGCTGTGCCCGGCCTCGAGGCCGATGTCCCACAGCAGGCCGACCAGGCGCTCGAGCCGCGCCCGGTCCTCAGGCGAAGGGTCGTGGGCGAGCAGAACCAGCAGGTCGACATCCGAGAACGGGAACAGTTCGCCCCGACCGTAGCCGCCCGTGGCGACCAGAGCGGCCTCAGCGGCGGGGGCCGCGATCCGCCAGATTTCCCTCAGGGTCCGGTCGATGAGCCTTGCGTGCTCACGCAACAATCGGCCCGGCGCCGAACCGCTCGCGAACTTCGCACGCAGTACGTCCCTGCCTCCGTGAAGCGCGGCGCGCCAGCGTTCCGCCGCGACGCTCGCCACGACGGCGCTCATGCGGTCAGGCGACGAACGCTGGCGATGGCGGCGTGCCGGCGGAAAGCGTGAGCACCTCGAATCCGCTCTCGGTGATGAGAATCGTGTGCTCCCATTGCGCCGAGAGGCTGTGATCCTTGGTGACGATGGTCCAGCCGTCGGCGAGCTCGCGAATCGCCGCCTTCCCGGAGTTGATCATCGGCTCGATCGTGAACGTCATGCCGGGCTCCAGCTTCAGCCCGGTTCCGGCCTTGCCGTAGTGCAGCACCTGCGGCTCTTCGTGAAATTTGCGCCCGATCCCGTGACCGCAGAATTCGCGCACGACGGAGTAACCGTGATTCTCGGCGTGCGACTGGACCGCCGCACCGATGTCGCCGAGATGCGCGCCCGGCTTTGCCTGCACGATGCCGTGCCACATGCATTCGTAGGTCACTTCGACGAGTCTTCGCGCCTGGATGCTCGGCTGTCCGAGGAAAAACATGCGGCTGCTGTCCCCATGAAACCCGTCCTTGATGACCGTAATGTCGATATTGAGGATGTCGCCCGTCTTGAGCACCCGGTCCCCCGGCACGCCATGGCAGACCTGATGGTTGACCGAGGTGCAGATGGACTTGGGAAACGGCTTGTACCCGGGCGGTGCGTAATGGAGCGGCGCGGGGATGGTGCCCTGCACGTTCACCATGTAGGCGTGACACAGCTCGTTCAATTTGTCCGTCGTGATGCCGGGGCGCACATGCGAGGAAATGTAATCGAGTACCTCGCCCGCCAGGCGTCCGGCCACGCGCATCTTTGCGATCTCGTCGCTCGATTTGAGGGTAACGGCCATCGCGGATGAGAAAAGGCGGCAGGATAGGGGAATCGGGGCGTCACGGCAACGCGCAAGCTCCCGCCCGTTGGGCCTTGATGCCTGATTATGCTAAAATTTCAGGCTGGTTTCGACGAAATCAAAGAAACATTCGCGAAGCCAAATTTCCCGCCCGGCGGGTGAGGGTGTCCCTGATCGCATCGGGGATCGTCGGTTTGCCGGCGCGGCAGTGATCAACCCTGCACAGGAGCAAAGCATGTCCGTGACGATGCGTCAGATGCTGGAGGCCGGCGTTCATTTCGGCCACCAGACGCGGTACTGGAACCCGAAGATGGCGCCGTACATCTTCGGCCACCGCAACAAGATCCATATCATCAATCTGGAGAAAACGCTTTCGCTGTACCAGGAAGCGGTCAAGTTCGTGCGCCAGCTCGCCGCGAACAAGGGCACGATTCTGTTCGTCGGCACCAAGCGCCAGGCGCGCGAAATCGTGCGCGAGGAAGCGCTGCGCTGCGCCGTGCCATTCGTCGACCACCGCTGGCTGGGCGGCATGCTGACCAATTTCAAGACCGTCAAGCAGTCGATCAAGCGGCTCAAGGAAATGGCGCAGATGGCGGAAGATGGCTCGCTCGAGCGCATTTCGAAGAAGGAAGCGCTCGGCATCCAGCGCGAACTCGGGAAACTGCAGCGTTCGCTGGGCGGCATCAAGGACCTCACGAGCCTTCCCGATGCGCTGTTCGTGATCGACGTCGGCTACCAGAAGGGCGCGATCGCGGAAGCGCGCAAGCTCCGGATTCCGGTCGTCGGAGTCGTGGACACGAACCATTCGCCGGACGGCATCGATTACGTGATTCCGGGCAACGACGATTCCAGCCGCGCGATTCGCCTGTACGCCCGCGGCATCGCCGATGCCGTGCTGGAGGGCCGCACCCAGGCCGTCGAGGAGGTCGTTGCGGCCTCGCGCGACGAATTCGTCGAAGTGGACGAAGGGGGCGAGGGCTGAACGGCCGCGCGAACGGACAAGGAGCGAACAGGAATGGCAGAGATCAGCGCAAGCCGGGTTAAAGAGCTGCGCGAGATGACCGGGCTTGGCATGATGGAGTGCAAGAACGCTCTCGCCGAGGCGGGGGGCGATCTGAAACGGGCCGAGGAAATCCTGCGCATCCGGAGCGGCGCCAGGGCGAGCAGAGCGGCCGGCCGCGTCGCGGCGGAGGGCGTGATCGGCGCGTGGCTGGCGCAGGATGCCGCGCTGGGCGCGATGGTGGAACTCAATTGCGAGACCGATTTCGTCGCCAAGAACGAGGACTTTCGCGCATTCGCAAGCCAGCTCGCGGAGACGGTAGCGAGGCTCAACCCGACCGACGTACAGGCGCTCGCCGCAACAAGCACGGGTGGCGCGAACGTGGAGACCCGGCGCCAGGCCCTGGTGCAGAAGATCGGCGAGAACATTTCGATCCGGCGGTTCTGCCGGCTGGAAAGCGCGGGGAAGCTTGCGCACTATCTGCACGGCACGCGCATCGGCGTGCTGGTGGACTACGAGGGTGCCGACGAGGTGGGCAAGGATGTGGCCATGCACATCGCGTTTGGCAAGCCTGCGTACCTCGCGAGGGGCGACGTGCCCCAGGACATCGTGGCCCGCGAACGGCAGATCCTCGCGGCCCGCGCGACGGACTCGGGCAAATCCGCCGAAATCGTCGCGAAAATGGTCGAAGGAGGGCTGAACAAGTTTCTCGGCGAAATCACGCTGCTCGGCCAGCCTTTCGTGAAGGACGACAAGCAGACCGTGCAAAAGATGCTTGCGGCGCGCAAGGCGAAGGTGCTCGGCTACCGGTTTCTCGTGGTCGGGGAAGGGATCGAGAAAAGGACGTCGGATTTCGCCGCCGAAGTGACGGCAGCCGCCGGAATGGGCCGCTGAACGGCACGCGGCGGCGAGGACCGGTTGAAACCCAAGTACACGCGCATCCTGCTCAAGCTCTCGGGCGAAGCGCTGATGGGCGACGATCCCTACGGGATCAACCGCGCGACGATCGAAAACATCGTTGCGGAAATCGCACTGGTTGCGGCCATGGGCGTGGAGATCGGCGTCGTGATCGGGGGCGGGAATATCTTTCGCGGCGTTGCACCCGGGGCAGCGGGCATGGATCGCGCCACGGCCGACTACATGGGCATGCTGGCGACGGTGATGAACGCCCTTGCGCTCCAGGATGCGATGCGCCGGGCCGGGCTGGCCGGGCGTGTCCAGTCGGCGCTCAACATCGAACAGGTCGTCGAGCCCTACATCCGCGGCAAGGCGATCCGTTACCTCGAGGAAGGAAAGATCGTCATTTTCGCCGCGGGCACCGGCAACCCGTTCTTCACCACGGACACGGCGGCCGCGCTGCGCGGCAGCGAAGTGGGGGCGGAGATCGTCATCAAGGCGACGAAGGTGGACGGGGTGTATACCGCGGATCCGAACAAGGACCCGGGCGCCAGGCGGTATAGCCGGTTGAGCTTTGACGAAGCGATCGCGCGGAACCTGAAGGTCATGGATGCGACCGCGCTGACCTTGTGCCGCGACCAGAAGCTTCCGGTGAACGTATTCAACATTTTCAAGAAGCACGCCCTGCAGCGCGTGGTCGCCGGCGAAGACGAAGGCACGCTGGTGCACATCTGAGGGGAACACCATGCAGATCGCAGAGCTCAAGAAGAACACGGACCTGAAGATGAACAAGACCATCGAGGCGTTCAAGGCGGATCTCGCGAAGGTGCGCACCGGACGCGCGCACACGGGGCTGCTGGACCACGTCACGGTGGACTATTACGGCACGCTGACCCCGATCAATCAGGTCGCGAAGGTGACGCTGCTCGACTCGCGGACGATCGGTGTGGTGCCGTTCGAGAAGAAGATGCTGCAGCCGGTTGAAAAGGCGATCCGCAATTCGGACCTTGGCCTGAACCCGGCCGCAATGGGCGACACGATCCGTGTTCCGATGCCGCCGCTGACCGAGGAACGCCGCAAGGAGCTCACCAAGGTCGTGCGCCACGAGGCGGAAAATGCCCGGATCGCAATTCGCAATCTGAGACGCGACGCCAATCACCACCTGAAGGAGGCGCTGAAGAACAAGGAGGTTTCCGAAAACGACGAGCGCCGTGCGCAGGACGAGGTGCAAAAGCTCACGGACCAACACATCGCCGCGATCGACGGGCTTCTGCAGCAGAAGGAAGCCGAATTGATGGCGGTATAGAGGGACGCATGTCCGTGCCGCACGAAAGCTCGACAGTTACGGTCCCGCCCCACGGCGACGTCCCGCGCCACGTCGCGATCATCCTGGACGGCAACGGCCGCTGGGCCAAGCGGCGGCGCCTGCCGCGTTTCGCCGGCCACAAGCGCGGCGTGGAAGCGGTGCGCCGGATCGTTCGGGCTTGCGCGGAGCGCGGGGTGGGTTACCTCACGCTTTTCGCCTTCAGCTCGGAAAACTGGCGCCGTCCCGCCGAGGAGGTCGCGCTCCTGATGCAGCTCTTCGTTGCCGCGCTGACGCGCGAAGTGCGGAAACTGCACCGAAACGGCATCCGGCTCAAGGTCATCGGCGACACGACGCGCTTTGACCCGAAAATACGCTCGCTGATCGAGGCCGGCGAGCGCCTGACCGAACTCAACCGCGGCCTGACGCTTACGATCGCGGCGAATTACGGCGGCCGATGGGACATCCTGCAGGCGCTGGCGCGCCTGGCGCGCGAACGGCCGGCAGCGGTTGCAGCGGGTGCCAGCGAGGAGCAGATCACGCCTTACCTCTCGATGGCCTATGCGCCGGAGCCGGACCTTTTCATCCGTACCGGCGGCGAGCAGCGCGTGAGCAACTTCCTGCTCTGGCAACTGGCGTATTCGGAGCTTTATTTCACCGAGAAGCTCTGGCCGGACTTCGACGCCGACGCACTGGAGGAGGCCTTTGCCTGGTACCGCGGGCGGGAACGGAGGTTCGGCCGTACCAGCGAGCAGCTCGAAGAGGCGAAGCGCACCGCGGTGGAGCGATCGCTGTCGGCTGCCGGCAGCGCCTGAGCGCTTGTTTGCCGTTCGCGCCCTGACCGCGGCGGCACTGCTCGCGGGGTTTTTCGCCGCGCTGCTGCTGCTGGACCGCGGGTCCTTTGCGGTTCTGGTCGGCGCAGTTGTCGCGTACGCAGCCCGGGAGTGGGCCGTCCTCGCGGGCGTGAACGATTGGGAGGCCCTTGCATATGCCGCCGGCTGCGCGCTCCTGTATGCAGCCGTCGCAGGCTGGTTGTGGCCCGTTGCGGTGGCTGCGACGCCCGTGCTCGCGATCCTGGTGGCAGCCCTGTTGTTCTGGGGCGTGGTGGTCCCGTTTTGGCTCATGCGCGGAATCTCGCGCGCCCCGCGCACGTCGCTGGTGCTTGCGGGAGTGGCGGTCCTTCTGCCCGCCGCCGTGGCAATGATTGCATTGCCTCCGATGCCCCTCCTTGCCGTTCTTGGCCTTGTGTGGACGGCGGATGCCGCAGCCTATCTGGCGGGACGAGCCTTGGGCCGGCATAGACTTGCACCGGCGGTAAGCCCCGGGAAGACCTGGGAAGGCGCGGCCGGCGGCCTGCTTGCCAGCCTCGGTTACGCTGTTATCCTCGCAATCTCGATGCCGAGCGTCGGTGCATACGTGAGAGGCGTGCTCTGGATCCCGTACATTGCCGGGGCGGCGGTTCTCTGTGCCTCGGGCATCCTGGGCGACCTGTTCGAGTCCGCAGTCAAGCGCCGGGCCGGCGTCAAGGACAGTGGCGCGCTGCTTCCGGGGCACGGCGGCGTGCTCGACCGCATCGACAGCGCAACCGCAGTCCTTCCGGTGGGAGCGCTGTTGTTCTCCTGGTTCGGCGCGGCATGACACAGGTCGGTTCCGCTTCGCGCGTCAACGGCATCACGCTGCTCGGTGCGACCGGTTCGGTCGGGGCGAGCACACTGGACGTCGTCGCCCGCCATCCGGATCGCTATCGCGTCGTGGCGCTCAGCGCCCGCACCTCGGCGGACCGGCTGCTGGAATTGTGCCGCCGGCACCGGCCGCGCTATGCGGTCCTTTCCGGGCTCGAGGAGAACACGGCGCTGCGCCGCCAATTTGCCGAGGCGGCCGGGTGCGAGCTGCGGTTCGGCGCCATCGCGCTGGAGGAAATCGCGGCGCACCCGGACGCCGATACGGTGATGGCGGCCATCGTGGGATCCGTCGGACTGGCGCCGGCGATCGCTGCGGCCCGCGCCGGCAAGCGCGTGCTGCTCGCGAACAAGGAGGCCCTGGTCATGGCAGGGACGCTGTTCATGGCTGCGGTCCGGGAGTCCGGAGCGTTTCTCCTGCCGATCGACAGCGAGCACAATGCCGTGTTCCAGTGCCTGCCGCGCGCGGACAGCCGAGTCCCGCTGCTCGCGATCGTACGGCGCGTTCTGCTCACCGCGTCTGGAGGACCGTTCCGCACGGCGCCGCTCGAGCGGCTCGAACGGGTGACGCCCGATGAGGCTTGCGCCCATCCGAACTGGGTCATGGGGCGCAAGATTTCGGTCGACTCCGCAACCATGATGAACAAGGGCCTGGAGGTGATCGAGGCACGCTGGCTGTTCGACCTGCCGGCAGAGCGCATCGAAGTGCTGATCCATCCGCAGAGCATCGTCCATTCCCTCGTTGAATATGTGGACGGCTCGGTCATCGCGCAGCTGTCCAATCCGGACATGCGGGTGCCGATCGCCCACGCACTCGGCTTTCCCGAGCGAATCGAATCCGGCGCGCGCCCGCTGGATCTCGGCTCGATCGGCCAGCTGGTGTTCGAGCACCCGGATCTTGAGCGCTTCCCGTGCCTGCGCCTCGCTTACGCGGCGCTTCGCGCGGGGGGTACCGCACCGGCGATTCTCAACGCGGCCAATGAAGTGGCGGTCGGTGCCTTTCTTGGCGGAAAGCTGCGCTTTACCGCAATCCCGCGCGTCATAGAGAACACGATGGAGCAGGTACCGGGAGGTCCGGGCGACTCCCTCGATTTGGTGCTGGATGCGGATCGGCGCGCCCGGCGCATCGCCGCCGAAGCCGCTGCCCGACTTTACGGAAAAGCGGCATGAGCCTGCTGCACACGATCGCGGCGTTTCTGGTGGCACTCGGTATTCTGATCGTGGTGCACGAGTACGGTCATTACATCGCGGCCCGGCTCTGCAACGTCAGGATCCTGCGCTTTTCGGTCGGATTCGGCCGTCCGCTCGTCATCTGGCGGCACGGGCCTGACGCCACGGAATGGGTGATTGCCGCGGTTCCGTTTGGCGGTTATGTGAAGATGCTCGACGAACGCGAAGGGCCCGTGGAGCCTCACGAGCGTGCGCGGGCGTTCAACCGGCAAAGCGTATGGCGTCGCTTGCTGATCGTGGCGGCCGGACCGGTGTTCAACCTGCTCTTCGCAATCGCGGTGTACGCAGGGCTTTTCATGTACGGATTGCCGGAAGCTCGTCCGGTGGCGGCCGCGCCGCCCGCGGGTACGCTCGCATACGCGGCCGGCCTGCGCGCAGGCGACACGGTGCGCTCGATCGGCGGCCAGCCGATCGCGACCTGGCAGGAATTGCGCTGGCGCGTGATTCAGGGCGCGCTGCAGCGCGAATCGCTGTCGATCGAAGTGATCAACGAGCGGCAGGAGCTCGAACAACTGAAGCTCGATCTCACCGCCTTTCCGGCAGCGGACTTCGACGGCGATGCCCTCGAACGGATCGGTCTTCGCCTGTATCGCCCGGCGCTGGAGCCCGTATTCGGCGCGATCGTTCCGGACAGCCCGGCCGAGCGTGCGGGCCTGAGGACGGGGGATCGCGTCCGGCAGGCGGACGGCAAGCCACTCGCGACCTGGGACGATCTGGTACGCACGGTCCGCGAGCGGCCCGGAGCGCCGTTGCGCCTCGCGATCGAGCGCCGCGGGGAGCGCCTCTCGGTCGAAGTGGTGCCGGAGACGGCGACCGTGAACGGGATGCAGATCGGCAGGATCGGCGCCGCGCCGGTCGTGCCCGCATCGCACGCCGAGCGAATTCTCGTGCGCGTGCACTACGGTCCGCTGCAGGCGCTCGTCAAGTCGTGCGAGAAGACGGCGGACATAGCCCTGTTCAGCCTGAAAATGCTCGGCAAGATGCTGCTCGGCGAGGTCTCGTGGAAGCACCTTTCCGGACCCGTCACGATTGCCGATTATGCGGGGCAGTCCGCGCAGATGGGGTGGATCTCGTATGCAACCTTCCTTGCGCTGATCAGCGTCAGTCTCGCGGTGCTCAATCTGCTGCCGATTCCGCTGCTCGACGGCGGGCACTTGATGTATTATGCGGTGGAAATAATAAGAGGCAGCCCCGTGTCCGAGCGCGCAATGGAGCTGGGACAGCGCGTGGGCCTCGCGCTGCTGCTGTTCATGATGGCCTTTGCCTTTTACAACGACCTGAACCGCCTGTTCTCCGGCTGATCGATGCGACTGCTCGCATTCGTCTTCTGCCTGGTCGCCGCTGCCGGCGCCTGGGCGCAGACCTTCAAGCCGTTCGTGGTCCGCGACATCCGCGTCGAAGGGCTGCAGCGTACCGAGCCCGGTACGGTGTTCAGCTACCTGCCGGTCAAGGTCGGCGAGACCATGACCGAAGAAAAGGCGCAGCAGGCACTGCGCGCGCTCTTTGCGACCGGCTTTTTCAAGGACGTGCGGCTCGAGGTGGAAAACGACGTCCTGGTCGTGCTCGTCGAAGAGCGTCCGGCCATCGCGCAGGTGGATTTTTCCGGGGTCAAGGAATTCGAGCGCGACACCCTCAGGAAAGTGCTGCGCGAAATGGGGATCGCCGAAGGCCGGGTCTTCGACCGTTCGGCGCTCGAAGGGGCGGAGCAGGAGCTGAAGCGCCAGTACCTTTCGCGTGGCCGGTACGCCGCGGAAGTGCAGACCACGGTGACTCCGCTGGAGCGCAACCGGGTCGGAATCAATTTCTCCGTGACGGAAGGCGAGGTGGCGAAGATCCGCTCGATCAACCTCGTCGGCGCCCAGGCATTCCGCGAGAAGGACCTGCTGGAACTCTTTGCGCTGCGCACGCCGGGCTGGCTCACGTGGTACACCAAGCAGGACCAGTACTCGCGGCAGAAGCTTTCCGCCGATCTCGAGGCGCTTCGCTCGCATTACCTCAATCAGGGGTATCTCGATTTCAACATCGACTCGACCCAGGTGTCGATCACGCCCGAAAAGCGCGACATCTACATCACGGTCAATGTCACCGAAGGGGAGAAGTACACCGTTTCGGAGGTGCTGCTCGCCGGGCAAATGCTGCTCCCCCGGGAACAACTCGAAGGCCTGGTCAAGGTGAAGGCGGGCGACGTCTATTCCCGCGAGAGGCTCACCGAGAGCGTGAAGGCGATCACGGACCGCCTGGGGAACGAAGGTTATGCGTTCGCCAACGCCAACCCCGTGCCCCGGGTGGACAAGGACAAGCGCACCGTCGCGTTCACCATCGTGGTCGACCCGGGCCGCCGGGTGTATGTCCGGCGCGTCAACATCGGCGGCAACACCAGGACCCGCGACGAGGTCGTGCGCCGCGAGATGCGCCAACTGGAGGGCGCGTACTACGACGCATCCAAGATCCAGCTTTCGAAGCAGCGCGTCGACCGCACGCAATATTTCAAGGACGTCAACGTGGAGACGGCCCCGGTCGCGGGCAGCACCGACCAGGTCGACGTGAACTTCACGGTCGAGGAAAAGCCGACGGGCGCGCTGCTGCTGGGCGCCGGGTTCTCGTCGGTCGACAAGTTCGTGGTATCCGGCTCGATTTCCCAGCAAAACGTGTTCGGCAGCGGCAAATCGATTTCGGCCACCGTCAACAGCGGCAAGGTGAACCAGGTCTACGCGCTGTCCTATTTGAATCCGTATTACACGGTGGATGGAGTCAGCCAGGGGTTCGACGTCTACAAGCGGGACACGGACGCGTCGTCCCTCTCGATCGGGGCTTACGTGACGAAGACCCTGGGCGGGGGCATCCGGTTCGGATACCCGGTCACGGAAACCGACAGCATCAGTTTCGGAATCAGCGGCGAGAGCGTGAAGCTGCAGACGTTCACGAACAGCCCGCTCGCCTATATCGATTTCGTGAACCGGTTCGGCAGTCAATACGCCTATGGGGCCGGCACGGTCGGCGTGGGACGCGACACGCGCGACAGCGCGATCCAGACGACCCGCGGGACCGTGACGCGAACGTCGCTGGAAGTCGCCGGCGGGGACCTGCAGTACTACCGCCTCAACGTCCAGTATCAGTGGTATCGCCCGCTGACCCGGACTCTTACGCTCGCCCTCAACGGGGACGTCGGGTTTACGCACGGTTTCGGCAACAGGGACGTTCCGTTCTTCAAGAACTACTATGTCGGCGGACCGGGATCGGTGCGCGGATTCCGGCCGTTCTCCCTCGGCCCGCAGGACATCGAGGGAAATTCGCTCGGCGGAACGCGCAAGATGGTCGGCAACGCGGAAGTGCTGTTCCCGGTTCCAGGGGCCACTCAGGACAAGTCGCTGCGTCTGGCGGCCTTCCTTGACGCAGGTCAGGTCTTCGGCGCCACCGAGAAATGGTCGCTGTCGGACCTGCGCTATTCGACCGGTGTCGCGCTTTCGTGGACCTCGCCGTTCGGCCCGCTCAAGCTCTCGCTGGCACAGCCGCTCAACGAAAAGAAAGGGATTGACCGGGTGCAGAGATTACAATTCACTTTTGGCACCACCTTCTGACGGTGATGAACCCACTGACGACGCAACGGAAAATTCTACGCGCGCTGGCAGCGGCGGCCGTTCTCGCGCTGCCGGCGGCGCCGGCGATCGGGGAGGGCAAGTTCGGCTTCGTCAACACCGAGCGGATCATGCGCGATTCGGTCCCCGCACAGCGCGCGCAGAAGAAGATCGAAGGCGAATTCACCAAGCGCGACCAGGAATTGACGCGGCTTGCCGAACAGCTCAAGCGCTCGCAGGGGGACCTGGAGAAAAACGCGGTGACCATGCCGGAGAGCCAGCGCCGGACCAAGGAGCGCGAACTGACCGATCTCGACCGTGACTTCCAGCGCCGGCGGCGCGAGTTCCAGGAGGACCTCAACCAGCGCCGCAACGAAGAGCTGGCGCAGGTGCTCGAGCAGGCCAATCGCGCGATCCGGCAGATCGCGGAGCAGGAGAAATACGACATCATCTTTCAGGATGCCGTCTACGCGAATCCGCGCATCGATCTCACCGACAAGGTCATCAAGGCGCTGGAAGGCAAGCCTCCCGCGCGATGACATGGCGTTCACGCTCGCCGAGATTGCCTCGCGCTTCGGCGGCCGCATCGCGGGCGACCCGCAGGTCCTGATCCGCCAGGTCGGCACGCTGGAGCGCGCCGGCGAAGGCCAGATCGCATTTCTCGCCAATCCCCGCTACCGGGGACGGCTCGCGGCGACAAAGGCCGGCGCCGTGATCGTGGCGCCCGACGCGGAAGGGCTCACTGCGGTGCCGCGGATCGTGTGCAACAATCCTTACGCGTACTTCGGCCGGGTTTCGCAGTTGCTCAATCCGCCTGCGCAGCCGGTGGCGGGCGTGGATCCTGCGGCGAGCGTGGCGAAAGCCGCGCGGATCGCTGCCAGTGCACGGGTTGAAGCCGGTGCCGTGGTGGAACAGGGCGCCACGGTCGGCGAGCGGGCGTGGATCGGAGCGGGATGCTACGTCGGGCCGGGGGTGACGATCGGCGCGGATTCCCGCCTGCATCCCTCGGTCGTGGTCTATGCGGACTGCCGGATCGGGTCGCGCACGATTCTCCACTCGGGCGTCGTCATCGGCGCGGACGGATTCGGCATCGCATACGAGGACGAATGCTGGATCCGGATCCCGCAGATCGGGCGCGTCGTGATCGGCGACGATGTGGACATCGGCGCCAATACGACGATCGACCGGGGTGCAATCGACGACACCGTGATCGAGGATGGCGTCAAGCTCGACAACCAGATCCAGATCGGTCACAACTGCCGGGTCGGCGCTCACACGGCGATGGCCGGGTTCGTCGGCGTCGCGGGCAGCACCGACATCGGCCGGCACTGCCGGATCGGCGCCGCAGCCATCATCCTCGGACATCTTTCCATCTGCGACCGGGTCGCGGTATCCGCAGCGACCGTGATCTCGCACTCGATCCGCACGCCGGGAACCTATACGGGCATGTTTCCTGCCGCCGAACACGGGGCGTGGGCGCGCAATACGGCGTACGTGCGGCATCTCGCGGCGCTTGCCGAACGCGTGCGCGCGCTCGAGAAACGTCTCCAGGAAAAGGACACCGGGAATGGCTGAAATGGACGTCTATCAGGTGCTGGAACACCTCCCGCACCGCTATCCGATGTTGATGGTCGACCGGGTGCTGGAGTGCGAGCCGGGCAAGCGGATCGTGGCACTGAAGAACGTTTCGGTGAACGAGCCCTACTTTGCCGGGCACTTTCCCGGGCTTCCGATCATGCCTGGCGTACTGGTTCTCGAAGCGATGGCGCAGGCTGCCGCGATCCTGGTATTCCGCACGCTCGGCATCCGGCCGGACGAGAAGTCCGTGTACTACTACGCCGGCATCGACCATGCGCGATTCAAGCGCCCGGTCAAGCCCGGGGACAGGCTCGAGATCGAAGTCCTCATCCTCGCCAGCAAGCGAGGGGTGTGGAAGTTCGGCTGTGCGGCGCGCGTGGACGGTGCGGTTGCGGCCGAGGCCGAGATCCTGTGCACCATGCGTCCGGCACCGAACCGCGGACCATGATCCACCCGACCGCGATCGTGCGGCCGGGAGCGCAGCTTGCCGCAGGCGTTTCAGTCGGCCCCTTCTCGGTCGTCGGCGATCAGGTCACGGTGGGGGAGGGGACCTGGATCGGGCCTCATGTCGTCGTGGAGGGGCGCACGCTCATCGGGCGCAACAACCGGATCTTCCAGTTCGTCTCCATCGGGGCGCCGCCACAGGACAAGAAATACGCCGGCGAGGACACGGCCGTGGAGATCGGGGACGGCAATACCATTCGCGAATACGTGACGATCAACCGCGGCACGGCGCTCGACGCCGGCGTCACCCGGGTCGGAAACGACAACTGGATCATGGCCTACGTGCACTTTGCCCACGACTGCCAGATCGGCAGCCATGCGATTTTCGCCAATTTGAGCCAGCTCGCGGGACACGTGCACATCGGCGACTGGGCGATCCTCGGCGGCAACACGATCGTGCACCAGTTCGTGAAGGTCGGCGCGCACAGCTTCACCGGGATGTGTACCTATCTCGATCGCGACCTTCCGCCGTTCGTCAAGGCCGCGGGCAACATGGCGAAGCCCTACGGAATCAACAGCGAGGGCCTGCGGCGGCGCGGATTTTCCACCGCGACGATCAGTGCGCTGAAGCGGGCCTACCGCACCCTGTATCGGTCGGGCATGAGCGCCGGCGAGATCAGGCGCGAGCTGGAAGCGCAGGCCGCCGGCTGCGCGGAGGTTCGCGCGCTGCTCGAATTCCTCGACGGCTCCGCCCGCGGCATCGTCCGGTAGTGGCGGACCCGGACATCCGCGTCGGCATGGTGGCCGCCGAACCCTCGGGTGACCTGCTCGGCGGCCACCTCATCGCCGCCCTCAAGTCGCGGCGTCCGGCATTGCGCTTCTCCGGGATCGGCGGACCGAGGATGAACGAGCAGGGGTTCGAGAGCCTGTTTCCGATGGAGCGGCTCGGCGTTCGCGGCTTCGCGGAAGTCCTGGGCCATTACCGCGAGATCAAGGGAATTCGCAAGAAGCTCGCGCAGAGATTCCTTGCCGAGCGCCCCGCGCTTTTCATCGGCGTGGATTCGTCCGACTTCAATCTCGATCTCGAGCGCGGACTGAAGGAAGCGGGCATTCCGACGATTCATTACGTAAGCCCGTCGATCTGGGCCTGGCGCGGCTGGCGCATCCGCCGGGTGGCGCGCTCCGTCACACACCTCCTTGCGCTCTTTCCGTTCGAGCCGCCGCTGTACGCCAAGGCCGGCGTGCCGGTCACGTACGTCGGGCATCCGCTCGCGGACATGATTCCGCTCGAACCGGACAAGAGCACCGCGCGCCGCCAGTTGCGCCTGCCGTCATCGCACCAGATCGTGGCGCTCCTGCCGGGGAGCCGCCGCTCCGAGCTGCACTACATGGCCGACCTTTTCGTGAAAACCGCGCGCCGGCTGCTGCAGGACGCGCCGCAGGTGCATTTCGTGTGCCCGACCGCGTCGCGCGCGATGCGCGAGCTTTTCGCATCCGCGCTTCGGCGAAACCGGGCGACCGACCTGCCGCTCACGCTTCTCTTCGGCCACTCGCACGAAGCGCTCGCCGCGGCGGACGTGGCGCTGGTCGCGAGCGGGACCGCGACGCTCGAAACGGCGCTTTTCAAGACGCCGATGGTGATCACCTACCGGCAGTCTCCGATCACCTCGGCCTTGATGGGCCGCATGCTCTACCTTCCCTACATCGGTCTTCCGAATATCCTGGCCGGCGAGGCATTCGTCCCCGAATTCGTCCAGGACAGGGCGATTCCCGGCCGGCTCGCCGAAGCGCTGCTCACGCTGCTGAACGATCCCGCGGCACGGCGGGCGCAGGTCGAGCGGTTCCAGGCGATTCACCTGGTGCTCAGGAAAAACACGGCGGAAGTCGCGGCCGAAGCCGTGCTGCGCGTGCTCGATGGTGCATAAACCCAGGATCTGCGGCGTGGACGAAGCGGGGCGCGGGCCGATCGCGGGGCCGGTATTCGCGGCGGCGGTGGTGCTCGATCCGGATTGCCCCATCGACGGCCTGCGGGACTCGAAATTGCTCGCTGAAGCGCGGCGCGAACGGCTCGGCGAAGCGATTCGGGCGCGCGCGCTCGCCTGGCACGTGGCCTGGGCCTCGGTCCCGGAAGTCGATCGGCTCAACATCCTGCAGGCGACGCTGCTTGCCATGCAGCGTGCGGTCGAGGGCTTGGGGTTCGTTCCGGAGGAAGCGCTCATCGACGGCAACCGCTGTCCGAATCTTGCGTGCGCCGCGCGCTGCATTGTCGGCGGCGACCGCTCGCATCCCGCCATCTCGGCAGCCTCGATCATCGCCAAGACCGCGCGTGACGCGGAGATGCGGCGCCTCCACCTGCGCTTCCCGCAATACCGGCTCGACCGGCACAAGGGCTATCCGACCCGCGAACATCTCGAGTTGCTGGAGCGCTTCGGTGCCTGCGAAATTCACCGCCGTTCGTACGCGCCCGTCAGCAGGGTCCTTGCGCGGCTCTGATGGCCGCGAGCAGCAAGCGCGCCTCGTTCTGCGGGGCAACCATGGAACGCAGCTTCGCGATGTGCCGCTTGAGCTGCCGGTAGAAGGCCCGGTCCGATGCCGTGCGCCGCACGAGCGCGGCCAGCGCTTGCGCGTTCGCCGTCGCGAAATACCCCGGATAGTCCTCGCCGAGCAACCCGACGTTGCCGGAGATGCTTGATGCGAGCACCGGGACGCCGATTCGGATCGCTTCGCTCACGACATTCGCGCCACCTTCCATGCGCGAACTGATCACCATGGCGTGGCTCGTGGCGAGCCATCGCAGCGCGCGAGCATGCGGCACGCTCCCCAGCCACCGGTAGCGCGGCTCGCGCTCCATGCCGGATCGTGCCGCATCGGCGAAACGCGCCTCGAGCGCCTCGCCGATCTGGATCAACTCGATCCGCGTCTCCGGCGGGACCAGGTCCAGCGCGCGGAGTGCGCACAGCGGATCCTTTTCCTCTCGCAGGTGGCCGATCACGCACAGGCGGAAGGCGCGCCGCACCGGCGCATGGCGCAGGCGGGTCGAGCAGGATTGGACCACGACGCTCGCCTTCGGGCGCAGCCGGGCCGGAAGCTCCTCGATCGCCTTGGGCTGGAGCACGATGAAGCGGCTCGCGAGTTCGAGCGACTCTTTCGCTTCGTCCGAGATCCGGATGTCGCGATAGACGTCGGTGCCGGTCAGCGCGAGGAGGAGAGGCTTCTCCGGATGCCTTTCCGCGAACGCCTTGATCGAGGCGTGGCTGCGCCGCGCGTGCAGCGCGAGCATCAGGTCCGTCTTCGATTCGGGCGTCCACGCGACCGCGATCGAAACGCGATGCCCCGCTGCGCGCAGCATCGCCGCCCAGCGCAGCGCCGTGTGGCGGTTCCCGGCGCGCGAGCCGGCGCCCGCCGGCGTCACCAGCGCGATTCTCATGCCATCCGATCTTCGCTAGACTGGCGCCAGCCATGATGCCGGAAGCGCTTGTCGCCGAACTGCGTGCAACGCGCGAGCACACGCGAGCGGTCGCCGACGCCCTCGGCGGCACGCACGAGTATGGGCCGATTCTCGCAATCGTTAATCCGCCGCGCTGGGAGCTGGGGCATGTAGGGTGGTTCCAGGAATACTGGTGCCTGAGGCGCAGCGCGCCGGGGCGCTATGCGCCGGAGCGCGGCGATTCGATTCTGCCCAATGCGGACGGGATCTACAACTCGGCGACCGTGCCGCACGACTCGCGCTGGACGCTACCGCTGCCAGCGTTCGATGCGACCCTGAGTTACCGCGACACGGTGCTCGAGCGGGTGACGGAGCGCCTTGCGCGGCGCTGCGACGAGGACGACGCCTACTTCGCGCAGCTCGCTGTGCGGCACGAAGACATGCATGCCGAAGCGTTCCACTACACGCGCCAGACGCTCGGCTACGAATCCCCGGCGCTCGCGGCGCGCGAGCATCCGGCGGGCGAGCCGGTCGCGGGGGATGCGGAGATCGCGGGTGGGGCATTTCCGCTCGGCGCCGGGTCCGGCGAAGGGTTCGTATTCGACAACGAGAAATGGTCGCACCTGGTCGTGGTCGCCCCCTTTCGCATGGCGCGCGCCGCGGTCACCAACGCGGAGTTCGCCGCGTTCGTCGAGGCCGACGGCTACCGCCGCGCCGAATTCTGGAGCGGAGAGGGGTGGAGCTGGGCGCAGGGTGCAGGCCTCACCGCGCCCGTGTACTGGAAGAAAATCAATCGCGAATGGCACTTGCGCCGCTTTGACAACTGGCTCCGCATGCCGAAGGACGAGCCCGTCTTGCACGTCTGCTGGCACGAAGCCAATGCCTATTGCCGCTTCGCGCGGCGCCGCCTGCCGACCGAGGCGGAATGGGAGTTCGCGGCCCTCTGGAACCCGGCCATCGGGCGCAAGCAGCGATACCCCTGGGGCGACGACCCCTGGAGCCCAGGGCGCGCGAACCTGGGGGACGCAACCCCGGCGAGCGTGCACGCCTACCCGCGCGGCGACAGCCCCGCGGGCGTGCGCCAGATGATCGGCAACATCTGGGAATGGACCTCGACCCCGTTCCTGCCGTACCCGGGGTTCCTGCGCGATCCGTACAAGGAGTACTCCGAGCCCTGGTTCGGAACGCACAAGGTACTGCGCGGCGGCGCTTTCGCCACCTCCGCGCGGATCGCCTGCGCGACGTACCGCAATTTCTTTACGCCCGATCGCGCGGACGTCTTCGCGGGTTTTCGCACCTGCGCGCTCGAACGGGAATGACCGTCCTTCGCTCGCGCGCCAACCCGCGCGTGCGCCGCTGGCAGCGCCTTGCGCGCGATGCGCGGGCGCGGCGCGAAGAAGGGCGGGCGCTGATCGAAGGGCCGCACCTGGTCGGCGCGTACCTCGACTCCGGCGGCAGGCCGCAGGCCGTGATCGTCTCGGAGAGCGGGGCGGCGACACGCGAGATCGGGGAATTGGTCCGTAGGGCGGGCGTCGCGCCGGTCGTGCTCACGGATGCGGTGTTTCGCGCGATCGCGGATGCCGAGATGCCGCAGGGTCTTGCTGCCGAGATCGGCATTCCGGCCGCGCGGGTGTCGCTGGCAGATTCGCCAGGGTGCGTGCTGCTCGACGGCATCCAGGACGCGGGCAACGTCGGCGCGATCCTGCGCAGCGCCGCCGCGTTGGGCGTGCGCGACGTGCTCCTCGGCCCCGGGTGCGCCGATCCCTGGTCGCCGAAGGTGCTGCGCGCAGCGATGGGCGCGCACTTTTCCTTGCGCGTTGGCGCATCGCGCAATCCCGCTGCGGATGTCGAGCGTTTCGGGGGAACCGTCGCCTGCACCGTGCCGCGCGGCGGCGTACCGCTCGGGGAGGCCGATCTACAGGGACGGATCCTCTGGATCTTCGGCGCCGAAGGGGCAGGCATCCGCGGCGAGCTTGCGGCGCGCGCCGGCCTCAAGGTCACGATCCCGATGCCGGGAACGGCCGAATCGCTCAATGTCGCGGCCGCCGCAGCGATCTGTTTTTACGAGAGAAGCCGGCAGCTCAGTACGTGGAACGTTCGATCCTGAGCTCGCGCAGGATCGTGGTCGCAATCTCCTCGATCGACTTCGCGGTCGAATTGATCCACCGGATGCCCTCGCGTCGCATCAGAATTTCCGCCTCTTCGACTTCGTGCCGGCAGTTGGCGAGGTCGGCGTATCGGCTGCCGGGACGGCGCTGTTGCCGGATTTCATGCAGCCGCTCCGACCCGATCGTCAGGCCGTAGAGTTTCGGCTTGTGCGGCCGGATCGCCACGGGAAGCTGGCCGCGGCTGAAGTCTTCCGGGATCAGCGGATAGTTGGCGGCCTTGACCCCGAATTGCAGCGCCAGGTAAAGACACGTGGGCGTCTTGCCGCTGCGCGATACACCCACCAGCACCACGTCGGCCTGGCCCAGCTCGCGATGCGAGGCGCCATCGTCATGCGCCATGGCGAAATTGATCGCCTCGATGCGCCGGTGGTACTCGGGTTTGTCGAGCGCACTGTGGGAACGGCCTATGGTGTGGGTCGAACGCGCGCCGAGTCCCGCCTCGAGCGGGTCGATGAAGGTCTCGAAAAAATCGAAGACCAGCGCCTTCGCGCGCCGGATTACCTGGCGCACGTCGCCGTTGACCAGCGTCGAGAACACGATCGGCTGGCCGTTGCCGCGCACGGCTTCGCGTTCGATCCGGTCGAGGCACTCCTCGGCCTTGGCGATGCTGTCGACGAAGGGCACGGTCACCTGGTTGAATTCGACCCCCTCGAACTGCGTGAGCAGGCTGTGGCCGAGCATCTGCGCCGTGATTCCCGTTCCGTCGGATACGAAAAACACGGTGCGTCGTTGAGGCATCTCGGAAAAAAGCCGGATTGTGCCGCGCAATAAAGAGCGAGCCGATACAATAAGGGCATCCGGCTTGCAGAGCAATCAGGGAGGAAAAGCGCATGACAGGCAGGTTCTACGTCAAACCGCTGAGCGACCTGCGGATGGCCGACCTTCCTCAAGTGGGAGGAAAGAACTCCTCGCTCGGCGAGATGATGGGGAACCTCTCGCAGGCGGGTATCCGGGTTCCCGAAGGATTCGCGACCACCGTCGTCGCGTACCGGGAATTTCTTTCCGGGAACAGTCTTGACCGGCGCATCGAGAAGCGCCTGGAGTCGCTTGACCCGGACGATGTCAACGCCCTTGCGCGTTGCGGGGCAGAAATTCGAAACTGGATCTCCTCGGCGCCCTTTCCGGCTCAACTGGAATCAGATATAAAAACGTATTATCAAGATCTTATAGGTTCTTCTTCCAGCGAAATCTCGTTTGCAGTCCGATCCTCGGCGACCGCCGAAGATCTGCCGGATGCGTCGTTCGCCGGCCAGCAGGAGACTTTTCTGAATATCCGCGGCGCCGAGCAGGTGCTGGACGCAATCCGGCATGTGTTTGCGTCGCTGTATAACGATCGCGCGATTTCGTACCGCGCGCATCGGGGATACGCACACGGCTCAGTCGCCCTGTCGGCGGCGGTGCAGCGCATGGTCCGGAGCGACCTTGGCGCCGCCGGCGTGATGTTCACCCTGGACACCGAATCCGGTTTCCGGGACGTGGTGTTCATCACCTCCTCATGGGGCCTGGGCGAAATGGTGGTGCAGGGTGCGGTCAACCCCGACGAGTTCTACGTGCACAAACCGATGCTCGACGCCGGGCACCCGGCGATCATTCGGCGCAGCCTGGGGTCGAAACTGCAAAAAATGGTTTTTGCCATGGGGACGTCCGCGGGGCGCTCGACGCGCACGGTGGACGTCCCCGATGTCGAGCGCTACCGCTTTTCCCTCGACGATGCCGACGTTCTGCAACTGGCGCGGTACGCACGCGCGATCGAGAAACACTACGGCCGGCCGATGGACATCGAATGGGCGAAGGACGGCACCGACGGCGGCATTTACATCCTGCAGGCGCGGCCCGAAACCGTACGCTCGCAAAAGCGCGGCGATGCCGAGGAGCGCTACCGCCTGAAGGGCCGCGGCAAGGTGCTCGCAACGGGGCGGGCGATCGGCAACAAGATCGGCGCGGGCACGGTACGCTTGGTCATGGACGCGTCGCGCATGTCGATTGTCTGCAAAGGCGATGTGCTGGTCACGGACATGACCGATCCGAACTGGGAACCGGTCATGAAGCTCGCAAGTGCGATCGTCACCAACCGGGGCGGCCGCACCTGCCACGCCGCGATCATCGCCCGCGAACTCGGAATTCCGGCGGTCGTCGGCTGCGGCAACGCGACGCGGCGGCTGAACGACGGGCAGCCGGTGACCGTGTCCTGCGCCGAAGGCGACACGGGGAACGTGTACGAAGGGCTGCTGCCCTTCGAAGTCACGACCACCGAGCTCGGAGAGTTGCCGAAGCTTCCGGTGAAGATCGCGATGAACGTGGGCAATCCGCAGCTTGCGTTCCACTTCGCGCAGCTGCCGAACGCGGGCGTGGGCCTCGCGCGCCTGGAATTCATCATCAACAACGAGATCTGCGTGCATCCGAAGGCGTGCCTCGAATACGAGACGCTGCCGGGGGATCTCAAAGCGGCGGTGGAGCGTGCCGCGCGCGGCTACTCCGATCCGCGCAGTTTCTTCCGCGAGAAACTGGTCGAGGGCGTCGCCACGATCGCCGCGGCGTTCTGGCCCAAACCGGTAATCGTGCGGCTCTCCGACTTCAAGTCGAACGAGTACCGCAAGCTGTTGGGGGGGGAACGCTACGAGCCGGACGAGGAAAATCCGATGCTCGGCTTCCGCGGCGCGGCGCGCTATCTTGCGAGCGACTTTCGCGACTGTTTCGAACTCGAGTGCGAGGCGATTCGCAAGGTGCGCGAGGAGCTTGGTCTCGGCAACGTAGAGGTCATGGTGCCGTTCGTGCGCACGGTCGACGAGGCGAAGAACGTGGTGAAGCTGCTCGCGGATCACGGCCTGCGGAGAGGGGACAACGGCCTCCGGCTGATCATGATGTGCGAAGTGCCGTCGAATGCGATTCTGGCGGAGGCGTTTCTGGAGCACTTCGACGGTTTTTCGATCGGTTCCAACGACCTCACGCAACTGACGCTGGGCCTGGACCGCGACTCCGGCCTGGTCGCCGGCGCCTTCGACGAGCGCGACGCCGCGGTGAAGGCGATGTTCGAGCTCGCGATCCGCGCCTGCCGCAAGCACGGCAAGTACGTCGGAATCTGCGGGCAGGGCCCCTCGGACCACCCGGATCTGGCGCGCTGGCTGATGGAGCGGGGAATCGAGAGCCTTTCGCTCAATCCCGATACCGTCGTTTCGACCTGGCTTGCCCTCGCCGAACAGCCGGCGCAGACCAGCGAGCCGCGCCGCTCAGCGCTGGCGTAGGAGTTTTTGCTTTTCGCGCTGCCACTCGCGCTCGCGTTCGGAGGCGCGCTTGTCGTGCTTCAGCTTGCCGCGCGCCAGCGCGATTTCGGCCTTGATGCGGCCCTTCGCGTAGTGCAGGTCGAGCGGGATCAGCGAATAGCCGCGCTGCGCCACTTTTCCGATCAGGCGCCGGATTTCAGCGGCGTGCAGCAGCAGCTTCCGGGTGCGCGTCGGGTCGGGCGTGACGTGCGTCGAGGCCGCGAGCAGCGGGCTCACATGGGCGCCGATGAGCCACAGCGCGGAGTCTTTCACGATCACGTAGGCGTCGCTGATTTGCGCGCGTCCGGCGCGGATCGCCTTGACCTCCCAGCCTTCGAGCGCGAGTCCGGCTTCATGGCGTTCCTCGACGAAATAGTCGTGAAACGCCTTGCGATTCTGGACGATGGGCATGACGCGGCGGCGATTCTCCCATGAAACGCATCGCGCGCTCGGCGATCGTGGAATGCAGCGCGGAACGGCTCTATGCGCTGGTCGAGGACATCGAATCGTATCCGGAGTTTCTTCCCTGGTGCCTGGAGGCGCACGTGCGCGAGCGCGCGCCGGGACGCACGGTCGCCACCATCCGGGTTGGCATGCGCGGGATCCGCCAGTCGTTCACGACGGAAAATGCGAACTTCCCCGGCCAGGCCATCGAGATGCGCCTGCTGGAAGGGCCTTTCCGCCGCTTCGCGGCCCACTGGAAGTTCGCGCCGCTCGGCACGGACGCGGCCAGAATCGAGTTCGCGCTCGCCTACGAGTTCGCGAACCGCATGATCGCAAAGGCGCTCGATCCGCTGTTCGCACAGATCGCCGGCACGATGGTGGACGCCTTCACGAGGCGCGCAGAAGCGCTCCATGGCAAAACTGCGTATTGAGGTCGTGTATGCCCGGGCCGCGGAACAGGACGTGGTGGCGGTCGAGCTGGAGCAAGGGGCGTCCGCGCGCGATGCGGTGCAGAAATCGGGCCTGCTCGCGCGTCATCCGGAAATCAACCTGCGGCCGATCAAACTCGGCATGTTCGGGCGGGCGATTCGTCCCGACACGCCGGTGCGGCAGGGGGACCGGATCGAAATCCTGCGGCCGCTTGCGATCGACCCGAAGGAAGCGCGGCGACTGCGCGCCCGGCGGCAGCACCGATGAACTGCGCGATATCGCGGCGCGCCGTGTCCGAGGCGCCGATCGAGAACAGGTCCGCGAAGCTTCCCGAACCCTAATTGCAGGACTGTTGCACGGCCTGGCGCGCTCTTTCGCTTTCCTGCTCGACCTGCGCCTCGTCTATGTAATAGCGCTCGCCCTGCTTGTCCACGCGGGCGATGCGCTGGCCGCTCTCGAGCATGCGCAGTGCATTGCGCGCCCGCTCGCAGTTCTCCTTCTTGGCATCCGCGTCCTGGCGTGCCTTCTCGTCTTTTTCGCTCGCTTTCTGCGCCTCGAGCTGGCGTTTGCGGAATTCCTGCTCCTGTTGGGCAGGCGTGAGAGGACCCTTCTTCGCATCCTTTGACGCCGCGTCCTTAGCGCCGGCGGGCGCCGGGGCGGGCGGTGCGGCCGGCGCCGAGAGCACGGTTGCCTTCACGCCGGGCGGCGGCGTATCGCCGCATTGGCGCTTGCCGTCCTTCGTATTCCAGCAGTAGACCTGCGCCTGCGCGGCGGCCATGAGGCACGCAAGGACCGTCGAACCCGCTATCGCTGCAATTCGCATGGCTTCACCTCTCACCGGCATCAACGCACGGCGTTCAATTCGGAGGACACGCGGACGGTAGCGACTTTGCCACGGCACGTCAAACCGGGACGCACTCCGGGGCTCTGACGGCGCCGCGCGCATCCGCGCCCCGCGGCTCGCATCGCGAGCCCGGTGCTCGCGTATAATGCGTCTTTGAGAGAAAGGCAAGTTATGCGGGTGATTCAGAAGGCGCTGACCTTCGACGACGTCCTCCTCCTTCCCGCCCACTCGCGCGTCCTGCCGCGCGAAGTCTCCCTGAAAACCCGCCTCACCCGGAAACTCGAACTGAACATCCCCCTGGTGTCCGCCGCGATGGACACCGTGACCGAAGCGCGCCTCGCCATCGCGATCGCGCAGGAAGGCGGCATCGGCATCGTACACAAGAATCTCGAACCGAAGGCGCAGGCGGCCGAGGTCGCCAAGGTCAAGCGCTTTGAATCCGGCGTGTTGCGCGATCCGATGACGGTATCGCCCGACATGAGCGTGCGGGAGGTCCTCGCGCTGCAGAAGCAGCACAGGATCTCGGGCTTTCCGGTCGTCAAGGGCGGCAAGGTGGTCGGCATCGTGACCAACCGCGACCTGCGATTCGAAACCCGGCTGGAACAGCCGATCAAGGACATCATGACGCCGCAGCGGCGCCTGGTGACGGTGCGCGAAGATGCGAGCCGGGAAGAAGCGCAGCGGCTGATTCACGAGCACCGCCTGGAGCGCGTACTCGTCGTGGACGGCGACTGGCGGCTGAAGGGGCTGGTCACGGTCAAGGACATCCTCAAGGAAACCGAGCATCCGAACGCCTGCAAGGACCCGCAGGGGAAGCTGCGAGTCGGCGCCGCAGTGGGCGTTTCCGAAGGCACCGATGAGCGCGTCGACGCGCTGGTCGAGGCGGGGGCGGACGTACTTGTGGTGGACACGGCGCATGGCCACGCGCAGGGCGTACTGGACCGGGTGCAATGGATCAAGAAGAAATACCCCGGCGTGCAAGTCATCGGCGGCAACGTCGGCACCGCGGAGGGAGCGAGGGCGCTCACGGATCACGGCGCCGACGGCGTCAAGGTGGGCATCGGCCCCGGCTCGATCTGCACCACGCGCATCGTCGCGGGCGTCGGCGTACCCCAGATCACTGCGATTCAGAACGTCGCCGAGGCGCTCGCCAGGATCGGAGTGCCGCTCGTCGCGGACGGGGGAATCCGGTATTCGGGCGACGTCGCCAAGGCGCTCGCTGCCGGAGCGCACGCGGTGATGCTCGGGTCGCTTTTTGCCGGAACCGACGAGTCGCCCGGGGACATCGAGCTTTACCAGGGGCGCTCCTACAAGTCCTACCGCGGCATGGGTTCGCTCGGCGCGATGCAAAAGGGCGCCGCCGACCGCTATTTCCAGGATTCCGACATGAACGTGGACAAGCTCGTGCCCGAGGGCGTCGAGGGCCGCGTTCCGTACAAGGGAAGCGCGGTCTGGGTCGTCCAGCAACTGATGGGCGGTGTGCGCGCCAGCATGGGCTATACGGGATGCGCGACCCTGGAGGAACTGCGCCGGCAGGCACAGTTCATCGAAATCACGCAAGCGGGCATCCGCGAGTCGCACGTGCATGACGTGCAGATCGTGAAGGAAGCGCCGAACTACCGCGTGGAATAGGGTCTGGATGCACGACAAGATCCTGATCCTCGACTTCGGGGCCCAGTACACGCAGTTGATCGCCCGCCGGGTGCGCGAGGCGAAGGTCTATTGCGAAATCCATCCCTGCGACGTGAGCGACGAGTTCGTGCGCTCGTTCGGCGCCAGGGGCGTAATTCTCTCGGGCAGCTACATGTCCGCCTACGAAGAATCCACCGACAAGGCCCCGCAGTCGGTGTTCGCGCTCGGCGTGCCGGTGCTCGGAATCTGCTACGGAATGCAATTGATGGCGCACCAGCTCGGCGGCAAGGTGGAGCCGGGCAAGGTGCGCGAATTCGGCCACGCGGAAGTGCGCGCCCGCGGCCATACCCGGCTGCTCGACGGAATCGAGGATGCGCGCACGCCCGAGGGCCACGGGGTGCTCAAGGTGTGGATGAGCCACGGCGACAAGGTGGTGGCGCTTCCGCCCGGCTTCACGCTGATGGCTTCGACCGAGGCCTGCCCGATCGCGGCGATGGCCGACGAGACGCGCCGCTTCTACGGCGTGCAGTTCCACCCCGAGGTCACCCATACGAAGCAGGGGACGAAGATCCTGCGGCGCTTCGTGCACGAGATCTGCGGCTGCGGCGCGGACTGGAAAATGCCCGACTACGTCCCGGAAGCGGTGGCGCAGATCCGCGAGCAGGTGGGTCGCGACGAGGTGATTCTAGGCCTGTCGGGAGGCGTCGATTCGTCGGTCGCGGCGGCGCTCATCCACAAGGCGATCGGCGATCAGTTGACCTGCGTGTTCGTGGACCACGGGCTGCTGCGCCTGAACGAGGCGGAGCAGGTGATGGACGCCTTCGCGCGGCACATGCACGTGAAGGTCATTCACGTGGACGCATCGGAGGAGTTCTACGCCGCGCTTGCGGGCGTGTCCGATCCCGAGGACAAGCGAAAGATCATCGGCAGGCACTTCGTGGAAGTCTTTCAGCGCGAGGCGGCGAAGATCCGCAACGCGAAATGGCTCGCCCAGGGAACGATCTACCCGGATGTCATCGAATCCGCGGGTGCGAAGACCAGGAAGGCCACCAGCATCAAGTCGCACCACAATGTGGGCGGGCTACCGGAGACGCTTCATCTGAAGCTGCTGGAACCCCTGCGCGAACTGTTCAAGGACGAGGTGCGGGAGCTGGGCGTTGCGCTGGGGCTGCCGCACGAGGTGGTGTACCGGCACCCGTTCCCGGGCCCGGGGCTGGGGGTGCGCATCCTCGGCGAAGTCAAGCGCGAGTACGCGGACCTGCTGCGGCGCGCGGACGCGATCTTCATCGACGAATTGCGCGCGGCGCGCGACGCCGACGGCGTGAGCTGGTACGACAAGACGGCTCAGGCCTTTGCCGTGTTCCTCCCCGTACGCTCGGTGGGCGTCATGGGCGACGGCCGGACCTACGACTACGTGGTCGCGCTGCGCGCGGTGCAGACGACGGATTTCATGACCGCCGATTGGGCGCCGCTGCCGCACGAGCTGCTTTCGCGCGTCTCCAGCCGCATCATCAACGAGGTGCGCGGCATCAACCGCGTGACCTACGACATCTCCTCCAAGCCTCCTGCGACGATCGAGTGGGAGTAGGGGGTTTAGTCACGCTTGAC
>Ga0209640_10000023_pt1 | contig 78677 bp, 62 predicted proteins | sample RifCSP10_1_FD_184018 | JGI IMG/M metagenome (GOLD analysis project Ga0209640, IMG submission 184018) | Soil microbial communities from Rifle, Colorado - Rifle CSP2_sed 10_1 (SPAdes) (version 2) | ecosystem: Environmental > Terrestrial > Deep subsurface > Rock core/Sediment | place: Rifle...
GAAGAGGTCCGGCGTCAGCAGCCCCAGCCCCAGGCCGAGCGTGGCGACCACGATGCCGACCTCGCCGCGCGGCACCAGCCCGACGCCCACGGCCATCGCACGCGCCCGACCCAGGCCCCGCGCGCCGAGGTAGCCGCCGGCGAGCTTCGTGGCCACGCCGACCGCGGTGAGCACGAGCACCAGGAGGGTGATCCGCGGTTCGAAGATGGCGCGCAGGTCGACCGCGGCGCCGGTCACGGCGAAGAAGAAGGGCGTGAAGATCGCCGCCAGCGGCCGGATCTCGTGTTCCAGTTCCTCGCGTGCCTCGGTCTCGGCCACGATGAGGCCGGCCACGAAGGCGCCGATGATCGCCGCCAGGCCTACCACCACGGCCACGAGCGCCAGCCCCAGCATGACGATGAAGGCCGGCACGAGCGGGGTGTCCGCGAAGAGCGGCCAGGTGAACGCCTCCCGGCGCAGCCCGCGCGCACGCCGGGCGACGGCGAAGCCGAGTCCCACCAGCGCCACGCCGGCCACGGCCACGACCAGCGTGGAGGCGGAGACGTCGCCGGTCGCAAGACCGGAGACGAGCCCGATGGCGACGAGGGCCAGCACGTCGTCGACGATCGCGGCGCCCAGGATGACCCTGGCGAAGGTTCGGTCCAGGACCCCCATCTCGGCCAGGACGCGGCTGGTGATGCCGATGCTGGTGGCGGCCAGCGCGAGCCCCACGAATGCCGCCGCCCCGGGCGCTGCGCCGGTGGCGAGCATCACTGCCATGCCGCCGGCGATGGGCAGGACCATGGCCAGCACCGCGGCGGCGACGGCCGAGCGTCTCACGGCCAGCAGCTGGTCGGTGCGCACCTCCAGGCCGACTGAGAAGAGGAGCACGACCACGCCGAGCTCCGACAACACGAGCGCGGCCTCGCCCGGCACCACGAGGCCGAGGGCGTACGGGCCGACGATGAAGCCGCCGGCAAGCTCGCCGACCACTGGCGGCTGGCCGAGCCGGCGGGCGATCTCCTCGCCGACCTTGGCGCCGACGAAGAGCGCGAAGAGGCCGAGCAGAGCGGGCACCACGGCCTCGGCGACGGCGAAGGGAGCCGGACCGGGCAGCGCTGTCGGAGCCAGGACGGTCGCGATCAGTCCGCTCACAACAGGTAGCGCACCCACACGTACAGACTGGCGATCGCGAGAGACAGGACGACGGTCGCGATGCCATAACGCAGGAAGGCGCCGAAGCGGATCTCGTGACCCGATCGGGCGGCAAGGCTCACGATGATGACGTTGGCCGAAGCCCCGATGATCGTGGAGTTGCCACCCAGGTCCGCCCCCAGCGCGAGCGACCACCACAACGGATCGAGCTCGACCCCGCGCGCTCCGAGCTGCTGCACGACTGGGATGAGCGTGGCGGTGTACGGGATGTTGTCGACGATCCCCGATGCCAGGCCGCTGACCCACAGCAGGGCCAGGCTCGTCAGCGTGACATCGCCCCGCGTCGCGCTGAAGAGTTCGTTGGCGAACGCCTCGATGATGCCCACGCGGATGACGCCCTCGACGACGATGAAGAGGCCGACGAAGAAGAGGAGCGTCGTCCACTCGACCTCGGCAAGGATCTCGGCCGGATCCCCGCGCGCCAGCAGGAGGATGGCGCTGGCGCCGAGCAGCGCCACCGTGGCCGGCTCGTAGCCGAGGGGTCCGGCGATGACGAAGCCGATGATCGTCGCCAGCATCACCACTGCGGAGATGCGCATCATGCGGAAGTCCGTGATGACGCCGCTCGGGTCGAGGTCGGCGATCACGAGGCCGTCGCGCTGCCGCGCCAGCTCCGGCCCGAACATGAACCGGGCCAGGATCAGGAAGCCCGCGAAGACGAGGATGGAGGCTGGCGCCATGTTGAGCGTGAACGTGCCGAAGTCGTAGCCCGCCGCGGAGCCGATGAGGATGTTCGGCGGATCCCCGATGAGTGTGGCCGTGCCGCCGATGTTGGAGGCCAGGATCTCTGCGATCAGGTACGGCACCGGGGATACGCGCATCGCGGCGGCCACGTAGAGCGTGATCGGCCCGATCAGCACGACGGTCGTGACGTTGTCGAGGAAGGCCGACGCGATGGCCGTGATCAGGCAGAGCACGACGAGGATCCGCCACGGCTGTCCGCCGGCCAGCTGGACGGCGCGGATGGCCACCCACTGGAAGACGCCGGTCTTCCGCATGATGTTGGCGATGACCATCATCCCGAGCAGAAGGAAGATGACGTTGAAGTCGATGGCCGCGAAGGCCTCGTCCTGGTCGAGGATCTGGAAAACGATCATGAGCACGCCACCGCCGAGGGCGGCGACCGTCTTGTGCACACGCTCCGTGGCGATCACCACGTACGTGGCGACGAAGATGAGCGCGGCGAGCCAGACGTCCACCGGCGTCTAGCTCGGTAGAGCTTCTGGCGCGCTCGAGGCGGGCAACTGGTCGAGGTAGCGGAGCGCGAGCTCGAGCAGGTCGACGTAGCCGACGACCTGCATCTGGTCGTCGACCACGGGAAGGCCCGAGTACTGATGTTCGTGCATCGCTCGGAACGCGTCGGCCACGGTCGAGTCGAGTGTGAGGTGGACGGGCGGGCCCATGAGATCCCGACAGACATGGGCGCCGACCTCACGGCCGAACCGGCCGGCCGATTCGAGATCCGTGACTTCGGCCATCAGCTCTTCGGGGGAGACCCGGGCGACGATCTCCTCGACCAGGCGCAGGACGGGGAGGACGCCGACGAGGCGGCCCTCAGCGTCCACCACGGCGAGGAGTCGCGTCCCTGGTTGGGCCATCGGGCGTCGCGCGGCGGAGATCAGATCCTCGTCGACCCCGACGACGACGGGCTCGATGTCGAGACGGCCGTGGACCTCGCCGACGCGGGTGCGCTTCGAGATGCGCAGGTGCCCGGTCACGGCCCCCGCTCGACGCCGGCCGCCACCACCGGCGACGCCGGGCCGGAGAGGCCCACGTCCTTCGACTGTCCGCCATTCCCGGTCGCGCATACGGGCGTCACCACGTCGGTCGCGCCTGGCGCAGGTTGATGCTCTGGAGGATGCCCAGGCCGACGGCGATGCTGATGAGCGAGGCGCCGCCGTGCGTGATGAACGGGAGCGGGATGCCGGTGATGGGCATGATGCCGATGACCATACCGACATTGACCAGCAACTGGAAGAGGATCATCGACGCCAGGCCGCCCGCGAAGGCCAGGGCGAAGGGATCCTCGGCCCGCCAGCCCACGAGCAGGACGCGCCACAGGAGGGCCACGAAGAGCGCGAAGACGAGCAGTCCGCCGACGAAGCCGAGCTCCTCGGACAGGATCGCGAAGACGAAGTCCGTTGACTGGACCGGAAGGAAGTCGAGCTGGTTCTGTGTCCCGTTCGTGATGCCCCTGCCGAAGAGGCCGCCACTGCCCACCGCGATCTGCGACTGGATGAGGTGGTAGCCGGAGCCAAGGGGGTCGGCCTTCGGATCGAGGAACGACAAGAGGCGCCCCCTCTGGTAGTCGAGCAGCACGTACGACCAGATGAACGGCAAGGAGGCGGTGGCGGCTCCACCGAGGACGAGCAGCCAGCGCAGGCTGGCCCCGGCCATGAAGAGCGTGCCGACGAGGATCGCGCCGAAGACGATCGAGGTGCCGAGGTCGGGCTGCATCAGCACGAGGACGAGCGCGGGTACCACGAGCACGCTGGCGCCGACGATCGTGGCCAGGCCATGCAGCCGGGCGCCCTGGCGGCTGGCGATCCAGTTGGCGAGGACGACGATCATGAGGATCTTGGCCAGCTCCGAGAACTGGAACTGGAGGCCGAAGATGGTGACCCAGCGGGCCACGCCGCCCACGCCGTCGCCGATCAAGAGCGAGGTGACGAGCAGCCCCATGTTCACGAAGTAGAGCGGCCACGCGAACGTCTTCAGCCAGCGGTAGTCGAAGGCCGCCGTGAGCGCGAAGGCGACGATGGCGATCGCCAGCCAGATGAGACCGCGGGCGAACGTCGAGCCTGCGGCGAGCGGCGTGTCGCCGGAGTTCGTGTAGGCCATCAGCAGCCCGATCACCGCGAGCAGCAGCGCATAGATCACGAGCTGGACGTCGAAGGCGTTCCACACGGCGGTCGCAGAACGCGCCGCCCAGGCCTGGACGCGGGTCGGCTCGAGGCGCAGCGTGCCCATCAACGATCCTCGTCGCGCATCAATTGCCCTGGTAGAAGTTGGCGCGCTCGAGAAGGTCGAGGTTCCGCAGGTCCACCTTCAGGTCGTAATGGAGTTGCAGGAAGTACTTGACGATCTCGATGGCGGCGTTGCCCTTCGTGTTTGAGTCGAAGGCGAGGGCGACGATGGCCAGCTCGGAGTCGGTCCGGGCGGCGGCCTTGTAGCCGTTCGCGTCGTCGGCCTTGGGGTAGGGATCCTTGGGCACGAAGGCGACGAACCAGGAGTGATAGGGCAGGCGCCCCTGGCGGTCGCGCTTGCCGAACTCGGCCGTTCCGGACTTGCCGGAGACGACGATCGGCAGCTCGACGAGGTTGCGCGTGTGGCGGATGGTCACGACGCGCCGCGACGCGATGCGCATGTCGCGCAGCACGCTCGGCTCGACCGGCAACTCGCGGATGAGCTTCGGTTCGAACTCCCTCACCACGGTCCCGTCCGGTGCGATCACGCGACGAACGACCTGGGGCTGGAGCAGGCGACCGCCGTTGGCCAGCGCCGCGTAAGCGTTCAGGACCTGCAGCGGCGTCGCCGTGTCGTAGCCTTGGCCGATGCCGGCGTGGTACGTCTCGCCCGGGAAGATGGGCTGGCCGAAGACTTCCTGCTTCCACTCGTTCGAGGGCACGGTCCCCTTCGCCTCGCCGGGCAGGTCGATCCCCGTGCGGGCGCCGAAGCCGAACTGCTTGCCCCAGTAGGCCAGGCGATCGATGCCCAGTCGCGCTGCGACCTGGAAGAAGAAGGTGTCGCTCGAGTGGGCGAAGCCGTCGTAGATCGTCAGCGGCCCCCAGCCGCGGCGGTTCCACTCCCAGAAGCGATACGTGCGCCCCAGCAGCAGATAGGGCTTCGTATCGAGCTCCGTCCTGGTCGTGATCTGGCCGTCGGCCAGCGCGCCGGCGCCGGCCACGAGCTTGTACGTGGAGCCCGGCGGGTACTGCTCGCTGATGCCATGGTTCAACAGGGGCTGGTCCGCGTTCTTCGCCAGCTTGGCGTAGTCCGTCACGCTGATGCCCCGGGCGAACAGGTTGTCGTCGTACGTGGGCAGCGAGACCATGGCCAGGATCTCGCCGGTCTGCGGGTTCATCACGATGACGACGCCGCGCTTCAGGCCGGCCAGGCCCATCGCCCAGCGCAGCGCCTGCTCGGCCTCGCGCTGGGTGTCCAGGTCGAGGCTGAGCTCGAGCGAATCACCGGTGCGCGGCGGGCGCACCTGCGCGAGAACGCGGATCTTGCGTCCGGATGCGTCGCGCTCGATCTGCTCGAGGCCGTAGCGACCGCGCAGCTCCGTCTCGTAGACGTTCTCCACTCCGGCCTTGCCGATCGTGTCGTCGGGCAGGTAGCCGACCTCGCGCAGCCGCTTCAGGTCCTCTGCGGTGACGGCGCCGCTGTAGCCGACGACCTGTGACACGAGCGAGCCGTAGACGTACTCGCGCCGCGCTTCCGCGTCGACCTGGACGCCCGGGAGGGCGAGGTGCTCCTCGGCGATGATCCGGGCCACGTCCTCGGAGACGTCGCCAGCCACGCGGACGAGATCGAAGCGCGAACCGGGGTTGCGGTCGATGGCCTCATTGATCGCCGCCGGCGTCATGCCGACGAGCCTCGACAGCCGGCCCACGACTTCGTCGCGCTTCGAGAACGGAAGGTCCGCCGGCCGAATCTTCACCGTGAACGATGGCACGTTCCGCACGAGCGCAAGCCCATTGCGGTCGTAGATGAGGCCGCGGCTCGAGCGAAGCGCTTGGAGCAGGACCCGGTTGTCATCCGCGAGCGTCGCGTAGTAGCCGCCGTTCGCCACCTGCAGCTGGAAGAGCCGGAGGGAGAGGGCCGAGACGACGACGACCACGGCGAGGCCGAAGACGACGAAACGGGGAAGAAGCCCGACCCGCGGTGAGCGCCGATCGAGGTCGATGGCCGTCACTTGGTCACCACTCCATACGGTCGTGCGCACCGAAGCGCAGCCACGACAGGCGCATCGCGGCCGCCACGGGGACCGCGAGCAGCGTGCTCAGGGCGACGGCGGGCGCGATGTCCGCCACCGACGGCGTCGCGGCCGTGCCGGCCGTGAAGCCGAGGATGGCGACGTTCAGCACTTGGTAGGCCCAGCCGAGCACGAAGACGGATGCCACGGTGACGGAAACGCGGCGCTGCGGCAGGAAGCGCATGGCGGCTGCCGTCGCAGCCACCACGAGCAGGAGCGTCAGGGACGTGGCACCGAGCTGTCGCCCGGGTGTCAGCAGGTCGAGCATCAGGCCTCCCACGAAGGCCCAGGTCAGGCCGTTTTCGATCCCGATCATCGTCGTCGCGGCGACGGCGATGATGAACAAGAGGTCGGGCTTCGCGCCCGCGATCGTCAACTCCGGTAGAACGCTGGTCTCGAGGAGCGCTGCCACGACGGCGCCGACCGCGGCAAGGGGGATGCTCATCGAGTCGTCGCCTCGTGGATTGACCCGCAGCCGCTCGACGGACGGGGTCGAGGCGGAGCCGGGTGAGCAGCGCTGCCGGGCCGGAGTATAGCGCGCCGCGTCGCTGGGCCGGCTCACGACTGTTCGCTGGATGCGACGGCGAACCGCGATCCCCGTGCCGCCCGGATGTTGCCCGTGGAACGCGGCCGGTTCGCTGAGCCGCTCACGACTGTTCCACGTGGAACGCGGCCTCGTAAGCGGCCGATGAGGCACCGCCAAGCGGCCGTAGACCTGCCTCGGCTACCTTCTGGCTCACCCTCCCCCGAGCGCCCGAAGGCGGCTCGAATGGGCCGTTTCGGCTAGAATCGACGGCAGTGAACACGCACTTACCGCGCAGCCTGTGAGCGAGACGATCGCGTGCGCGAACCAGAAGGGCGGCGTGGGCAAGACGACGACGGTCGTCAATCTCGCCACCTACCTGGCACTCGGCGGTCGGCATGTCCTCGTCCTCGACCTCGACCCCCAGGGAAACGCCACCAGCGGCTTCGGCGTGGATCGCGACGGGCTGGCCGCATCGGCCTACGAGGCCATGAGCGATGGCCTGCCGCTCGAGGAGCTCATCGTCGCCAGCGGTATCGACGGCCTCGATCTCGTGCCGTCGGCGATCGGCCTGGCCGGCATCGAGGTCGAACTGGCCGGCACCGCCCAGCGTGAGCGTCGCCTGGCCCGCGCGCTCCAGACCGTCGCCGGCCACTACGACGTGGTCTTCATCGATTGCCCGCCGGCACTGGGACTCCTGACCGTGAACGCCCTCACCGCCGCCGACGCCGTGCTCATCCCGCTCCAATGCGAGTACTACGCGCTCGAGGGTCTCGGCCAGCTCCTGGCCACGATCGACCTCGTGCGCGACCACCTGAACCCGTCGCTTCGTGTCCAGGGGGTGCTGCTGACGATGTACGACGCCCGGACGAACCTCTCCGCCGATGTGGCCGCCGAGGTGCGCCGCCATCTCGGCGAGCGCGTCTACGAGACGGTCGTGCCGCGCAGCGTGCGCCTCTCGGAGGCGCCCAGCTACGGTCAGCCCATCGCGCGCTACCGGCCCGATTCTCGCGGCGCGGCCGCGTATCGCGACCTCGCCATCGAGTTCCTGGCCCGTGACGGCATCGCGGCCACGATCCCCCTCGCCGCGCCGGTCTCCAAGGCCGTGGCGTGAGCGTCACCGATCGCCGCCCCGGCGGCGGTTTGGGAAGAGGCCTTGCGTCGCTCATCCCGCAGCGTGCAACGCCACCCGGTCCGGTCGAGATCGCCATCGCGCGCGTCCAGCGCAATCCGTACCAGCCCCGACAGGGCTCCGACGGCGCGGACCTGCAAGCACTGGCAGACAGCATCGCAGCGCACGGCGTGCTGCAGCCGATCCTCGTCACGTCCACCATCGACGGTTACCAGCTCATCGCCGGGGAGCGCCGTCTACGGGCGGCCGAGATGGCCGGCCTTGAACGCATCCCGGCCGTGGTGCGGGAGGCCGGAGACCAGGCGCAGCTCGAGCTGGCGCTCATCGAGAACCTCCAGCGCGCCGATCTCAGCCCGCTCGAGGAGGCGCACGCCTTCCGCCAGCTCATGGACGAGTTCGGGCTGGACCAGGGGGCCGTCGCGCAACGCGTCGGGAAGGCGCGCTCGAGCGTCGCCAACACGGTCCGGCTCCTCGACCTGGCCGAGCCGGTGCGAGCGGCCCTCGCCGACGGTCGCATCAGCGAGGGCCACGCCCGCGCCATCGCCGGTCTCCCCGAGCCCAACGGCCAGACGGCGCTACTCGCGACGGTCGTGGCCCGCGGACTCAACGTCCGCCAGGCCGAAGAGCTCGCGCGCCGCCTCAAGGAGCCGGCATCGACACCCGCCCGGAAGGCGCGCTCCAGCGACCCCGACCTCGAGCGCCTCGAGGCCGACCTTCGCACGTCCCTGGGCACCAAGGTGACGGTCACCTCGGGCCGACGTGGGGGCCGGATCACCATCGAGTACTACGGCAACGACGACCTCGAGCGCCTGTACGAGCGCCTGGTCGGGAGGGATGCGTGACGGAGACGATGCGGCCGGCGGCTCGGCGCCGCGACGAGGCGGGCGACGGTGCCGGGCCGAAGCGGCGCGGCTCGAAGAGCCAGGGCTACACGGCCGAGAGCATCCAGGTCCTCGAGGGCCTCGAGGCGGTCCGGCGCCGGCCCGGCATGTACATCGGCTCCACCGACGGGCGCGGCCTCCACCACCTCATCTGGGAGGTCGTGGACAACTCCATCGACGAGGCCATGGCCGGTCACGCCACGCGGATCGAGCTGCGGCTCCTGCCCGACGGCAGCGTGCGCAACGTGGACGACGGCCGCGGCGTTCCCGTGGGCCGCCACAAGACCGGCAAGGACGCCCTCGAGGTGGTCCACACCGTGCTCCACTCCGGCGGCAAGTTCGGTGGCGGTGGCTACAAGGTCTCGGGTGGCCTGCACGGCGTCGGCGTGAGCGTCGTCAATGCGCTCTCCGAGTGGATGCACGTCGAGACGGCCCGTGACGGCAAGGTCTGGGGCCAGAGCTACGCGCGCGGCAAGCCGACCTCGCCGGTGCGCGAGCTGGGTCGTTCTGAAGGACGCCACGGCACGACCACGCACTTCATGCCCGACGCCGAGGTCTTCGAGACGCTCGACTGGAGCTTCGACGCCATCACGCAACGCCTGCGCGAGTCGGCCTACCTGAACAAGGGCGTGTGGATCGCGCTCGTCGACGAGCGCGAAGCGCCGCCCCACGAGAAGTCGTTCTACTTCGAGGGTGGCTTGGTCAGCTTCGTGCGCCATCTGAACAAGGACAAGGAGACGATCCACCAGCGCCCGATCTACGTCGATCGCCAGGAGGGCACGACGACCATCGAGGTGGCGCTCCAGTACAACGATTCCTACTCGGAGAACGTCTTCGCCTTCGCCAACAACATCAACACCGTCGACGGCGGCACCCACGTGACGGGCTTCCGGGCCGCGCTCACGACATGCCTCAACGACTGGGCGCGCCGTGCCGGCGTGCTCAAGGACTCCGACGCCAACCTGTCCGGCGACGACGTCCGCGAGGGGCTAACGGCGGTCATCAGCGTCAAGCTGACCGAACCGCAGTTCGAGGGCCAGACGAAGGCGAAGCTGGGCAATGCCGAGGTGAAGGGCCAGGTCCAGACGGCCGTGGCCGAGGGCATCAACCAGTTCCTCGACGAGAACCCTGGCGACGGCCGCGCGATCCTTCAGAAATGTCTCACCGCGGCCCGTGCCCGCGAGGCGGCCCGCAAGGCGCGCGACCTCGTCATCCGCAAGGGCGCCCTGGAGGGCATGGCGCTGCCGGGCAAGCTGGCCGACTGCCAGGAGCGCGACCCCGCGCGCAGCGAGCTCTACATCGTCGAGGGAGACTCCGCGGGCGGCTCGGCGAAGCAGGGCCGGGACCGCCGCTTCCAGGCCATCCTGCCCATGCGCGGCAAGCTCCTCAACGTGGAGCGCGCACGACTGGACCGGATCCTCGGCTCCGAGAACGTGCGCCCGCTCATCATCGCCCTCGGCGCCGGCATCGGCGAGACCTTCGACATCGCCAAGCTCCGTTACCACCGCATCATCCTGCTCGCCGATGCCGACGTGGACGGGGCCCACATCCGGACGCTCCTGCTGACGTTCTTCTTCCGCCACATGCCCGACGTCATCGAGAACGGCTACCTCTACATCGCGCAGCCGCCGCTCTACCGGATCAGTACCGGCAAGGTGACCCAGTACGCCCAGGACGAGAAGCAGCGTGACCGGATCATCCGCGAGATGAAGGTCAAGAACCTCACCGTCCAGCGCTTCAAGGGCCTGGGCGAGATGAACGCCGACCAGCTCTGGGAAACGACGATGAACCCGGGCACGCGGATGCTGCTGCGCGCCGAGGTGGACGATGCCGCCGAGGCCGATCTCATCTTCAGCAAGCTCATGGGCGAGAAGGTCGGGCCGCGCCGGGATTTCATCAAGGCCGAGGCGCGCAAGGTGGCCAACCTTGACATCTGAGCCGGCCGCCGCGAGCACGGTGGTGCCGGACGACGGCCGCGTCTACCGCTTCGTCGTCGATCCTCACCACTGCTTCGTGTGCGGCGAGTTGAACCGCCGCGGCCTGCGGCTGCCGATCTACGCGAGCGCCGGCCGTGCCTGGGCCGACCTGACGCTGGGCCGCGACTTCGTGGGCTGGACAGATATCGCCCACGGCGGCATCCTCGCCGCTCTCCTCGACGAGGTCATGGGCTGGGCGCTCTTCGAGCACGACTGCTGGGGCGTCACGGCCGAGATGACCGTGCGCTACGTGCGGCCGGTCGACCCCGGCCGGCCGATCCACGTCGAGGGCGAGGTCCTCGAGGTCAGCCGGCGCCTCTTCCGCACGGCCGGGCGGATCACCGACGCACAGGGAACGCTGCTCACCAGCGCCGAGGCGCGCTACGTGGCCGCCCCTGAGGCCCGCCGTGCCGAGCTGAAGGCGCAGTACCGCTTCCGGCTGGAGCCCGTCGACGGGGCCGCGCCGGCATGAGCCCCACCGCCGTGGCCGATCGACCGATCCGCGCCGCCTCGGCAGGCGCGGTGAGCTCCACGACGCAGCGTGCGACCGCGTTCGTGGCCGCTCTCCTTCCGGAGGCTCGCGCCCTCGGCCGGCGTCTGTCAGACGACCTCGGCGACCCGCAGAGCTTCGTGGCCCACCTGACAGCCGGACTCGAGCGTCTCGCCGACCCGGGGTATCGCGATGCACAGGCCTGGATCGCCCCCGGCAGCCGATCGGTGCTGGGCGTCCGCTGGCCGCTGGTGCATGCCGTCGAGAGCGCCCTCCGGCGCCCGCTCGCCGCGACCTCGCCAGCCCTCGCCCTCGACCTGGCGCAGGCCCTCGCCGAGGCGAAGGCGTTCGAGGTCCGCCTCTTCGCCCACGTGCCGTTGCGGCGTAGCCTGCCTGCCGACCCCGAGCGCAGCTGGCAGCTCATCCGCCGCCTCGCCCGGGCCGCCGGCGACTGGGGCAGCGTCGACTCGCTGGCCGGCGTGGTCGCACGGGGCGTGCTCCTCGAGCCCTTCCGCTGGGCGGAACTCGAGTTGCTCGTTTACTCGCCCCACCGCTGGGAACGCCGCCTGGTCGGTTCCACCCTGGCCGAGTTGCCCTTCCGCCTCCCGCCCGCAGAGCGCCCCAGCCTTGCCCCCCGTCCCGGTCTGCCGATCATCGACGCGATGATCGGCGACGACGAACCGGACGTGCAGAAGGCGCTCTCCTGGGCGCTGCGCTCGTGGCGCGAGGTGGATCCCACCGGGGTGACCGCACTTCTCCGGCGTGAGGCGGCCCGCGCTCGGGACACCGACGACGGCGCGCGCGCCTGGGTAGTGCGCGACGCGCTCACCGGCGCCGGCGCCGATCCCGCCCTCGCCGCCGAGCTGCGCCCGCTCCTGGCCGGACTCCGACGCCGCCCCGGCGCGCCGAACACCGGCCGCGCCCAGGCCGCCGCCCTGGCCTTCGTCGCGGGCGGCCTGCCCGACGTCCGTGACCTCCCCGTAGACCCGAGCCGATAGGAGCCTGAGCGAGTGACCGACGACATCGGCAACGTTCGACGGATCCGCATCGAGGACGAGCTGCGCACGAGCTACCTCGACTACGCCATGAGCGTCATCGTCAGTCGCGCCCTGCCGGACGTTCGCGACGGCCTCAAGCCGGTGCATCGCCGGATCCTCTTCACGATGAACGAGATGAACCTCTCCGCGAGCTCCGCGTATCGCAAGTGCGCGGCGATCGTGGGCGAGGTGATGGGCAAGTACCACCCGCACGGCGACGTGGCCCTCTACGACGCCCTCGTGCGGCTCGCCCAGGACTTCTCGATGCGCTACCCGCTCGTCGACGGGCAGGGCAACTTCGGCTCGGTCGACGGCGATCCGCCGGCGGCCATGCGCTACACGGAGGCGCGCATGACGGCCATCGCCGCGGAGCTGCTGGCGGACATCGACAAGGAGACGGTCGACTTCGTCGACAACTACGACGGCACGCGACAGCAGCCCTCGGTGCTGCCGGCGAAGCTGCCCAACCTGCTCATCAACGGCTCGTCCGGCATCGCCGTGGGCATGGCCACGAACATCCCGCCCCACCACCTCGGCGAGATCGTGGACGCCACCGTTGCGCTCATCGACGATCCCACGCTCACCTCCGACGAGCTGTGCCAGTACGTCCGCGGCCCGGACTTCCCGACCGGCGGCACGATCTTCCGCTATGAAGAGCGGCGCAACGCCCTCACCGGCCAGCAGGAGCGCGTGGACGCCATCCGCGAGATGTACGCCCACGGTCGAGGTCGCGTCGTCATGCGCGCCCAGTGCGCCTTCGAGGAGACACGCCAGAACCGCACCGCCATCGTCGTCACGGAGCTGCCTTACCAGGTCAACAAGGCCAGCCTCATCGAGAAGATCGCGGACCTCGTCCAGGGCAAGAAGATCGAGGGCATCGCCGACCTGCGTGACGAGTCCGACCGCGACGGGATGCGCCTGGTCATCGAGTGCAAGCGGGATGCCAACCCGCACAAGGTCCTCAACAACCTGTTCAAGCACACCCCGCTCCAGCTCGCCTTCAACATGAACATGCTGGCGCTCGTGGACGGGCAGCCGCAGACGCTGCCGCTGAAATCGGTCCTGCAGCACCATGTCGACTGGCGGCGCCAGGTCGTCCGCCGGCGCACCGAGTTCGACCTGGGCAAGGCACGCGACCGGGCGCACATCCTCGAGGGGCTGAAGATCGCGCTCGACAACCTCGACGCGGTCATCAAGACGATCCGCGAGTCGGCCGATGTCGAGGCGGCGCGCGGCAACCTCATCGCGCGCTTCGCGCTGACCGAGATCCAGGCCAACGCCATCCTCGAGATGCAGCTGCGCCGCCTGGCCGCTCTGGAGCGCAAGAAGATCGAGGACGAGTACCTCGCGATCATCCAGCTCATCGCCGAGCTGGAGGACATCCTGGCCAACCCGCCGCGCATCCTGGGCATCATCAAGGAGGAGCTCGCCGAGCTGGCGCGCAAGTACGCCGGTGACCGGCGCACGCGCGTCCACGACGACGCCAGCCGCGAGATGACCGACGAGGACCTCATCGCCGACGAGGATGTCGTCATCACCGTCTCCGGCCGCGGCTACATCAAGCGCCAGCCGCTGGCCACCTACCGCCGCCAGGCACGCGGCGGCAAGGGCATCATCGGCGCCCGGACCGTCGAAGAGGATGCGCTCGAGCACCTGCTCGTGGCCAACACCCACGACTGGGCGCTCTTCTTCACCAACCGCGGCCGCGTCTTCAGCTCCAAGGTCTTCCAGGCGCCCGATGCGAGCCGCACGGCCAAGGGCATCCCGATCATCAACCTCGAGGGCGTCCAGGTGGAGTCGGGCGAGGTGGTCCTCTCCGTGCTCACCACGCCCAACTTCGAGAAGGGTCACAACCTCGTCATGGCCACGCGTCGGGGCGTGATCAAGAAGACGCCCATCGAGCAATTCGAGCGCGTCCGCTCGTCGGGCATCCGGGCCATCACCGTCAACGAAGGCGACGACCTGGTCTGGGTGGAGATCTCGTCGGGCAGGGACGACATCGTGCTTACCACGCAGCTGGGGCGCATCGCCCGTTTCAACGAGACCGAGGTCCGGGCCATGGGCCGCGATGCGGCCGGCGTCATCGGCATCCGCCTGGCCAGGGCCGGCGACCGGGTCGTGGGCATGAGTGTCGTGCGTCCCGAGGCCGACCTCCTGGTGCTCACCGAGACCGGCTACGGCAAGCGCGTCTCCCTCTCCGAGTTCCGGACCATGCACCGCGGCAGCCAGGGCGTCCGGCTCATCTCGCTCGAGGGCAGCAAGACTGGCGACGTGGCCGCGGTGGAGCTGGTCACCGAGCAGGACGAGGAGCTGCTGCTCATCAGCGCCGGCGGGCAGGTCGTGCGCACCGACGTGAAATCGATCAACCGCTACGGCAGCCAGGCGCGCGGCGTCATCGTCATGCGCCTCAACGAGGGCGACACGGTGGCCGGCATCGCCGTCTTCCGGGCGGGGCTGGCGGAGCAGCGGTCGATGGGCGACAATGACGCCCCCGCCGGAGACGGGAGCCCGGCTGAGACGTGAGGTGCGGCACGGTGATCCGGGAGCGAGCGACCCCGTGAGCGACTTCGGCGCGGCCGCCAAGGCTAGCCTCGGGGAGGACTTCGGCCTCTACGCGGGCAACGCCAACCCGGACCTGGCCAGGAAGATCTGCCGCTATCTGGGCAAGGAGCTGGGGCGGGCGGACGTCTTCGAGTTCGCCAACGAGAACATCTTCGTCAAGATCCTGGACAACGTTCGCGAGAGGGACGTCTACCTCGTCCAGCCCACCTGTTCGCCGGTCCAGAAGTCGATCATGGAGCTGCTGATCATGATCGACGCCTTCAAGCGCGCCAGCGCCGGGCGGATCACGGCCGTGGTGCCCTACTACGCATATGGCCGCTCGGACAAGAAGGATCAGCCGCGCGTGCCCATCACGGCGCGGCTCATCGCGGACATGATCCAGGTCGCCGGCGCCGACCGGCTGCTGACCATGGACCTCCACCAGGGCCAGATCCAGGGCTTCTTCAACATTCCCGTGGACGAGCTGACGGCGGTCCACCTGCTGAGCAACTACTTCCGCCAGAAGCAGATGGAGAACGTCGTCGTGGTCACCGACCTCGGCTTCGCCAAGCGGGCGCGCACGTTCGCCGCGCTGCTCGACGCGCCGCTGGCGGTCATCGAGAAGCGCCGCGTCGGCAACCTCGACCAGGCCGTGCTCATGAACGTCATCGGCGAAGTGCGCGGCAAGCGGGCCGTCATCGTCGACGATGAGATCGACACCGGGGGCACGCTCATGGAGGTGGTCCGCGCCCTGCAGCGCGAGGGCACGGAGGAGATCTACGCCTGCTCCACGCACGGCGTCCTCTCCGGTCCCGCCGTGGAGCGCATCCGCGACTCGGTCCTGCGCGAGGTCGTGGTCACCGATACCATCCCGCTGCAACCGGCCAAGCGCATCCCCGTGATCAAGACGCTCTCCGTCGCGCCCCTCATCGGCGAGGCCATCCGGCGCATCCACTACGGGCAGTCGGTCGGGGCGCTCTTCTCGAGCGAGATCCAGCTCGTGCAGGAGATGGTCCTGTGGGAGGACGGCGGCATGCGCACGATCTCCAGCCGGCCCGAGCCGACGCCGGCCGGGGCCGGCAACCCCTGAAGCGAGGGACGACGACCCGTGAGTCTGAAGCTCTACCGGCCCGTGACGAGGGGCCTCGAGCCGAGCCCCGTCGAGCAGAAGAGCTGGCGACATCGGCTACGCTCGTCGCGCTGGGACGCCGCGCCGCTCGAGAACCCGGAAGGGCAGGAGGCCGGCCCGTTGGGGGCCGTCCTCCTCTTCGGCGGCCTCGCGGCAGTGACCTTCGTGCTGCTCGTCATCGGCTACGGCATCGGCTTCTGGGGCTGACCTCCGGCCCTGGGGGGCCGAGAGGGACCCGGCACTATACTTGGCCGTCCGATGAAGAACTTGCTGTCGCGGTTCGTCGACTCGAACGAGCGCGAGCTCCGCCACCTGCGGCCGGTCGTGGACGAGGTGAACGGCCTGGAGGCCGAGTTCCAGGCCCTCTCCGACGAGGCCATCCGCGAGCGCATGGTCGCGCTGCGCGAGGAGATCCGCGACGATGCCAGCCCCTCCGATCCGTCCGAGGACGAGCTGGAGCACCCCGAGGCCGAGCGTCGCCGCGAGGCGGCGAGGGCGCGCCGGAAGGCCGACCAGCAGCGCCTCCAGGAGGTGCTCGACGACGCCCTGCCGGAGGTCTTCGCGGCCGCCCGGGAGGTCAGCCGGCGGCGCCTCGAGATGCGCCACTTCGACGTCCAGGTGATGGGCGCGGTCGTCCTCCACAAGGGCAAGATCGCCGAGATGCGTACCGGCGAGGGCAAGACGCTCGTGGCGCCTATGGCCGCCGCACTCAATGCCATGTCCGGCCGGGGCGTCCACGTCGTGACCGTCAACGACTACCTGGCCAAGCGGGACCCGCAGTGGATGGGCCCGATCTTGCACGGGCTCGGGCTGACCGTGGGCATCATCCAGCACGACGTGGCGTTCCTCTTCGATCCCCTGCACCGCGGGAGCGAGGAGAAGCTCATGTTCCTGCGCCCCTGCTCGCGGGCGGAGGCCTATGCCGCGGACGTCACCTACGGCACGAACAACGAGTTCGGCTTCGACTATCTGCGCGACAACATGGTCACCGAGCTGGACCAGCGGGTGCAGCGCGGGCGCTCCTTCGCCATCGTCGACGAGGTCGACAACATCCTCATCGACGAAGCGCGCACGCCGCTCATCATCAGCGGCCAGGCCGAGGAGTCGGGCGATCTCTACTACCAGTTCGCCCGCCTCGTGCCCCGCCTGAAGCCGCGCCCCGAGGGCGCGGAGGAGGGCGGCGACTACTTCGTGGACCTCAAGGACCACGCCGTTTCGCCCACCGAGGAGGGCATCGGCAAGATCGAGAAGCTGGTCGGGGTGGCCAACCTCTACGCGGCAGACCCGCGGCTGGCACGGCACTTCGAGCAGGCGCTGCGGGCCCACGCACTCTACCGGCTCGACCGCGACTACCTCGTGCGGGACGGCGAGATCGTCATCGTGGACGAGTTCACCGGCCGCCAGATGCCCGGCCGGCGCTGGTCGGAGGGCCTGCACCAGGCCATCGAGGCCAAGGAGGGGCTGCGCGTCCAGCGCGAGTCGGTGACGCTGGCCACGATCACCTTCCAGAACTACTTCCGCCTCTACGACAAGCTGTCGGGCATGACCGGCACGGCGATGACCGAGCACGAGGAGTTCTACAAGATCTACGGCCTCGAGGTGGTGGCCGTGCCGCCGCACCGCCCGATGATCCGCGACGATTCCGCCGACCTCGTCTACCGCGACGAGCCCTCGAAATTCAAGGCGCTCATCGGGGAGATCGAGGAGGTGCGGGCAGTCGGGCGGCCGGTGCTGGTGGGCACGGTCAGCGTCGAGAAGAGCGAGGTCCTCTCGGAGATGCTGCGACGCGAGGGCATCCCGCACGAGGTCCTCAACGCCAAGCTGCACGAGAAGGAGGCCTCGATCGTCGCCCAAGCCGGGCACAGCGGCGCGGTGACCATCGCCACGAACATGGCCGGCCGCGGCACGGACATCCTGCTCGGCGGCAACCCGGCGGGCCTCGCCTCGGAGATGCTCCACCGCAAGGGGATCAACCCGGTCGAGGCGCCGCCGGAGGTCTATCGCACGACGCTGGAGGAGGCGCGGCGCCAGTGCGCCGAGGACCACGAACGCGTGGTGGCCGCAGGGGGCCTGCACATCATCGGCACCGAGCGCCACGACAGCCGGCGCATCGACAACCAGCTGCGCGGCCGCGCCGGGCGGCAGGGCGACCCCGGGTCGTCGCGCTTCTACCTCTCGCTGGAGGATCCGCTCCTCAAGCGCTTCGCCGGCGACCGCGTGGCCGGGCTCATGTCACGCCTCGGGCTGCAGGACGACATGGCCATCGAGTCGGGCATGGTCTCGAAGACGATCGAGAGCTCGCAGACCCGCGTCGAGGGCTTCAACTTCGACATGCGCAAACGCGTCGTCGAATTCGACGACGTCATCAACAAGCAGCGCGAGACGATCTACGCGGAGCGCGACAAGGTCCTCCACAACGAGGACCTGACCGAGACGATCCGCGGCTTCCTCGACGGGGAGATCGAGTCCCTGCTCGACGAGCACCTGGCCGCCGCCGAGCCCGACGACTGGGACATGGATGGCCTCTCGCGGGCGCTGCTGGGCTTCGGCTTCGAGCCCGCGGCGTCCTCCGTGAACGCACTCTGGGAGGCCGGCAGCCGCGCCGATATCGCGGAGCTGCTGCGGGCCCAGGTCGACGAGATGCTCGAGCGCAAGGAGGCCGAGTACGGGCCGGAGACCTGGGCGCTGGTGGAGCGGCTGGTGCTGCTGCGCTCGATCGATTCCCTGTGGGTCGAGCACCTCACCGAGCTCGACGACATGCGCCGCGGCATCGGCCTCCGCGGCTACAGCGGCGAAGACCCCCTGAACGCCTTCCGCAAGGTGGCCTTCGAGGCGTACGAGGAGCTGCGCGGCTTCATCCAGCGCCAGGTCGCCTCGACGATCTTCCGCGTCAGCGTGACGCGCCAGCCGGCGACCACGCCGCTGCCAGGGCCTGGTCAGCCGTCGCGCGCCACGGACGGGGATGGGGCGCGGCCCGGCGCCGCGTCCGCGACCGACGCCGGGGGCACCGCGGCGACGATCGCCGCGACCGCGCACGCCATGGCCCCGCTCGTACCCGGGCTCGCCGCGACCGCCCGCCCCAAGGTCATGCGCGAGCAACTCGGCGACGAGCCCCGCCGGCCGGCCGGCGCGACACCGGGGGGCGCCCCGAAGATCGGACGCAACGACCCCTGCCACTGCGGCAGCGGGCTGAAGTACAAGAAGTGCCACGGTCGCTGAGCGGCGACCTGGTTCGGCTGGCCCTGTCGGCCCTCCTCGGCCTCGCACTCCTCGCCGGCTACACCACCTTCCGCATCTGGCAGCAGGGTGAGCGCGACGAACGCGCCGTGCCCGTGGACGCGGTCGTGGTCCTCGGCGCGGCACAGTACGGCGGGGTCCCCTCGCCGATCTTCCGGGCCAGGCTCGACCACGCAGTCGAGCTGGTCCTCAACGGTGCCGCACCGTGGCTCGTCGTGACCGGGGGCGGCCAGCCGGGCGACCGCTTCTCCGAGGCGGAGGCAGCGCGCGCCTACGCCGTGGAGCACGGCGTGTCGGCGGATCGGATCCTGGCCGAGACGACCGGGCGCGACACGCGCGAGTCGCTGGCCAACGTCGCCGTGCTGCTGCGACGCAACGGCCTCGATCGGCCCTTGTTCGTCAGCGACCGGACACACATGCTGCGCGTGCTCCTCGTGGCCCGCGAGCTGGGCATCGCCGGCCGCGGATCGCCGACCCGGACCAGCCCCGCCGACCTGGAGCCGGGGCCCCGCCTCGAGGCGACACTGCATGAGTTGGCCGCGCTGGGCGGCTACTTCTTCGGGCCGTGAAGGCGGATTTCATGGCCTTTTGGCCTTTTTTCCCCGCTCGACCTATTGAGGCCCGCGGGGCGCCTCCGTATACTCGCTGAAACACGCCGGAGGTCGCCCTTCCGGCGTTCGGTTTGCCTTCCGGCGCGCAGCGCCCCGGCGTCGCGTGGAGGCCCATCGAGGGAGCGAGGATCGCTTGAAGTCGGGTGCCGTCGACGACGAGTTCGTCGACCTCATCGCCTGCGAGCGCGACTGCCGGAAATGCAGCTACGCCGCGTGGCTCGACTGTGACGGCAACTGTGGCGTTTGCATCCACAACGGCTACTGCCCCTGCGTGAACCCCGTCGTCGCGAGAAGCAAGACGGCCCTGCGGATCATCGAACTGCGGCCGCTGCTCCTCCAGGACCTGCGAGGTCGTGGATAGTGGACGCGTCAGACGTCCGCGATCTCGTCGAGCGGATCCGCGCGACCTCGGGGCGTCTTTGACCTCGGGACCAGGGAGGCGACCCTAGCCGCGCTCGAGGCGCGGGCGTCCCAACCCGGCTTCTGGGACGATCAGCGGGCGGCCCAGAAGGTCCTGCGAGAGGCGGATGGGCTGCGCCAGGAACTGCGCACGTGGCGGGACCTGGAGCGTCGCGCCGGGGACCTGGCGGAGCTCCACGAGCTGCTGGCGGTGGACCCCGAGCTGGCGGTCGGCGTCGAGGCGGAGTACGTCGCGCTCGCCGCGGATTACGCGCGCCAGCGCACGAGCCTCCTCTTCTCGGGCCCCTATGACGAGCGTAGCGCGCTCTTGAGCATCAGCGCCGGCGCGGGCGGAACGGAGGCCACCGACTGGGCCGAGATGCTGCTGCGCATGTACCTGCGCTGGGCCGAGCGCCACCGCTTCGCCACGGAGATCCTCGATCGCCTGGAGGGCGAGCAGGCGGGCATCAAGAGCGCCACCATCGAGATGAGCGGTCGCGCCGCCTACGGCTGGCTGCGGGCCGAGCGTGGCGTCCACCGGCTCGTGCGCATCAGCCCCTTCGACTCGCAGAAGCGGCGCCAGACGACGTTCGCGCTCATCGAGGTGCTCCCGGAGGTCGAGGACGACGTGGAGGTCGAGATCGACCCCGACGACCTGCGCGTCGACACCTACCGCGCCACCGGCGCCGGCGGGCAGCACGTCAACAAGACCGACTCGGCCGTGCGACTGACGCACATCCCGACGGGCATCGTGGCCCAGAGCCAGAACGAGCGCTCCCAGGTCCAGAACCGGGAGGCGGCCATGAAGATCCTCCGGGCGCGGCTGCTCGAGCGAGCCCTGGAAGAGCGCGAGAAGGAGCTGGCGGAGCTGCGCGGCGAGCACGTCGAGGCGGGCTGGGGCAACCAGATCCGCTCCTACGTCCTGCACCCCTACCAGATGGTCAAGGACCACCGCACCGAGTACGAGACCTCCGACACGGCGGCCGTCCTCGACGGCGACCTCGACGCCTTCATGCAGGCCGAGCTCGAGCGGCTCGCCACCCTTGGCGTCGAGGCGGGCTAGCGAGTGCCCGAGCCCACCCTGCGGCCGATCGGCGCTGACGACCTGGCGGCCTGCACGGCCGTCTTCTACGCGGCCATGGAGGAGCTTCAGGATCGCCGCCGCGAGGGGCGCTGGCCGCGCAACGAGGGGGCCCTGGAGCGGCTCTTCGGCCGGCTCGCGGCCAGCCATCCGGCCGGCGCCTGGCTGGCCGAATCGGACGGAAGGACCGTCGCTTTCGGCATCGCCGTCGAGCGCGAGCGGCTCTGGTTCCTCGCCTTCCTCTTCGTGGAGCCGGCCTTCCAGGCGGCGGGACTGGGGCGTCGTCTCCTGGAGCGCACGTTCCCCAGCGGCGGACCGGACGCCTGGCGCGCTCAAGGCGGCGTCCTGGCCACCTGCGTCGAGGCCATCCAACCGGTTTCGACGGGTCTCTACGCGCGCTACGGGCTCGTGCCGCAGGTGCCCGTCCACCTCGTGACCGGCACGCCCCGACCGGGCGCGCTGGCGCCGCTGCCGGACGCGCTCGCGGCGGCCGCCTTCGAGACGCTCGAGGCCGCCGGTGAGGGCATCGTCCTGGCTGACGCGCTGGACGAGCTGGACCTGGGCGCGGTCGGCCACCGCCGGCCCGTCGACCACCGCGACGACCGCGACGAGGGGCGGCGCGGCTGGCTCTACCGACACCGGCGCAGTGGGGCGGTGATCGGCTACGGCTATGCCCAGCCCAGCGGCCGCCTGGGGCCCGTCGTGGTACGCGACGGATCCATGCTGGAGGGCGTCGTCGCCCACCTCATGACCACGGTCCAGCCCGCCGGCAGCTGGCAGCTCGTCGTGCCCGGCCCGTCGGCAGCGCTGCCCGCGCTCCTGCGCGCCGGCCTGCGCCTCGATGGATCGCCGGCCATCCTCTCGGCGACGGAGCCGATGCTCGCGGCGGAGCGCTACCTCATGCGGAGCTTCGCGCTACCGTAGCGGCGTCCCCGCGCCCCGCCCACCACAGCAGGAGGGTCCCGTTCCGGCATGGTCGAGCAGGCACATGCGGTCGTGATCGGGGGCGGCGTGGGCGGCACCAGCATCGCCTATCACCTCGCCGAGCTGGGCTGGCATGACGTCGTGCTCGTGGACCGCGCCGGGCTCACGTCCGGGTCCACCTTCCATTCGGCCGGCCTGGTGGGGCAGCTGCGCAGCTCGACGACCCTCACGCAGATGATGATGTACGGCGCCGGCCTGTACCGGCGCCTGACCGCGGAGACCGGCGTGGACGTCTCCTGGCACGAGGTCGGCTCGCTGCGCCTGGCCAGCTCCCCGGCGCGCCTCGAGGAGCTGCGGCGCCAGGTCGGCTGGGCGCGCACCTTCGGCCTGCCCCTGGAGCTGGTCTCCACGCGGGAAGCGCACGATCTCTTCCCTCTCTTCGACCCCGAGGGCGTGCTGGGCGCCGTCTTCCTGCCCACCGACGGCTGGCTCGACCCCTCGAACCTCGCCTTCGCCCTGGCCGCGGGAGCGAAGGCGCGCGGCGCGCGCATCCTGACCGAGCACCGCGTCACGGGGATCAGCGTCGAAGGCGGCCGCGTGCGCGGCGTGGTCACCGACCGCGGTGAGATCCGGACGGACGTAGTGGTCAACGCCGGCGGCATGTTCGCGCCCGAGATCGGCCGCCTGGCCGGCGTGACCGTGCCCATCATCCCAATGGCCCACCAGTACCTGCTGACCAAGCCCATCCCGGGCGTGCGGCCGGACATCCCGACCATGCGCGACCCGGACAACCTGGTCTACTTCCGTGAGGAGGTGGGCGGCCTGTGCATGGGCGGCTACGAGCGCGACCCTGCGCCCTGGTCGCTCGATGGCGTGCCGCCCGACTTCAACGGCCGGCTGCTGGCCCCGGACTGGCCGCGCTTCGCGGCGATCATGGATGGCGCCGTGCGGCGCGTGCCGGCCATCGCCGACGCGGAGGTGACGCGGCTCATCAACGGCCCGGAGGCGTTCACGCCGGACAACGAGTTCATCCTGGGCGAGTCGGAGGTGCGCGGCTTCTTCGTGGCCGCCGGCTTCTGCGCCCATGGCATCGCCGGCGCCGGGGGCATCGGCCAGCAGATGGCCCAGTGGATCGTGGGGGGGGAGCCGGAGCTGGACCTCTGGAAGATGGACATCCGCCGCTTCGGCGCGCAGTACCGCTCCCAGGCGTACACGCTGGCCCGGACGTTCGAGACGTACGCCACCTACTACGACATCCACTACCCCAACGAGGAGCGGCAGGCTGGCCGGCCGCTGCGCCTCTCGCCGGCCTACGAGGAGTTGCGCGCGCTCGGTGCGGTCTTCGGCGAGAAGTCGGGCTGGGAGCGGCCGAACTGGTTCGAGCCCAACGCCGCCCTGGGCGACGAGGCGCTGCGCCCGCACGGCTGGGCGGGCCAGCACTGGTCGCCGGCCATCGGCACGGAGGCCCTGGCGACGCGGCAGGCGGCCGCCCTCTTCGACGAGTCGAGCTTCGCCAAGATCGAGATCTCGGGGGCGGGCGCCCTCGCCTTCCTGCAGCGACTGTGCGCCAACGACGTCGACCGCCCGGTCGGCTCCATCACCTACACGCAGATGCTCAACACGCGCGGCGGCATCGAGTGCGACTTCACCGTCACGCGCCTGGCCGAGGAGCTCTTCCTCATCGTCACCGGGACAGCCTTCGGCAACCACGACCTGGGCTGGATCCGGGCCCACCTGCCCGCGGACGGCTCCGTCCGGGTGCGCGACATCACCTCGTCCCGCGCCTGCCTCGGCATCTGGGGGCCGCGGGCGCGCGACATCCTCGCGCCGCTCACCCGGGATGACCTGTCGAACGAGGCCTTCCCCTACCTGACGGCGCGCGAGATCACGCTGGCGCACGTCCCGGTGCTGGCGCTGCGCGTCACGTACGTGGGCGAGTTGGGCTGGGAGCTGTATCCGCCCAGCGAATACGGACGCGGGCTGTGGCAGACCCTCTGGGAGGCCGGACGGGCGCAGGGCATGCTGGCCGGCGGGTACCGAGCCATCGACGCGCTGCGTCTGGAGAAGGGCTACCGCGTCTGGTCGAGCGACATCACCCCCGAGGAGACGCCCTACGAGGCCGGCCTGGGGTTCGCGGTCAGGCTCGACAAGGGCACCGACTTCATCGGCCGGGAGGCGCTCCTGGCGCGGAAGGCGGCCGGGCCCCGCAGGCGCCTGGCCTGCCTCGTGCTCGACGACCCGCGCTCGGTCACGCTGGGCAACGAGCCCGTGCGCATCGACGGGGCGATCGTGGGCCGGGTCACCTCGGGGGGCTACGGGCATGCCGTGGGGAAGAGCATCGCCTACGCCTACCTGCCGCCCGAGCGGGCCGTTCCCGGCACGCGCGGCGAGATCGACGTCTTCGGCGCCTGGGTCGGCGCCGAGGTCGTGCGCGAGCCGCTGTGGGACCCGGCCGGGGAGCGGATCCGCTCGTGAGTGCCCCCTACGGTCCCGAATGGAGCGCCTCGCTGCGGCTCGGGACGGAGGCCGAGCTGCGCGGCTGGCTGGACCTCGCGCTGACGCTCTGCGACGAGGCCGACGCCCTCGCCCTGGCCCACTTCCGGCGCGACCTCGAGATCACCACCAAGCCCGACCGGTCCTTCGTGACCCAGGCCGACAAGGCCATCGAGCGACGCATCCGCGAGCGCATCCTGGCCGTCCACCCCGACCACGGCCTGATCGGCGAGGAGGAGGGTGAGGAGGCCGGCGAGGCGTCCGTGCGCTGGTATGTCGACCCCATCGACGGAACCCACAACTTCATGCGCGGCGTGCCCCTCTTCGGCACGCTGCTCGGCGTCGAGCGCGACGGCGAGATGCAGGTCGGCGTCATCAGCGCCCCCGCGCTGCGCGAGCGCTGGCTGGCCTGGCGCGGCGGCGGCGCCTGGGCCGTGGGCGGGGCCGGGCTGGGGCCGGGGGAGCAGCGGCGCATCCACGTCTCGCGTGTGGCCGCCCTCGCCGACGCGCAGCTCGTGTACAGCTCGCCCACCGACATCGAGCCCTGGGCGCCCGGCTTCCGCGGCCTGCTCGCCCGCGCCTGGCGCGACCGCGGCTTCGGCGACTTCTGGGGTTACGCTCTCGTGGCTGAGGGCGCCGCCGAGGCGATGATCGAGGTCGGCATGAACGCCTGGGACCTGGCCGCGCCGCTCATCCTCATCGAGGAGGCGGGAGGCGTGGTCACCGACTTCGCCGGCCGGCGCTCCATCCACGAGCCCACCATGATGGCCTCCAACGGCCTCCTGCACCACGCCCTGCTGGCGGGGCTGGCGGGCCCCCGAGACGGCGACGCACGCCGATGACCACCCCGGGACCCGAGGAACCGCTCGGCGGCGAGCTGCGCGAGACCCTTGTCGCGGCCATGCAGCGCGTGCCGGAGCTGGCCGGTCGCGATCTCGTCCTGACGCCGATCAGCGGGGGAATCACCAACCGCAACTTCCGCGTCGACGCGGACGGAGGACTTGCCGCGGCCGCGCGAGGCGGCGAGACGTTCGTCATCCGCCTGGGCGGCAACGACACGCACCTGCTGGGCATCAGCCGCGAGGTCGAGCACGCCGCCACGGTAGCCGCGGCCGGGGTAGGGGTCGGTCCGGAGGTGACGGCCTACATCCGGCCCGAGGGCTACCTCGTCACGCGCTTCATCGTCGGCAGCGGCATCTCCGACGAGGCGGTCCATGAGCCGGAGACGATCCGCCGCGTGGCCGACTCGATCCGCCTCATCCACGAGGGGCCGGCCATCCCCGGCATCTTCGTGCCCTACCGCATCGGCGAGGCGTACCGTGCCCTGGCGCTCGCGCGCGGCGTGCCCATCCCCGACGCATACGAGCCGGCGCACGAGCGGATCCGCCGCATCGAGGTCGCCTTCCTGCGCAACCCGGTCGAGATGCGACCCTGCCACAACGACCTGCTCAACGCGAACTTCATCGACGACGGCACACGCGTGCGCATCGTCGACTGGGAGTACGCGGGCATGGGCGACCCGTTCTTCGACCTCGGCAACTTCAGCGTCAACCACGGCCTCTCGGCGGCGGAGGACGCCGCACTCCTCGCCGCCTACGAGGGCGAGGCGCGCCGCGAGCGCCTGGCCCGGCTGCGCCTCATGCGCGTCGTGTCGGACTTCCGCGAGGCGATGTGGGGCGTGTTGCAGCAAGCCATCAGCACGCTCGATGTGGATTTCGTGGCCTACGCCGACAGGCATCTCAGCCGGTTGCTGGCGAACGCCTCGACCCCGGCGTTCGAGCAGGCACTGCAGGATGTCTCCCGGAGCGGCGTCTAGCGCACCTCATCCACGTCGGTCCACCACTGGCGTCGGTCGCCGACCCGTGCCCGCATCCGCCAGGCCATCGGCTTGGGTTCCTCGTCGAGACGGGCCTTCAGCGCAGCGACGGCAGCCCGGACACGGTCGCGCTGGTCGTCACGGAGCTGGGGGTACCCCGAGACGAGCGCGGTGACCTTCTCGAGGTTCATCGTGACCGTCCGCCACAGGCCCCACTCCGCCGCGCACAGGCGCGCGGCGCGGCCGACGTCGATGCTGTCCACGTCGCCATCGGCCAGCGGATGGTCGAGGAGCAGCAGGGCGGTGTCGACGATGTCTTTCTCGTTGATCCGGACGATCTGGAGCTTCGACAGCAACAGCTCGGCGAGAGGGATCGTCGGGCGATCCGCCTCGAGACGGCCGTTCAGCGGGATCACGTGGCAGAACTCGAGCCGGTCGTAGAAGACGTCCAGGTGGATCCCGCTGCGGGGAGCGTCGAAGATCGATCGGCGGCCCTCGGACGTGATGAACACCTCGCGGCCGTCGACGTAACCCAGTCCGGCGAGGAGCGTGGCGAGGCCCTTCGCCTGGCGGCGATAGCCGGCGAAGTCGATGTCCGCGTAGGTCCGTTGAAATCTCGGCAGGAGCGCGGCAGCATCCGGGCAGTGGATCGAGACACCCAGGGAACCGAGCACGCGCACCGTGAGACCAGCCTCATCAGCGGCGGTGACGAGCCGCTCGACCTCCGCTTCGAGCACGGCGCGGTCGATGACGATCGCATTCTGGTCGCGCGGGGTGGCCATGGCTGGTGATTGTAGGCGGACCCGGTCGCCTGGCGCGCCGACGCTTGAAGCCGTGCCGCGCCACGCCGTACCGTAGCGTCCCATAGCGACCGTCGGCGTCGCGGGCGTTCAGCGGGAGGGTCGGACGGGCGTGGAACAGGCGCGGGTCGTCGTCATCGGCGGCGGGATCACCGGCTGCAGCGTCGCCTACCACCTCGCCCTTGCCGGCTGGACAGACGTCATGCTCGTGGAGAAGGCGCAGCTGACCGCCGGCTCCACCTGCCACGCCGCCGGCCTCGTCACCGTCTTCAATCCCTCCTCGACCATGATGCGCTTCCGCCGCTACAGCGTGGAGCTCTACGAACGGCTCGGCGTGTTCCAGCGGGTAGGCAGCCTCCGGCTGGCATCGAGTCACGACCAGCTCCGCGAGCTCGAACGCGGCGCGAGCCGTGCCCGGGGCATCGGCCTGGACGTGGAGGTCGTGTCCGCGCAGGAGGCGCTGCGCCTGATGCCGGCGATCTCGTCCGATTCGCTCCACGGCGCGATCCATCTGCCCGGCGACGGCCACCTGGACCCGCACACGGCGACGCACGCGCTGGCGGAGGCCGCCCGGGCCCTCGGGGCACGGATCCGCACGGGCGTGCGCGTCACGGGCATCGAGCTCTCGCCGCGCCGCGAGGTGACCCGCGTCCTGACCGACAACGGCCCCATCGCCGCCGAGCACGTCGTTGATGCAGCCGGGATCTGGGCGCCGCAGGTCGCGGCGATGGTCGGGGCGTTCGTGCCCTCGACGCCGGTCGACCATCAGCACATCGCGCTGCGCGCCGTGCCCGGCCACGAGCTTCCACACGACATGCCGTGCTTCCGCGACCCGGACAACCTCGTCTACGGCAAGAGCGAGCAGGGCGGCATGCTCTTCGGCGGCTACGAGACCGAACCGCAGTCTCGCTGGGTCGACGGCGTCCCCTGGGATCACGCCGCGCGGTCGCTGCCGCCCGACTTCGAGCGTTTCGCCCCGCTCATGGCCGGCGCCGTCCGTCGCTTCCCGTTCCTGGCCGACGCAGAGGTGATCCGCCTCGTCTGCCATCCGGATGCGATGACGCCGGACGCGAATCCGCTGCTCGGGCCGCTGCCGGGAGCCCGTGGCTTCTGGCTCGCGGCGGGGCTGTCGCTCAACGGGTTCGGCGGCGGAGGCGGTATCGGGCGGGCGCTCGCCGGCTGGATAACGGCCGGGGAACCGGGGGTCGACATCGGGCCATACCGGGCCTGGCGCTTCGGCGAGGTGCATCGTGATCCGACCTACGCGGCGGCGCTGGCGAGGGAGACCTACGCGGACTACTACCGGCTGCGCTACCCGCACGACGCGGACGAGGCCGGGCGGCCGCGCCGGCCAGGACCGCTGCATGGTCGGCTCCAGGAGCTCGGCGCGGTGTTCGGAACGAAGGCCGGCTGGGAGCGGGCGGACCATCTCGAGCCGGGCCGCGCCTGGCGTCGCAGCGGCCGCGATCAACGTGCGTACGGCTTCACCCGACCACCGTGGCTCGAGCGGGTGGAGGAAGAGGCCGTCGCCGTTCGCGAGCGCGCAGGCCTCATCGACCTGAGCTCGTTCGGCAAGATCTCCGTAGCGGGGCCGGGCGCCCTGGCCCTCCTCCAGCGCGTCGCAGCGAATGACGTCGACCGACCCGTCGGCAGCGTGACGTACAGCCAGTTCCTCGACGAGCGCGGAGGCATGGTCGCGGACGTCACGATCACGAGGCTGGCCGAAGACCGCTTCCGCGTCGTGACCGGAGCGGGCTACCTCGCCGGCGACCTCGCCTGGCTGCGCTGGCACGTCGCCGACGACGACGCGGCGATCGAGCTGCACGACGTGAGTGGCGACCTCGCCTGCCTCGGCCTCTGGGGGCCGCGGGCGCGTGACGTCCTCGCCGCCGCCACCGACGACGACGTGAGCGATGGGGCGATCCCGCTCCGGCAAGCGCGCGGGATCCGCATCGCGGGCGCGCCCGTCCAGGCGGTGCGCATCAGCTACGCCGGCGAGCTGGGCTGGGAGCTCTACGTCGACGCTGCCTGGGCGATCCAGGCCTGGGACCGACTCGCGGCCGCCGGGCGTGGGGTGGACCTGCGGCCGTTCGGCTACCGGGCGCTCGACGGGTTGCGCATGGAGAAGGGCTACCGCTACTACGGTACGGACCTGACGATGCTGGAGACACCGTTCGAGGCGGGCCTGGGGGCATTCGTCGCGCTCGACAAGGGTCCCTTCGTCGGTCGGGATGCACTGCGCGCCCGGCTCGAGCGGGAGCCGGACGGTCCGAGCCAGCGGCTCCGGACGGTGCTCGTCGGCGGCGCGGACTACGTGCCTGTCTACGGCGGGGAGGCGGTCCGGTCGGGAGGCCGCGTCGTTGGGCGCCTGCGGAGCGTGGCCTACGGATCCACCGTATCGCGGACCATCGGCTACGTGTATCTTCCGTCTCGACTCGAGGAGGGAGCCCAGCTCCTGGTGGACGTGTTCGACGAGCAAGTCCCGGCGGTCATCGCGGCGGATGTCATGTACGACCCCCGTGGCTTCCGGATGCGCGGCTGAGGCGGGTCGCTCGATGCCGCTCTTCCGGCGCGACCGCGCGACCAGGGGCACGCGGATCTTCTACGCCACGGACGTCCACGGGTCGGAGCGCACGTGGCGGAAGTTCCTCAACGCCGGGAAGTTCTACGGTGCCGACGTCCTGGTCATGGGCGGCGACGTCATGGGCAAGCTGGCGATCCCCATCATCCGCGAGGCCAGCGGACGTCACCGGGCCACGATCCACAGTCGGGTCGAGCACCTCGAGACGGCGTCGGAGGTGGAGGCGATGCGCGAGCGCATCGCCGACCTGGGTTTCTATCACGCCACCATGGACGAAGACGAGTACCGCGCGGTGCGCGACGATCCCTCGGCGGTCGTGCACCTGTTCCACGACCTCGCCATCGAGCGGCTGACGCGCTGGATCGACCTCACCGAGACGCGCTTGGCCGGGACCGGCATCCGCTGCTGTGCGACGGGCGGCAACGACGACGTCCCAGAGGTCATGGCGGCCATGCAGCGGCCCGACACGAGGGCGTTCGTGGCCTGTGAGGACCGGGTCGTCCCGCTCGACGATGAGCACCTGATGGTCAGCATGCCCTACGTCAACCCGACACCCTGGAAGACGCCCCGCGAGGCACCGGAACCCGAGCTGGCCGAGAAGATCGAGCGGGTCGCCGGTGGCTTCGGCGACTACGGCCACGTCATCTTCAACTTCCACGCTCCGCCCAGGGATTCGACGCTCGACACGTGTCCCCAGCTCGACTGGTCGACCGATCCACCCTCGCAGATCGTCACCGGCGGCCAGCCGGTGCTGTACGGCGCTGGCAGCCAGTCGGTCCGCGCGGCCATCGAGCGCTACCAGCCCATGCTCGGTCTTCATGGCCACATCCACGAGTCCCAGGCGGCGGCCAGGCTCGGCCGGACGCTCTGCATCAACCCCGGCAGCGAGTACGGCGAGGGCATCCTGAGGGGCTGCCTGCTGACCATCGCGGGTGGGAAGGTCCGGAGCTACCAGATGACGGCCGGCTGAGGCGGCCACCGCCCGCGAGCCCACGCGGACCTGTGGCGACATGAGGAAGGGAGGTGCCATCGGAGGCTGGAACTGAGCGGCGGCCGCGCGCGCCGCCCACCATCGAGCCGCCCCCAATGACGGCTCGCGTCCCCCTGCTACGAGGTGAAATCGGATGGCGACTGCGACAGCGGCGGCACCGGAGGTCTTCGTCCGGAAATCGTCGGGTCTGGTGCGGGTCATGTCCCCGTCCTCGGCCTTCGTGTACAACGTCCTGACGATGGGGTTGATCTTCCCCTGGACGTACCTGTGGGCGCCGGGCGCCTTGCCGGGCGGCCAGCTCGTGTGGGGGATCCTGCTGGCGGTGGTGCTGGAGATCCCCATCGCGCTGGCGTACGTATGGCTCTCGACGGCGCTGCCGCGCTCGGGCGGCGACTATGTCTTCCAGAGCCGCGTGCTGGGCGGCGGCATCGCCTTCACGCTGGTCATGTCCGGCTTCGTGATCTGGATCCTCCAGTGGGTGGCGCTCTCGGGCTGGCTGCTCGCCTACCTGGGGTTGGCACCGCTCTTCCTGGGCCTCGGCGCCACGCTGGGCAACGCCGGCATGATCGAGCTCGCGACCTGGTTCACGACGGCCAACGGGATCATCGTGACCAGCATCGCCAACGCGCTCCTGGCCCTGCTCATCCTCGCGTCCGGCTTCAAGAACTACGTGAGGCTCCAGCGGGTGATGTGGATCGCCACCCTGCTCGCATTCGGGACGATGCTCGTCGTGCTCTTCACGACGAACGCGGCGGACGTGCCCGGCGCACTCAACGCGTTCTCGACCTCCATCGGCGGATCCGCCACGTTTTACCAGGACGCTGTGGCGGCGACCACGGCGGCGGGCGTGGACACGAATCCGCCCTTCAGCCTGCTGGCCACGCTGCTCATCGCACCGATCGCCTGGACATCGCTCCAGTGGGCGACCTACAGCACGCAGCAGAACGGCGAGATCAAGGACGCCCGCTCGTTCCGCAACCAGGCCATGATCATCGTCGGCGCGCTCGTCGTGACCGGGATCCTGCTCGCCACGCTCGCCTTCGTCCTCGAGCGCGCCGTCGGGACGGAGTTCCTGTACGTGGCCGGTGCCGGCTACTGGTCGCTGGTCGGGGAGGCTACGCTCAGCGGCTTCTACCTGTGGCCGAACATCCTGGCCATCGCCATCTCGGCCAGCCCACTCGTGATCCTGCTGATCTCGGTGGGCTTCATCCTCAACAGCCATCAGATCGTGCACAACTGCTATATCGGCATGACCCGCGTGATGGTCGCGATGTCGCTCGACCGCGTCCTGCCGGAGCTGGTCAGCCGCGTCAGCGACCGCTTCCACACTCCGGTCAACGCCCACGTCATCTACTTCCTGGCCAGCATCCCGGTGATCTGGCTGTTCAACACCTTCGCGGTCACCAACGCCGATGGGTCGACGACCTCCTGGACGTCGCTCACGCTGGGCGTGACCTTCGCCTGTGGCTACGTCTTCGTCGCCACCGCACTGGCCGGCGCCCTGCTGCCCTTCCGGGCCAAGGGCGTCTACGAGGCCTCGCCGGGCTCGAAGTTCACCATCGCGGGCATCCCCACGGTGACGATCGTCGGCGCACTCGGCTTCATCGCCGGGACGATCTTCCTGGTCCTCTTCCTGACCAACTCGCAGCTCGGCCTGACCAGCCAGCTGGCCTACACGGTGGTTGGCGGGATCCTCGTCTTCTCCGCCCTCTGGTACATCGTCACGAAGATGGTGCGTCGCTCGGGCGGCATCAACGTGGAATACGCGTTCAAGGAGATCCCGCCGGAGTGATCCGTCGGGATCGCCCGGCAGCAAGCCATCGACGGCCCGGGCCCGGAGACCCGGGCCGTCGCCGTTTCAGGCCCCCGAACCGACCTCGCGCAGCCAGCCTGCGAGCTCGGGCCCGTCGAGCCTGGCCGCGGCTCGTCCCCAGCGCTCCTCGGCCCAGCCCCAGAAGTCGTAGTCGATCGTCGAGATCCGCGCCTGGATGGCCGCCCATAGCGTCCAGCCCATGTCCGACATGATCATCTGGAGGTGCATCCGCGCCAGCAGTGCCGGCGTCGCCCGGCCGAAGTAGGCGGTGCACAGCTCGATGGTCCGGGCCCGGTCGAAACCGAGCTCCTGGCAGGTGTTGCCCAGCTCGAAGGTCGGGTCATCGTTGCCGCTGTACTCGTAGTCGACGATCCACAACCGCTCGCCGTCGTCGAGGTAGTTCTCGGCCAGGAGATCGTTGTGGCAGGGCACGGTCGGGAGCGGCCCGACGGCCAGGGCGGCCTCGATGCGCGGCAGGAGCGGGATCCGGTCGCGGTAGCCCGCCGGGATGGGCACCGCGTGCTCGTCCACGACGCGCAGGTAGAACTCCGTCAGGCGGAACATGTCGAAGTCGTCCCGGAAGCGTGGGCCGGCGTGCAGGCGCCGAAGCGCCGCGGCGATGCGGGCGGGCATGCCGGGCTCGGCGAAGGCGGCATTCGACATCGTCCGGCCGGGTAGCCACTCGAGGACCATCACGTCCCATTCCGGCAGGTGGTGCAGGACGCGGGCGCCCACCCCCGCCTCCGCCGCCGCTCGCGTGTTGTGGAGCTCGTTGGCCCGGTCGACGGCCAGCAGCTCGGTCCCCTGCCCGGGGATCCGTACGAACATCGGCACGCCGTCCACGCTCAGGCGGTAGTTGCGGTTTGTCAGGCCGCCCGGGATCTCCGCGACGTCGACGTGGCGCCCAAGCCATTCCGGGATCGCGGCGACGACCTGCTCGATGGTGGGTGCCATCCACTCCTCCTTCGTGTGCCCGACGTGTGCCCGAGCGTAGCGCACAGGCGGGGACGCGCGAGCGGGCGGTGGCAGAGGGCTCACGAGCCCCTGTGCTACGCTCCCCGGCGTCGTGGTCGTGCTCGCCGTGCCCGCGTGCCGAGCCGCGGCCGGCTCACCGACGCCCCGGTCGCGTCGGTCCCGGCAGTCGCGGAGCCGTATGTGACCTTCTCGCACCTCCGGGCCAGCCTCCGGCCCCGCGCCGGCGCCCTCGAGGCCGTCGCGCCCGCGCCGTCGGCCCTTACGCCGGACCGGCCCGCGGATCCCGCCCTCGCGCGGCCCGGCGCCGACGCCACGATCCCGGACCTCAGGCATGCGGCGATCGCCCTGCACGACGTGACCAAGGTCTACCCCAACGGGAAGCGCGCCCTCATCGAGGTCGATCTCGTCGTGCCCGAGGGCGACTTCATCTTCCTCGTCGGCCCGTCCGGCGCGGGCAAGAGCACGCTCATCAAGCTGCTCATCCGCGACGAGCTGGCCACGACCGGCACCGTCCTGGTGGCCGGTCGCGACCTCGCCCGCCTGCGCCGCCGCCACGTGCCGCACCTCCGCCGCGAGATCGGCATCATCTTCCAGGACTTCAAGCTGCTGCCCAGCAAGACCGTGCACGAGAACGTCGGCTTCGCGCTCGAGGTGACGGGCACGCCGCGCCGCGAGGTGGGGCCGGCTGTGGAGCGCGCGTTGGCCCTCGTGGGCCTGTCCGCCCAGGCCGAGCAGCGCCCGAACCAGCTCTCCGGCGGGGAGCAGCAGCGGACCGCCATCGCCCGCGCCATGGTCCACGGACCGCGCATCATCATCGCCGACGAGCCCACGGGGAACCTTGATCCCCTCATCAGCTGGGAGATCATCCAGCTCCTGCTGCGCATCAACGAGCTGGGCACGACCGTGCTCATGGCCACGCATAACGCCGAGGTCGTGACCGCCCTGCGCAAGCGCGTCGTGGCGCTCGAGGAGGGCCGCATCGTGCGCGACGAGGTCGGCGGCTACCACCGCCAGTACTGACCCGATGCTCTCCTTCCTGGCCTTCTCCGTCCGCCGCGCCGCCCAGGGCTTCTGGCGCAACCGCGTCATGAGCCTCGCCGCGACCGTGACCATGGTCCTCATGCTCGTGCTCCTGTCGGGACTCGTGCTCGTGCTCTCGGGGCTGGAGGCCGGCCTCCAGTTCGTGGAGTCGAAGGTCGAGGTGCAGGCGTTCCTCAACGACGGCGTGGCGCCCGAGCGGGTGGCCCGGCTGCAGGAGCAGGTGGCGGCCCTCCCGGAGGTGGCGACCGTCACCCACACCAGCAAGGAAGAAGCGCTGGCCGATTGGCGCGCCCAGCAGGAGGCGCAGGGCCGCCCCGATCTGACCGGTCTGACCGGCACCAACCCCATCCCCGCCAGCCTGAACGTGAAGCTGAAGGATCCACGCCAGTACGGCCAGGTCGTGGAGATCCTGAAGGCGCCGAAGGGCGTCGTGGCAGAGGTCCTCGAGACGCAGCGGGTGGTCGACGCGCTGGTGGCCATCACCGGCGTGCTGCGCACGGTCGGCCTGGGCGTCATGCTGATGGTGGCCCTGACCGTCCTGTTCATCGTCGTCAACACCATCCGCATGGCGGTCATGGCGCGGGCCGACGAGATCGAGATCATGCGCCTCGTGGGCGCCTCGGACGCGTTCATCCGCTGGCCGTTCATCCTCGAGGGGCTGCTCGTGGGACTGCTCGGCTCGCTCGTCACGCTGGGCATCCTCGCCGTCGCCGCGCCGGCCATCAGCCAGCTCGGCTCGACCGTCCTGCGCGAGATCCCCGTCGGCTTCGACCAGCGGCTGGGCGAGCAGCTGGTGCTCCTCGTGGTCGGCGCCGGCGCCCTGCTGGGGGGCCTGGGCGCGACGATCTCGGTGCGCAGCTACCTCATCAAGTGAGGTCCGGCGAAGCTTCATCCACGTTCGGGACCGTCTGCGCCACGCCCGCGTAGACTTCCCTGGCACATGACCGACCTCGACCCGACCGAGCCCGCCCTCCAGCCCGCACTGGAGCCCTCCCCCGTGCCCCCGCCCGCCCTCGAGCCCGCCCCTCGCAAGGGTCGGGGCCCGGTCTTCGTCGCCCTCGTGCTGGTGGCCGTCCTCGGTGGCTCGGCCCTCTTCGGAGCCGGCTTCCTGCTCGGCCGCCAGGAGGCGCGCACGCCGGGCACCTCGGCCGATCGCCAGCAGCTCTTCGAGCCCTTCTGGGACGCCTACGACGCCATCGCCGGCCAGTACGTCGGCGGCGCCGACAGCAAGAAGCTCGTCGAGGGCGCCATCAAGGGGATGTTCGACGCGATCGGCGATCCCTTCAGCCAGTACCTCGACTCCGAGGAGTACCGCGATTCCATCTCCGGCCTCTCTGGCCAGTTCGAGGGCATCGGCGCGGTCATGACGACCCGCGACGGCGCGGGCGAGGAGGGCTGCGAGAAGGCCGGGCCCGACTGCCATATCGTCGTCGTGCGCACGATCCGTGAGTCGCCGGCCAAGAAGGCCGGGCTGCAGGAGAACGACGAGGTCGTCGCCGTCGACGGCGCGTCGCTGACCGGCAAGACGCTGGCGGAGACGGTCGGCCTGGTCAGGGGCCCCAGGGGGACGACGGTCCGACTGACCATCGTGCGCGGCGCCGGCGATCCATTCGAGTTGGCCATCGTGCGCGAGATCATCCACGTCGAAGCCGTCTCGAGCGAGGTCATCGCCGAGGGCACGGTCGGCTACATCCGGCTCGACGGCTTCAGCGCTTCCGCGGCCGGGGACTTCCGCGAGCACCTGGAGGGGCTCGTGGCCCAGGGGCTCGAGCGTATCGTCTTCGACCTGCGAGGCGACCCGGGCGGTTTCGTCGACGCGGCCGAGCAGATCGCCAGCGAGTTCATCGCCAGCGGCCCAGTCTTCTGGGAGGAATTCGCCGATGGCACCCAGAAGGTCCACGAGGCGGTCGCCGGCGGCCTCGCGACCGATCCTCGGATCAAGGTCGTCGTGCTCATCGACGCCGGCTCGGCCAGCGCCAGCGAGATCGTCGCGGGCGCATTGCAGGACACCGGGCGTGCACAGCTCGTGGGCGAGAAGAGCTACGGCAAGGGCACCATCCAGCAGTGGCAGACGTTGACCAACGACACCGGCGGGTTCCGGCTGTCGGTGGCCAAGTGGCTGACCCCCGACAAGCGCTGGATCCACGGACAGGGCCTCCTGCCGGACGTGCCGGTGACCGTCCCGGAGGGCGCCACGACCGACGTGGTGCTGGAGAAGGCGATCGAGCTGCTGACGGGCGCGCAGACGTAGCGCCTGGGCGGGGTCGGCTGCCGGCGGGGCAGCGTGCCGGTGGCTCGCCTGGCGGCGGGTGCCCGGGCAGGTCTCGTTGTGCACCTAGCGTTCAACCGGACGAACGAAGGGTGCCCGAACGGGCCCGGCGGACCGCCTTCGGGCCGGCCGAGAGGTTTCCTCCGCCCTCCTGGACATCCCGCGCACAGGAACGCGACCGGACGCGACCTCGTTCGCTGGTTCGAACACCCGGTGCACAGCGCACCTCGGCGCTCTCGCCACTTGCGCCGACGCGGGCCGTCCGTTATCGTCCGCGCCAGACGAAAGGAGGTGATGTGCAGTGATCGACAGTCCGCAGCGCTGCACCACCTCGCGGGAGGCATCCGCCTAACCAGAACCCCGCCGGGTGGTATCGCGTACTCGAGCGCCGGTCCGGTCACGGACCGGCGCTCGTGCGTCCGGTACAGTGCGGGCGCCGCCGTCTCCCGACCCTGAGCCCCGCCGCCGAAGGACCCCACGATGGGCGAACACACCGCCGCGCTGAACCGCAAGGCGTATCACGAATACACGATCGAGGAGCACATCGAGGCGGGCATCGCCCTGACCGGCACCGAGATCAAGAGCATCCGCGCCGGGAAGGTCAGCCTCCAGGAGTCCTACGCGCGCATCGAGCGCGGCGAGGCCTGGCTGATCGGCGTCACGATCGCCCCGTTCGCCGGGGGCAACCGCTTCAACCACGAGCCGCGCCGCACGCGCAAGCTGCTCCTGCACCGGAAGGAGATCGACGAGCTGCTGGGGCGGACCAGGTCCAAGGGCCTGACGCTCGTGCCGCTGCGCCTCTACATCGACGAGAAGGGGCACGCCAAGGTCGAGCTGGGGCTCGCGCGGGGCAAGCAGCTGCACGACAAGCGGCGCGCCATAGCCGAGCGGGACGCGAAGCGCGACCTCGACCGCGAGATGGCGGGCGTGCGTCGCGGGCGGTAGGGGCCGGGGGCGCTAGGGGCCGGACCCCGACGTTGGCTGCGCTCCGTTGGGGCGTTGTTCCTGGAGCACCAACGCCGCCTTTCCGGGACCCGGGACGCCCCCTCGCGGCTCCCGGCCCGGGCCGGATCGGCGGCGCAACGCTCACGGACGACGGTGATCGCCAGCTCCAGTCGGGCCACGACCGCCGAAGAGCGCAAGCTTGGTGTCCAGGGAACAACACGCGCCGGGAGGGTGCGACGGCGTCTTCCTCGGGGCGCTGCCCTGTCACCTCACGACCAGCACCGGCCGCGGCCGCGCCCTAGCCCGTCGGCTGCGTCGGCGAGCAGGCCGATCGGCTGCCTCGCCACCTGGTGGTAGGATTGAGGCACCGGACAGGGTTCCGGGACTCATGGGGATGCGTGGTTTCGACAGGGCCGGATCCCCGGAGAACGCGAGCCGAGGTGCCGTCAGGCCTCGTTAAACCGGCGGCAAAACGAAGTAACTGGCAACCGCCAGCCTGCTCTCGCCCTCGCTGCTTAGGCAGTAAGGTGAGCGTGGAAGCAGCCTCCTCCCCGTGGGCTGTGGAAGCGTCATGCAGCGGGGATGCAGCTCCGGCGAGCGTCGCGTAGCCGGGGACCAGGCCCGATCCAGGGACACGCGGCTGGACCGCAGGGGACGCTGCCGATGGTGGCCCGGGCGGTCGACGACAAAGCATCGGACACGCTCGTAGTGGTCTCCGGCTGATGGTTCTGGACGGGGAGTTCGACCCTCCCCCATCTCCACCAGCACTCATCTCTGAAACGGCGCTCCTCCGCCGGGAGCGCCGTTTCGCTGTGCCTTTGCGCGCTCAGCCCCTGAGCTCGGCCACCCGGCGGATCAGCTCCTCGCGGCCGACCGGCTCGGAGGGCTCGACGTCCACGATGCGGTCGGGGCGGTGGAAGATCGAGACGTATTCGCGCTCGAGCGCCAGGCGCAGCGGCCCGGAGCCGAGGATGACGACGCGTTCGTGGTCGCCGATGGCGTCGGCCACGACGGCGAGCCACTGCTCGACCGGCTCGTCGACCGTGGCCGGGCGGCGCAGCTCGACGACCTCGACCGAGCCGTCGGGCGCGGAGCGGGCGACCATCGCGTGGCGGAGGTCGACCCAGGCGGCGGCGGCGGAGCCGGGCGGGACGTGCGTGGCGGTCGGTGTGGCTTGCATGGCGATGCACCTCCGCCACGAATCCTGATCCCGGGGAGCCGCGTTCGGCGACGGCCGTCCGGCCCGAACGCGGCCGCCGATGGTCACCCGGCACCGGGCACGCTAGGGGGTCGCAGCCTCCGGTGGCGTGGACCCCTGACCGACCAGGGTGACGCCGTCCACCCGGGCGTAGTGGGAGTAGTAGGTCTCCTGGTGGACGATGTTGGCGTCAGCGTCCCGGACGGTGCGCGTGACCCAGACGTCCTTGCCGTCGGCGGGAGTCTCGATGCGCTTGGTGGCGTCGGCCGGCAGGGTCTCCGTGTACTCGATCGTGTCCCGCGCCGGACGGACGTTTTTGACGATCGGCGAGGAGAAGGAGACCTTCCGGCCGACGTCCACGCTCCATAGCTCGAAGGTGACGAGGCCGTAGGCGTTGATGCCGCGGATGAGGATCGGGTTGGGCGTGTCGTTGCGGAAGCTCATCGTCTGGTTGGAGCCGCCCGCGCTCTTGAAGACGGTGGCGTCGAGTCCCAGCGGATAGCGCGTGATGTAGTAGTAGTGGTTGCGCCGTGCGCCCATCTCCAGGCCGTAGCGAAGCGCCGCATTGAAGAGCGTGGTCGAGGTGCTGCAGATGCCGCCGGCAAGAGCGCCCGTTGGCTCCGTGCGTCCGTTGATGATCGCGCCGCCCGGCCCGTAGCCCTTCTCGGTGCTGAGCTCGCCCACGACGGTCAAGAAGTCGAACCACTCGCCCGGCGCCACGACGTAGCCGTCGATGATCGAGGTGGGGATGGCGATGTTCTTGCCGAAGAAGTTCTTCTCGCCCACCTGGAAGCGCGTCGTCCACCTGCCGCTGGGCGTGGGCTGGAGCCGGGGCGCCCAGGCCTCGGCGTCGGCGGTGGAGAAGGCGGCCGGCGTGATGGTCACGGCCAGCTCCACGCGCGGCGCCTCGCTGCCGGGCGCGAGGGCCGCCAGGGCCGCTGTCACGCGCGCCGTCGAGGCGGCGGCATCCACCTCCCGGTCGTCTGTCGAGGGCACGATGCCGACGATCCGTTCGCCGCGCATCCGGTAGCGTGCGTTCACCGACACGCCCTCGATGCGCCCTGCCACCAGGGCCACGGTCGCCTCCACCCCGGCTGCGTCGAAGGTCGGGGCGTACGCGCCGTCGGCGGCCGTGCCGAAGCCGATCCACGTGCGTAGCGTCTCGTTGCTGACGATGAACTCGTCGCTGCCCGAGAAGAGCGTCAGGTCGGTGGCGGCGAGTGCGCTGGCACGCAGGGCGGCCGCCTCAGCCTCGGCGGTCGTGACCGCCGGCTCCACGACGACGGGCGAGAACGCCACCGACGCGTCCGCCGGGTCGGTGCCGTCCAGGGCGGCAGCCACGGCGACGAGTGCCGCGTCCACGTCGACGCGTCGGCCGTCGGCGCCGGGGGTCGCGGCGAAGAAGATGCTCCCCAGGGGCAGCGCGGCGCTCGCGTCGACCGGCGCCCGCTCGAGCGTGGCGGCAAGCGCGACGAGATGGCGGCGAGCCGCCTCCCGGTCGAACGAGGCGACCGCCCCGACGGAGGTGCCGCGCACGAGCGAGCGCGCCCCGTCGAGGGCGTTCTCCAGCGGAGTACCCGCGCGCCCCACGGAGAAGGCCGCGTCGAGCATCGCGTCGAGCTTGTAGTCGCGACCCAGGCCGGCGTAGCCGATGCTCCGTGTCTCGCCGTCGAGGGTCAACGTCAGCCTGCCGGCGGCGAGTGAGGGGAGCGTCTCCCGCAGCTTCGCCTTGGCCGAGTCGCGGTCGAGGCCCGCCAGGGGTACGCCGGCGGCACTTACGCCCGGCAGCGCCTTCCCGTCGTAGACGAGGCCGAGCCCGAGGACGAAGGCCAGGGCGAGGACGGCGAGGGCCGCCAGGGCGACGATGAAGCCCAGCACGGCGCGCCGCCAGCCCGCGCTGCGGGCGACGGGCAGCGTCTCGAGGGTCGCAGTGCCCGTGGTCACGAGGGTCGCATCCTAGCAGGCTGCCGGACGCGGCGGGTGCCTGTGCCGGCGGCGGGGTGACGCGCCGAGACGCCCGGCGCTACGCCTCCCGCCGCAGGACCACGACGCGCCGGTTCGGCTCCTCACCGACCGACTGCGTCGCGACGCCCGGGTAGTCCCGCAGGGCGATGTGGATCCAGCGCCGCTCGAGGGGGGTCATCGGCTCGAGCTGGAGCATCTTGCCCGTCTCGATGACCCGCTCGGCAGCGCGCTGGGCGATCTCGCGCAGCTGCTGCTCGCGGCGACCGCGATAGTCCTCGACGTCGACGAGGACACGCGTCCAGGCGCCCATCCGCTTGGAGAGCATGAGGTTCACGAGGTGCTGCAGCGCGGAGAGCCGTTCCCCCTTGCGGCCGATGAGGGCGCCCAGCGCCTCCTTCTCCGATTCGGCCCCCATGACGCTGAGCTTGGACGTCTCGCCCTGCTCGATGCCCACCGTCACCTCGTAGCCGAGGAGCCCCATCAGCTGCTCGAGGATCTCCTTGCCGGCGGCGAGCGCCTCCGGGGAGGCCTCGGCGGCCTGGATCTCCTCGCGCTCGACGGCGAACGACGAGCGGGCCGCGGAGAGCTGTTCCTGGTCGCGCTCGGTGAGGCCGCCGCGCTCTGGCCGCGCGCCATGACGGCGGCCCCGGTCACGTTCTCGCGCGCCCCGATCCTCACGGGGTCCGCGGTCCTGCGGGGGCCGCGCGACGGCCGGCGCCGTGGGTGCCACCTCGGGGAAGAAGGCGTCCGGAACCGATTCGGCCGAGCGGTCCGGCACCGGCCGGGGAGCGACCGGCGTCTCACCGCGGGGACCGCGACCGCCGTCGCGGGGGCCGCGATCCCGACCGCGGTCGCGGTCCCGGTCGCGCGGGCCGCGATCCTCGCGCGGCGGCGCGGAGGGCAGCGGCACGGAGGCCGCCGCCTCGCGGCGCGGCGCGGCGCCGCCCAGTGCGGCGCGGGGCGCGGCCACGATCCGGGCGGGCTCGGCGCCCATGCCCAGCACGCCGCGCGTGCCGTGCGTGAGGATCTCGAAGTCGATGTCGTTGAGGCCCCCCACTCCGAAGGCCTCGATGGCCTGCTTGATGGCCTCTTCGACCGACTTGCCCGTGAACTCCTGGTAGTCGCTCATCGTCGTCTCCCGCGCCGGCTGGTCCGCCCTCGCTCGCGAGATGGTCGCACCGTCCCGGCCGCACGATCCGTCGGGGTCCGACGGTCGACGGCCGCCGCGCCACTCTTCAGCGTGTTCGGTGCCGCCACGGGCGTGACGGCGAAGCGAGGCTGATGGTCGACGGCGAAGGACGGGTTCCATCCGAAGAGCGGGAAGAGCGAGCCCCACCCGGCGATCAGATATTGCTGCACGATCGAGAAGACCGTGGTGCTGATCCAGTAGATGAAGAGGCCGGACGGCAGGAAAGCGCCGTAGATGACGGAGAAGAGGGGCAGGATGAGGAAGGCCCGGTTCTGGGCCCGCGTCTGCGGGTCGCTCGTGTTGGGCATCATCATCCGCGTCTGCACCAGCTGCAGCGCGGCCGAGACGAGGGCCAGCGCGCTCAGCCCGAAGCCGCCGATGACCGGCAGGCTCTTGGGGAACTCGAAGAAGACCTCTTTCACGCTCGAGTCCAGCCCGCCCAGCCACCAGATATGGGGGTTGATGCAGGGCGCCAGGCCGGTGGCCGCGGCGGCCTGGCAGGTCACGTCCAGGTGGAACCCGAAGACGTTCAGCATCGAGCTGATGTCCGGGGCCGAGAGGCCGCTGGAGAAGACCGAGTACATCGGCAGCAGCAGGAACATCTGCACGATGCTGGGCAGGCAGCCCGCCAGCGGGTTGACGCCGCGCTCCTTGTAGAAGCGCATCTGCTCCTGCTGGAGCTTCTGCTTGTCGCCCTTGAACCGCGCCTGCAGCGCCTTCAGCTCGGGCTGCAGCGCCTGCATCCGGCGTTGGGAGACGATCTGCCGCCGGAACATCGGGACCAACAGGAGCCGGATGAGGATGGTTACGATGACGATCGCGAAGCCCATGTCGCCGACCAGGCTGTGAGAGATGACAAGGGCCAGGAAGATGACCTGGAAGATCGGCGTGAAGAGCCAGGCCAGCGTGCTGCCGATGTCGGCGCCGGCCACCGCCGGGCAGAGGTTCGGCGCGCGGGTCGGTGCCGGGGTCTGGGCCTCCGGCGTGGGCGAGGCGTTCGGATCGGGCGTCGGTGTCGCGGTGGGCGTGGGGTTGGGGCAGGGCGCCGAGGTGGACGAGGGCCCGGGGGTCACGGCGGGCGCCGAGGCCGACGGGCTGGGAGTCTCGGCGAAGACGGGGGCGCCCATGAGAAGGCCGAGCAGCAGCACGAGGCCCGCGACGAGGCCGAGCTTGATGCGCCGGTCTGCCTTCACGTTCTTCGTCTCGTCCCTTCCTCGTCGGCCCGCGTCAGCGGACCGGATCGTAGCCTCCCGGGTTCCAGGGATGGCAGCGGGCGATGCGCTTCATACCCATCCAGCTCCCCTTCAGCAGCCCGTGGCGCTCGATGGCCTGCTCCGCGTAGCGCGAGCAGGTCGGTTCGAAGCGACACGAGGGCGGTAGCCAGGCGAAGGCGATCCGGTAGAGCCGGATAAGCCCGATGCCCAGCTTCCTCACCTGGGGATCCCTTCTCCCTGGAGCGCTCCCCCCTTGTGGAGGAGCCGTTCGAGTGCCTGTGCGAGCTCCGCTTGACTCGCGGTCGAGCTGGCCGGCCTCACGACGAGGAGGACGTCCCAGCCGGGGACGAACCGCGGCACGAGGGCCCGGAGGCCCTCCCGGACCCGACGCCGGATCCGGTTCCGCACGACCGCCCCACCGACTCGCCGCCCCGTCGAGATCCCGAACCGCGTCCGATCCAGGCCGTTCGAGACGAAACGCGCCACGAGCAGCCGGTCGGAGCGAGACCGGTCCGAATGCTGGAGGGCCGCGAAGTCCTTCGCTGCCCGCAGCATCAGGGGCGTCTTCGTCACGCCCGGGGTCCCCTCGCCCTTCCTCCGGTCAGGCGCTGAGCTGCTGACGCCCCCGGGCGCGCCGGGCGGCGAGGACACGGCGACCGCCCTTCGTCTTCATGCGGGCCCGGAAGCCATGCTCCTTGGCGCGGTGGCGCTTCTTGGGCTGGTACGTCTGCTTCATCGCGCGGGAGTGGGCTCCTTGGCCGTGGGTCCGGAGCGTCGGCGATCCGGCGGAGGACCACCTGCTCCATAGAGGCAGTTCGACGCGCCCTCACGCTCCGCAGATGGGCGCCTGGGGCGTCGGATGACCGCGCGATTATAGGAACGCGCCGGAGGGTCCGTCAAACGCGTGTACACGTACGCGGCCATCGGCGCCGAGTGGGAGGCAGCATGCCCGTGACCCCCGAAGAGATCGGCCGTCGCCCCTTCCTTGCCCCGGGTAGCGCCACGTGGCAGGACTTCGGGCGCCTCGACCTGCGCATCGGCCGCATCGTCGAGGCGCGCGCCTTCCCCGAAGCGCGCAAGCCGGCCTACCAGCTGACCATCGACTTCGGGCCCGGCGGCACCAGACGATCGTCGGCCCAGCTGCCGGGGACGTACCCCGAGCCAGCGGCCCTGATGGGCCGGCTCGTCGTGTGCATCGTCAACTTCGCCCCCCGGCGCGTCGCGGACTTCGCCTCGGAAGTGCTCGTGCTCGGAGCGTCGCCGGCTGACGGCCGCATCCCCCTCTTGGGCATGGACGACGGCGCCCGCCCAGGAGATCCGGTGGGCTGAGTCGCAGCCCTGGAAAGCTCCCGGTGGAGGGCTGCGCGGAGCCCGTGCAGGCCATCTCGAGACGTGCCATCATCCGCCGTCCCGGACCATCCGACGGCCGGGGGGCCGATACTCCCAGGGAGTATCACGGAATCCCGTTGCGGGGGCCCGTACCCGGTGCTACGCTTCCCGGGCCTCCAGCGCCGGGACGCCGGTGGCACAAGCCACTGGGAGCCCCGGCAGGGCCTGCGATGAGCAGCGCCACGGCCCGATCGGCGATCGGCCGATGAAGGCCCTCTCCGGGTACCGCCGAGCGGTTTCGGGACGGCCGAACGTGATGTCCTGACAACACCAGATATCAGGGTCGTGCCATCGATGGACGCGAAGCAGGTCTGGCGCGCCGCGCTGGGCGAGCTCCAGGTAGCCCTCTCCCAGGCGAACTTCGAGACGTGGTTGAAGGACACGGCTCTCGTCGCCGTCGACGAGAGCCGCTTTCGGATCGCGGTGCCCAACGGCTTCGCCAAGGACTGGCTGGAAACGCGCTACCGCTCGCTGATCAGCCAGACACTCGCGCGCGTGGTCGGCTATAGCGTCCAGCTCGAGTTCGAGGTCCAGGAGGCGCCCGCGGCCGCCGCCGAGACCGCCCCGTCACAGCCCGTCCGCCTGGAGCCTACGCGCGTCGGCGGCGAGGGGCCCGCGGCCAGCCTCAGCCCACGCTACACGTTCGCCACCTTCATCGTCGGCTCGGCCAACCGGCTCGCCCACGCCGCCAGCCTCTCGGTCGCGGAGCGCCCGGGCCACGCCTACAACCCGCTCTTCCTCTACGGCGGCGTCGGCCTCGGCAAGACCCACCTGATGCATGCCATCGGCAACCAGGTGCTGGCCCGCTTCCCGCGCAAGCGCGTCGTCTATGCCACGAGCGAGAAGTTCACCAACGAGTTCATCACCAGCATCCAGCAGGGCCGCATCGATGACTTCCGCGCCCGCTACCGGAAGATCGACCTCCTCCTCATCGACGACATCCAGTTCATCGCCGACAAGGAGCGGACGCAGGAGGAGTTCTTTCACACCTTCAACGCCATCCACGAGGACGGCAAGCAGATCGTGCTCTCCTCGGACCGCCCGCCGAAGGCGATCCTCACGCTCGAAGAGCGGCTGCGCAGCCGCTTCGAGTGGGGTCTCATCGCCGATCTGACCGCGCCCGACCTCGAGACGCGCATCGCCATCCTGCGCGCCAAGGCCGAGGAGAACGGCGTGCGCATCGGCCAGGACGTGCTGGAATTCATCGCCCGCAAGGTCGTCAGCAACATCCGGGAGCTCGAGGGCGCCCTGAACCGCATCGTCGCCTACGCCAGCATGGGCGCCATCCCCATCACCATCGAACTCGCCCAGGCGGTCCTTTCGAACGTCCTCTACAACCCCAAGAAGCGAACCGTGACGCCGGAGCGCATCGCCCAGGCCGTATCCGAGTTCTACGGAGTGGACATGGAGGCCTTGCGCGGCCAGAAGCGCGACAAGGCCATCGTCATGCCCCGCCAGATCGCGATGTTCCTCATGCGCGCCGAGACCGATGTGTCGCTGCTGCGCATCGGCGCCGAGCTCGGCGGCCGCGACCACTCGACCGTCCTCCACGCTTGCGACAAGATCACGCGCGAGAGCCAGGAGAACGACGAGCTGCGGCGCGAGCTGGCCGCCGTCCGCGAGCTCATCTACGCCGACTGAGACGGCGCCCGAGGGCCGGGCAGAGCGCCTTCCTGCCCATCCGGCTGTGGAAAAGTGCGCCGATTCCGTGGACAACGCCCATCCCGTGTGGACAAGGCCGGCTCGGGACGCGGGGCGACCGTGACGGGCGGGTGGGCGGGTGGGACCATCCGTGGACGATTCTTCGGCTCCGTCCACACCGCCTGCCGGATCGTCCACCGCCGGGCCCGGCCGGCGGTGGCGGCGTCCACGCTGAAGGGTCTGCCGTCCACGTCCGCGGCACGCTCGGGACAGCGTGGACATCCCCGGCGTCCACACCATGATGGTGATGATGATGGGATGAGAAGATAGGAGCGAGCAAAGTGAGACCCCTGGCCCGACCCGTGGACAACTCGGCGCCAGGCGCGCCCCAGCCCGAGGGAGACCGTCGACCGTGAAGCTATCGGTGATGCAGGAGAACCTGGCCCGCGGCCTCCAGGTCGTGAGCCGGGCGGTCAGCTCGCGCAGCACGCTGCCGGTCCTCGCCAACGTTCTGCTGCGGACCGAGGACGCCGGCCTCAAGCTGACCGCCACGAACCTGGAGATCGGCATGACCTACTGGGTGCCGGGGCGGATCGAGGCCGACGGCGCCCTGACGGTGCCGGCCCGGCTCATCACCGACGTCGTCAACTCGCTGGCGCCCGGCGAGCGGGTCGACCTGGAGCAGGACGGCCCGGCCTCTCTCTACCTCCACTGCGGGCGCCAGAAGGCGCACCTGCGCGGCATCGATGCGGATGAGTTCCCGGTCATCCCCTCGGCCGGCGAGCGGCCCACCACGCGCATCAGCCAGCGCGTCCTGAAACAGGCCCTCTCCGAGGTCGTCTTCGCGGCGGCCACGGACGAGGCGCGGCCCATCCTGACCGGTGTCCTGACCCGCTTCGAGGGCGACCGCCTGACCCTTGCTGCGGCCGACAACTACCGCATCGCGGTGAAGACCATCGCGACCCTCGCGCCGGTCGAGGAGACGAGCCTCGTCGTTCCCGCCCGCTCCTACCACGAGCTGGAGCGGATCCTCGCCGACACGGACGAGCCGGTCGACCTTGTGCTCGCACCCTCGAAGAACCAGATCCTCTTCCATCTCGAGGGCGTGGACCTGGTCAGCCGCCTCATCGACGGCCAATTCCCGAACTACCAGCAGGTCCTGCCCAGCTCGCATAGCACCCGCGTCGTCGTCGACCGCGAGGAGCTGCTCAAGGCGGTACGCCTCTCGGCGCTCATCGCGACCACCTCGGCGAACGTCGTCAAGCTGCGCGTCGACGGCGAGGCCGAGGGGGTGGTCACGATCGCCGCCGCGGCCGACGTCGGTGACACCGAGGGCCAGGTGGAGGCGACGATCGAGGGCGAAGCCCTGACCGTCGCGTTCAACGCGCGCTACCTGCAGGAGGCGCTGGCCAACCTCGACGCACAGCAGCTGAGTCTCGAGTTCACCGGCCCGCTCTCGCCGGGCGTGCTGAAGCCGGTAGGCGACGACGGCTACGTGCACGTCATCATGCCGGTCCGGACCCCGTCCTAGAGCCGGCACGGACCGGTCCGTCCGTGCGTGTCCTGCGCCTCGCGCTGACCGGCTTTCGGAGCTACGAGGCGCTCGAGCTGGCCCTGCCACCGGGGCCCCAGGTGGTCGTCGGCGGCAACGCAGCGGGCAAGACGAACCTCATCGAGGCGCTCGTCATCCTCGCCCGGGGCGCGTCACATCGCACCTCGACCGACGCCGATCTCGTGCGCTGGGCGGCGCCGTTCGCGCGCCTCGAGGCGGACGTGGCGCACGGCGCCGTCCGGGGCGACGATCGCCTCGAGGTGGCCATCGAGCGCTCGGGCTCCGCTTCCGCCCGCAAGCGCCTGCGCCTGAACGGCGTCGGGCGCCGCGCCGCGGGCCTCGGCGAAGGGCTCCGCGTGGTGCTCTTCGCTCCCGAGGAGATGCTCCTGGTGGCCGGCTCGCCGTCACTTCGGCGCGCGGCCATCGACGCCCTCGCGGCCGCTCGCTCCCCGGCCTACGCGCGAGCGCTGACGGTCTACGGGCGTGCCCTCCAACAGCGAAACGGGCTCCTGCGGCGCATCCGCGAGGGCGATGCCGGTCGGGAGCAGCTGTCCTACTGGGATGGGCTGGTGGTCAGCGAAGGGGGCGCCATCGTCGCCGAGCGGCTGGCCCTCCTCGAGGCGCTGGCCGGCCCGCTCGCGGCGGCCCACGCCGAGATCGCGCCGGGCGAGGGGCGACTTGGCCTCCGTTACGCCTCCAACGCCCACGGCCGGGAGGGCGAGATGCCGGCTGACGCACTCCGCCGGCGCCTCGCCGAGACGGCCGAGAAGGAGCTCTGGAACGGCGCCACGCTCGTAGGGCCGCACCGCGACGACCTCGTCTTCGAGCTCGACGGACGGGACCTCGCCGCCTTCGCCTCGCGCGGACAGCAGCGCACGGCCATCCTGGCTTTCAAGCTGGCCGAGCTGGAGCTGCTCACGGGTCCCGACGGCGAACCGCCGCTCCTGCTCCTCGACGACGTCTTCAGCGAGCTGGACCCCGAGCGGCGTTCCCACCTCGTGCGGCGCATCCGCGCCCTGCCCCAGGCGATCGTGACCACGACGACCCTGGACGATCTGGACCCCGCGCTCGTGGCCGAGTCCACGGCCTGGCACGTCATGCCCGGACGCGTGGAGGCGGCCGCACGTGTCGGGGCGGCGGGCCGCCGTGGCTGACCGACGCCGCCCGATGCGGCGACTGGGCGACCTCCTGCCCGAGGCAGCCGCCGCGCTGGGGCTCGAGGAACAGCTCCGCACTGGCCGCGCGGCTGCCACCTGGGAGCGCCTCGTCGCCGAGCGGGTGCCGGCGGCGGCCGGAGCGTCGCGGCTGGTGGAGCTGCGCGAGGACGAGGGAGCGATCGTGGTGAGCGTGGACCGACCGATCGTGGCGCAGGAGATGCGGCTGCGCGCGGCGGAACTCCTGGAAGCCTTCGCACGCGTGCCCGGGGTGGGGAACCCGCGCCAGCTGCGCGTCGTCGTGCGCGGCGTCCGATCCGACCGCGGGGGTCGTCGGCCGGACCCCTCCGACGTAGACTAAGCGCCCCATGGCCGTCCGACTGCACCTGAAGATCGGCCTCGTCCCGGCTGGCGACCGCCTCGCCTCGTCCCCCGACGCGGTCCTGCATCACGAGCCCTCGATCGGCGCCACGAGCCGCTCGAAGGGCAACCTGTACGGGATCGTCACGGTGCGGCCGGGCAGCGGCGGGCGAGCGGCCGATGCCGCCGCCCTCGTGGCCGATACGATCCGCGAGCGCTACTACTACGACGAGTCGGCCGGCATCCCCATCTGCCTGGAGAAGGCGATCCGGGCCGCCAACCAGCAGCTGCGCCACGGGCGGGAGGGGCACGGCCTCGAGAGCGGCTCCCTCGGCGCCGTGATCGCCGTCGTGCGCGGCCACGAGCTGTACGTCGCGACCATCGGGGACGCGGACGCCTACCTCGTGCGCCAGGCGCGACTCCTCACGCTCCCCGAGGAGGAGCGCGGCGCCGGGCTGCCCAGCGCGGCAGATCCGCGCGTGGACGTCTGGCGCGGCGAGATCGCGGTGGGCGACTCGCTCCTGCTCGTCTCCCGCAACGTGACGCGCAGCGTGGGCGTGGAGGAGTTCAAGAACGCCCTCGTCACCCTCCACCCCCAGTCAGCCGTGGAGCACCTCCACCACCTCTTCGCTGCGGCCGCAGCCGAAGGCTCGGATGCGCTCCTAGCGCTGGAGGTGGCCGAGGTGCCGGTCACGCGCGCCGAGCACCGGCTCGTGCCGGTCCGCCCCGCCGAGCCGCTGGCGGGCGCCCGGGATCGCTCGCCGATCCCGCTGGCCGATCCCGTCGCCGCTGCCGCCAGCGCGGTCGGGTCGCGTGCCCGCGACGCGCGCGAGGCGGTGGGTGGGGCCCTGGCCGCCCTCGTGGAGGGCATCACCGGCCTGCTGCCGCGCCGCCGGGCACGCTATCGGCGCATCACGCCCCTCGCCTCGCGGCGCGATTCTCAGCGCCGGGCCGGGGTGGCGGCCCTGTCCTTCGTGGGCCTCGTGGCCGCGCTCGGCATCGGCCTGTGGGTCCTCGGCGGTGCGCTGCCCGGCAAGGACGAGCAGATCACCGACGTCAACGCGGGCGAGCAGGCGCTGCAGGCTGCGCGCGGCCGAATCTCCCAGGTCTTCGACGACGGCGACCTCGTGACGGGCAACAAGTCGAAGGCGCTACAGCTGTTGCGGCAGGCCTGGACCGAGCTGGGCAAAGCCGAGGAGCTGGGCGTCGCGGCGGCCACGATCCATCCCCTGCGCACGAGGGTCGCCGGGGGCCTCGACCGCATCTACGCCGTGCGTCAGGCGGCGACGAGCGTCGTGCTCGACCTCACCACGGAGCTCTCGCCCGATGCGGACATCGTGGACATGGTCCGCGGCCCTGACGGCGCCGCCTACGTCGTGGACCGTGCGACCGCCTCGATCTTCCGCGTCGACCTCTCGTCCGGTGACGGCAGCGTCGTGGTCACCAAGGGCGACGGGGCCGGAGACGGCATCGGCGAGCCGTGGCTCCTCGCCCTCGGCGGACCCGATGTGTTCATCCTCGACCGCGACGCGGCCCTGTGGCGCTGGCGACCGTCGGACGCCGAGGGCCGTGGGACGCTGGCTCGGCTGCGCCTCGGCGGCGACACGTCGCTCGGCGATGACGTGCGCGACATGGCCACGTATGCGCGCAACGCCGATTCCGGTCTCTACTTCCTGTACGTCGTCGACCCCAGCTCGAAGCAGATCCTGCGCTACCCGCCGGCGGCCGACGGCAGCGGCTTCCCGGCCGCGCCGAACGACTACCTCGCCGCCGCCACCGACGTCTCCGGCTTCCGCCAGCTTTTCATCGACGGGGACGCCTACGTACTCGGCAGCGACGTGCTCACCCGCTACCAGACCGGCCGGGCCGACGACTTCGAGCTGGCGCTGCCGCCGGACGGCGATGACCTGCGGCCCGGCCACGACTACCGCCTGATGGCCGCCCTTCCGGCTCGACGCGAGGGCCGCATCTGGGTATGGGACGCCGAGCACGAGCGCGTGCTCGCCTTCTCCAAGCTCTCCGGCGACTACCTCGAGCAGTTCGTGGCCGAGAGCGGCGGGCCGCCCCTGCGGGGCGTGCGAGCGATGTTCGTCGTCGATCGCGGCGCGGAGAAGGCGCCCGTGCTCGTCTGGGCCGACCCGGGCCGCATGCTGGCCACGCCGCTCGAGCAGGCGCCGGAGCCGGGCGCCTCCCCGTCGCCGGCCGGCTCGGGATCGCCGGGCGCATCGGCGCCGCCCGCCGCGTCGCCGTCCAAGAGCCCCGCGCCATGAGCCGGCCCGGCAGCGTGGGATAATCCGGAGATGCCGCCGGGCCTGAATGAGATGGTCGTCGAGAGCGTGCGCGTGCATATGCTCTCCTCGCAGCACGTCGTCATCCTCAAGGACCTCGAGCACGACCGGTACCTGCCCATCTGGATCGGCACGGCCGAGGCGGACGCCATCGCCCGGCGGCTGCAGGGCATCACGCCGGAGCGGCCGCTCACCCACGACCTCTTCGCGAGCACGCTGGAGGAGCTCGGCGTGGCCGTCAAGCAGGTCGTCGTGTCGGACCTGGCCGACGAGACGTTCCGGGCTCGGCTCATCCTCCAGCTCGCAGACCGCACGGTCGACGTTGACGCCCGCCCTTCCGACGCCATCGCCATCGCCATCCGGGCCGGGGTGCCCATCTTCGCCACCGACGCCGTCCTCGAGCGTGCCGGCGTCACGCCGGAGCCGGACGAGGACGAACGCCTGTCGGTCTTCCGCGAGTTCGTGAACTCGCTCGACATCGACCTCGGGGAGTCGCGCGGCGAGGGCCCCGAGCGCCGCCCGGACTGACCGGTCGCGGCTCAGGCCGCGCGCGCCTCGATGACCGCCTCGCCGCGCTCGAGCGCCGTGCCGCGCGCGAACCAGAGGCGCAACCGCAACCGCCAGAAGTCGCTCACCGCGCGCAGCACCACCCGCGGGTTCGCCCCGGACGCGCGGCCGGCCGTGCGCGGGTGGTGGGGTACTCCGACCTCGACGATCCGGCGTCCCCGGGCGCGCATCTTGATGAGCAGCTCCGCGGAGAGGAAGGCGCCGCCTGACTCGAGGCGGATGCCCGACAGCGCGTCAAGGCGGAAGAGCTTGCAGGCGCAGTCCACGTCGCGCACCGGCAGGCCGTAGAAGAGCCGCAGCGCCAGGCGGTAGAGGCGGGCGTAGACGGTGCGGACCAACGGGTCGGCGCGGCGGAGCCGGTATCCGACCACCACGTCGGGCGCGTCCGGCGTGTCCATGCGCGCGATGAGCGCGGCCAGATCGGCCACGCGGAACTGGCGGTCCCCATCGGTGAAGCCGACGAGCGAGTGGCGCGCGGCGCGGAAGCCGCTGCGCAGCGCAGCGCCGTAGCCGCGATTCACCTCGTGGTGGACCGCCCGGACGATCCCCGGATGCTCGGCCGCGAGGCGGTCGGCGATGGCGCCGGTGCCGTCGCGGCTGCCGTCGTCCACGGCGATGACCTCGAAGGTCTCGGCCAGCTCGGGCAGCGCCTCGAGCGCCTCGGCCACCAGCGCCGCGATGTTCTCGGCCTCGTCGTGGGCGGGAAAGAAGTAGGAGAGGGCGGGCACCCGCCGCGCCGCCCATCCGGCCGCCGGCGCGTCGGTCGCGAGGGCCGGGAGGCCGACAGGGCTGGACACGGCGGCAGTATAGTCGCGGCCATGGCGTCACCCGGTCTCGCGCCCCCCGCCGCGGGACGGGAGATCCTGCTCGACCTCCTCGTCGCCCGGCTGAGGGAACGGCCGTGGCTCTCGTTCGCGCTGCTGGCCGCCTCGACCGGGCTGCTGTACTGGTGGACCGACACCCGCCCCGTGGCGCTCGACGCCTTCGTGCCCCTGGCGAACGCCTTCCTCCACGGCCAGCTCCACGTGTCCGACCCGATGCCGTGGATCGAGCACGTGGACCGCGCCGGGGGCGGCTGGTACGTGCCGTACCCGCCCATGCCGGCCGTCACCGTCCTGCCCTTCGTGGCCCTCTTCGGCCCTTCGTTCGACCAGGGGATCGCCTCGGCGCTGGTGGGCGGCCTGAACGTGGCCCTGCTCTGGACCTTGCTGGGGAAGATCGGCGTGGCGCCGCTGCCGCAGCGCGCGCTCACGGCCGCGTTCGCGCTGGGGAGCGTCCACTGGTGGGCCGCCGGCGTCGGCACGTCCTGGCTCTTCGCCGGCGTCAACGGCGTCTTCTACGCCCTGCTCGCGCTGTGGCTGGCGCTCGACCGGCGCCGGCCGATCCTGGCCGGCGTCCTGCTCGGCCTGGCGGCCGCTTCGCGGCTGCCCGTGGGCCTCGCCTTCCCGCTCTATCTCGCGCTCTACGCGGGCGTCCAGGTCCGGCCGCGGCTGGCGCTGCCCGACCGTGCTGGCATCCGCGCCGCGGCGCTCTTCCTCCTGGGTTTGGCCATTCCGGCGGCGCTCGTCGCGCTCTACAACATGGCCCGCTTCGGCAGCCCCTTCGACTTCGGCTACGAGAAGATCCCGGGTGTGCTCGACGAGCCCTGGTACCGCGACGGCATCCTGTCGCTCTCATACCTCCCGCGCCACATCCACACGATCTTCTTCCGCGGCTTCGACTTCGTGGACGGCGTCTTCCCCTGGTTTCGCCCCAACTGGGTCGGCCTGGCGCTGACGTTCTCGACGCCGATCTACTTCTGGCTCATCCGGGCGAGCCGGTCCGAGACGTTCGTCGTCTTCGGCTGGATCGCCGTGCTGCTGGCGCTGCTGCCGATCGTCACGCACGGCAACGTGGGGGAGACGCAATTCGGCTACCGCTTCAGCCTCGACGTCGCACCCATCCTGTGGCTGATGCTCGGCTACGCCTTCCGGCAGGGCATCTCGATCCCGGCGCGGGCGGCGATCCTCATCGGGATCCTCGTCAACGCCTACGGCGTGTACGCCATCCTGGGACTCGACTTCGTCAGCTACTGATCTCGGGCAGGGCCGCCTGATCGCTCACCAACCGAGGACGATGCCCCAGTAGACGCCCCAGCCGTTGATGGCGATGGAGACCGCCACCAGGACCACGGTCCACCGGCGGACGCCGTAGCGCGCCAGGCCCAGCGTCATCAGCACGAGCAGGAACGGCGCGAAGTCGTTGCTGAAGCGATACCCGAACTGGACCCAGCCCTGGCTGAAATGCATGAGGTTGACGACGGCCACGGCACCGAACGCCAGCGCCGAGCCGAGCACGATGCGGCGCCGCAGGTCGCGCCGGACGACGGGCACGGCCAGCAGCCAGGCGGGGCTGGTCAGGATCAGGCTCATGCCCAGGCGGTCGGGCTGCAGGAGCGGACAGGCCTGGTCGAGCAGCGCGAGGCCGCACTCGGGCCGCACCTGCGGCAGCCAGGCCAGCATGATCACCAGGTTCTGGGGCAGGTAGCGCGGATCCTGGAGGGTCCACTCGCCGGGGTGGTAGGTGATGCCCTGGAGTGCCGGAACGAGCTGCGCCAGCAGGCCGTCGGGGACGGGGCGGTACTCGTGCCCGTAGAGATACTCATAGCCGGGGTGGAAGAGCTGGCCCGTGGCGGCCAGGTTGTAGGCGAGGAGCAGGAGCACCGGGATGCCCGCGCCCAGGCCGGCCGAGAGACCGCGCCGGTGCAGCGTCCCGCCGCCGCCCACGAAGAGGAAGAAGGGGGCGGCGAAGATCGTCGTCAGTCGCGCCAGCGCGGCCAGCCCGAACAGGACGCCGGCCAGGAACTGCCGGCGGTCCACGAGCGTCCGCGGGGCACCGTCCTCCGCGGCGCCGCTCCGCTCGGCGTCGAGGGCGGCGGTGATCGCCAGCAGCAGGAACGTGGATGCGACGACGTGCGCCAGGAACCAGGTGCTGCCCAGCATCCCCGCGTACCAGGCCACCGTGCCGAAGCCGTAGAAGAGCGTGGCCAACACGGCCACCAGCGGGTCCGTGGTCAGCCGCGCGGTGAGCCGCCAGGCAAGGCCCACGTTCACGCCACCGAGGAGCGCGGCCAGGAGGGCGGCGTTCGTGCCCAGGCCGGTCGCAGCCACGAAGGGCATCAGCAGCACGGCCGGCAGCGGCGGGAAGGGGATGAGGCCACGCCCGGCCTCGCCGGCAAGAGGGTAGACATCCTGGAAGTAGCCGTTCTGGACAGGGCCGCTCTCGACCGGCCAGGGGATCCAGGCACGGCCGTTCAGGAAGGCATCGGCCTGCCACACGAAGTGGTTGTAGAAGTTCTGACGCTCAGGGTTCGAGAGCACGTAGACGAGTGCGCCGAGGACGGCGAAGCCGACGCTCAGCCAGCGGGGGTCGAACGACGCCAGCGCGGCGCGGACCGTGGCACCGATGCCCCTCGGGAGCCGCGGGGCGGCGCGGTCGGGACCGGGGTCGGCCGTTGCTATACTCCCCTCCACCCTCGTCGCTCGTTCTGGAGGCCGGTCGGCAGTTGACGACACCCGGGGCGGGTCAGACCGATCGGAGCCTCGGAGCGTCGGGTCGCTCGGCCCGGGCGCCGACGGTCGTCTCCGCCGTGACGATCCTGCTCCTCGCCGGACTGGCGCTTCGGCTCATCATCGCATACGTCCTCTACCCCGGATCCGGGTTCGAGACGGACATCGCGAGCTTCACGGCCTGGGCACAGACGCTCGTCGCGCACGGCCCGGGCGGCTTCTACGCCTCCGTCGGCTTCGCCGACTACCCGCCCGGCTACCTCTTCGTGCTGTGGCTCCTGGGCCTCCTCGGCAATGCCCTGGCGGGGATCACCGGGGCCGACCCGACCTCGGTCGTGACGGCGCTCCTCAAGGTGCCGCCCATCGCCGCCGACATCGCCATCGGCGCGCTCCTTTACCGCCTCACTCGACGCTGGCTCGGCGATCGGCCGGGGGCGGAGCGGCTGGCACTGGTCGCGGCCGCCCTGTATGTGTTCAACCCCGTGACCTGGTACGACTCCGCGCTGTGGGGGCAGGTGGACTCGGTGGGCACGCTGGCCATGCTCGGCGCGATCGCCCTGCTCATCGAGGGCCACGCCGAGGGGGCCACGGCGATGACCGTCGTGGCGGGCCTGGTGAAGCCTCAGTACGGCATCGTCATGCTGCCCATCCTGGGTGCGGTCCTGCTCCGCCGCCACCTGCTGCGACCGGGCAGCGGCCCGCAGGTCGGCGGCGGACCCGCCTTCTTCCGGGCCTGGGCGGCCCAGGAGCAGGGGGCCTGGCGGCTCGTCTCGTCGGCCGCCGTGGGCGCCCTCGTCCTCCTCCTGCTCATCGCCCCCTTCGGACTCGACCTGCCCGGTCTGCTGCGGCGGATGGCTGAGGCAGCCGGCGGCTACCCCTGGCTGAGCGTCAACGCCTACAACCCCTGGGCGCTCGTGGCTCCGGAGGGCCACTCCTCGCTGGCAAGCGGTGGTGGCTGGGCGCCGGACACGGTGCCGCTCGTGGGACAGATCCCGGGCGTGGTCATCGGCACCGCGCTGCTCGCGCTGGGCTTCCTCGTCGGCGTGGGCCAGCTCCTGCGTCGCGCGGACCGGCGCTCGATCCTGCTCGCCGCAGCCTTCCTCAGCCTGGCCTTCTTCGTCCTCCCCACCCGGGCCCACGAGCGCTATCTCTTCCCGGCGTTCGCCTTCCTGCCCCTCCTCGCCCTGCAGGAGCGGCGCACGCTGCTGGCCACGCTCCTCCTCGCGCTCGCCTCGTTCATCAACCTGCACGCCGTCCTGACCATCCCGCTGTACGGCACGCCCAACGTCGACGACCTCGCCTTCGGCGCCGAGTTCCGCACCTTCCCCCTGGTCGCCTTCAGCGCCCTCGTCCATGCGGCGGTGTTCGCGTTTCTCCTCTGGCGGAGCGCCGCCGTTCTGCTCGGGCGGCGCGACGTCTTCCGGGCGGAGACGGCGGCCGCCATGGCGCTCGGCGGTGCGGCCCGCCCGGCCCTCCCCGGACCGGTCGGGGCCCGGGCGGCGGAGCCGAGGCCCACCCCGCCGTCTCCTCCAGCCGCTCCGTTCGGCGCCGTCGCAGCGGCGCCATGGCTCGAGGAGGTCGGCGGCGAGCGACGCGTCTCGCCGGAGCCGGGCTGGGGTTTCGGTGAGGAGATCGCGTCCAGCCTCGCCTCGCGCGCTCGCGGCGTGCTCGATGCCCGGCTCGGCGCCCGTCTCCTGCGGCGCGACCGCAGCGCCGCGCTCGCCGGCGAGGGGGGTGGCCGCATCGGCCGCCTCGACCTGCTCGTGGCGCTGCTGATCGTGCTCGCCGCCCTGACGCTGCGCGGGTGGCGCGTCGGCGAGCCCTACGACATGCACTTCGACGAGGTCTACCATGCGCGGACCGCGACGGAGTTCCTGCAGGACTGGCGCTACGGTCAGCCGCACGCGATCTACGAGTTCACCCACCCGCACCTCGCCAAGTACCTCATGGCGGCGGGCATCGTCGCCTTCGGGAACGACCGGGTCACCGGGACCGCGCAGCTCGGCTTCGCCGCGCGGGATGCCGTCGTCGAGACCCGCTGGGAGGGCGGCGGGCTCGCGCCGCGACGTGCCGGGGAGCGCCTGTACGTCTCCGGTCCGGGCGGCGTGCGCGTCTACGACCTCGTCGACCGCGGCCTGGCGGCCACGATCACCCTCGGTGACGGCGCTCAGCCCGGAGCCCTGGCGGTGGACGCCGGCGCTCACCGGCTGCTCATCGCCGACCTCGCCGGAGTCGTCTGGGCCTTCGAGACCCAGGCTCTCGACGACGTCCGCGCCGGCGCCGATCCGGGCGCGCTGAGCGAGGCCCAGCGCCTCGGCGACCTGGGCGGCCCGGCGCTGACGATGAGCGTGGACCGGGAGGGGCGCGAGCTCCTGGCAGTGCTCGAGGGGGACCGCGTGGCGGCCCTCGCCCTCGCCGATGGCGCGCGGCTGGCCGGAACCACGCTGGCCGGTGCGGCCGACATCACCAGCCTCCAGGGCGGTGAGCGACTGGTCGTCGACGCGCGGCAGGTGACGGACCCGGGCACGACGGCGACCCGCCTTGCCACGATCCTGGGTGACGACGCCGAGCGGATCCGGGCGCTGCTCGCCGACGGCGCCGGCGACGTCGTCATCGCCTCGTCCGTGGCCGAAGACGTACGCGGCGAGGTGCAGACGGCGATCGACGCCGGCGAGTTGCCCGGGACCCGACTGGAGACCGGGGAGCTGGCCGCCGTGGCCGCCACCGAGGGCCTCTACCTGCTCGATGCCGCCACGCTCGTGCAGGTGGACCTCTTCCCGACCGCCTCGCCGGCCACGGGGCTGGCCCTCGTGGAGCGCGTCGGCGAGCCGACGATCTACGTCGCGGCCGGGGCGCAGCTGGAGCGCGTCGAGGTCCGCCGGGACGCGCCGCCGGTGCAGCTCGAGGCGGTCTGGCTGCCGGCAGCCGCGCGCGACGTCCTCTTCGATCCGGCCACGAAGCTCGTTCACGTCCTCGGACGCACACCTGACGGCGCGGCCGACACGATCTACGTCGTGGAGCCGCGCGGCAACGCGGTCTTCGCCGACGCCCGCCTCCCGGCGACGCCCGTGGCGTGGGCCCTCGACGCCCAGCCCGAGCGGCCGAGCGACGACCGCGAGGAGCTGGTGACCATCGCCGCTGACGGGTCGCTGGCCGTGGTCGACAGCGGGAGCAACGCCTTCGCCTGGCGCTTCCCCGGCGTCATCGCCGGGGCGCTCATGGCCGGCCTCGTCTTCCTGCTCGGCCGGCTCCTCGTCCGCCGCCGAAGCGTGGCCCTGCTGGCGGCCGGCCTCCTGCTCGTGGACGGCATGGCCTTCGCCCAATCGCGCATCGCCATGAACGACACGTACGTCGGGCTGTTCATCGTGGCCGCCTACACGGCCTTCGCGGCCCTCTGGCTGGGCGCCTGGCGCGGTCGCAGCGCGGTCCTCATCGGGCTCCCGCTGGTCGGTATCCTGCTCGGGCTGGCGCTGGCCGCGAAGTGGGTGGGCATCTATGCCCTCGGCAGCATCGTCCTGCTCGTCCTGCTGCGCTCGGCGCTCGGGCGGATCACCGCCCTGCTGGCCATGATCGCCATGACCGGCGTCCTGGGTTGGCTGGCCATGAGCTCCCCCGGCTCGAGCTCGCCGGACGCGCTGGGCACGGGCGTCGTGGCGCTCTTCGCGGCGGCCGTGACCGTCGTCGTCCTGCGCCGCATGGGCGCCAGGACGACGACGCTCGGGGCGGGCGCCGTCTTCGCCGTCGCGGTCGCCGTCGCACTGGTGCTGCTGAAGGGCAACGCCGTCTTCTTCGTGATCATGGTCGGCCTCACCCTGCTGCTGGCGGTGGCCATCGTCCTGCGGCCCGTCCGCTTCACGCTCGACGAGCTTCGCTTCGCCGTCCTCGCCCCCGGGGTGGCCGGCGCCGCGCTGGGGCTGGCCTCGATCGTCTTCGGCTCCTCGCTGCCGGCCGAGGGGCCGCTGGGGGCGCCGACGCTGCTGGCGGGGGGCCTGCTGCTCATCGGCTCGGGCATCGCGGCGTATCTCGTGGTGGCCCTGGCCGCCCGGGTCGGCCTGGGGCCGCTCGCGCCGCTACCAGAGCCCGGCGACCCCGAGACGCTCCTGGAGCCGGCCGCGCCCGCCCCGCAGGGCTGGCTGCTGCCCGGTTGGCGCTGGGGTGTCCCGTGGCTCTGGGCCCTGGTCTGCCTCACGGCCATCCCGCTCGCCGTCTACGTCGCGAGCTACTACCCCTGGGTGGAGCTGGGCAACCGCTGGACCGAGTCCCTGCCGGCGGGCAACGCCGGGCAGACCTTCCTCGCCCTCCAGCAGTCGATGTACAACTACCACAACGACCTGCGCGCGACCCACGCCGCGTCATCGCCGTGGTGGGCCTGGCCCTTCGACCTCAAGCCGGTCTGGTTCTACCTCGCCGGCCTCGGCGGCGGCTCGACAGCGATCATCTACGACGCCGGCAACCTCGTCCTCTTCTGGCTCTCCGTGCCCGCCATGGCCTGGACCGCCTGGACCGCCTGGCGGCGGCGCAGCACTGCGCTGGCCCTGGTGGTGATCGGCTTCGCCGGCCAGTGGCTGCCCTGGTCGCGCATCGACCGAGCGACCTTCCAGTACCACTACTACACGACCCTGCCCTTCCTCGTGCTGGCCGTGGGCTACTTCCTGGCCGAGTTGTGGCACGGCCCTTCGGCGCGAACGTGGCTGCTGGCCCGTGCCAGCGCCGCCGTCGCGATCGTGGCGCCGGCGCTGCTGTGGCTCTTGCGCGCCCCACTCTGTGCCGTGTCCGGCGTGCAGCAGATGAAACCCGGCTCGCAGGCCTGCGGCTACGTAAGCGAGGCGTTCGTGCTCACCGAGCGGGTCGCGGTCTCGCTGCTCGTGCTGGTCGTCGGCGTACTCGTCTTCGCCTGGCAGGTGCGGACGCTGGGCATCGGCACGGGCGAGGACGGGGCCGGCAGCGCGGACCGCGCCGCGCGGCGCTTCCCGGCGGGGTCCGGCTGGGTCGGGCTGACCGTCGTCTCCACGACCGCGGCGCTGGCCCTCGCCCAGACGCGCTTCACGGAGCTGCCCCTCATCTCGGCCCCCATCGGCGACCTGGCCCCGATGGTGGCGGCCGCGGCGATCCTGCCGCCGCTGGCCTTCGCGGCCTGGCTTGCGCTGGGCGCGCGCGACCCGCGGCGCTTCACCGTCGGCGTCGTCGGCGCCATGGGGCTCTGGTTCGTGCTCTTCTACCCGGACATCGGGGCGCTGCCCGTGCCCACCGGCCTGGCGCGGCTCTTCCAGACGCTGCCGCTGCCGACCTACAACTACGATTTCCAGTTCTCGGTCAACACGGCGGCCGCCGTCAAGACATCCGTGCTCGGCGTCGAATCGCTGGCCCTGACCGCGATGGTCGCCTTCCTGGCCGTGGCCGCCATGTACGCCACGTGGTCCTGGCGGCTTGCCTCGGCGGCCGACCGGGTGGCGCCTGCGCCGGACGAGGCGGCACCGGCCGCCTGAGCCCGAAGCGACGTCTCCGGGCTCCCGCCGGCTGCCATCCGGGTGAGGCGGGCCCCGTACCATCCGGCAGTTCCCGCTGGGACGGCCGTGCTATGGAGTCGGGCGCATCGCGCGGCGAGACTCAGCTCGACCGATCGGGATCTCCTGCCCTCGGTCGCTGAGGGGTACCGAGTCCAGCGCCTTGTCGACCATCATCCGCCGCGTCGCCCTGCTTGCCCTCGTCGGCGCGCTCCTCCTCCCCGCCGCGCCGCCGGTCGCCGCCGCCGAGACCACCGCGATGGCCGAGGCAGAGCGGCAGGTCGTGGCCCTCCTGAACCAGCAGCGTGCCGAGGTCGGCCTCCTGCCGCTGCGCGTGGACGTCCGACTGCGCACGATCGCCCGGGCGCGTGCCAGCGACATGGCCGAGAAGGGCTACTTCGCGCACCAGCAGCCCGACGGGCGCTGGGCCTGGGACCTCATGACCGAGGCCGGCATCACGTGGTTCGGCACCGGCGAGATCCTCGCCGCGAACAGCTCGGGCGAGCTGTCCGAGTCCGCCTCGAGCGCCGCGCAGCAGTGGCGCGACTCCTCCTCCCACTACGCCCTCGTGACCAGCCGCGACTACAACTACCTGGGCGTCGGCCTCGCCGAGGACGCCACGGGCAGGAAGATCTGGGCCACGATCTTCCTCAAGGGCCCCGACCGCACCGGTGCCTGGGCGAAGCTGACGACGCCCGGCCTGAGCGCCGCCACGTCGACCACGCGCAAGGCCACGATCGGATGGACGGGCGCCGATGTGCGGCTCCAGGTGCTGACGTCCGGCCTGCGCGACCTCCAGCTGCAGTACCGCTACGGCGGAAGCACGACCTGGCGGACGATCCTGGCGGCCACCACGTCGACCTCGATCGTGCAGACCCTGACCGTGGGCCGGGTCTACGAGTTCCGCGTCCGGGCTCGGGACAGGGCGGGCAACTACGGCGCCTGGTCGGCCCCTATCACCATCGTTCCCTGACCCCCGGCCCGCGCCGCGTGTGGCGCGGCTGGGACGTCGGCGCTGAAGTCGCGCGGCAGCGCCCCCTGCGCCGCCAGGCGGCGGATGACGAAGCCGTAGTAGTCGTCCACCTTGGCGGTGATGCTCGGCCACGAGAACTGCTGCGCGCGTACGTGCCCCGAGGCGCCCATGGTCGCGCGCAACGCCGGATCGTCGAGCAGGCGCGAGATGGCGCCGACGAGCGCCTGGTGGTCCCGCGGCGGCACGAGCAGCGCCTCTTCGCCGCGCCGCACCACGCCCTTGTAGCCGTGGATGTCGCTGCACACGATGGGCGTACCGGCCGCCATCGCCTCGAGCAGCACGATGCCGAACGACTCCTGGCCGGTGGCCGGTGAGACGAAGACGTCCGCGGTGGCAAAGAGGCGCGCCTTCTCCGCGTCGCCGACGCGTCCCAACAGCTCCACGCCCTTGAGTCCGCGGGTGGCGATGTAGCGGCGCACCTCGCGCTCCTGCGGCCCGCTGCCGACCACGATGAGCCGGCAGTCGAGGCCCGCGCGGCGCAGGACGCGGAACGCCTTGAGCAGCACGAGCAGCCCCTTGCGCTGCTCGAAGCGGCCCACGAAGAGGATGTTGGCCGTCCCGTCGCGCCAGCGCTCGATCGGCTCGATGCCCTCGTAGCGGGTCAGGTCCACGCCGTTGGGGATGAGCTTGTAGTCGCCCGGGAAATAGCGGTCGATGAAGTGGCGCGCCGCGGCGCTGACGGCGATGCGCCCGTGGAGGCGTCGGGCGTAGCCGCCCAGGAAGCGGCGGCCGAACTCGTAGCTCGTACTCCAGCCGGCGTAGGCGTGGAAGGTGGCCACGTTGACGCTGCGCGACTCGCGCAGCAGGAACAGCGAGAGCAGCGGCACGAACGGCTCGTGGAAGTGGAGCACGTCGAAGCGTTCGCGCTCGAGCAGGGCGCGGATCTGCGAGAGGTAGCGGGGCGAGACGGTGAGTGTCCCCACCGACCCGTTGGTGGGCACGCTGAAGCCCCGTCCGAGGCGGATGACGTCTCCCTCGCTGGCCCGCTGGAGGCCGTGCGTGCTGCTGATGATGCGCACGTCGTGACCGCGCTCGATGAGCCCTTCGTAGAGGTATCGGACGTGCTCGTTGACACCGCCGGGCAGCGGGTAGATGTAGGGCGTGACGAGGCCGATCTTCATCCCGGCCGCTCCCGTTCCCCCATCTCGCGTTCGTCGAAGCGCGGTGGCCTCTGCCGCCCGCCGGGGTAGCCCAGGTCGCGCCCGGTACCATCGCGCAGGACGCGGCCGCGCACCTCGTCGCGGACGTCCCGGGCGTACTTGGCCACCTGGCGGCCGAGCATGCCCACCTGCGCCAGGGGCGCATGGAAGTCTCCCTCCCAGGCGGTCTGCCGCCCGATGATCGCGGCGCGCAGGTCCGCCGCGCTCCGGCCTGGGAAGCGAGTCTGGCCGCGGCCGATGTGCTCCGGCAGATGGGCGTCGCTGCTGCCCACCGCGGCCAGCGCGTGCGCAGCGGCGAACTCGACCACGCGGGGGTGCCAGGGCCGGCCGGCCGCCGTGGGATTGAAGGCCTCGATCCCGTCGGGGCGGACGGCTGGATCGGGGTCTTCGACGAGGCGCCGCAGCGCTCGTGCACTCGCGCACAGCGGGTAGGGCACCAGCGGGTGTGCGGGGATGGCCAGGCCACCCTGCTCGTGGATGGCGGCGATGCTGGCGCGCAGCGAGCGGAATGGCTTCACCGGCTCCTCGAGGAAGAGCCCCAGCAGGTGGCCGCCGCGGGTCGTGACCTCCTCGCCCACGATGACCTCGAAGCGGTCGCCGCGGGCGACGGCGATGGCGCGGGCGGCCAGGGCCGCGTCGATCCGTTCGTGGTCGGTGATGGCGATGACGTCGAGGTCGGTGCGCAGCCGGACGTGCTCGAGGATCTCCTCGACGCCGGCCACGCCATCGGAGGCGGCACTGTGGATGTGCAGGTCGGCGCGGCCGCCGCGTTCGGTCATGCGACCTCCTCCCAGATGGGGAAGAGGACGGTCCACCACTGCTCGGGCGCGTCCGCGACGAGCCGCTCGAAGGCACGCGCCTCCGCGGCCAGGAAAGCGGGCACGCGCTCACGCAGGGGTCCCGGCGGCGGCGTCTCGACGGGCTCGACGCGGGCGACGTAGGAGCCCCGGCCCGTTCGGCGCGCCGCGACCGCCCAGGCGGGCACCCCCGCCTCGATGGCCACCAGCGCTGGTCCCACCGGTAGCGACGCCGGCGCCCCGAACAGCTCCGTCGTGCGCCCCGTGCCGTCCAGGTCGCGGTCGGCCACGAGGGCCACGATGCCGCCGCCGCGGATGCTCTGCACCAGCTGCCGCAGGGCGCGGGCGGGATCCAGGATCTCCAGGCCGACGGCCGTCCGCTGGCGGGAGAACCAGGCGTGCAGGGCGGGGTTCGAGAGCGTCTCCTGGAGGGTCAGGACGGGCCGCCCCGCGCGCACCACGGCGTAGCGCGCGGGCAGCTCCATCGAGCCGAAGTGGAGCCCGACGAAGAGCGCGCCGGCAACCCCCTCCTCCCGCGCCTCGAGGAGCCCGTCGACATGCTCCTGCCGCTCGAAGGCCAAGTGGCGCGCCAGGTACGCATCGGTGATCGTGGTCGTGCGCATGACCTCGAGGTAGTAGCGGGCGTGGTGCCGGAAGACATCGCGCACCATGCCCTCCAGCGCCCGCGGGTCTCTCGCGGCCCGGGCCACGTGCGGCGCGGCCATGCCGCGTTCGGTGAGCCAGCCGCAGACGCGGGCGAGGTGCCTCCGCGCCAGCTCGCGGCGCCGCCGGTTGACGAGGTAATGGCCGGCGCCCAGGAGGTCGAAGAGCCGGCAGAGCATGCCTTCGGGAAGCCGGCAGGCCAGCCACGAGGCGCCGGCCGCCAGGGCTGCCGCGAGGCGCTGGCCGCCCGTCGCGTCCGGGCTGGGGATCGCGGTCGTGGCGTCGCTCACCGGGCCCTCACGAAGCGTCATGTCGAGCGGCCAGCTCGGCCTTCTCGGCCGCGGTCGCCGGCCACATCGGCTTGAACGTGTACCACTGCTCGGGCGCGGGCCGGACCATGGCCTCCACGGCGTCGGCCATGGCCTGCGTGGCCCGTGCCAGTTCCCCAGGGGAGTCGTCGGCGAGCTCGATGGGCGTGAAATGCTCGGCCTCGAACTTGCCGTCGGGCGTGCGCCGGCAAACCATGGGCAGGATCACCCCGCCCGTCCGGGCGGCCAGCACGGCCGGTCCGGCGGGCAGCGTCGTCCAGCCGCCGAAGAGGCGGACCGGGATGCCGTCGGGCCGGTAGCCCCAGTCGACGAGCAGCCCCAGGATGGCCGGCTCGCGCAGCACGCCGAAGACGCGGCGCATGTTGCGCCAGGCGAAGACCTCCACGCCCCAGCGTCGGCGCTGCGCCTGGAGGAGCGCGAACAACTCCGGGTAGGCCGAGTCGTCGGCCAGCCCGTAGGTGGGAAAGCCGCGCGCCGCGAAGGCGGCCACGAGCGTCTCGATGCTGCCGATGTGGATGCTGACTGCGATGAGCCCCCGGCCCTGGGCGCGATAGTGGTCCCAGATGGTCACGAACGAGTCCACGCCCCGCTCGCCCTCGGCCCGCACGAGCAGGGCGGGCACGTGCTCGGGCAGCGACGGCAGCCGCATCAGCTCCACGATGTAGCGCGCGTAGGTCTGGTAGACGCGGCGGGCCAGAGCGCGCACGGCGGGATCGTCGATGGGGCGGCCCAGGATGTGCGAGGCGTTGGCCAGGATGACGCGCCGTTTGGCCGGCCAGAGGGCGTAGCCGGCCAGCATGAGAACGCGCACGACCGGCCAGGTGAGGCCCATCGGCAGCCAGCCGAATAGCCACGACGCGAAGCGATAGCCGAGGACGACCAGCCGCTCGTTGGCGCGGGAGACGAGGCGGCGCAGGCCGGTGCCGCCGTCGAGCCGGCGATGCGGGGCGTACGCGACGCCCCCGGCCTTCGTGGCCGGCCCTCCGGCGCCCTCGGTCGTACGCAGTGCCTCGTCGGCGGCCCGATCGGACATGGATGGTGCGCCGCCGGCGCTACTTCGTCGCCGCCACGGCCCTGGCCCGGGCGGGCGCGAGCTTGCGCACGACCTTGCCGGGCAGCGTCTCGGTGCCCACGAGGGTCTCGTCGTCCTCACCGCGGATGAAGGCCTCGACGCGGTTGTGGGCGATGTCGTCGTGGATCTGGATGGGCGGGCTCTTCATGAAATAGCTCGACGGCGCGACGAGCGTGCCCTTGAGGCCCCGGTCGAGGCCCAGCTTCAGGCAGCGGATGGCGTCGGTGATGACGCCGGCGCTGTTGGGGCTGTCCCAGACCTCGAGCTTCAGCTCCGCGTTGAGGGGCACGTCGCCGAAGGTCGTGCCCTCCATGCGGATGTAGCACCACTTGCGGTCCTGCAGCCACGGCACGTGGTCGGAGGGGCCGACGTGGACGTCGTCCGGGTCCATCTCGTAGTCCAGCATCGAGGTGACCGCGTTGGTCTTGCTGATCTTCTTCGACTCGAGGCGCTCGCGCTCGAGCATGTTGAGGAAGTCGGTGTTGCCGCCGAAGTTCAGCTGGTAGGTGCGGTCGAGGCGCACGCCGCGATCCATGAACAAGCGGGTCAGGACACGGTGGCTGATCGTCGCGCCGACCTGGCTCTTGATGTCGTCGCCGATGAGCGGCAGGCCCTTCTCGGCGAAGCGACGCTGCCAGTACGGCTCGCGCCCGATGAAGACCGGGATGGCGTTGATGAAGCCGACGCCGGCCTGCAGGGCCTGCTCGACGTACCACTTCGTGGCCTCCTCGCTGCCCACGGGCAGGTAGGAGACCATCATGTCCACCTCGCGCTCCCTGAGGATGCCGACCACGTCGGAGGTCGGGCCGGGCGCCTTCTCGATGATCTGGCTGAGGTACTTGCCCAGGCCGTCGTGGGTCATGCCGCGGTCCACCGTCACGCCCCGGCTGGGGACCTGCTGGAAGACGTAGGTGTTGTTGGGCTTCGTGTAGATGGCCTCGGAGAGGTCCTTGCCGACCTTGTTCTTGTCGATGTCGAACGCCGCGACGAACTCGATGTCGCGGACGTGGTAGCCGCCCAGGTCGACGTGCATGAGGCCGGGGACGAAGTCGCCCGCCTTGGCGTTCTCGTAGTAGTAGCGGCCCTGCACGAGGCTCGAGGCGCAGTTCCCGACGCCCACGATGGCGACGCGGATCTTGCCGTCCTTGCGCCGGGGGGCGTGGCCGTTGGTGCTGTTGCTGCTCACGTGTCTCTGCCTGATCCTCTCTACTGCTGCGCCGCCTGGCGACGGACGTGGACGATGCGCTGGATGACGGTGATGGTGGTGAGGACGAAGAGGGCGCCCAGCGCGAGCTGCAGCCAGGGCGAGCCCCCTGGGCCCCCCGCAAGGCCGGTGGCGACGAGGCCGGCGCCGAGGATGACGATGCGCTCGGGGCGCGGGGCGATGCCCACCTCGCCCGTGAAGCCGAGCCCCTCGGCCCGGGCGCGCGTGTAGCTGACCATGACGGCCGAGTTCAGGGCCAGGGTGGCCAGGAGTGCGGCGAACGGCTCGCCGGCCGCGACGCAGCCGGCGGCCACGCCGACGTAGACAGTGCCCTCACCCCAGCGGTCGAAGGTGGAGTCCATGAAGGCCCCGAACTTCGAGGCGGTGCCGGTGGCCCGGGCGACCGCGCCGTCGAACATGTCGAAGGCGCCGCCGGCGACCGAGATCAGGCCGGCCGCGACCCACCACTGGAGGCCGGCGGCGACAGCGGCCACGATGGCGATGCCGAAACCGATCAGGGTCAGCATGTTCGGCGTCAGGCCCAGCCGGGCGATGCCCGCGGCGTAGGGCTGGAGGCGGGCGCGGAAGCGGTCGCGCGCGTCGTTGGAGAGCAGCGATCCGTCGCCCATCTCAGCGTCCCAGGTCGAGCATCTCGCGCTCGCGGCGCGCGAAACGGTCGAACTCGTCGCGGCGGAGCGAGCAGATCACCTCGCGGCCCTGCCGCCGGGTCTCCACCAGGCCGATCGACCTGAGCGTGCGCAGGTGCCATGAGACGAGCGGCTGGCTCAGGTCCACGTGGGCGATGAGCTCCGTCACGGTCGCCGAGGACCCGGCCAGGCGCTCCACGATGCGCAGGCGCGTCACGTCGGCGAGGGCCTTGTGGAAGGCGCGCAACTCGCGCAGCTCATCGGGCGGGGCGGCGATGGCGGCGATCGTCGAGCGGATCCGGGCGGGGGAGGGCACGGGCTGGATGGGGCCGTCCTGGTAGCGGGGATTTATATAAGCGGGCGTTGATACTAGGCCGGCCCTGCAAGCCTGTCAACCCCTCGCGGTGATCGCCGCGAGGGTCTCAAGGGGCGTGTTGCTCCCAGAGCACCAAACCGCATGTTCCGGTCGGCCGAGATGGCCGGCCGCGCCCGACCGACCCGGATCTCACGCTCGCCGGAGCGTTCGGACCGGTGCCGCGAGGGGCCGGCGCGTCTCCATACCCGGGCGAGGGGCCGGGCAGCGCGGGCTACGCACCGTTTGGTGTTTGGTGCGCAGCGCGCCCGGCGGCCCTCCCCGAGCCTGACCACCGCCGCGCGGCCAGGAGTCGCCGCCCTCCGCCCCCCACGCCTCCGGCCTCGGCCGCCCGCGCCTCGACGGCGATTAGACTCGTCGGTGTGACCGATCGCGCGCGGCTGCTGCTCCTCGCCGCCTTCGCCGGCGGCGCGCTGCTGGTCGGCGTGGAACTGCTGATCACCGCCGTCGCCTTGCCGGCGATCATCGCCGACCTGACCGATTGGACCGAGCTGCGCCACGCCAGCTGGATCGTCAACGCCTACCTCGTGGCCTACATCGCGGCCATGCCGCTGGCCGGCCGAGCCGCCGACCGCTACGGGCTGCCGGCGCTGTTCATCGGGGCGCTCCTCCTCTTCGCCGCCGGCTGCCTGCTCGCCGGTGCGGCGCAGTCGCTCGACTGGCTCATCGCCGCCCGCGTGGTCCAGGGCATCGGCGGAGGTGCGGTGGTGCCGCTGGCCACGGCGGGCGCCAGCCACCTCTTCGCCGGCCACGCGCGGGCGCGGGCGCTCGGGGTCGTCGGCGCGGCGACGTTCCTGGGCATGGCGCTGGGCCCCTTCGCCGGGGCCTTCGTCCTGGGCGGTTTCGATCTCGGGCCGTGGTTCGCCGCCACCGGGGGTGCCGGCTCGACGACGGCTGCACTCCTCGTCCCGGCCTGGCGCTGGGTCTTCTATCTTGGCGCGCCGCTGGCCGTCGTGGGCGCCATCTTCATCTGGGCCGCCGCACCGGCCTGGCCCGCGCCCGAACGGCGCGGCCGGATCGACTGGCCCGGCGCCACCTTCTTCACGGTCGCCCTCGCGGCCGGCCTGCTGGCCCTCACGTGGGTCGGCTCCGACGCGACCCCCGGCGGCGCCGGCGTGGCCCTCGGTGCGGCCGCGGCGCTGGTGACGGGGGCCATGGCGGCGGTCCGCTTCCTGCGCACCGCGGACCCCTTCCTCGACCTGCGCGCGTTCCGCGACCGCGTCTTCTCCAGCGCCGTGCTCGTCAGCCTCCTGACCGGCTACGCGCTGGCGACCGCGATCGTCGGCGCGGCGGTCTTCGTCGATCGGGTCCGCTACGGCGGGCCGGACCAGCAGCGGGTCGCGCTGGGGGCGCTGGCGGCGGCCATGGCGTGTGGCGCCCTGATCTCGGGCTTCGCCATCCGCCGCCTCGGCGTCGTCCTCGTCAGCCTGGCCGGGATCCTGCTCGGCGCGGCCGGCCTGGGGGCTGTCGCGACGGCATCGCCCTCGACGGCCCTCATCGTCTACGCTGGCGGGCTGGCCCTCTTCGGGCTCGGCTTCGGGCTCTCGGTCACGCCGCGCTCGACGGCGGCGGTCGAGGCGCTCGGCCGGGCGGCCTTCGGGCTCGCCTCGGCGGCCGTGACCGTCGCGCGCATGGTGGGCATGGGCGTGGGGCTCGCGATCCTGACCGCCTTCGGCTCGAACCGCATCGAGTCACTCTCCGTGGTCCTGGTGGATCCGGTCGCCCGGGACGCGGTGCTGCCGGCGGCGCTGCGCGGCAGGCCGCTCGAGGATGCGCTCGTGGTGGACGCCCTGGAGGGCTGGGCCGCGGGCGAGGCCGCGGCCATCCTGGCCGGGATCTTCGCCATCGCGGCGCTGGTCATGCTGGTCTCGGCCCTTCCCGCGCTGGCGATGCGCCGCGCCGTGGGCGCCCGACCCCTTCCGGCCTCGACTACCATCGGCCCCGATGGAGCCCTCTCGGCCGCCGACGACGAGCCCGCCCTCGCCCTCTGAGGAGCCGCGCCTGCGCGCGGTGGCCTGGACGCCCGCCGGGATGCGCGAGCTACCGACCAGCGGGGCCGTCCGGGAGGCCTACGCGGACCCGTCGGCGAGCCTCTGGGTCGACGTTACCCACGGCGACCAGGCCCTGCTGGACGACCTCGGCGGCACCCTCGGCATCCACCCCCTCGTGGCCGAGGACATCCTCGAGCGCAACCAGCGGGCCAAGGTCGAGCGGTCGGGCGACGCCCTCCACATCGTGATGTTCGCGCTGATCTACGACGGCGAGCTCGAGGCGACCGAGGTCGACATCGTCCTCGGTCCGCGCTTCCTCCTGACGTCGCACGACACGGGATGGGACCCGCACGAGCTGGTGAACCTGCGCCGCGGCGCGGACGCCTATCTCGGTGAGGGCGCCGACTACCTCCTGTGGGCCATCGTGGACGGCCTCGTGGACGGCTACTTCCCGGTCTTCGACCGGCTGGGCGACGAGATCGACGACCTCCAGGACGACGTCATCCGCCGCCCCACGACGTGGATCGTGGAGCGCCTCTTCCAGGTCCGCCGCGACCTGCTCATGATCCGCCACGCGGTCAGCCCGCAGCGGGAGATCTTCAACCAGCTCACCAACCGCGATGAACCACTCGTTGCCGCCGAGCGGATCCTCTACTTCCGCGACGTCTACGATCACCTCATCCGGCTCACGGACGAGCTGGACAGCTACCGCGAGCTGGTGACCACGACCCTCGACGCCTACCTCTCGACGGTCAACAACAACCTCTCCGACGTGATGAAGCGCCTGACGGCGGTGACCGTGATCCTGGCCGGCGTGGGGGCCGTGGCCGGCATCTTCGGCATGAGCGAGGCGGCCCTGGCGCTCCAGTTCGGCGAGGGAGCCGGCTTCTGGTTCGTGAGCGGGCTCGTCGTCGCCATGGGCGCGGCCGCCGCCTATTACTTCCACCGCATCGGCTGGCTGTAGCCGCCCCGCTCACGCCGCGCATGCCCCGCGGTCATGCAAAGCCGCGAAGCCGTGCGTGACTGCCCCGCGACGACGCGTCATCCGAAGGCAGCCACGCTCGCGATCAGCCGCTCGCATGCCCGGCGGGCATGCCCGGCGGGGGCTACCGGCAGTCGCGTGGATAGGGCGTCGGGTTTGATTCTGCCAGGCTGGCCTGGGCGACGTTGAGGAGCTTCGCCGCGATCTGCAGCTTGGGGATCGTGCCCCTGGGCCCCTCGCTCGTCTGGAGGATGAGGCCCTGCTCGCCCTCGGGCACGTCCTCCGCCAGCGAGAAGTCGGTGGCGTGGCGCTTGACCCGGTAGATCTCGTAGAGGTAGACGTGGCCGTCGCTCGTGTAGACCTGCACGAGGTCGCCGATCATGGCCTGGCCGTTGTCGCGCTGCGACTGCAGCAGGAGCGGCAGGAACATGCCCTCGCGGGCGTGGGCGTAGATGTACGTGGTGCCCGGCTGCGAAGGCTGCTTGAAGATCTCCAGGTACTGGGCCACGTCGCACAGCGGGTAGCTGCCCTGGCCGGGGCCGTAGCTCTGGGCCACGATCGGCAGGTCGATCTTCAGCGCGGGGATGACGACGCGGCTGGTGACGGCCACCTCCACGCTGGCGCTCGGCGTGGGCGATGGGGGCTCGGATGGCCCAGCGGAGCCCGTCGCTGCCGGGGTCGGCGTGGGCGTGCCCACCACGGCCGAGGGGGTGGGCAGGAGGACGTCGTCCCCGCCCGCCGCCGGTTGCGCGACGGTGATCAGCCCCGAGGCGAGGAGCACGACGCCGCCCGCCGCGAGGAGCGCGGGGAGGAGGCGGTCGGTGGCGCGGCGCAGGAGGGACATCGTCCCCCCGATGCTAGCAAGGATGGCGTTGCGGCCCCGCCACCCGAAGGTCCCGGTGTGGTCCCACGGATGGGGCGGGACGGCGGGTACACTCCGGCAGAGATGCGATCCCCCCTGCTCGCCGGCGTCCTGGCCGGTCTCCTCGTCGGCCTGGTGGCGCTCGCGGTGGTCGTGGCCGGCCTCCAGCCGGAGACGATCATGCCGGCCCGCCCGACCCTCGCGCCGGTCGCGGGCAGCCCCAGCCCGAGCCCGACCGCCAGCCCCAGCCCGGCGCCGACCCCCAGCCCCAGCCCCAGCCCGACCACCGGCGTCGCGGTCGGCAACCGGGCGCCCGAGCTGAAGGTCGACGGCGTCGCCGGCGATGAGATCGACCTCGCGGCGCTGCGCGGCAAGCCGGTCTGGGTGAACTTCACCGCCAGCTGGTGCCCCACCTGCCGCGATGAGCTGTCGCTCATGCAGCGCTTCGCGCTGAAGTACCCCGACCTGCCGATCCTCGTCATCGACGTGAAGGAGGATCCGGCCGTGGTCCGGGCGCTGGTCGACGAGCTGGACATCGTCATGCCGGTCGGGCTCGACCGCGACGGCAAGGCGCAGCTGGCCTGGAACGCCTATGCGCTGCCGGTGCACTTCTGGATCGATGGCGCGGGGATCGTGCGCGCCGTCGTCTACGGCGAACCCGGACCGGAGGAGTTCCTGGCCGGCCTGAAGACGGTCCTGCCCGACGCAACGCTGCCGTGACCGTCCCGGGCGCCGTCTCCTGGCGCGCGGCGCTCGCCCTCGCCGCGCCCGACCTCCGCCGCCGACCCTGTCTCGTGATCACCGACTTCGACGGCACGATCAGCCGCATCGGGCTCGACCCCTGGGGCGCCCGCCCGGAGCCGCTCGCCCAGCGCGCCCTGCGGAGACTGGCAGCCACTCCCGGCGTGGAGGTCGTGCTCCTCTCGGGGCGCACGGCGCCCGACCTGGCCGGTCGCGTGCGCGTGGGCGGTGCAACGTATCTCGGCAACCACGGGCTCGAGCACGGGTTCCTGCCCCGCGGCGCCCGGGCCGAGTCGCTCGTCGTCGTCGCCGACCCGACCCACGACGGCTTCTCCGCCGATGCCGAGCGGCTGGCGATGGAGGTGCCGGCCGCCATCGGCGAGCCGTGGCTCATCGTCGAGCGCAAGCCGCCCGCGGTGACCTTCTGGTTCCGCACCGCGCCAGATATCTCGGCGGCGGGCCGGCAGGTCCGGGCGGTCGTCGACCGGCTCGATCCGAACGAGCGGTTCGAGCGGTTCCCGTTGCGCCGTGCGCTGGAGCTGCGCCCACCCGGCGCCACGGCCAAGCGCGACGCGTTCGCGACCCTGCTCCGGGAGCGTCGGCCGGCCCTCGTCGTCCTCATCGGCGACGACCGCAGCGATGCCGAGGCGTTCGCCGTGCTTCGGGTCGCACGCGACGCCAGAGATCTCACGGGCCTGGCGGTGGCGGTCCACACCCACCCCGACGTGTCGCCGGCCGTGGCCGCCGAGGCGGACGCGATGCTCGCCTCCCCGCGCGAGACGGCGCGGTTCCTGTCCGGCCTGGCGCGCGGGCTCGCTAGGGCAGCAGCGCCTGGGCGGCGGCCTGGGCGGTCGGGATGATGACGCCCGGCACGAGGCCGAAGAGGACCGTGCCCAGCGCGGCGGCGGCCAGGCCGGCCTTCATCGGCCAGGAGTCGGTGAGCGGCTGCGCGTCGTCGGGCGCCTCGCGCATGTACATCCAGACGACCACGCGCAGGTAGTAGAAGGCGGCCGCGGCCGCGTTGAGCACGGCGACGACGGCCAGCACGCTCACCCAGCCGCCGGCCTGCACGGCGGCAAGGATGACGTAGGCCTTGGCGAAGAAGCCGGCCGTGGGCGGGATCCCGGTGAGGGACAGCAGGAAGAGCGTCATCAACACGCCGGCCAGCGGCGCCCGGCGCCCGAGACCGGCGAAGGTCGCGATCTGGCTGGTCACGCCGGTCCGCCCCTGCAGGGCGGTCACGACCGCGAAGGCGCCGAGGTTCATGAAGGTGTAGGCGGCGGCGTAGAAGAGGAGCCCTTCGAGCCCGGACTGCGCCGCCGGCGAGCCTGCCGGGGCCCCGGCGAAGGCGGCCAGCCCCACGAGCATGTAGCCGGTGTGGGCGATCGAGCTGTAGGCGAGCATGCGCTTGATGTTGTCCTGCGTCAGGGCGACCAGATTGCCCAAGGTCATGGTGATCGCGGCGAGGATGACGATGGCGTCCACCCAGTCGGCCTTGAGTGGCGCCAGCGCCTCCACGAAGAGGCGCAGGATGAGCGCGAAGGCGGCCACCTTCGGCCCCACCGAGAGGTAGCCCGTGACCGGCGTGGGCGAGCCCTGGTACGCGTCGGGCGTCCAGTAGTGGAAGGGGACGGCGGCGATCTTGAAGGCGACGCCCGACGTCAGCAGCGCCAGGCCGATGGCCAGCCCTGCCGAGAGCCCGGGGCCGGTCACGCCCTGCAGCGCCACGGCCACGTCGGCCACGCGCGTCGAGCCGGTGTAGCCCCAGGTGAAGGCGAGGCCGAAGAGGAAGATGGCCGAGCTGAACGAGCCCAGCAGGAAGTACTTGATGGCGCCCTCGGTCGATAGCCCGTCGCGCTTGGCGTAGCCGGCCAGCATGTAGCCCGGCAGCACGAGCAGCTCCAGGCCGAGGAAGAGCACGAGCAGGTCGCGCGCGCCGCCGATGAGCATGGCGCCGCCGATGGCGAAGAGGAGCGTGGCGGCGAACTCGGCCATGGGCAGCCCGCGTGGGCGCAGGTAGTCGGGTGCGAAGAGGATCGTCAACAAGGCGATGGCCAGGAAGACGAGGTCGAGGAAGAAGGTCAGCCGGTCGCGCACGTAGGCGCCACCGAAGACCCCCGTGCCGTCGCCGTTGGCCAGCAGCACGACCTCCAGGCCGACCACGAGGCCCACCACGGCCACGATGCCGATGAGCCGATCGTCATGCGGCCGGACCATGTCCACCACCACGAGCGCGATGGCCAGCCCGATGACGAAGACGAGCGGCGCGATGGCGAGCAGCTCGGCGACGGTCACCGGATCACCGCCACGGCAGCAGCGCCACGGGGTCGGCGCCCGTGATGGCCTCGATGATCGAGTCCACCGGCGCCTGGATGAGCCCGAGGATGAGGCCCGGGAAGAGGCCGAAGAGGACGGTCAGGGCGACCAGCGGCGTGAGCGTCACGAGCTCCATCGGCGTCACGTCGGTCAGGTGCTGCCCGACGCCCTTGAGGAAGTCGGAGACCGGCCCGAAGGCGACCCGCTGGAACATCCAGAGCAGGTAGACCGCGCCGAGGACCATGACCGTGGTGGCCACGGCGGCCGCGATGGGGCTGACCGCGAACGTGCCCAGGAAGACGAGGAACTCGCCCACGAAGCCGGCCAGGCCGGGCATGCCCACGCTGGCCAGCATGAAGAAGCCGAAGATCGCCGCGTAGACCGGGGTGCGCGCCGCCAGGCCGCCCATCTTGGCGATGGTCCGGTCGTGGGTGCGCTCGTAGATCACGCCGACGCACAGGAAGAGGGCGCCGGTGATGAGGCCGTGGTTGACCATCTGCAGGATCGCCCCGTCCAGCGCCTGCGGCTGGAAGACGAAGATGCCCAGCGTCACGAAGCCCATGTGGCTGACCGAGCTGTAGGCGACGAGCTTCTTGAGGTCGGGCTGGACGATCGAGACGATGGCCCCATAGACGATGGCGACGAGCGAGAGGACGATGATCGCCGGCGCATAGGCCTGGGCCGCGGCCGGGAAGAGCGGCAGCGCGAAGCGGATGAAGCCGTAGCCGCCGAGCTTCAGCAGGACGCCGGCGAGGATGACCGAGCCCGCCGTGGGCGCCTCCACGTGGGCATCGGGCAGCCAGGTGTGGAACGGCCACATGGGGACCTTGATGGCGAAGGCCAGGAAGAAGGCCAGGAAGGCCAGCACCTGGAGGGTCGTGTCGAAGCCGAAGCCGCGCAGCTGCTCGTAGTCGAAGGCGCCCGTCCAGCTGCCGGTCGCGGCCTGGTAGGCGAAGGCGGTGGCGAGGATGGCCACCAGCATGAGCAGCGAGCCGACGAGCGTGTAGAGCACGAACTTGATCGTGGCGTAGATGCGGTTCGGGCCGCCCCAGATGCCGATGATCAGGTACATCGGCACGAGCACGATCTCCCAGAAGACGTAGAAGAGGAAGAGGTCGAGCGCCATGAAGACGCCGAGCATGCCCACCTCGAGGATGAGGAAGGAGATCATGTACTCCTTCACACGCTCGGTGATCGGCTTGAAGCTGGCCAGGATGCTGATCCAGGTGAGCAGCGTGGTGAGCACGACCAGCACGAGGCTGATGCCGTCCACGCCGAGCTTGTACTGGATGCCGAAGGCGGGGATCCACTCGGCGACTTCCTTGCGCACGAAGCCCTGCGCGGCGGCCTCCGCGGGGTCGAAGCCGGCCAGCAGCGCCAGCGAGAGCCCGAAGGTGAGCAGGGCGATGCCCAGCGCCATGTAGCGCACGAGCTGCGGCCGGTCGCGCGGCACGAACGCGAGCAGGATCGCGCCAGCGAGCGGCACGGCGACGATCGCGGTGAGGATGGGGAAGCCGCTCATCAGCGGGCCGTCACGATGAGGAAGCCGCCGGCCATGACGATCAGCGCGATGGCGATGCCCAGCGCGTAGTTCTGGACCCGCCCGGTCTGGATGCGGCGCAGGTCGCGTCCGGCGCCCTGGACGACGTCCCCGATGCCGTTGACCGTGCCATCCACGATGGCCCGGTCGAACCACCAGATGAAGTGGGCGACGCGGCCACCGAGGCGCACGAAGAGCAGGTCGTTGAGCTCGTCGAACCACCACTTGCGGAAGGAGGCCTGGTAGAGGCGCGGCGCGCGCGCGGTGAGCGCCGCCACCCGCTCCGGCTGCGCCTCGGTGCCGTCGCCGCGCAGCGGCCAGTGGAAGCCGAAGAGGCGGATGGCGACGGCCAGACCGGCCGTGGCCACGGCCACACTGACGAGGATGAGCACGCCGTCGATGCCGAGGATCTGCACCGGCTCGTGGTGCAGGCCGAGGTTCAGCTGCGCCTCCTCGAAGATCGGCTCCAGCCACTGCCCGATGAGCCCGGCCCCGAAGGGCAGGCCCAGGACGAGCCCCAGCAGCGCCGCGGGGATGGCTAGCAGGATCAGCGGCACGGTCATCGAGCGCGGCGATTCACGGACGTGCGGCTCGACCGCGGGGTCCACGTGGCTGGGGCCGTAGAACGTCTTGCCCATCAGCCGGAACATGTAGAAGGCGGTCAACGCGGCGACCACGATGCCCACCAGCCAGACCCACAGGAAGCCGTTCTTGAAGGCCTCGCCGAGGATCTCGTCCTTGCTGAAGAAGGCGGCCAGCGGTGGGATGCCGGCCATCGAGAGCGAGCCGACGAGCATCGTGGCGTGGGTGATCGGCATGCGCCGCCAGAGGCCGCCCATGCGGTTCATGTCCTGCTCCTCGTGCACCCCATGGATGACCGAGCCGCTGCCAAGGAACAGGAGGCCTTTCGTGAAGCCCTGCGCCGTCATGTGGAAGATGGCGGCCACGTAGGCGCCGACGCCAAGCGAGGCGAACATGTAGCCCAGCTGGCTCAACGTGGAGTAGGCCAGCACGCGCTTGATGTCGTTCTGGGTGAGTGCGATCGAGGCGGCCAGGATGGCCGTGAAGATACCGATCGCGGCGACCACGAACATCGCCTCCGGGGAGAGGCTGAAGAGCGGGTTGGCGCGGGCCACGAAGTAGACGCCGGCGTTGACCATGGTCGCGGCATGGATGAGGGCGGAGACCGGCGTGGGGCCCTCCATCGCGTCGGGCAGCCACACGTGGAGCGGGAACTGGGCGCTCTTGCCGACCGCGCCGCAGAAGAGCAGCAGGGCGATGCCGGTGATCGCCCAGGCCTCGATCTGGCCGCCGGCGAGACCCTCGGAGAGTCGCTCGAAGGCGTCTGTGAAGTTCAGCGTGCCCACCGTCGTCCACACGGCGAAGATGCCCAGCGCGAAGCCGACGTCGCCGACGCGGTTGGCCAGGAAGGCCTTCTTGGCCGCGATGGCCGCGCTGGGCCGCGGGTACCAGAAGCCGATGAGCAGGTAGCTGCACAGGCCGACCAGCTCCCAGGCCGCGAAGAGGAGCATGAAGTTGCC